>Ga0209023_10007159_pt1 | contig 11522 bp, 13 predicted proteins | sample LakOneMetagenome_FD_187468 | JGI IMG/M metagenome (GOLD analysis project Ga0209023, IMG submission 187468) | Freshwater and sediment microbial communities from Lake Erie, Canada (SPAdes) (version 2) | ecosystem: Environmental > Aquatic > Freshwater > Lentic | place: Lake Erie, Canada...
CGACAGCGGGTTGGTTTGGTCCATGAACTGCGACAGCTGCGAGGAGCCGAAGAATTCACGCACCGAGGCCGCGGCCGGCTTGGCGTTGATCAGGTCGTGCGGCATCACGGTGTCGATGTCGACGGACGACATGCGTTCCTTGATGGCGCGTTCCATGCGCAGCAGGCCGACGCGATACTGGTTTTCCAGCAGTTCGCCGACCGAACGCACCCGGCGGTTGCCCAGGTTGTCGATGTCGTCGATTTCGCCGCGACCATCGCGCAGGCCGACCAGCAGCTTCAGGACGGCCAGCACGTCTTCCTTGCGGAGCACGCGCATCTCGTCCGAAGCGTCCAGCTCCAGGCGCATGTTCATCTTCACGCGACCAACGGCCGACAGGTCGTAGCGCTCGGCGTCGAAGAACAGCGACTTGAACATCGCTTCGGCGGCTTCGACGGTCGGCGGCTCGCCCGGACGCATGACGCGATAGATGTCGAACAGCGCGTCTTCGCGGACGGCGTTCTTGTCCACGCGCAGAGTGTTGCGCATGTAGGCGCCGACCGTGACGTGGTCGATGTCCAGCACGTCGATGGTGCTGAAGCCTTGGTCGGCCAGGGCCTGGATCGAGACCACGTCCAGCTCGTCGCCGGCTTCGGCGTAGATCTCGCCGTTCTCGAAGTTGACGGCGTCGCGGGCCAGATAACGGCCGGTCAGGGCCTCGGGCGCCAGCAGCAGGGTCTTGAGACCATTGTCAGCCAGCTTCTTGGCCTGACGGGCGGTGATCTTGGTTCCAGCCGGAGCCACTTCTTCGCCGGTGTCGGCGTCGATCAGGGCGAATTCCGGCTTCACGCCGCGCCAGCGCTCGGGCTTGTACGGGGTGGCCCAGCCTTCGGCGCCGGCCGTGGTGCGCTTCTCGAAGGGCACCACGTCATAGAACGTCGTCAGGATCTCTTCGCCGTCCATGCCCAGGGCATAGAGGAAGGTGGTGGCGGGCAGCTTGCGGCGACGGTCGATGCGGACATAGACCACGTCCTTGGCGTCGAACTCGAAGTCCAGCCACGAGCCGCGATAGGGAATGACGCGGGCGGCGAACAGCAGCTTGCCCGAGGCGTGGGTCTTGCCCTTGTCGTGGTCGAAGAACACGCCGGGCGAACGGTGCATCTGCGAGACGATGACCCGCTCGGTGCCGTTGACAATAAAGGTGCCCTTGTCGGTCATGAGCGGGATATCGCCCATGTAGACGTCCTGCTCCTTGATGTCCTTGACGGACCGGGCGCCGGTTTCTTCTTCGGTTTCGAACACGATCAGGCGAAGCTTGACCTTCAGCGGCGCCGCGAAGGTCATGTCGCGCTGGATGCACTCTTCAACGTCGTACTTGGGCTCTTCGAATTCGTACGAGACGTATTCGAGCACCGCGCGCTCGTTGAAATCCTTGATCGGGAAGACGGACTTGAAGACCGCCTCGATGCCTTCGTCCTTGCGCGTGCCCGGACGGACTTCGCGCTGCAGGAACTGTTCGTAGGAGGAGCGCTGAACCTCGATCAGGTTCGGCATCTGCACAGCTTCGGGGATGCGGCCGAAAGACTTCCGGATCCGCTTCTTGCCGGTAAAGGATTGCGCCATGTTTTTCCCTTGGGCGCGGCTCGGCCGCGCCAAATGTTTCGAAGGTCACGTGCGGATACGGAATCCGCGCGCAAATTCGTTTTGATCCTGCGTCCACCCTCGCCGCACCCGCCTGAGACGGGAGCGCCGGACGCTGGAATTCCCCTGACAGGCGACCGGGACCGGTAGACCTGACGGGCGCCCCTTCGCGCGGGTCGGAGGGCGGCTGACCGCGCCTCGGGGCGTAATATGCGGACACGCGCGTGCGCGCTCCGCCGAATGTCTTCGTGAACGGGCGGATATAGGCCAAGCAGCTGTGGATGAAAAGGGGGTTTATTAAGAAACCGCCGTTCCCCTGCCCCAGCCCCCCGTCGCCCAGGCGCTGTTCAGTAGCGCCGCTTCGCCCTTCAGATAACACGTTATTCCAGCAAACGCCGCGGACGGTTAGGCCAGGGTTTTAGCGCTGACACGATCTCTCATCTCAGTCGCAATCTCCGAGAAATCAGTAAGTGTGCAAATACATTGTTTAGGTTGCGCGCTGTAAATTCTCATCTCGATCAGGGATATCTATCCGGAGCTTCGAGATGACAGCAGCGACAGGGTGCAGCGGCTGCCGCGACGGCGCGGGCTTCGACATGCCCATCACCATGGCCTTCCAGCCCATCGTCGATGCGTCGACCGGCGCGGTGTTCGCACACGAAGCCCTGGTTCGCGGCGCGGGCGGCGAAGGCGCGGCCAGCGTCCTGTCCCAGGTCTCGGAGACCAATCGCTACGCCTTCGATCAGCAGTGCCGCGTCACGGCCATCGAGCTGGCCGCCCAGCTGAAGATGGCAGACCAGGGCGCCAACCTGTCGATCAACTTCCTGCCCAACGCCGTCTATGAGCCCCGCGCCTGCATCCGCCTGACCCTGGCGGCGGCGATGCGCTCGGGCTTCCCGATCAACCGCATCATCTTCGAGTTCACCGAGGTGGAGCGGCTCGACACCGACCACATCCTCAACATCCTGCGCAGCTATCGGGCGATGGGCTTCCAGACCGCCATCGACGACTTCGGGGCGGGCTATGCCGGCCTTGGCCTGCTGTCGAAGTTCCAGCCCGACATCGTCAAGCTGGACATGGACCTGATCCGCGACATCGACACGGACACCGTCAAGCAGACGATCGTCGGATCCACCTTGCGCATGCTGCGCGATCTGGGCGTAACCCCGCTGTGCGAAGGCGTCGAGACCGTGGGCGAATATGACGTGCTGCGGTCGATGGGCGTCGACCTGATGCAGGGCTATCTGCTGGCCAAGCCGGCCCTGGCCGCGCTGGCTACGCCCGTGCTGCCCGGTCAGACGACGGACATCGCCGCCGTCGCCTGAGGAGCCGGGAGCGGCAGGCTCAGGACGCCAGCGCCGTCTCGATAGCCACGCGTAGCTGACGGTCGGAGACCGGCTTGAACAGAACACCCGCCGGGTGGTCCAGGGCAATGCGGTCGATCGTGGCCTGTTCGCGCGAGCCGGTGATGAAGATCACCTTGGAACCGACATCCTTGTGGATGGCCAGGGCGGCGTCGACGCCGTCTCCCTCGCCGCGCAGCCGCATGTCCATCAGCACCACGGCCGGTCGATGCTGCCGGGTCAGGGTCACCGCCTCGTCGGCCGTCGCGGCCGTGCCGCAGACCTGCATGCCCATGTCCTCGACCTGCATGCACAGGCCTTCCGCAATCAGGAACTCGTCATCGACCACCAGGACGGTGTTCTGCAACTGACTCATGTCGATAAAGGCCTCGGAACGCGAATCTCGCTTCGGACACCGTTCTCATGGTTCACGGACAATGTCCCGCGCATCTGCTTGACCAGGCCTTCGATAATGGTCGAGCCGAGCGATGTCCGGTCGTGTTCGGGATCCAGGCCCTTGCCATTGTCCGCAACCACCAGCGTCACCAGACCGGTCTGGTCCTGCTCCAGTATGACCTCGACATGGCCGACACCGTCGGGAAAGGCGTGCTTGAGCGCGTTGGTGACCAGTTCGGTGACGATCAGGCCCAGCGGGATGGCGAAATCCAGGCCAACGGTCAGGGGAGCCGCCCGCACGGTGAAGCCGACCTCCGACGGAGGGCCGCTCTGCATGACATTCTGCGTCAGCTCCCTCAGGAAAGGCCCGATGTCGAAGGTCTCCAGATCCAGAGACTCCATCAGCTGGTGATGGACCAGACCCAGAGCGTGGAGGCGGCTGCGCATGTCCGTCAGCGCCTGCTTGGCCTGCGGATCGGCCAGCCGCCGCGCCTGCATCACCATCATGGCGTCGACGATCTGCAGGTTATTCTTCACCCGGTGATACACCTCGCGCAGCAGCAGGTCGCGCTGGGCCAGGGCCCGGGTCAGCTCGGCCGTGCGCTCGGCCACGCGCGCTTCCAGTTCGCTGTTCACGCGCGCCAGGTCGGCGGCCGACGGCAAGGCCGCGATCTTCGGCAACAGCGGCCACAGCAGCCCGGCCGTGGCCAGCGACAGGATCGCCGTGATCGTCTTGATCACCGCCTCGACGCCATAGGCCGGATACCAGAGCGTAAGGATGGCCCACAGGTGGGTCGTGCCGCAGGCCAGGATGAAGCCGACGAACAGATAGGCCACCCAGCTGTAGCGGATGTCGGGTCGACGGCGCAGCAGCGAGGCGATGGCCAGGGGAATCGAGAAATAGGCCAGGCCGATCAGGGCGTCGGCGATCACATGGGTGGCGATCAGGCCTGGCGCCCAGCTCAGGCAGAATCCATGGGGCGTCAGACCCGAGGGATTCATCAGCCAGTCCCAGATCGACATCGCGAACTCCCCGGCGAACTTCGCCCGCGCCCCCAGACGCGGCCGGCTGACGCCAGCAACTCAGCGTCGCCCATCACCATCGTCAAATCGGTACGCGCGTCAAACAGGACGGCCCCGGAGGTTTCCCTCCGGGGCCTTGCAGAAACGGACTATTTCTTGAGAGCCGCCAGCAGCGCCTCGGCCGCCGGCTTGGACGAGGCCGGATTTTGTCCGGTGATCAGCAGGCCGTCGGTCAGGACGTAGGGGCCCCAGTCAGGCCCCTTGGAATAGACGCCGCCGCGGGCCTTCAGCATGTCCTCGACCAGGAACGGAACCACGTCGGTCAGGCCAACGCCCTCTTCCTCGGTGTTGGTGAAGCCCGTGACGGTCTTGCCCTTCACCAGAGCCTGACCATCGGGCCCCTTCACATCGCGCAGGACGCCCGGCGCGTGACAGACGGCGGCCACCGGCTTGCCAGCGGCGATCAGGGCTTCGATCAGGGCGACGGACTTGGCGTCCTCGGCCAGATCCCACAGCGGTCCATGGCCGCCGGGATAGAAGACCGCGTCGAAATCCTCGGCCTTCACCTCGGACAGCTTCACCGTGGCAGCCAGCGCCTTCTGGGCGTCGAGGTCGGCCTTGAAGCGCGCGGTGTCCTCGGTCTGGGCGTCGGGCTCGTCGCTCTTGGGATCCAGCGGAGGCTGGCCGCCGGCGGGCGAGGCCAGGACCACGGTCGCTCCGGCGTCCTTCAGCACATAGTAGGGCGCGGCGAACTCCTCCAGCCAGAAGCCGGTCTTCTTGCCGGTGTCGCCAAGGCGATCGTGGGAGGTCAGAACCATCAGGATGTTCATAGGGGGCGCTCGCGGGCTGGGAGGGTTACGGCATGTGGTGCGCCTTGGCCCGTCCCCCAAGGGGGCGCGCCGGCGATCACTGATGACCCAACAGAAACCGGGCCCAAAGGTTCACGCCGGGCCCATGCTTTTTGCGTCTGGCCGAAGCGTTCAGCTCTTGCGGAGCGCCTTGGCGACCAGCGAGACGCCCAGCCCGATCAGGCAGACGAAGAAGGCGATCTTGGCCAGGCCGCCGGCCACGTCCACGACGAAGCCGAGGATGCCGAAGACGATCATCAGGACGAGCAGGATACCGGCGAGCTTAAGCATGGGGGTGAAACGCGCTGGGCGACGATCCGTTGCGCTCACGCCTCCCAAAGTCCGATCGAGCCCTTGGGCCCGCAGAGCAGGCCCTTTCGGGCGCTGATCAGGCGGGCGGTGTTGAACGGCGTTGTCGAGACCCGCTCAAAGGTCTGGCCATCCACGGCGGCGATCGACCCGGCCAGCCCGGTCGCCAGCACCGTCGAGCCCTTGACCGCGAGGCCGGACAGATAGCCGGGCGGAGCGGCGACGGCCTGGAACGTCCGGCTATTGGGCGCCAGCCAGGCCAGGTTGACGCCGGGGGCGGCCGGCTCCTTGTAGTCACCGCCGCAGACCCACAGGGCCCCGTCCCCTCCGAAGGCGACGGCGAAGGCGCCCCGCGAAGGAGCGTCGGCGCGGATCGGCGTGTCCAGCGGGTGGAAGTAGCGGCCGCCGTCACGCGACAGATAGACCTTGGCCCAGCCCGCGCCGCCAGTGCAGAAGGCGACCAGCCCCCGGGGTCCGACCGCGAGACAGCCGTTGCTGGCGGCGAACGCGCCCTCCCCGTCATTGGCCGGCGGCAAGGCGTCCGGCGGCAGGCGGGTCCAGGTTTCGCCGGCGTTGTCGGTATAGAGCACGGTGAAGCGGCCTTCGGTCGGATCACCCAGAATGAAGCCGCGCCGCTTGTCGACGAAGGTCAGGGTGTCCCAGAAGCCATTGGGGTCGCTGTTGGCGAACAGGCGCGCCCAGGTCCTGCCGCCGTCGGTGGTCCGCCAAAGTTGCGAGGCCTCGCCGGGCCCCGCGCTCATGGCCAGGACGTGGCGGTCGGAAAAGGCGTGCAGCCCCCGAAAGTCCAGCGCGTCGAATCCCGTCCCCCGCACCGCCTCCAGCCGCGCGCCCTTGCCGCGCACCAGCCAGCCTTTCGAGCCGGAGGCCCAATAGGTCTTGCCCGCCACCGACAGCCCTCGCAGCTCGCTGGGGGTGACCGTGGCCGGCAGCCGGATCACCCCAGGGCCGCGCGGCGGCGCGGCCTGGGCGGGACCCGTCGCGAGGGCCGCGCCCGCCAGGGCCAGCGCGGCCCTCCGCGTGAGAAGCGAACCGGAGAAATCCCGCGCCGGAGCGTCTTGCTGGTCAATCGTCATATCTGCTCGATACCGAAGGAATGCGGAAACCGCAAAGCCCCGGCGAGCCGCCAAAGAAAACGGCCCCGGAGGTTTCCCTCCGGGGCCGCTGACTTGCTTGGTTCCAAGACCGGCCTCTCCGGGGAGAGGCGGTAAGAACCCATCCACGCCGAAGCGTGGAATGGATTACTTGATTTGGACGGTCGCGCCGGCTTCGGTCAGCTTCTTGGCGACTTCTTCGGCTTGGGCCTTGGAGACGTTTTCGACGACGTTCTGCGGAGCGCCTTCGACCAGGTCCTTGGCTTCCTTCAGGCCGAGGTCCGGACGGACGCCGCGGACTTCCTTGATCACGTTGATCTTCTTGTCGCCACCGGCGGTCAGAACAACGGTGAACTCGGTTTGCTCTTCAGCAGCTTCGACCGGAGCGGCCGGGCCAGCCGGACCAGCGGCGGCGACCGGAGCAGCGGCCGAGACGCCCCACTTTTCTTCCAGCATCTTGGACAGATCGGCGGCTTCGAGGACCGACAGGGTGGACAGTTCTTCAACCAGCTTTTCGAGCTTGGACATGTTCAGTTTCCTAAAACGAATGAGGGATGTACGCGGAGATGACCGTTAGGCGGCGTCTTTGGTCGCATAAGCGTTGAAGACGCGCGCAAGTTGGCCAGCCGGGGCCTGCAGGACGCCAGCGATCTTGGTCGCCGGAGCCTGGATGAGGCCGATAAGCTTGCCACGGATCTGGTCGAGCGACGGCAGCGTGGCCAGAGCCCGCACAGCCGCTTCGTCGAGAACCGTCGTCTGACCCAGGATGCCACCGACCAGCTTCAGCTTGTCGTTTTCCTTGGCGTACTGGGTGACGATCTTGGCGGCGGAGACCGGATCCTTGCCGAAGGCGATGGCGACCGGGCCAGTGAACAGGGCGTCGCCCTTTTCACCGATCGAGCCGTCGAGGGCCTTCTGGACGAGGGTGTTCTTCACCACCTGGAACGTGGCGTCTTCCTTGCGGAGACGGGCACGCAGTTCAGTCATTTCCGCAACGGTCATGCCCGTATAGTGGGTCACGACGACAGCGCCGGCGCCGGCGAATACGCTTTTCAGCGACTCGATCGACTCCTGCTTTTGAGCGCGGTCCATTGCGGTCTCCTACTCAATTACAGCGGCCGGACCATTCCGGCAGCCAAATGCCACGAACATGAGGGATCGCTCCCGCACGCGAGTTGCATCAGCCTGTTCCAAGGAAAGTCAGCCGCGCGTCCCATCCGTGAAGGAGGAAATAGCGTGGGCTTGTCCATCCCTGTCTCCCGACGGCGAGGAAGGGCTCTTCCTCATTTACGGCGTTGGTGACCCCACGCCCCGCTGTTCACAAACAGGTCTTCGCCGGGCGAGCCCGACGGAGAAGCGGGGCGTATAGACGGTTTAGGGATGGATTTCAACCGGGCCGCCGAAATCAGGCGGGCGAGGTTTCGAAGCGCCGCTTCATCGCCTCCAGCCCCATGCCCATCATCGGACCAAAGCTGTCGGCCAGCGCGTGCGGCAGGACGTCGGCCGTCCATACCGCGCGGGTCCGTCCGTCGCCAGCGTCGAAGATCTGCAGCACGCCATTGTGGTGCGCCACGCGCTCGCCCTCGATGGTCCAGGCCAGCCGGCGTCGGACATCGTCGGAGTCGATGATCACCTCCCTGGCGACCATGCCGTTGGCGAAGGTGACCATGCGGACGACGGGGTCAGCGCCGGCGACCAACTGGGTGTCGACGACAAAGCCTGAAACCAGCCGCGTGTGCAGCGCGCCGATATCGCGCGCCGCGTCCCACACCGCCTCAGGCGTCGCGTTGATGAGGATTTCCTGGTGGATCGAAGCCATGCTGGTCTCCCTTTCGTGCGCAGACCTAGCAGCGGGCCCGCGCGGCGACTGGCAGGAAACGGACGCGGTCATCCGGGAGCAGGATGCGCCCTGGCGACGATGCGCTATCCTCCTGAAAGGAGGCTTCCATGGACGGATCGGACGCCCCAGCCCTGGTGCTGGATTTCGAGTTCTGCGAGCGCGTTCGCCACGCCCGCGACCCGGCCTATGACGGCCTGATCTTCATCGCGGTCACCTCGACCCGGATCTACTGCCGGCCGGTCTGCCCGGTGCGCCAGCCGCTGTCGCGGAACGTCCGCTACTATCCCAGCGCCTGCGCCGCCGAGGGCGCGGGCTTTCGCCCCTGCCTGCGCTGCCGACCCGAAACCGCCCCGCACTCCCCGGCCTGGATGGGCGTGCGGGCCACCGTCGGTCGCGCCCTGCGGCTGATCGAGGACGGCGCCCTGGACGAGGCCGACGTCACCACCCTGGCCGAGCGCCTGGGCATCGGCCCGCGTCACCTGTCACGCCTGTTCCGCGTCCATCTGGGCGCGACCCCGTCGAAGGTGGCCCGCACCGCCCGTGTCCAGCGCGCCAAGCGGCTGATCGACGGCACCGACCTGTCGATGACCGAGATCGCCGGGAGGGCGGGCTTTTCCAGCCTGCGCAGCTTCAACGCCGCGTTTCGCGAGATCTATCGCCGCGCGCCCAGCGACATCCGACGCGGCAAACCCGCAAAAGCCGCCGGATTACGGTGATGGAGTGGACGGCGCTCGATGTCGGTCGCCGATCAGATGCCGCGCAGAAGCTTGCCCAGATAGTCGACGTGGTTTGCAAAGGCGCTTTCGCCGGTTGGCGTCAGTTGCGCCCGCGTGCGCGGGCGGTTGTTCGCGTAGTCCTTGATGACCGTGATGTATCCGGCTTCCGCCAAGGTCTGCAGCTGCCGGCCCAGGTTTCCGTCGGTCGCATCCGTGGCGGCTTTCAACCGCTTGAACTCCAGGGGTTCGCCCGGCGTCGCGGTCAGCGCCGCCATGATCTTGAGGCGCAGGGGCTGGTGGATGATCTCGTCCACTTACGCTCTCCAGAGCCACAGGCCGGTCGTCAGCAGAACACCGCCGCCCACGGCGCCTACCAAAAGCTCGAACGACTCGCGCGCCAGGAACCAGGCGCCGACAACGACCGCCGCGAGCACGATCCCGAGTATCGAGATGCGAGCGCCGAACCATAGGCCCGCGAGGGCGTAGGCGCTGGCTGCCATCCAGCTGACCACGGCATTCGCCAAGAGCCGATCGGTTGGTGCGATCAGGACGACCACACCGAAAATCGCGATGCCGATCATGGCCGAGGCGAGCGCCGCCTTGTGGCCCGCGGCGGGGGCGTCCGATTTCGGACGGCCCGCCTTGCCAAAGACAATACTGATCGCGGTCGCCAACACGATCGAGGACGCGCCAAGCAGGCCCCCGAACGGGATGTGAAAATGGTTGCCCAGGTTCAACACCAGCCACGCCACGCCCCAGGCCGCGAAAACGGGGCCCAACTGAGCGTAGTTTCTAAGGGCCAGGGCACGCTCGCGGGTCCGGTCTATGTCGGCGAGAGTCTGTCGTGCGATGTCGCGGTCCATCAGCGTTTCATTCCCAGGGCGGTGTCGAAGAAGGCGATGAGACGAGGCCACATATCAGCCCGACCCGCAGCATTCCCGGCAACCGTACCGCCCACAGCTTCGTCCGGATATCCAGACGTGGACGCCATGGCCGGAGGAGTCGACACGGCGTGGCCGGCGTCCTGGTAAGCCAGATGTTGGACAGGATGGCTGAAGCCGTTCTTTCGCAAGCGGGCGACCACCATGTCAGACATGGCTGTCGACGGCCACAGAGCGTCACTTCTGCCCGAAATCAGGAGAACCGGCCCGTTTATACGCTCGACCGGGATCATGGCCTCGGGGTGGGCGTCGGCTGTCGGAAGCGCGCCGGAATAGAGGGCATAGATGGACTCCATGTACCGGGTGAAGTCGAAGCGGACGGTCTGATCATAGGGCAGGTAAGCCACCGGCGCGCCGGCGACCGACCAGGTCGATGTCGGCGCTGCGCCGGCGCCGGCGGGAATCGCCTGCCAGACCACATTGCTGGGCACGCCGGCGGCCACCGCATGAAGCCGCGGCGATCGAGAGCCAATCAGGAGAGCCGCTTCCCCACCCTTGGAGATACCGAAGATTCCCATGTGCTCGGGATCGACCTGGGGCTGCCGCGCGAGCCAGGCAATGGCGCGGTCGAAATACTCCATCGGGATTTCCGCCGCCGTCCCCGGCAGGCCCGGCGCTCCAAAATAGCTAAGGGCAAGGACAGCGTACCCCTCGTTGGCGAACTGGCGCCCGACACTGCGAACCAAGGCCGTGCCGCCTTCCGAGCCGCCGAGGACGATGATGGCCGGGCGGGGCCCATGGCCTGTCGGCGCCATGAAGGCTGCGACCAGCTGGTCTTCCGAGACTTCCACGGTCGTGAACGCCGCTGCCTGCTCCTTGAGGCCCTGGGCCGCCGCCGGCCCACAAACGATTGGCGTCGCGCACAGCAGCAGGGCGCACATGAGAGGCATGATTTTCATGAGAATTCTCCGTTTTGCAATTACTCTATCTCATAGAGTAATTGCCCAGTCAACACCCCCTCAGCGCCCCCGCCTGGAATGGCGTCCGCATTTCGCCCCGCCCATCGCCGCAATGGCTGGAGCCCCCCCGGTTTGAACACCACGGGCGGGAATGACGGTGTGCCATAGCCGTGCTTAGCTGCGCCGCACCCTGGAGAGCCGCTCCCCCATGACCCGCATCGCCGCCGCCCTGACCGCGATTCTCATCGCCTTCGCCTCGCCGACCCACGCCGAACCCAAGGCGCCGCCGACGCCGAGGGCCGTGGTCGCCGATCCGCCGCGCGACGCGGCCCTGCCGGCCGACATGGCCGCCTTCCAGCTCGACGTGCAGGGCGCGAAGATCAACGCCCTGCTCTACCTGGCCTCGGGGCCCGGACCGCATCCGACGATGCTGTTCCTGCACGGCTTCCCGGGCAACGAGACCAATATCGACCTG
>Ga0209023_10007160_pt1 | contig 11521 bp, 9 predicted proteins | sample LakOneMetagenome_FD_187468 | JGI IMG/M metagenome (GOLD analysis project Ga0209023, IMG submission 187468) | Freshwater and sediment microbial communities from Lake Erie, Canada (SPAdes) (version 2) | ecosystem: Environmental > Aquatic > Freshwater > Lentic | place: Lake Erie, Canada | collected...
TTACTTGAGCATCATTCTGGATAATGAAGCGTAAATGAGGCATATCGCGCCCCTTGGTCCAAAGCGCGTGAAATTCGCTGGCAAGATCATACAGATAAAAAGCGATTCGGTGAGGCTCATGTGCGAGCGCCGCGGCCTCTACGATTCGAGGGAAAATCGCGATCTGCCGGATCAGGCTCAACTCCACCGGGTCTGACAGGCGCTCGATGCTTGCAGCCGTCAGGAACTCGATGCGCGCGGCCTCGCCTTCCGGCAATGACGGAACCGCCTCACGCGCATTCTTGAAGATCGAATGCCCGCGCGCGTGTCCGTATTGCACATAGAACACCGCATTGTCTTTCGACTGCTCGATGACCTTGGCCAGATCGAAGTCCAGCACCGCGTCGTTCTTGCGGAACAGCATCATGAAGCGCACGGCATCAGAGCCGACTTCATCGACGACCTCGCGCAGCGTGACGAAATCGCCTGATCGTTTCGACATCTTCACCGGCTCGCCGTTACGCAACAGCTTTACGAGCTGTACGATCTTCACATCGAGCGCGGCCTTGCCGAACGTGACAGCCTTGATCGCTGCCTGCACGCGCTTGATGTAGCCGCCGTGATCGGCGCCCCACACATCGACCATGTTGAGGAAGCCGCGGTCGAACTTTGTCTTGTGATAGGCGATGTCAGACGCGAAATACGTGTAGGAACCGTCCGACTTCTTCAGCGGACGATCGACATCGTCGCCGAACGCGGTGGCGCGAAATAACGTCTGTTCACGGTCCTCGTAATCCTCGACCGGCGCACCTTTGGGCGGCGGCAGGCGGCCTTCGTACACATCGCCCTTCGCGCGCAATTCGGCGATGGTCGCGCCGACGCGATCCGTTCCGCCTTCGATGAGGGAACGCTCTGAGAAAAATACATCGTGCTTGATGTTGAGCGCGGCGAGATCGCCCTTGATCATCTCCATCATCATGGCGATGGACTTGGCGCGCACCGGCGGCAGCCATTCGGCTTCCGACTGCTTTAGTAGCTTGTCGCCATATTCCTTAGCGAGCGCATTACCAACAGGCTTCAGATAATCTCCGGGATAAAGCCCTTCCGGAATCTCGCCGATGTTTTCGCCAAGCGCCTCGCGGTAGCGCAGGAACGCCGAGCGCGCGAGCACATCCACCTGCGCGCCAGCATCGTTGATGTAGTACTCTTTTGTGACGTCATAACCTGCAAACGACAGCAGGCTCGCTAACGCATCGCCGAACACCGCGCCCCGGCAGTGACCGACATGCATCGGCCCGGTCGGATTGGCGGAGACGTATTCGACGTTGACCTTCTCGGCAGCACCAATGGTGCTGCGACCGTAGCCGGCGCCCTGCTCCAGAACCGATCGCAATGCGCTGAACCAAGCGGACGTTTTCAGCGTGAGATTAATGAAACCGGGACCGGCAACATCGACCTTTTCAACAATCGGATCGGCGCGAAGTTTTTCGGCGATCTTCTCCGCAAGCTCGCGCGGCTTGGCCTTCGCGTCTTTCGCCAGCACCATCGCGGCATTGGTCGCCATGTCGCCATGCGTCGCGTCGCGCGGCGGCTCGACCACAACGCGCGACAGATCGATGCCTGCGGGCAGCACGCCCTCGCCGCCCAGCGCCGCGCACACGGCGTGAACCCGCGCGAGCACGTCGGCGAACAGATGCTGGGGATGCTTAAGCGAACTCATCGAAAACGTCCTGTTTGGCTCATTTCATCGGCCTTTTCAGGCCGCCGCCTAACGTAAATCCGGGGTCGAGTCAAAAAGCCGCTGATGTTCGGTCATGGCGTAGCGGTCCGTCATTCCGGCAATGAAATCGCCGATCCGGCGAACCCGGCTGGTGTCGTCCTGATCGCCCTCGCTCACCCATTCGGCGGGCAGATTGCCCGGCGTCTCGCGATATCGGGCGAACAAATCGTTGACGATCTGCGCCGCGTCCCGCATCACGGTCATCACGCGGTCGTGGCGATACATGCGCGATCTCAAGAATGTCTTGACCTCAGCTTCGGCTTTCGCCGCCTCTGCCGAGAAAGCGACAAGCGTGCCTGCATGATGGCGGACATCTAGTGCCAATGCGGGCCTTGCAGCTGCGAGCCGTCTTTGCGTTTCGGCAAACACATCCTCGATGAAATAGGCGATCAATTCGCGCACCACCTCCGCGCCGCGGCGTGGCTCGTCGAGCGTGGGATAGCGCGCCTGAATCACGGCATCGATATCAGCGATCAGCGGAATAGAAATCAGATCGTCTACCGTAAAGAGACCGGCACGCAATCCATCGTCGATGTCGTGCGCATCGTAAGCAATATCGTCGGCGACGGCCGCAACCTGCGCCTCGAGCGAAGCATGGCTCCACAGTTCGAGGTCGTGCACCGCGACGTATTCCGCAATGCCAACGGGAACGCCGTGCTCGCGATAACGCCCTATCGGCTCGCCATTGCGGTCGATCAGCGGACCATTGTGTTTGACGATGCCCTCAAGCGTTTCCCAGGTGAGATTAAGGCCATCGAATGCCGGATAACGCCGCTCCAGCAGCGCCACGACGCGCAGGCTTTGAGCATTGTGATCGAAACCGCCAAAGCCGCGCAGGCAATCATCCAGCGCCCGCTCGCCAGCATGGCCAAATGGTGGATGGCCGAGGTCATGAGCGAGCGCCAGCGTCTCCGTCAGATCTTCGTCGAGGCCGAGTTGCCGCGCCAGCGCCCGCGCAATCTGCGCCACTTCCAGCGTATGCGTCAGGCGGGTGCGGTAATGATCGCCTTCGTGGAATACAAAGACCTGCGTTTTGTGCTTCAGGCGGCGGAAAGCGGCGGAATGGATCACCCGGTCGCAATCGCGGCGAAAGTCGCTGCGGCGCAGGCTCGGCAATTCGCTGAAGCGGCGTCCCCGGCTTGCGGCAGGATCGCAGCCATAGGTGACGCGGGGGGCAGCCATTCCGACGGACATACGAATTATTCTACTTATCCTGTTTGATTCTGGCGATCAGCACACTTAACTAAGCTCTGCGGGGCCGGTAAAATAGCCCCAAGACGTCCGGAGACTTCGATATGACTGCCACCGACACTGCATCCGCTGTCACAATTTCGGAGCGGGCTGCAAAGCGAATCGGCGCGATCCTCAAATCCGAGGGCAATGGCGCCATGCTGCGCATCAGTGTGGAAGGCGGCGGCTGTTCAGGCTTTCAGTACAAGTTCGACGTTGAGCGCGCGAGAGCGGACGACGATCTCGTGATCGAGCGCGACAGCGCGGTAGTGCTGGTCGATCCCTCCTCCGTTCCGTTCCTTGCGGGCTCCGAGGTGGACTTCGTGGACGACCTGATCGGCGCGTCCTTCCGCGTAGTCAATCCGAATGCCACCGCGTCCTGCGGCTGCGGGACGAGCTTCTCTGTTTAGGCTGGCTACCATTTCTGCTCGTGTGCCGCCCGGCAAGGCCTTCGGAAACGCATCCATCGCGCGCCTCTAGTTCGGCAAGGTATCCGCGAAGCAACGGGGCGCGCCTTGGGCGAAAGCTTTTCCCGGTCCTGCGCGATTCGACGATGCGCTCACCGCGAAACATCCGGAACGCTTCGCGCAGGCAACACCACGCAAGAACAATCAGCGTTCTCTCGGAATAGGAAATTGCGAGCGGAAAGATCGTGCGTTCAGTGGATTTTCCCCCGCTGTCGACATAGCGGATGGCGAGCTCGTCCTCCCGCCAGCACGCTTGCCGGATGACACTCAGGTCAAGATCGGGGATACGTCCCACGTCCGGCCGATAGACTTGCGAAACCGCGTGGAAGAGTTGCTGCTCGCTATTATCAGGCAGGCTGGCCGCGATCTTCGCCAGCGCCGATGTCGCGGCCTGCGCCAACAACGGATCGCCCATGTTCTTGACATCCGCTAACCCCAGCGCAATCGCCTCGATCTCAAGGCGATCGAATGTTTGCGGCGGCAGCGCATAATCCTCAATCAGCCGATAGCCATAACCCCGCTCGCCATCGATCCGCGCACCTGCAGCCCGCAAGCTGTCGATGTCGCGATAGAGCGAGCGCAACGACACGCTGGTTTCTTCTGCCAAACGCGCAGCCGTCACCGGCTTGGGTAACATGCGCATCGCATGAAGAAGGCGAAAGAGCCTGTCCGATCGGGCCATCACGCAGCTGCCAGAAAATGTCAGTTGGCCGCGCTTATAAAGCCCGCCTTCACTTTCAACAAGCAGGGGCCTGATGTGACCGTTAAAGCCGTGACCCATTTGAATTTTCGAGGCGAGGCGCGCGCCGCGCTCGCGTTTTATCAATCCGTATTCGATGGCGCGCAGACGGTTGTCTCCTATCGAGATGCCGGGCGCGTGGAGAAAGAAACCGAGGCCGATCAGGTGATGTGGGGACAGGTCACCGGCGCGAGCGGGTTTCAGGTGATGGCCTATGACGTGCCTTCAAGCATGCCATGGGACCCCGGTCAGATTCCGTTCTTCATCGTATTGCGCGGTAACAACACGGATGAACTTTCGGCATATTGGGACAAGCTGGCCAATGGTGCGACCATCCTGGTGCCGCTGGCACCTGCCTTCTGGTCGCAGCTTTACGGAATGCTGAAAGATCGTTTCGGAATCACATGGGTGCTGGACATCGACGCCAGCTGACCGTGCTCCGATGACAAGGCGAGGCGCCCGACCTCACCGTCGCGCGCCTCGTTCGCTCCGGTGTTATTTCTCCGCAAACAGCCGCCGAGCATTGCCGTGCGCGATCTGTTTCGCAACGCCCTGCGGCAACTGCTTCAGCCAACCGCGATATCCCGCCATGATGTCGCCGTAGCTGGCCCATCGCTCGTTGATCCACGTATCCGATCCCAGCAAAAAGCGATCCGGATATTTCTCGAACAGCCCGCGCCATTCTGGCGTCAGTTCGCCGCCAGCGCCCGTGATGCCGCTGCGATAGGACAACTCACCCCAGAGGTTTGGATAGGTCGCGAGCATCGCCGCAACCCGGCTGGTCGCTAGACTAAATCCAGTGTGGGCCCAGATGATCTTCGCACGCGAATTGTGCCTCATGAGGATTTCGACAGCCTCATCGTCCGCATGGGCATGAATATAGAGATCGTGCTCGACCGCGAAGTCGACGGTCTTCTTGACCCATGGGCTGGCCGCGTCTTTTCCCGTCAGATGAAATTCGCCCACGCCGCGATAGTAGCCGCGTTGATATTCTTCCTGCACCAGATCGAAGATCGTCGGATCGTTGAACCATGTCTGGATGTCAGCGCGGACACGATACGGCCGGATGAACGGCACGATCTGCAATCCGTCCGCCTTGCCGTCCTTCTTTGCGTCCATCAGCACGTTCGTCCCAGTGTTGGGACGGCTGGTGGCGAGAATGCCGGTGACGTGATGCTTCTTGAACAGCGCCAGCACTTCGTCGGGCTGATAGAACGGCTTCGGTTCCCAGTTGTAGTGCATGTGAGCGTCGAAAATTTCGATGGGCGGCTCCGCTGCATGCGCGGGCAACGTCACCAACAATGCCGCGAACGCAGCACACGCCCATGACTTTGCGTGGGTTCTGAACATCAGGCGCTACTCGGCTGCCGCAACGCGCGGCGGCTCAATGTCCGGCGTGTCCTGCAATGTCGGATCGAGGCGGCGCTTGAGACGACGATCGATACGGTCGAGGTAGATGTAGATCACCGGCGTGATGAACAGCGTCAGCAGTTGCGAGACCAACAGACCGCCGACGACCGAAACACCGAGCGGCTGACGCAATTCAGCGCCCGCACCCGCGCCGAGCGCGATCGGCAGAGTGCCGAAGATCGCCGCGAATGTCGTCATCATGATCGGGCGGAACCGCAGCAGCGCCGCCTCGCGGATCGCATGCTCAGCACTAAGCCCGACCGCGCGCCGCTCGATGGCGAAGTCCACCATCATGATGGCGTTCTTCTTCACGATGCCGACCAGCATGACAATGCCGATCATCGCGATGACCGACATTTCCATATTGAACAGCATCAATGTCAGGATCGCGCCGATGCCCGCAGACGGCAGGCCGGAGATGATCGTGATGGGGTGGATGAAGCTCTCGTAGAGAATGCCGAGAATGACGAATGCGGCAAACACGGCGGCAAGGATGAGCACGCCCTGCCCGCGCAGCGAATCCTGGAACACCTGCGCCGTTCCGGAGAACCCCGTCGCGATCGTCGCCGGCAGATTCGAATCTTGCTCGATCTTCGTGATCTGATCGACCGCGTAACCGAGCGAAGTGCCCGGCGCGAGATTGAATGAGATCGTCACGGCGGGTTGCTGGCCCTGATGGTTGATCTGCAGCGGGCCGACCGTCGGCACCATTTTCGCAACGGCATCGAGCGGAATGGTTTGGTTGTTCGTGGTCTTGACGTACAACTTGGACAGGTCGCTCGGATCGACGCGGAATTTCGGCTGCGCCTCCAGAATGATCTGGTAGTCGTTTGACGGCATGTAGATCGTGCCGACTTGCCGCGCGCCATAGGCATTGAACAACTGATTGCGGATCTGATCGGCAGTGACGCCATAGACAGCCGCCTTCTCGCGGTCGATCTCCACCGTCAACTGCGGGTTCTTGATGTACAGGTCCGTGGTGACATCCTGCAGACCGGGCACCTTGGCGATCTTCGCGCGCATTTCCGGCGCGTCGCGATAGAGCGAGTCCGTATCGCCGCTTTGCAGCGTGTACTGATATTGGCTCTTCGACGGGCGCCCGCCGATGTTCAGGTTTTGAATGCCTTGGAAGAACGCCTGCAGGCCCGGCACCTGCAGCGCCTTTTGCCGCAGCCGCGCCATCACAACGGGCGCAGGATCGCGCTCGTTCTTGGGCTTGAGACCCACGAACAGTCGTCCGTAGTTCGCAGTCGGGTTCGGCCCGCCCGAGCCGACTGTGCTGTTCACAAACTCCACAGCGGGATCGGCAAGCAGAAGGTCCGCCAGAATTTTCTGCCGCGCGCTCATCGCCTCGAACGAGGTATCGGTCGCGGCCTCCGTCGTGCCGCTCAGAAATCCAGTGTCCTCCTGCGGGAAGAAACCCTTGGGCACGATCATGTAAAGCCAGATGGTCGCGCCGAGCGTCGCCAGCGTCACCATCAGCATGATGGATTTGTAGGCGAGGACTTTATCGAGCGCCCATTCGTACCCGCGCAACGACGAATTGAATGCGGACTCAAACCAGCGCAGAACGAAGTTCGGCTGATGATGCGGATCGTGAGCTTTCAGCACGCGGGCACAGAGCATCGGCGTCAGCGTCAGCGACACGAAGCCGGACACGATGATCGCGACCGAGATCGTCACAGCGAATTCGCGGAACACACGGCCGACGATGCCACCCATCAGCAGCACGGGAATGAACACAGCGATCAGCGAGAACGTGATCGACAGAATGGTGAAGCCGATCTCGCGTGCGCCTTTCAGCGCAGCTTCGTAAGGCTTCATGCCTTGCTCGATGTAGCGCATGATATTTTCGAGCATGACGATGGCGTCGTCCACCACGAAGCCGACGGACAGCGTCAGCGCCAGCAACGTCATGTTGTTGATCGAATAGTCCAGCGCATACATCACCGCGCAGGTGCCGAGTACCGAAATCGGAACCGCCAGCGCCGGGATAAAGGTCGCCGCAGCCGAGCGCAGAAACAGGAAGATCACGACGATCACCAGACCGACCGCGATCAGGAGTGTTTCCTCAACGTCTGTCACGGACTCACGGACCGACACCGACCGGTCGAGGGTCACATCCATGGTGATGGACGGCGGGATCTGGGCGCGCAGCGATGGCAACTTGGCCCGCACGGAGTCGACCACCGCGACCGTATTGGCGTCCGGCTGTTTCTGGATCGCCAGCACGATAGACCGCTTGCCGTTAAACCACGTCGCGGCCTTATCGTTCTCGACGCTTTCGTAAATCTTCGCGACTTCGTCGAGCTTCACCGGCGAGCCGTTGCGCCACGCCACCACCACCTGACGGTAATCGCTCGCCTTGTTGAGCTGCCCCGAGGCTTGCAGCGCGATGTCCTGCTTCGGGCCGTTGAGCGTGCCCACCGGCGTCGATGAGTTGGCACGCGACACTGCTGTGCGAATGTCTTCCAGCGACAGGCCGCGTGCAGCCGCCGCTTCCGGATCGGCCTGCACGCGGATCGCGAATTTCTGCGGGCCGTAGATCACAACCTGCGCCACGCCCGGTATCTGCGACAGCGTCTGGCCGATGGTGATGTCGCCGTATTCATTGACCGTCGATAGCGGCAGCGTCTCCGAACTGAGAGATACGAACAGCACCGGGAAGTCCGCCGGGTTCACCTTGCGGAAACTCGGCGGCACCAGCATTTCCACCGGCAGGCGGCGCTGCGCGATGGTCAGCGCGGTTTGAACGTCCAGCGCTGCGCCGTCGATGTTGCGGTTGAGATCGAATTGGATGGTGATCGAGGTCGTGCCCTGCGACGAGGACGATGACATCGACGAGATGCCAGCGACGGTCGAAAGCTGCCGCTCGATCGGACCCGCGACAGACGCTGCCATGGTGTCGGCACTCGCGCCGGGCAGCGTGGCCGTGACCTGAATGGTTGGGAAATCGACTTTTGGCAACGCAGATACCGGCAGCAGCCGAAACCCGAACACGCCGAACGCGATGATCGACGCCGTCATCAGCGTCGTCATCACCGGTCGGCGGATGCAGAGTTCCGACAGGGTCATTGATTACGCTCCCGCCTTGCGATTGCGCGGCTCGACGGAACTGCCGTTCGACAGCAGCAATTGCCCATCAACAACGATATCTTCGGTGCCTTCCAGCCCGCTGTCGATCACCGAGGTGCCTTGGAACGTGCGGCTGATCGTAACGGGCTGCACCTGCGCTTTGCCGTTCTTCACAACGAACACGAAGTTGCCGGTCTGGCTGCGCTGCACGGCGACCGATGGAACCACCACAGCGTCTTCGGTGCGCACGGTCAGCGTGGTGTTGACCAGAATGCCGGGCCACAACAACTCGCTTTCGTTGCCCATCACGCCACGTACGGTGACCATGCCGGTGGTTGGATCGACGGTGTTCTCCACCATCGCGACTGTTCCGGTTTCCGACTTGCCGCTGCCGGGGATCGACGCCTTCACCGACGATTGTCCGGCCTTCATCGCGTCGCGCAGATCGCTCAGCACACGCTGCGGAACGGCGAAGGTCACGTAGACAGGGGCCATCTGGTTGATGGTCGCAAGCGGCGACGTATCCGCGGGCCGCAGGAAGTTGCCGACCTTGACCGATGCCGCGCTGATGCGGCCGCTGATCGGCGCTTTGATCAAGGTGTAGCTTTTCTGGACTTTCAGATTTTCCAGAATGGCCTGATCGGCCTGAATGGTGGCAGTCGCATTGTCGAAGGCCGTCTTGGCGTTATCGACATTGACCTGCGTGGTCGCGCCTTTGGTAATCAACTCACCGAAACGCTTCATGTCGCGTTCGGCAGCAACCAGTTGCGATTTGTCACGCGCGAGATTGCCCTCTGCCTGCGCGATCTGCGCATCGATCTGGCGTGCATCGAGCGTGAAAAGCAAATCGCCTTCCTTCACGCGAGCGCCGTCCTCGAAGTGAACTTCGGTGATGGTGGTCTCAAGGCGCGATTTAAGCGCGACGCTCGAGATCGGCGTCACGGCCCCGATGGAATCCACATCGAGCGGAACGGGCTTTTTCTCGGCCTTCGCAATCTCGACTGACACCGGACGCGGTGGCGGCGGTGCTTTCGCGGAACCCCCGCCCAGCCAAGTCGAGCGGGTCGCGTAAGCTGCGACCGCAATCACGCACAGGCTTAGGACGAGCACGCCGCGCCTTTTGAAGATCGAATTCGTCATACCGACTTGCAGGCGCAGATTCATACCCGCGGCATCGCGAGGCAGACTGTTTTCCGCCGCTCCCTGTTTTTGCGCTGGTTTCCAGTTTTCCCCGGTTTTCCAGCGTTATTTGCATCCGGTTTACCACAGGCGGCTTGGCCGTGGTACATCAGATGAATGAAATTCGCTGAAAATTCCTTCGCTTAGCTAACGGACCCGCCATGCGTATTGCCACTTGGAACGTTAACTCTGTCCGACAGCGGCTCGACCATCTGCTGGCTTGGCTGAAAGAGCGCTCGCCGGATATCGTCTGCCTGCAGGAAATCAAATGCATGGACGATGCGTTCCCGCGCGAACCCATAGAGGCGCTTGGCTACAACGTGGTCACGCACGGGCAGAAGACCTTCAACGGCGTTGCGTTGCTCTCGAAGTACCGCTTCGACGAAACCACCCCGCGCCTCGGCGGTGATGATGACGACCTCCATGCGCGTTTCCTGGAAGGTGTGGTTTCGCATTCCAGCGGCACTTTGCGCATCGCATGTCTCTATCTGCCCAATGGAAACCCGCCAGAAACTGAGAAATATCCATATAAAATCAGATGGATGGAGCGCCTTCTTGAGTATTCAAAAGAGCGCATGAAGGACGAGCAGCCCCTGGTGCTGGCTGGCGATTTCAACGTCATTCCGTCCAACGACGACGTCTACAATCCAGCCGCATGGGCGGGCGACGCGCTGTTCCTTCCCAAGACCCGCGAGCGTTACCGCGCCCTGCTCAACCTCGGATTGACCGACGCGATCCGCGCGGTGTCCGATCAGCCGGGCCAGTATACATTTTGGGATTATCAGGCCGGCGCATGGCCGAAGAACAACGGTATCCGCATCGATCACCTGCTGCTTTCGCCGCAGGCCAGCGACCGCCTCGTCGATGCCGGAATCGACAAGCATGTACGTGGTTGGGAGAAAGCATCCGACCACGTTCCGGTGTGGATCGATCTCGATTTGAACTGAACACAGCGGCCAACAACATGTTGATCCGATCAACGAGATTCACTTTCAGGAGATCATGACATGCCAGGTACCGTTCGCTTGCACCGCGTTTTGCCAACGAAGCCCGAGAAAGTTTATCGCGCCTTCATCGAGGCTGATGCGATGGCGAAGTGGCTGCCGCCCAACGGCTTCACCTGCATCGTCGAACAGTTCGACGCCAAGGTCAGTGGCACATTTAAGATGGCCTTCCGCAATTTCACGACGGGTCACAGCCATTCGTTCGGCGGGACATATCTGGAACTCGTGCCCGGCAAGCGCGTGCGTTACAACGACAAGTTCGACGACCCAAATCTACCCGGCGAGATGCAAGTGACGGTGGACATCAAGCAAGTTGCCGTCGGCACTGAAATCAACATCACGCAGGAAGGCATACCTGACGCCATTCCGGTGGAGGCTTGCTATCTCGGCTGGCAGGAGTCGTTGAAAAATCTGTCGCGTCTGGTCGAGCCCGAGATCAACCAGTAAAGATCAGCGACTCAAGCTGCGACCTTAGTCGCGGCGGCCTTGCACCCAGCGCTCGAGCATCTGCAGCGCCATCGCACGGTCGTCCTCAGACGCCTTGGCCAAAGCGGACTTGTAGTTGTCCTTGATCCAGGCCTCGTCCGCCGTCGCATTGTCCTGCGCCAACGCCATCCACATCAGCCCGCGCGCGGCCTGCCTCTGCAAGAGATCGGAA
>Ga0209023_10007161_pt1 | contig 11520 bp, 9 predicted proteins | sample LakOneMetagenome_FD_187468 | JGI IMG/M metagenome (GOLD analysis project Ga0209023, IMG submission 187468) | Freshwater and sediment microbial communities from Lake Erie, Canada (SPAdes) (version 2) | ecosystem: Environmental > Aquatic > Freshwater > Lentic | place: Lake Erie, Canada | collected...
ATCAGTAATTTTTTTACGCCGGCATTTTGTGCCATTGTTGCGGCCTGTTTAGTAGTAGAGTGAAACCTTGCCTCGGCTCTTTCCCGCAGATTGTCTAAGTAAGTAGTTTCATGATAAATCATATCGGCACCTTGTATATGTGGAATAATAGACTCATCATATTTGGTATCGGCGCAGAAAGCATATTTCTTACCGGGTGTAGCAGCCTTTGTCACCAATTCATTTTTAATAATCGTTCCGTCTTTCCCGGTATAGTCTTCGCCATCTTTTAATCTTTCATAAAATGAAGAAGGAATTTCAAATTCTTTTGCTTTGTCGGCATTTAATTTTCGTAACCGTTTTTTTTCTGTAAACACAAAGCCATAGCATTCGATGCGATGATTGGTACGAAAACATTTCACTGTTAGCTTGTCATTGTCTAACAGCGTAGCCGGCTCTGTGATATGGTGGATGAACAAAGGATAACAAATTTTTGTATCGGCCACTTTCAACTGCAGTTCTATAATTTCTCTTAGCGGGGATGGTCCGAATACATGTAACTCCTGCTGGTGGCTTAACAGGCTAAGAGAATTTAGCAGTCCGATTAAGCCGAAATAATGATCGCCGTGAAGATGGGAAATAAAAATGTGAGAAATTTTGCTTCGGCGGATTTTATAGTTGATTAACTGTATCTGGGTGCCTTCACCGCAGTCAACAAGATAATTGGTGCCATCTAATGTTACCACTTGGCTGGTCGGATGCCGGTCAAATGCCGGCACAGCAGAGTTATTACCTAGGATAGTAACAGCAAACATGGAATGTTTAGTGGTTTTAGTGTGTCAGTGTGAATTAAAGACTATGAACAGAATAAATTAGCTGCACCTGTCATAGATTGCCATCATCCATTAATTCTCTTTCAATTTCTTCCATCTGAACAATATCCCAGGCTTCACTTTGGCTGGGGGTAACATTCATCATCTCCAAAAGTTCATTCTGGTCCAGAAATTCTTCTACCGGTTTTTGCAATTCACAAATTACAAAAGAGGCATTATTCTCATAGAACTTTTGCTGTATATATACTAATTTTTCTGCAGCTATCATGTCTATTGATTCAACCTCTTTTGCTATCAGCACAAGGTTTTTAACGTCATTTTGTAGGTAGGGTAACAAACAATCACCCAGTTCATCTGTCATTGTAGCATAAAGAGAAGGCTCTAAAACCGTGATGGCATGAAATTTCTCTTTGGTATCCGTTTTGACATTCATTGTTTATTAATTTGTTTCCCGGCTAACGGGATGTAGCGGAAAGCTGATAAAATAACCCACCATAAACAACTTAAATTATCAACATTCCGTTTATAATTACAGCCGAACAAGAACCAAATTTATTCGTTAATATTGTATAACAACCAATTATCTCACATGGATAATAATTTTTCAGCACAGGTTAAGGAAATAATTTCTTTCAGCAGGGAAGAAGCACTTCGTCTTGGTAATGATTTTATTGGTACCGAGCATTTGCTACTCGGCCTCATCCGGGAAGGGGATAATACTGCCGTCCGGATTCTCAAAAGCTTTAATGTGGATCTTTATGAACTTCGTAAAGAAATTGAGTTGGCTGTAAAGGATAAAACTGGTAAGAATATTGCAAACATAAACAGCCTGCCATTGACTAAGCAGGCAGAAAAAGTAATCAGGGTAACAGTGCTGGAAGCAAAGGCACTAAAAAGTGCAACAGTGGAAACAGAACACCTGATGCTTTCTATTTTAAAGAATAAAGAAAACATTGCTACACAAATCTTAAATCAATTTGACGTGGATTACGATCTTTTCAGGCAAGAGTTGGGTATCGTAAAATCAAACGATCCCCGTGCCGAATTTCAGGATGAAAATGATGATGATTTTGACGAAGAAAAAAAATATTCTCAGTCAAAAGGAAGCAAACAATCCGGCAATGCAAAAAGCAAGACACCGGTGTTGGATAATTTCGGCAGAGATATTACCAAAATGGCTGAACTAGGAGCATTAGATCCTATTGTTGGCCGTGAATCGGAAATAGAAAGAGTTTCTCAGATTCTTTCACGAAGAAAAAAGAACAACCCGATATTAATTGGTGAGCCTGGTGTGGGTAAAACCGCCATTGTCGAAGGTCTTGCCCTTCGTATTGTACAACGAAAAGTATCAAGAGTTTTGTTTGATAAGAGAGTGGTTTCTCTTGATCTGGCTGCATTGGTTGCCGGTACTAAATACCGTGGCCAGTTTGAAGAAAGAATGAAAGCTATTATGAATGAACTGGAAAAGAACCGGGATGTTATTTTGTTCATTGATGAATTGCATACCATTGTTGGTGCGGGTGGTGCCAGTGGCTCACTCGATGCCAGTAATATTTTCAAACCGGCATTGGCAAGAGGAGAACTTCAATGTATAGGTGCTTCTACATTAGATGAATACAGAATGTATATTGAAAAAGATGGTGCCTTAGATCGTCGTTTTCAAAAAGTAATGGTAGAGCCGCCAAGTGTGGATGATACTATCCAGATTTTAAATAATATCAAATCCAAATACGAAGATTATCACAACGTAAATTATGATGACGAGGCTATTGATGCCTGTGTAAAACTAAGTGACAGGTATGTAACAGATCGGCTATTACCAGACAAGGCTATTGATGTAATGGATGAAGTAGGCGCCAGGGTGCATTTAAAAAACATCAATGTGCCTCAAAACATTGTTGATCTGGAAGGCAAGATTGAAGATGTAAAGAATGAAAAAAATAAAGTTGTAAAAAGCCAGAAATTCGAAGAAGCTGCCTCTCTTCGTGATACAGAAAAGCGTTTGCAGGAAGATTTGGAAAAAGCTAAAAACGAATGGGAAGAAGAAAGTAAACATAAACGTTTTCCGATTGGCGAAGAAGATATTGCTGAAGTGGTAAGTATGATGACGGGCATACCTGTAAAGAGAATGGTACAGGCAGAAACCGATAAGCTTCGCAAGATGGCAGAAGATATGAAGGGTATGGTAGTAGGACAAGATGAGGCAATAGCTAAAGTGGTAAAAGCCATTCAGCGTAACAGGGTGGGACTGAAAGACCCTAAGAAACCAATTGGCACATTTATATTTCTAGGCCCTACGGGTGTTGGTAAGACAGAGTTAGCAAGGGCATTATCCCGCCAGATGTTTGACTCGGAAGATTCACTTATCCGTATTGACATGAGTGAATACATGGAGAAATTTACTGTAAGCCGTTTAATCGGAGCACCTCCCGGATACGTGGGGTATGAAGAAGGTGGACAACTGACAGAAAAGGTTCGCCGTAAACCATACAGTGTCATCCTGCTGGATGAAATAGAAAAGGCTCACCCTGATATCTACAACATATTATTACAGGTATTGGATGATGGTCAGTTAACTGATGGACTAGGAAGAAAAATTGACTTCAAGAATACTTTAATCATCATGACATCTAATATTGGTGTCCGCCAGTTAAAAGACTTTGGTGCAGGCGTTGGTTTCGCTACTACATCAAGAGTAGAGAATGAAGATGAAGCTAATAAGGCCGTAATTGAAAAAGCACTGAAGAAAACCTTCTCTCCGGAATTTCTGAACCGTATTGATGATATTGTGATATTCAACAGTCTTTCAAAAGATAATATCTTCAACATTATTGATATTCTGATGAAAGGCGTAATGAAGAGATTGGTTGCACTCGGATTCAGTCTTGAACTAACAGAGGCCGCTAAGGCATTTCTGGCAGATAAAGGATATGATGTACAATTTGGTGCCAGGCCGCTGCACAGGGCCATTCAGAAATACCTGGAAGATCCTTTAGCAGAAGAAATATTAAATATGAATGTAAAAGCAGGTGATGTGCTGATTGCTGATGCATCTTCTGATAACACTAAACTATCTTTTACCTTCAAGTCAAGGGCGGAAGAGCCGTCTAAGGCATAATTTAATTTAGAATAAAGTTGTGAAGGAGTATCCATCTACGGTACTCCTTTTTTATTTTTGTACAGCACATGGCAAAGAAGATAATTATAACAATTGATGGCTGGTCAAGCTGCGGCAAGAGTACGTTGGCAAAACAGCTGGCTAAAGAACTGGGGTATGTGTATGTGGACAGTGGTGCTATGTACAGGGCCATTACCCTTTATTTTCTCCGGAACAATATTGACCTGGCAGTGAAGAAAGAGGTCAAAGAAGCTTTAAAAAGCATTACGCTGGAATTTATATTCAACCCGAAAAGTAACAGCAGCGAAATTTATTTGAATGGGGAGAATGTGGAATATGTAATCCGGGATCTAATTATTGCGGAAAAAGTAAGTGATGTAGCAGCTATTAAGGAAGTAAGGGATTTTGCTGTAGCCCAGCAGCAACAGATGGGAACAAAAAAGGGAATTGTAATGGACGGCCGGGATATTGGTACTGTTGTGTTCCCCAAAGCAGAATTAAAGATATTTATGACGGCCGATAATGCTGTACGGGTGCAACGGCGATTCAAGGAATTATATGAGAAAAATCCTAATGTAACAATTGAAGAAGTAAAGGATAACCTGGAAATGCGGGATTATATTGATTCGCACCGGGAAGTAAGTCCTTTAAAGAAAGCTAAAACTGCAATTGAGCTTGATAATACTACGCTTGACGAAAGAGAGCAATTCAATAAGGCACTGTTCTGGGCCAAAGAAAAAATCAAAGCATGAGGTAAATCAAACATAGATTTATCTTTCTCGTTTCCCTTGTTTATTTTTATACTAAACAGATTGTTTTGAACAGGTCAACTTTAAGGCTGCTTCAACCATTTCTTATTCTACAGGCAATTATCCTGGTGGGCATATTTGGGTATATGGCAATTGAGAATGCCTCATTTGTCGATGCTTTATTTATGACCATTATTTCAATCACCACAGTTGGTTATGGTGAAGTAATACACCTTAGTGAACCTGGGAAATGGTTTACAATGTTTATGCTGCTTACCAGCTGGGGTACTTTTGCTTTTGCTATTACCCGCATCACCCAGTTTGTCGTTAGCGGAGAAATTAATAAATACTTCAAAACCCGAAAGCTTATGAAGAATATTGCTCACCTGGATAATCATGTTATCCTCTGTGGTTATGGCCGTAACGGGCACCAGGCTGCCCAGATTTTAAAAGCACACGGTATTCCATACATTGTTATAGAAAAAGATGAACAGCTCATACTTAAAAAATTAGCCGAAGGTGAAAATATTCTTCATCTTGAAGGAGATGGGACTGATGATGATTTATTACGGCTGGCTGGAGTAGAAAGAGCCCGGGCTTTAATAACAACGCTGCCTGTTGACTCGCATAATGTATTTATTGTTCTTTCTGCAAGATCGTTAAATCCCAGCATCCAGATTATCAGTAGGGCTTCAGATGCAGCTTCGGTGCCTAAACTCAAAAAAGCAGGAGCCAATAATGTTATTATGCCTGACAGGATTGGTGGGTCACACATGGCAACGTTGGTTTCAAAACCAGATGTGGTAGAGTTTATTGAATTTCTTTCTGGCGAACAAGGGCAGTCTATTCATATGGAATCGCTGGCTTATGACAGCCTGCCGGAAGAACTAAAGGGTAAAACGATACATGATATAATGCATTGGAACAAAACCGGAGTTAATTGTATTGGCATAAAAGACCCATCCGGAAAATTTCTTATCAACCCGCCAAAGGATACTATTATAATAGAAGGCATGAAAGTTATTTTATTAGGTACAAGGCACCAGGTAATGCAGCTGAAAGAAAACCTGAAGTAACCATTGTTTGTTTATTGCTAAAAATAAATGCCACAAAGAATCCTTTGTGGCATTATTATAATAATATAAAAAAATATTTTACTCCTGCTTCTTCTTTACATCTAATAACTCTACATCAAATATAAGCATAGCGCCGCCAGGTATTTGACCTTGTCCGTGAACACCATAAGCAAGATTATATGGGATATAAAACTTGTACTTAGATCCAACAGACATCAATTGTAATCCTTCTGTCCACCCTTTGATTACCTGGCTTACTCCGAGTGTTAAGGGTTGTCCCCGGTTGGCAGAAGCGTCGAACTCTGTACCATTAAGTAATGTGCCGCGGTAATTAGCCACAAATGTATCTGCGGCAGCGGGTTTTATTCCCTGACCTTCTGTAATTATTTCATATTGTAAACCAGAGGCTGTTGTTTTTACACCGGGTTTTAGTTTGTTCTGTGCAAGAAATTTTGTCCCTTCATCAATAGCCGGCTTACATTTTTCTTCCTGCACTTTAGTCATGTAATTGCTCAGCAAAGTATTTGCTGTTACATCATCCATAAGGGTTGGCTTTTTGCCAAGTACATCTTTCAGGGCTTTTAAAAATGCAACATCGGTTATTTTTATTTCACCGAGTCCCTGTTGCATCAGGCCAAAAGCAGCAACCTCTCCCAGTACATAACTAACGGAATCGGCTGTTGTCTTTAAGATATTTACCGGTGTGGCGGGTTTAGTAACAGGTTTCGTTACCGGCTTATTAACAGGTTTTGTTGTTTGTGCCTCCATGGTGTTAAATGCGGCTACTAATAATACGGATAAGATTAATTTCTTCATGAGTTTTTAAAATTAAGTTGCCAAAAATACAGGTTGCAACTGTATTTAAGCCACCGATAATCAATTAATTTCGTAACCTTAACAATCAATGTAATATGGAAGTTTTTTCAATGCCGGTTCAGGTACGATGGTCTGATCTTGACCCTAATTTTCACCTGCGGCATTCAGTGTATTATGACTGGGGTGCCCTGTGCAGGGTTGCATACCTGGCTGGTGCCGGGCTCACCTTAAACCGTATGCAGGAATTACAGATTGGCCCCATCATTTTCAGAGAGGAATGTATTTTCAGACGAGAAATAAAAATTAGTGACCCCGTAACAATAGATATGAAATTGCTGAAAGCAAAAAGAGATTTTTCAAGATTCACCATTGTGCATCAAATACGTAAGAATCCTGAAACGGTTTCAGCTATACTTACTGTTGATATTGCCTGGATGAATGGAGTAACCCGTAAACTTACTGGTCTTCCGGCGCAGGATATTAGCTTGTTGGTGAATGGGCCGGTGGCAGAAGGTTTTGAATGGCTTGATTAAACTATTTCCTTTTCAAATAAAATAATCTTTGAAGGAAACCTTGCCGCATATCCAAAAACAAGATTGCGGATAAAACTATTTTCTTTATAAGTAGTCAGGTATTCTTTTAATGAGACAGGATCGGTTATCTGCACAGCAGCCGGAAGATAGCCCATGCCATAAAATTTACCCTCCCATATTAATATGCAGGATTGATCGTCTTCCGCAACACCTCTGTCGATGATGGCAAATGATGGCTGTGAGCTCAGGGTGCTGCAGGCCTTTTCTACTCTTTTATTATATTCCAATGCACTCTCTTTCTGTTCACAGGCACCCGAACAATGGCCTTCATTAATTCCTTCACATTTTTCATTGTCAATTTGTAAAAAACAAAGTTTTGGACAAAGCTGATATTCTTTTATAAGTTTACGGATAATAGCATGGCCATCTGCCAGGTAATGAAAAGTATGAACCGGGTTTAGCCGTTTCCTGTTTTTGTCAATCGCCAGTCGCTGGTAACCGTTCTGATCTTCATAAAGAAAAATACCATAAATATCTTCCCATCTTTTCTGTGAAGAATTGAAGAGGGGCCATCGTTTTTTTATTTCTGTAGACTCAAGGATGCAGGACATTAATTCCGTGCCACAGCTTTGATAGCTGATGGCATGTACATGCTGCATAAAATTTTGCTTCTGCCTGCTTTCGGAATTATTGCTGAAATGACTGTTAACCCGGTAACGGATGTTATTGGCTTTACCTACATACACCACTTTGCCTTTTACATTGTGAAAATAATAAACACCGGGAGTATAAGGTAGTTGAGTAAAATGCTCTTTGGGAACATTTGGTGGCAATATTGCTTCTTTCGAATTCCGTTGCAGACTTTTTTGAACATGTCCTTCCTTATCATTTTGCAGCAGTAATTCAAAAACTTTTACGGTTGCTTCGGTATCACCACCGGCACGGTGGCGGTGGTTTATTTTTATGCCTAGCGACTGACAAAGCTTGCCCAGACTGTAAGAGGGAAAGCCTGGAAATATTTTCCTGCTAAGCCTTACGGTACATAATTTTTTACAGTTCAGGTCGTAGCCACTTTCCTTCAGATGCGCATGGATAAAGGAATAATCAAAATTCACATTGTGGGCAATAAAAATTTTATCATGGAGAATGGCGTAAATCTTTCCGGCCACTTCATTAAAGGCGGGTGCTGTAGCCACCATTTTATCGGTAATACCTGTCATGGCGGCGATGTAATCCGGGATTGGCTGGCCAGGATTGACCAGGGTTTCAAATTTTTCTGTTACAATAGTACCATTGAACAGATGAATGGAAATCTCTGTGATACCGTTGGCAGCAGCATATCCCCCCGTGGTCTCTATATCTACAATGGCATACATACTAGGAAGAGCTAATTTCGTAAAAATTTATGTCTTTTGGTCAATGACAAGTTAATAATGTTCCGCAACAGGCTGACGAAAGTGTTTCGCCACCTGGGCAAGCAGGCAAAGCGACAGCAAATATCCTGCTACCGGCTGTATGATCATGATTTGCCTGAATTTCCTTTTTGCATTGAGTTGTACGAGGATAAAATATATGTGGCGGAATATAAACGGCAGCATGGTATGTCAGAAACCGAACATGAAAAATGGATAGAAGCAAGCCTGGGAATTATTTCGGAATTGCTGTCAGCAGGTACAGAAAACATTTTCCTGAAATTGCGGCAACGAAAGCCCGGCCGGTTGGGCCAATACCAGAAATACGATGAAGTGCAACATGAGTTTACTGTGAAAGAAAACGGGTTGAAATTTATTGTAAATCTTAGTGACTATTTAGATACCGGTTTGTTTCTTGATCACCGGCTTACAAGACAGATGGTGCGGGAGCAAAGTGCCGGGAAAAAAGTGCTGAATCTTTTTGCTTATACAGGTTCATTCTCTGTGTATGCAGCAGCGGGGAATGCAGCCGAAGTGGTTACAGTTGATTTATCTAAAACCTATCTAGGCTGGGCCGAAAAGAATTTGCAATTAAATGGATTTATTGGTTCGCAGAAATTCCAGTTCATTCATGCAGATGTAAAGCAATATCTCAAAACCTTGCCTCGTGATTATTTCGATATCATCGTTATTGATCCTCCAACATTCAGCAACAGTAAGCGAATGGATGACATCCTAGATATACAACGGGATCATGTGGAGTTGATAAATGATTGTCTTATCGCTATGAAAAAAGGAGGTGAGCTGTATTTCAGTACCAATTCAAGGAAGTTTATATTGGATGCGAAAAAAATAAAAGTCACTACAATTAAAGACATTACAAAAGCTACTACACCTTTTGATTTTCAAGGGAAATTGTTCAGGTGGTGCTATAGCATCATCAGGTAGTATTATTTGTTGTTCATATCGACTGGCTTTTTGTAAATTACAGAATGCAAAAGGCGTTATTTCTGTTCATTTTTATTTTTCACTTTGTTACAGTTTCATTCTCACAGCAGCCAAATATTGACTCACTCATTAATGTAGTGAAGACTGCAAAGGATGATACTGGTAAAGTAATTGCATACCGTATGCTGGCAGGGTTAGTAGTAAGTTCTAATCCTTTAAATGCAGTAGCCTATGGAAAAACCGGTGTGCTATTAGGAAAAAAAATAGGGTTTGATAAAGCTGTAGCAGGCTGTTTCCTTAATATCGCCAACGCTTATTCTGCAGCGGGTAAAATAGATATTTCATTATTATATATTGATACTGCTATTGTATGGTCGCTAAAAGTTGGAGAACCTGGACGCCTTGCTTTAGCTTATCTCAACAGGGCGGATTACAACAGGCAGCTGGGTAATTTAAATCAGGCGATAAAGGATTGCGATACTTCAATAATTTATGCTGATAAAGCCAATAGAGATGATGTAAGGGCACGGATTTATCAGACCATAGGATCGGTTTATCATGCACAGGATAACTATGACCAAAGTAAATTCTATTATCAGAAGGCGTACGATTTATATGAAAAGGGCAATAATAAGAAAATGATGGCCATTTCCATGAATAACCTGGGTAATGTTTACAAACATGAAAAGCAATACGAAAAATCTGTTACCAGTTTTGAAAATGCGATACGGCTTGCAAATGAAATTGGTGATGAAAATAACCTGGCAATGTATTATTCAAACATGAGTAATTCGTATACTGAAAAAGGTGATTTACAGGCGGCGGAAAATAATGGGTTAAAGTCACTGGCATTGGCAAGGAAGCAGGAAAATGATTTGCAGGTAATTCAATCACAAATAGTATTATCTGATGTTTATTTAAAACGGGGAAAGATAAAAGAATCCATAAGGTCAGCAACAGAAGGTTATTCATTGATTGATGGTACTGAAATGCTTGACGAAAAACAGACACTGGCCGATGTGCTGGCTGAGGCATTCTTTATAAGCGGAAATTATAAAGAAGGATATAAGTACATGGAGATAAGTAAGGCCCTAACGGACTCTGTTGCGAAAGGAAAATACAACGATGAACTGGCCCGTATGCAAACAAAATTAAAAATGGATGAAAAGAACAAGGAAATATTATTACTCGGAAAAGATAAAGAACTACAGCAGCAGCAATTAAAGCAGCAGCGTTACTTAATGCTTGGTACTGGAGCGATTGTCCTTCTTTTAGTAATAGGTATATGGCAATTCATCAACCGGAATCGCCTGCGGCAAAGGATGCAAGAACTGGAATTAAGAAACCAGATTGCTGCTGATTTGCATGATGAAGTAGGCAGCTCTCTAAGCAGTATTCACTTGCTTAGCCAGATGGCAACACAACCCGGTAATGAAGCCACACATAAAGACATTCTTTCAAGAATGAGTACCAATGCCAAAGAAACAATGGATAAAATGGGCGATATCGTCTGGATGATAAAGCCCGGAGAAACAGAAGCCGGAAGTTTAAAACAACGGATGGAAAGGTTTGCCTATGAAATATGCAGCAGCAAGAATATTGGTGTGAATAAGCAATTAGACGATTTGGAAAAAGTAAGTCTCAGTATGGAGCAGCGAAAAAATATTTACCTGATCTTTAAGGAAGCAGTGAACAATGCCGTGAAATATTCCGGGAGTACTTCTGTGGATATCAATACACAGACGGAGAACAAAGAACTGATATTGACGGTCGGGGATAATGGAAAAGGATTCAATACCAGTATCGTCAGTACAGGGAATGGGCTGGACAATATGAAAGTGAGGGCAAAAGAACTGAATGCAAAGCTATTTATTGACTCAAAGGCAGGAATGGGAACGGTTGTCCGGCTTGAAATGCCTGTATAAAAGACTTCTTGGTGATTCACCCTATTTCGCTATTTTTTTATGTTATGATTTTATCAACTTTACATAAATAAATATTTTTTGATACAGGTAGCCATTTTTGAAGACAATAAACACCTGAGAGAAACTTTCCA
>Ga0209023_10007162_pt1 | contig 11520 bp, 11 predicted proteins | sample LakOneMetagenome_FD_187468 | JGI IMG/M metagenome (GOLD analysis project Ga0209023, IMG submission 187468) | Freshwater and sediment microbial communities from Lake Erie, Canada (SPAdes) (version 2) | ecosystem: Environmental > Aquatic > Freshwater > Lentic | place: Lake Erie, Canada...
GCGTCACTATGTTCGACATCCTGGTCTACCTCTACGAGACGTACTATCGTCCTGACGCCTGCCCCGAGCCGGCGGCCCTGGCACGCAAGCTGTCCGCCGTCGGTTTCGATGACATCGAGATTTCCGAGGCGCTGGACTGGCTGACCGGGCTGACCGAAGCGGCAGTTTCCGATGCAATCGATGCTTCCACCGGCATCCGCTACTACGTGGACGAGGAATACATCGAACTGGGCAGCGCCGCCATCGGCTTCATCCAGTTCCTCGAGAGCGCCAAGGTGCTCAGTCCCACGCAGCGCGAGATCGTCATCGAGCGCGCGCTCGCCTGCGACGAATCGCCGGTCGCATTGGGCAAGCTCAAGATCATCGTGCTGATGGTCCTGTGGAGCCAGGGCAAGGAGCCCGATGCGCTCATGTTCGACGACCTGTTCGGCGACGACGACGACCAGGAACCGCGCCTGCTGCACTGAGCGCATGCCGCATGCAATGACAACGGGACCGCAAGGTCCCGTTTGCATTTCCGCGGCGCGAACGCCTCAAGGATGGGCGCCGCCATGCTCCTTCACGAAGGCCGCAGCGGCGGCATGCCCGGGATTGTTCTCCAGCACGCGCCGGTAGCTGCGCACCGCCTCGAGCGTCTGTCCCGACTTCGCCTGCATCTCGGCCAGGCATTCGACCAGGAAGATCTCGTTCGGACTCAGGTGGGCGCCGAGGCGGAAGATCTCGCGCGCCTGTGCATGGCGCCCAAGCGATTCCAGTTCGGAGCCCCAGCCATAGATCTCGTTCGGTCCCAGCTTGAAGCCTGCACCCTGCGCGATGAACTCCTGGTGCAGCGCAATAGCGCGCTCGAAACCTTCTTTTCCGAGACGCGCGACAAAATTCTCGAGCGTCGGCGGCGTCTTGCCGCCATTGCGCCGCACATCGGTCAGGATCATGTGCGGCGGCGCGCCGTTCGCGGCCGGCGTGTTGTTCAGGAAGGCGAGGCTGGCGGCGTCGCCCTTGATATGGGCGTCGAGGAAGCGCAGCGCATAGCGCGCGGCCCAGCTGTGCGCAAGCGCGATCTCGGCGCGCGTGTAGTCGCCAAAGCTGCCTTCGCGCCCCACGCGCACGCTGTACGAAGAAAAATCCATGTGCTTCATCGGCAGCATGGTCACGACGGTCAGGTCCGAATACGCCAACCCGTTCAGGAAGGAGAAGCGGGTGTCGACCTCGGAGCGGTTCAGTTCCTCGATCGTGGGCGGGCGGCGGCCCACGAACAGCATCGGGATCGCGACCCGCGCCGGCGTCACGTACTTGGCCGCATCCTTGCCGCCATCGACGAACTCGCGGAAGCCCCGCACCGAGCCGTCCAGGCTGACGATGGCCTTGATGCGGTCGTCCTTCGCCGCGGCCAGCACGTTCGAGAGGCCGCCCCAGCTGAAGCCCACCACCGCCACCCGTTCGGTGTCGGCTCCTGGCAGGGAGCGCGCATGGCCGATCAGCCAGGCGATGTCGGCCGCCTGGGTCTCGAGGCCTTCCAGGTCGGACGTCATGGACCGGGTATGCGGTCCCATCGACGCGCTGGCAAGCACGATGTAGCCGTGGCTGGCCAGCAGCTCGCACAGGTCGCTGTTTTCCATCGCGCTGGCCGAGAAGCTGGGTGCATAGATCACGATCGGGTATTTGCCGGCGTCGGGCTTGGCATCGCGCACCGCCAGCATCGGCTTGGCGAATTCGCGCAGCACGGCGTCGCGGCGTTTGCCGAACAGGCTCTCGATGCGCGCGTCGCGCTGGCGCTTCACCGCCTCCGCATCGAGCGTGAAGTCGTCTTCGGTCGCGGTAGTCGCCACGTAGTCGCGGAAGCTGACCGGCTTGCCGCCGCGCGCCGCCGGATACCAGACCAGCGCCTGGATCGGACGCGCGCGTTCGCCGGATGCGGGCTCGCCGGTACGCATGTCGACGCGGGTCTTGTACTGGCGCGTGTAGTCGTACTGCTGCACGACCTTGAGGCCGACGCCATGGCGGCCGGGTGGATTGGAGAAAGTGAATTCGTCGGAGGCCTGCGCCGGGAGGACGGCGCAGAAGAGAAGGGCGAGCAGAAGCTGTTTCATGAGAACCGGGGCGGTTGTGCGAAGGGTCGTAGTGTACCGGCCTTCCCGCCCCGGATTCTCAGGAATTGTCACACACGGCTCAATTGAAGCTCAAGCTGCTGCCATTGGCGTTGTTGATCTTCCTGCCCTTCAGGTCGATCGTGAAGCGGTCGCTCGGCTTGCCGGAACCCAGGCCCTTGAAGATCGAGAAGACCTGCTTGAACCGGTGCTGGAAGCCGAGATGCACCGGGTTCTGGTTCGATGGCTTGTCGCCGACCATGGCTGGCGCCGTGGTCGTGGCGGGGAAGGCCGCCATCAGCACCTTATACTGGCTGACGCGTTCGGTGCCCATGTCGCGCAGGGCCAGTTCGCCTGCGTAGACGGTGCGGTGGAAGTCGCCATAGAAGTCGTACGGAGTGATCTTCGCGAACGAGTCCAGGGTCAGGCCGGCGCTTGCCGCGAGCTTTTCGGCGCGCGCCGTGGCCTCGAGCCAGTCCGCCGTGAGCTGGGTGGCCGCGACCGGCATGCCGGTGGCGGCACCCGTCGCGGCGCAGTTGGCGGTCAGCGGCAGCACGGAAGGATTGTCCTTCAGCTGGGCCAGCGTGACCTTGGTCTGCAGCTGCGACAGGATCAGCATCTGCTTGCCGTTCAGGTTCATCGCCGCTTCCTTCATCTCGCAGGGCCAGTATTCGTCCATGAAGCGCAGGCGCGACAGCTCGCCGAAGTAGGTGCGGGTGAATTCGCCGTAGGAGCGGGTATCGAGGATGCCGCGGTCCCAGCGCTTGGCCACGTCGGAGGCGATCGTGCTGCCCTTCAGGTAGTCGTTCTCGACCTGGTAGTAGGGGAAGAGCTCGTTGAAGCGCGACACCGAGTTCAGCGCCACGGTCTGGACGTCGACGGTGTCGAGGTCCTTGTAGCTGATGATCTTGTAGGCCGCGCCATACACGGCGAGCGAAGGCGACTGCACGTTGACCAGGTAGTTGCCGGCCGCGTCCGCGAAGTCGTTGGTGCCGTTGAAGTGCATGTGGCCGCCGACGTGCCAGCGCAGGCCCGTCGCCGCCACGCCGGCCGCGGTGGCGGCGTCCGGCACGCGCGCGGTCTGGAAGGCGCCCGGCTTGAAGGCGGCTTTCATGGCGTCGGTCTGGTTGGCGTAGAAGTCCATCGTCGGGTAGTGCGAGTAGGCCATCAGCTGCTTGCCCTCGGCCTTGGCGCGCGCGGTGACCGACTTGATCCAGTCGACCAGGTGCATCTTGTGGGTCAGCACCTTGTTCCAGCCCGCGTTGCCGGCGCCGTCGTAGCCGCTGAATTTGGTCGGATTGGCCGGATCGAATTTCGCGTTCGGCACGAACACATTGGCGTCGATCGCCAGCAGCCACAGGCCCTTGACCGGCTCCACCAGGTAGCTGGCATCCATCATCTTCGCGCACCTGGTATAGGGCTTGCCCAGCTTCGCTTCGCCGGCCGCCTTGTAGGCGCCGCCCGAACCTTCGGCGCAGATCTCGAATTCGCGCTTGTTCACCGCCGACTGCGCGGCCGCTTCCTCGTAGCTGTACTTGTTGCCGGTGTACTTGCTGAACGGGGTTTCCCAGTGCAGGTCGGCCTTGTTCGGATTGAAGCCGAAGTCGCCCAGCTTGGCCATCAGCTTCTCGTAGCCTTGCTCCATCAGCTGGTCGGTGCAGACCACGCCCGGGTCCTTGGCGACGCAGGCCGCGTTCGAGGTGCCGTAGACCTTCTGCTCCTTGCCGTCCTTGGTGAGGAAGTCGTTCTTGCCGGCTTCCTGGTCATCGAAAGGCTCGTTCGGATCGTGGTTGCCGGGAGCCAGGAAGAAGCGCATGCCCTTGGCCTGGTATTCCTTCAGCACCTCGGCGATGCCGTCGATATTCATCGGCTGCGCGTCGTCCGAATAGTCGCCCGGGAAGGCGACGTGGCGGATGCCCTTGGCATAGGCGTCATCGAGCGCGGCGCGGAAGGCGAAATAATTTTCGTTGAACAGGCGGGTCGAGGTCAGCTGTGCGTACATCGTGCGGATGGTCGCGTTCTTGCCGTCCCTGGTCGGGATGCCTGCGAACTGGCTGCTCTTGAAGTCGCCGTACACATTGTGGAAGTGGACATCAGACATGAAGGCGACGCTGGTGTTGGCCGCCGGCGTCGTCGGCGCGGGCTGCGTGGGTGCGGTCTGGACGGGCGCTGGATCGTCGCTGCCGCAGGCGGACAGCAGGGCCAGCGCGGCGAGGCTGGCGCACGAAAGGAGGAAACGGGACATGCAGACTCCGGTCGTTGAAAAGTGCCGGGATGGTGGCACTGTCGCATGACCGGATGATTACAAGGCCTGCTCCCGGTCTTGCTCGGCCATCTGGTGTTCCACCACGACGCGGATGATCGTGCCTGGTTCGTCGAGCTCGCGCCGGGCGAGGTCGCGCAACTCGGCCGATTCGAGGCCGGTGAGCAGTGCTTCCCGTAGCTTGTCGGCTTCGGCGTCCTCGTCACGGCCGCGCAGGATGGCCATGCCGATCCGGACATCGCGCACGAGACCGCTCAGATCCGCGGAGAGCCGCGGTGGCTGGCGGGACGGCGGGAACAGCGGCAGATCCCGTGCATTCGTATTGACGGTGTCGAGCGACGCGAGGGGATCGCGGCAATGACGTTCCGCCAGTGCGAAGTCCCCCATCGCGACCGTGGCGTCGAGGGCGACGTGTGCGTAGCGCTGCGCCTGCGGGGGATCGATCGCATCGAGCTGCCTGAAGGTCTCGTAGGTCGAGCGCGCGTCGCCGAGCACGTCGTTCATTTCGGCGATCAGGAAGAAGCGCGGCGCGCGGCGGAAGTCGCCGTCCTCGCCCGGTGTGCTGCCGAAGTACCGCGCGCCCCCCAGGAGGCGCTCCACCTGCGCATCGCGCCGTGCGCGCAGCGGCGCCTGCGCAGGCGGATGGACTTCGAGCAGGAACTGCCACTCGAGCATCGTCATGAAGTAGCTGTTCCTGCTCGGTGCGGGCTCGCTGTCGGCTTCGTCGAACAGCTGCGCGAGCAGCGTCAATGCTTCCTCGTAGCGGCCCGCCTCGCGCAGTTGCATCGCATCGAGCTTGCGTGGATCGGTCATGTTCACGTGTTCCTTTCGTTTGTCCAGGCCAGGGCAGGGTGGCGCGACAGCGCCTCGTATAGAAAGTCGGTAAAGGCGCGGATGCGCTGCACGCGGCGCAGGTCGGGATGGCTGAGGATCCACAGCTCGGTATCGAGCGCGGGATCGGGCGGGGCCAGCTGCACGAGGCCGGAACGGCCATCGGCCAGCAGGCAAAGCAGCATGCCCGCGCCCATGCCTGCCTCGACGGCGCCGGCCATGCCGAGCAGGGAATCCACGCTGGCGACCTGGCGCTCGGGCGGCACGTGCTGGCGCAGCCACGCCGCCTGGCGCAGGTGGCCGAGCGCCTCGTCCGGCGCCACCCAGTCGTGGCTGTCCCAGCCACCGCCGCCTTCCTCGCGCCTGTCCAGATAGGCCTGTGCCGCATACGGCGCCGTGCGCAGCTTGCCGAGCTTGCGCCCGACCAGGTTGTCCGGCGGCGTGTTCGAGGGGCGGATGGCGACGTCGGCGTCGCGTCGGGACAGGTTGACGAAGCGGTTGTCGATCGTGAGCTGGACATGGACGCCGGGATAGGCCAGGCGGAATGATGCGACCGCCGGCAATACCAGGGACGCCAGCAGGGTGTCGGTCGTGGTGACGCGGATGCTGCCCTGCAGCGCCGTGTCGCGCCCGCTGATCCTGCGCGCCACGTCCTGCATGCCCTCGTCGATCGGGCCGAGCAGGGCGAGCAGCTCCTCGCCGGTCGGGCTCAAGACATAGCCGCTCTGGAAGCGCTCGAACAGGCGCACGTCGAGGGCGGCCTCGAGCTTGTCGAGGCGCCGGATCACGGTCGAGTGGCTCTGGCCGAGTTTGCGCGCCGCCGCCGACACCGAGCCGCCGCTCGCGACCGCGAGGAAGTACTGGTAATCGTCCCAATCCATGGCTTGTCCAAAAATCGATAAAGGTTGTGCGAAAACGTCGAATGTTCATCCATTCTTGCACAGGCTATGCTGAAGCTCCTTCCACTTGCACGCTTTTGCCATGTACACCGCCTACGTTGCCGACACCCCCAACGGCAAGAAGATCCCGATTGCGCTCGAGGAACTCGGCCTGGTCTACCGCCTGCGCCACGTCGACCTCGGCGCCGGCGAGCAGCGCCAGCCCGACTTCGCGCGCCTGAGCCCCAACCACAAGATTCCCGTGCTGGTCGACGAGGAGTCGGGCGTCAGCCTGTTCGAATCCTGCGCCATCCTCTATCACCTGGCCTGCGCCACCGGCCGCCTGGTTCCCGCCGATACGCAGGGACGCGAGCTGGTGCTGCAATGGCTGTTCATGCAGGCCGCCAGCCTTGGGCCGATGCTGGGACAGCTGTGGTGGTTCCGGCACGCGTCCCCGGCGCCGAACCCGCAGGCGCTGGAGCGCTATACGCGCGAAGCGCTGCGCCTCTACGGCGTGGCAGAACAACGGCTGTCCGCGTCCCCTTATATCGCGGCCGCGGAGTACACCGTCGCCGACATCGCCTGGTACACCTGGCTGGCGACGCACGAGGAACTCGGCATCGACCTGCGACCCTTTCCGCACATCGCGGCCTGGCTCGTCCGCATCGCCGCGCGCCCGGCGCTGCAGCAGGCCTTGCGCACGATGCGGGAGCGCTAAATGAACGCTTTTTATATCCTCATCGCTTTCCTGGCGGGTTGCGGCCTGCCCTTGCAGGCAGCCGCCAACGCGCGCCTGAGCCGCGCAGTGGCCAGTCCCTTCGCGGCGGCCACCCTGCAGCTCCTGATCGCCGCTGTCCTGCTCCTGCTGGGCGCGGCCGCCACGGGGCAATTGGGGGCTCTCCGGCAGCTCGGCCAGGCCGCCTGGTGGCAGCCGGCGGCCGGCCTGGCCAGCGCTGCCTACGTCGTGGCCGGCATCGTGCTGTTCCCGCGGCTCGGCGCGGTCGTCACCGTGGGCCTGTTCATTGCGGGCCAGGCCGGCGCTTCGCTGCTTCTGGACGGCTTCGGCCTGCTCGGCATCGCCGCGCGCGACTACGGCCTGCAGGCGGGCATCGGCGCCGCCGCCGTGGCATCGGGCATCGTGCTGATCGTGCGCGGCCAGGCGGGCCCGCTTGCGGCGCGCCAGGCCCGCGCGGGGTGGATGGTGCTGGCGGTCCTGGCGGGCGCGCTGCTGCCGGCGCAGGGCGCGGTCAATGCTTCCTTCGTGCGGGTGCTGGGCGCGCCGCTGGCGGTGGCGCTGGCCAGCTTCGCCGTGGCGGCGCTCGCGATGCTCGGCGTCTTCCTGGTGGCGCGGGCTGCGGGCCTGGCCGAGCGGCCGCGTGCGGCGGGATTGTCAGGCATGCCCTGGTGGGGCTGGCTGGGCGGCCTGGTGGGCGCCTGCTACGTGACCAGTGTGTTCACGGCCATGCCGCGCATCGGCGCCGCCGCCACCGTCGGCTTCACGATCGCCGGCCAGCAGCTGGTCTCGATCCTGGTGGACCGCTTCGGCCTGCTCGGGCTGCCGGGTGGCGCGGTCTCGCGTACGCGGCTACTGGGCGCCACGGTGCTGCTGGCCGGCGTGGTGTCGATCAAGCTGGTATAGCCGCGCAGCTGCGTATCCACGCGACGAACGCGCCGACTTCGGGATTCGCCGGCGCGTCGCGCGGCGTGACCAGGAAGTAGGCGGCAGGCGAGGGGATGGCCAGCGCGCCGATGCGGCGCAGCTGGCCCGTCCGCAGCGCATCGAGGGCCAGCCAGCTGCGCGCCAGCGCCACGCCCTGGCCGCTTTCGGCCGCCTGCAGCACCAGCGCGGAATCGCGGTACACGGCGCCGAAACCGGCGGGCGCCGGGTCCAGTGCGGCGGCGCGCAGCCAGGCGTCCCAGTCGTGGTCATCGTCGCGCAGCAGGGTGGCGCGCGCCAGGTCGCCAGCTGCGGCGATGCCGTGTTCGCGCACATAGGCCGGGCTGGCCACCGGGAACAGGTCTTCGTCGAACAGCAGCTCGCTGTGCACGCCGGCCCACTGTCCCCGGCCGGTGCGGATCGCCAGGTGGGCGCCCACCGCGCGCAGGTCGACCAGCGCCTGGGTGGCGGCGACTTCGACCTCGATGTCGGGGTGGCGCAGGAAGAAGTCGCCCAGGCGCGGCAGCAGCCAGCGCGCCGCGAACGAGGGCAGCACATTGATGCGCAGGCGCCGGCGGCCGGCCTGGCGCAGGGCCTCTGCCGCATCCGACAACTGCTGCAGCAGCGGGCGCACCGTGGCAAGGAATTGCCGGCCCTGGGGCGTGAGCGCGACCTCGCGCCGCGAGCGGTCGATCAGCGTCGTGTGCAGCGACGATTCCAGTGCCCGCATCTGGTGGCTGACGGCGCTGTGCGTCAGGTGCAGCTCGCGCGCGGCAAGCGTGAAACTGCCGAGACGGCCGATGGCTTCGAACGCGCGCAGGGTGTGGAGGGGTGGCAGCGACATGTGAATGGCATTCAAGTAGCTGTGAGTATAAAGCGTTTTTCCCGCTCGGCTTTCGCGGGTATAAAGTCAGCATCTTCAAGGAGTCAATGTGAATCCACTGCACCTGCTCGCGGCCCTCGGCATCGTTGCCGTCTGGGGCTTCAACTTCGTCGTCATCAAGCTCGGCCTGAATCACCTGCCGCCCCTGCTGCTGTGCGCGCTGCGCTTCACGCTGGCGGCCCTGCCGGCGGTGTTTTTCGTGAAGCGTCCCGAGGTGCCCCTGCGCCACATCGCCCTCTATGGCCTCGTCATGTTCGGCCTGCAGTTCGCCCTGCTCTTTTCCGGCATCGGGCTCGGCGTCTCGGCGGGCCTGGCTTCGCTCACCGTGCAGCTGCAATCCTTCATGACCATCGCGCTGGCGGCCATCCTGTTGAAAGAACGCCCCTCGCGCTTCCAGGTCGTCGGCGCCGCCGTCGCCTTCTGCGGCATCCTCGTGGTGGCGGCCCATCTCGGACAGGACGTGACGGCCGTCGGCCTGGGCCTGGTGATCCTGTCGGCCGCGGCCTGGGCGGCGGGCAACCTGCTGGCCAAGCGCATGGGGCGGGTGAATATGTTCGCCCTGGTCGTGTGGGGCAGCCTGGCGGCGGCGGGGCCCATGCTGGCGCTGTCCTTCGCAGTGGAGGGCCCGGCGCGCATCGCGGCCAGCCTGTCGTTCCTGCGCTGGGAAACGGTGGCGGCGATCGCCTACCTGGTCTACATGTCCACGCTGCTCGGCTTCGCGGTGTGGAACTGGCTGCTGTCGCGCTACCCGGCCGCGAGCGTGGCGCCGCTCACGCTGATGGTGCCGCTGTTCGGCATGACGTCGTCGAGCCTGGTGCTGGGCGAAGAAATGCAGCCCTGGAAGCTGATCGCTTTCGCACTCGTGATCCTGGGACTGTGCATCAACCTGTTCGGCGCGCGCCTCTACGTCGGCCTGCTGGGAGCGCGCCAATGAACGCCGCCTTGCCGCTCTCCTTCCTGCCGGATGCGGACGCCGCGCCCTACGTCGCCGACCCGGCCTCCACCTGGCGCGTCAAGCTGGCTTTCCGCATCGATTTCACCAATGGCGGCTACCTCGAAGGCAGGGACTTCCTGCTCGACCTGCCGGGTACGACCGTGGCCCCGGCGCGCGCCGCGGAGATGCTGGTCTCGTCGATGAATCTGCTGCGCGCGGGTCCCGTGACCATCCTGTCCCTGCAGGTCGTGCGGCGCGGCGCGCACGACGACGCCTAAGACGGGTCCTGCGCGGCGAGCCCGGCGCGCGCGGCGCGGATCCGCGCGCCGAATGATTCCTCCTCCAACGCTTCGATCGCACTGGCCAGCGTCCCGGAGAGCGGATGGGGCAGCTGCGCATCCAGGCCGGCCGTCGCCAGCGCCGTCGCCTGCCAGCACTGCTGCAAGCGCGGCAGCATTGCACGCCCGGCCTCGCTCAGGCGCACCATCTTGCGGCGTGCGTCCTTGCCCGCCGAGGTCACCAGCAAGCCCTCCTTCACCATCACCGCCACCGTCTGCGTCGCGGCCGGCTGGGTGATGCCGGCCTGCGCGGCGATCTCGCCGATGGTGAGCGCGTCGACGGCCGCCAGCGCCCGCATCACGGGCGTGTAGCGCGGCCGGTAGTCCAGCCCCGCCTCCGCGTAGGAGGCTTCGACCGCGCCATCGAGCAGTTCGATCAGGTGGCGCAACTGGGTGCCGAGTCCCTGTTTCACGGCCGCGGCAGGAAGTGGCCGGCGCGCTGCGCCCGGCGCAGCAGCAGGACGGTAGCCGTGCCCATCACGACGAAGGTGACGATGGAGGCTTCGAGCCCGTAGGCGCCGCCGGTCAGCCATTTGGGCCCGCTCAGCTGCCCTTGCAGCATGCCGCGCGCAGGGTGGCCCGAGGTGGGCAGCGAGAACACGCCATCGGAAATGAAGTTCCAGGCGAAGTGTGCGCCGATGGGCAGCCACAGGCGGCGCGTGGCGAGGTAGGCGGCCGCGAACAGCAGGCCGGCCAGCGCGGTGTTGAGCACCGCGAGCAGGGTGACGCCCTCGTTCGGCAGGTGGGCCAGCGCGAAGATCACGCCCGAGACAGGCAGCGCGATGCGGGTGCCGAGCGCGCGCTCCGGCAGGCGGTACAGGACGCCGCGGAACAGGATCTCCTCGACCAGGGCGACGAAGACCATCTCGGTGAAGGATTTCAGCAGCACCGCCGCGCTCCCGGTGCCGGTGAGCTGGTAGCTGCCGCTGGCCACCAGCAGGCCGACCACTGCCAGGAACAGCGCCGCACCCAGCGCCAGGCCGGCGCCCAGTTCGCGCAGGGCCGCCGGACCGCGCAGTTCGTCGGGCGCGCGCCGCTCGACGCGGCGCACGTAGAAGGCGTAGCCCGCATAGCCGGCCAGCGCAGCCAGCAGGGGCGGCCAGTAGGCGCGCAGGGACTTGTCGGGGATCTGGTTGCTGAGCACCAGCACCAGGGCGACCGGCAGGGCAATGGCAAGCAGCGCCAGCAGGATGCGCACGAGCGTGAAGCGGGTCGGTCCGGTGGCGGCCGGGGGCAGGGCCGGCGCGGCGATGAGGGTGTCCATGAGCGCTCCTTGGTGGCGTCGTCGAATGACGATTCAATCATATAAGCGCTTATATAATTTGGGAAGCCTTATTTATCCTGCATGGCAGGGGCCCGTCGCGCACGGTGTTGATAGTTCCGAAAGGCAATGGCGGTGCGGTTGCGCACACTTGCAGTGCGGCTGTCATCGCGCTTATCATTGGCCGCTTGATCGCGACTGTTACTCTTCAGACACTACGACTTGCAAGACGGTCGAGCCCGCAAGCATGTATGATGCGCGGGAAAAAGCCACTTATATATAGAGCACCCGAGAAACACTATGACCAAATCCCTCATCATCGCCGAGAAGCCGTCGGTCGCGAACGACATCGCGAAGACGCTGGGCGGCTTCACCAAGCACGATGAGTACT
>Ga0209023_10007165_pt1 | contig 11515 bp, 6 predicted proteins | sample LakOneMetagenome_FD_187468 | JGI IMG/M metagenome (GOLD analysis project Ga0209023, IMG submission 187468) | Freshwater and sediment microbial communities from Lake Erie, Canada (SPAdes) (version 2) | ecosystem: Environmental > Aquatic > Freshwater > Lentic | place: Lake Erie, Canada | collected...
GTTTGGCCTGCTCCTTCTTATCTACCAAAATGCTTGCCAAAGATGAAGAACTGAACAAAACTTTGTACAATTTCCGTAAAATGAGCATTTTACACAAATCGGATAGTATTTTATCTTCATGCGTCTGCCATACTTTGATGGAAACCATTACATCATTGTCAGCCAGCATGCAGAACTGATCAAGATGTTCGGGGTTATCTCTGAAATCCTGTTCTGTAAGATTTTTATATAAAAAGTACTTAAGGGCAGGCGTAGCGAAGAGGTCTTTACCACTCAAAGCCAGTTCTTTAGCCCTCTTTAGGATGTTGATGAGCAACATTTCTGCACCAAGCACCGTTTTGTGGAGGTATACCTGCCAATACATGAGCCTGCGGGCGATAATGAATTTTTCTACCGAATACACACCTTTCTCTTCCACCATCAGCTCATTGTCGCGAACAGTGAGCATCTGCAGTATGCGGTCGTAACCTATTACTCCTTCTGATACGCCTGTATAGAAGCTGTCTCGGTTGAGGTAGTCCATGCGGTCCACATCCAGTTGGCTGGATACGAGCTGGTGCAGGTAACGGCTGGGGTAAGAATGATCGAATATCTGTATCGCTTTTTGCAGCATACCGCCAAATTCCTTATCCATACGCTCCATAATGAGGCGCGACAGTGTTTCGTGGGAAATTCCGCCTACCAGCGAATGTTCCAAAGAATGAGAGAACGGGCCATGACCTATATCATGCAGCAAAGTTGCAAGACGCGCAGCGAGGCATTCTTCTTTATCTGGTGTTATGTTCTTGGTTTTAAGTTCATCGAGCGCCTTGCCCATGAGGTGACAGGCACCCAGGGAGTGTGCGAAGCGGGTATGCTCTGCGCCGGGATATACGAGGTGCGCCAATCCCATCTGTTTGATATTGCGCAAACGCTGGAACCAGGGGTGGTCTATGATCTTTATTATTTCCGGTTCGGGGAACCTGATGAACCCGTAAACAGGGTCATTGATGATCTTAACTTTGATACTCATTCAGGCCGCAAATTACCTCATTTTTTCCATTCACGGCCGGGCCGAATTACAGCGATATGCATGTAAAAAACGTGTCCAGATGTTAATATTAAGGCAAATGGTAGTTACTCTTGTAAGTCTCCTTCTTCACTCACCTTGCCGGCATGCTCTATACCGGATGTGTCACCGCCTTTTTCGAGGCCACTACGATCGAGGCTGGTCTGGTCGGCAGCATCGCAGTCGCTGAATCCTTCAGGTTGTTTGAATCTTCTTGCCGGATCTATGTTCAATGTTTTATCTGCATATACGCGCCTCATGAAATAAGCCCAGATAGGCAATGCAGCTGCCGCACCTTGTCCTAATGCTTCACTCCTGAACCGGAATTCACGGTCATCACAACCAACCCAAGCGCCTGCAAGCAACTGCGGGGTATAGCCGATGAACCATGCATCTGCCTGGTTGCTGGTAGTACCTGTTTTGCCTGCTATGTCGTTCATGATCTTGTAGCGGAAACGTGTACGTGCACCGGTACCATGATCTACCACCTCGCGCATCAGCTTCACCATTTTGAACGCAGTGTTAGCATTGATCAGTTCTTTTTGCACAGGTGCGAAATTCTTGATCAGCATACCGTTCTTGTCTTCGATGCGGGTAATGAAGTATGGCTGGGTATTCATGCCGCCGCTCGGGAACATGCTATAAGCGCCCAACATTTCGAACAGGGAGATATCGGAAACACCGAGGCCCACGGAAGGGAATTTATCCATCCTGCTTACAATACCACACTTATGCGCGAAGTCGACGAATGCATCAATGCCTACCTGCTTCAATAAATACAAGGCGGCATTGTTGATAGACAGCGCCAATGCGCGCTTCATAGGTACCTGGTCTGCGTAGGTGGCTTCTTTGTCCGCATCATAAGGGTGCGGCGGAATACCGGGAAAATCGACCGGTAACGTAGAAACATTATCACATGGAGAATAGCCATTGTCTACAGCAAGACAGTACAGGAGCGGTTTGATAGTAGAACCTACCTGCCTTTTCGTATTGATGTTTACGTGGTCGTACTGAAAATAGTTATGGTCTATGCCGCCTACCCATGCCTTCACCTCACCGGTGAAAGGATCCATAGCCATGAAGCCCGACTGCAGGAATACCTTCATGTACTTGATGGAGTCGATAGGACTCATTACCGTATCCAGGCTGCGTTTTTTGTTCCATGCGAATACCCTCATTTTGATAGGTATTTTCATGGTTTCTACGGCTTTTTCATGGCTCATATCCAGGGCGCTGCGTAAATACTGGTAGCGCTCTGATGATTTTATTGTGGCGTTAAGTATGTTCTGTACGTTGCCGGCTTTGTTCCATATGCTCCCATCGCGGTAGCCATTTTGTGCAAGAAACTGTTTTTGCAGTTCTGTAAGGTGCTCCTGCATCGCTTCTTCTGCATAGCGCTGCATGCGGGTGTCCAATGTAGTGTATATCTTCAGCCCGTCCTTGTAAATATCGTAAGGGTTGCCATCAGGTTTTTTTAGCTCTTTACAGGCCAGCTTTACCTGTTGCTCCACTATCATACGGAAGTAAGGAGCTACACCATCATGATAGTCTATTTTGTGATAGTCCAGCGGTGTTTCCTTTGATGTGTATTCGTTGTACTGGTCCTGTGAAATGTAGTTGGCTTTTCGCATCTGGTCCAAGACTACATTGCGGCGTTCCCTGGCCCTTGTAGGATGGCTGCGTGGGTTGTAAATAGTGTTGCCCTTCAGCATACCTACCAGCGTAGCTGCCTCATCTATGTCTACCTTGTCAGGTGTTTTGTTGTAGAAGGTAAGGGATGCATTTCGTATGCCATACACATTGTCGCCATAGGGCACAGTGTTCAGGTATAGCGTAATGATCTCGTTCTTCGTCAGATTACGTTCCAGCTTCACGGCCAGTACCCATTCTTTCAGCTTCATGAAGGGGAGGGTAAAAATGCCATCACTTTTTCTCGGGAACAGGTTTTTTGCCAGCTGTTGTGTAATGGTAGACGATCCGCGTTTTTTATGCATCAGCATGTACATAGGTATGGCAACAGTGGCAAACGGGTCTATCCCCGCATGTTCGTAGAAGCGAACATCTTCTGTGGCTATGAGGGCATTGACGATATTTGGTGATATCTCTGAGAATTTACTGCTGGAACGGTCGGTTACATAATACCTGCCCAGCAGTGCACCATCTGCTGAATACACATCGGATGATATGGCACTTTGCGGGTTTTCCAGTTCTGCCAGTGACGGCATATAGCCTACTAATCCATTTTCTATGCCTATTACAAGCAAAGTAAATGAAAGCAGCAGAAGGATAAATGTGATCCATAATATCCTGATACCTCGCCTGCTTTTATTATGGTGTTCAGGCAAATCCCCGGTTTTTTTCTTGTATATATTAACAGGTCTGTTGTTCAATGCACTATGGAATTTAATTGCAATATAGCTTTATATTTTTATAAGATACTTACTGTGTACCTATGTCAAGCCGGTCAAATTTACGCTTCTTTTTCATCTTCTTCAGGCATCATAAAGAAACCTGCGCTCCTTACGGGGTTTAAAAAGCCAAAGAAGCGTTTGCTGAATCTTGTATTCCTACGCACTGTTTGCAGGAAAGGTGACAGAAATCCTTCTACTTTTTGCTTTTCGGCAGCGGTTAGCGGTTGTTTTGCATATTTCTGCTTAAGGTACACATTCATAAAAGAAGTAAACGAAGTTCCCAATTGGGGATCCACAATTTCTTTTGCGTATTGCATAGGAGTACGGCTGCCGCGGAACATGCCTGCCATATGCAGGTAATAGGTGGCAGTGCGGTAGGCCCAGTATGGCTGCTGGTCTTTTCCTTTTGCATTCCTGTATCTTAGTACAAAGTAACGGAGTATCAGCCCAGGCATTAATAACAACAGTAGCAAGAAACCGCCGACTATGGCAATGCCTGTAAGTAACAATTGCCTTACTGATACCGGTTTCGGAACAGCAGCTACCTGCTGTTTTTCCTTTTGCTTGACCACCTCTTTCTTTTTCAGGTATACCTCATCCATAGGAGTTGGGGCAGGGAAGCTTTTTATGGTTTGCTCTCCGCTTGCACTTGCTACCGGCTGTAACTGTTTTAATGCCTCGGCATAAGATACTGCGGTGCCTTCATCTCCTATTTTTATTGCCTTCAGCGGTACAGGCACACTATCCCTATAGATCACAGCCACCTTCATGTCCATATTGATGGTCACGGGCTTAGGCAGCTTGTACTCCAGGTCGTGAAACACAATTTGCTTCACAGACATGAGCATGGTCTTTTTCAGCGTGTCTACATTTTCTACGATGCCATCTGCCGCCAGCCATGCACGCGGAGGCTGCATAGGCGGAGTGCCGTCGGGTTGCGGGGTAGGGCGGTTCTCATTGTCATTGCCAACTGTAGTATCAAAGTCGAGCCAGCCAAATCCGGGGAAGTAAACCTGCACCCATGCGTGTGCCTGGTTAGCATAATACCAGTACCAGCCCTTGTTCTTGTCGCTGCGGTCTTCAGTAAGAAAGCCTACGGCTATACGGGAGGGTATGCCCAGCGAACGAAGCATGAATAAAGTGGCTCCCGCGAAATAGGCGCAGTAACCCTTATGGTTGTCATTAAGAAAGTAAAGCAGCTTGGATGCACTAGGCAGATCAGGGATACCGGGATTATCGGTATAATGATACAGTCGTTCTCCATTTTCGTCTTTAGACAAGAAGTAATTGCGTATGGCTATTACTTTATCTACGGGCGTTTTTGCAGTGTCTGTTATCTTATGTGCCAGAGCAGTGATGGAGCTGAATTTCTCATTGCCCGGCATGTAGGTATAATACTTTATGAATTTAGCATCAATGCCTTTATAGTCGGTAACAGTTCGCAGTACATCAAATCGCTGCTCCTGGAAAGCCTTTATCTGCGGATTGTTCGGGATGTTGTACACGAAGTAAGCGCTGTTCAGCACGGATACGTAACTCTTGGTGCGGTAGGCAGATTTGAATTCTCCCCTAAAGTCTTTTTCAATAGTTATTGGCTGCACGAAGTAACCTACATTCGGGGCGAGATAAGTAGTCGGTGATAGTTTTTTTGCATAGATCTCCACTTCAACGGTTTGCCTCAGTTTGCTGCCCAGGCTATTGCGAATAACTGAAGAATCCATCTTCGTATAGAACAATGGAATTTTGGAGGGGTCGGGTTCAAACAGATCGTTGTATGGTATGGTCGAGTCGCGTTCGAAGGTTTCAGTAAGCGTATCGAATTTAGTGAAATAGAAAGCTGTGAGGTATAACGGGTTTGGAATTTCCGTATTGGGGAAGTAATTGGCTATGTGGGCGCAGAACAGTAGTTCCTTACTCCTGCTTAAAGAACTGCTGAGCCTTGAATAGTCTTTAAGATTAAAGTAGTCGCTCTTGTCCTCTTTGAACATACTCTTGCCTTTGCCCGACTTGCCGCCACCACCGTAGTTGTCAACAGTTTCTTTTATCTGGCCGCGCATAACGTATACCACGCTGCCCAATATAAGTGCTGCAAGTATGCTGAAGAAGACGAGCCTGCGGGTAAGGAACCACCAGAATTTCTGCGACTTGTCTTTGTAGTTGTATATCTGCTCTGCAGTGAATATGATATAGATAGAATACAGCAGTGCAGGGGTGAACGCGCGGAGTAATGCATAAACGGACGCTGAGTTGGCCTTAGCGATAAGTGCTATGCAACTGCTGAGCAATAATGCAGCAATAAATACCGACCAATACCGCAGCCGGACAAACCCCCAGCCGGTGAGCCAACCTGTGGTGAAGAGTATGGCAAATACCTGGAACTGCCGTGCAATGAAGAACGCATCGAACTCGCCGATTTCGTATTTGTCCAGACCTTTGTAAATAGTATACAGGCCAAGGATAAGCAGCACGAAGGGCACAAGAAACCGGAAACGAAAAGAATAGAATACTGCTGCAATGCCCATGCCAGCGGCCAGGTAAATAGCCTGCTGCAATGCCTGGTTCTGGAGTATGGAGTAGTACTGGTTGACATTGATCAGCAGGAAATAACTGACGACAGCCGTAGGCAGTAACAGAAAGATAAGCTTTGCAAGCAGCTCATTAACAGGTGCGGCGCGTTGTATATTCATAGACCCCAACCCCTAAAGGGGTGTTCCTTATATAATTAATAATAAGAGTATAAATATAGGAGAAAAAGTACAGGGATATTGTTAAAAAATGATGGGTGAAAAGGAGATGCAGTAATCAGGGCTATTTATGCGATGGACGGATCGCAAGGCGTATACCCTCTATTAAGAAGAAAATAATCAAGATATATATGCTGCCTGTAAGCATTATTTCCTGCAGGGTTTCAGCTAGACTATATGGAGTCGCAGATTTGTCAGATACGGAATCGGAATAGAATATTAATGCTGTTATTGCTGTGGCGCAGACAAGTATTATTTTATGTGGCCGGGATAATTGTTTGAATAGCGCATACCAAAGTGCAAGCCAGGCTACTAAAAAGATCACCGTAATAGTTAGCTCCATAAATTTTTGTTGTTGTCAGAACGTTTGCAACGAATTATTATTGTAATACGCAACAGATCAGAGGTCGTATTCCTGTTTCATCCGGGCGACTACCTGTTCTATCACCATGTCCAGCTTCTGTATCATGGTGCCTAGTTCCGGCGGGTTCTGTCCTTTTTCTGAAAGAGATTCGATCTGCGCTATTTCCTGCTTGATGTCTTTGATGCCCAGGTTGAATATAGATGGCTTCAGCATGTGTGAGTAATACTTGATCGCAGGGAGATCGCCGGCATCATATGCTTCCAATATTTTCTTTACGGATGGTGGAATTTCATTGACGAACAGTGTGAGCATTTTCATGATGAAGTCATCATTATTGCCACTCATTTCCGTGAGCTTTGTGAGGTCATATAGCTTTTCGGCAGGTATACCAGTGGTTGCCGGTCCGGGTGCAGCAGTTTTTGTAGTTATGGTGACGCGCGTAACAACAGGTGCGGTATCTTTCTGCGCCTCAGCCGCTGCTGGCGCAGCGCCTTCTGCCGGAGTATTTTGCTTAAGCCATTTTGCGATCGGGTTTACCAGCTTTTGCTCGTCGTAGGGTTTGAATATGTAATCATTCATTCCATTATCGAGAAATTGTTCCAGCTTGCCTTTTATGGCATTTGCAGTAAGTGCAATAATGGGTATATCAGCATTGATCTCTTTCCTGATGATCTTTGTGGCCTGTATGCCATCCATTACCGGCATCTGCACATCCATAAGTATGATGTCAAACTGCTCACTGCGCATCAGATCTACAGCGATAGCACCATTTTCAGCTTCTATTATTGTAGCGCCATAATCAGTAAGAATAGTTTTGGCGAGGAGCCTGTTCAGGCTGTTATCTTCCACCAGCAATATTCTTTTTTTATTGATAGCGCCGGTATCGTTCTTTATTGTGCGTTTTTTCTCCAGTACCCGTGCCGTGCCTATCTTCAGGTTAAAAACAAGCGTGATAGTAGTGCCTTCATCTTTCTTACTCTTCACGCTAATGGTTCCATCCATCAGTTCCATCAGTTCCTTACTGATGCTCATGCCGAGCCCGGTGCCGCCAAACTTACGGACAACAGTCTCGTCTTCCTGGGTAAACTTGTCGAATATATTGTTGAGATACTCCTCGTTTATGCCTACCCCTGTATCTTCTATATCTACTTGTACCTTCTGCCATGTGTCTGCCACTTCCAGCAGAGAGGCCTTCATATGCACGTGGCCCTGATCTGTAAATTTAATAGCATTGCCCAGCATGTTCATAAATACCTGGTTAATGCGGTACGGGTCACCCATCAATATAGGAGCTATAGCAGGATCAATATTGCATTCCAGTATCAGTCCTTTTTCTTCCGCTTTGTGCGTGAGAATGTTTATCGCCTGCCGGCAAGTATTCTCGAAATTGAAGCTGATGTGCTCTATTGTAATTTTACCTGCCTCTATCTTTGAAAAATCGAGGAGGTCATTAACAACAGACAACAGGTTTTCCGAAGCACTTTCAATACCGTTCAGATAATTTCTTTGCTGTTCATTCAGGCTGCTCTTACTGAGTAATTTGCCGAGACCGGTGATCGCGTTTAACGGTGTACGTATCTCGTGGCTCATGTTGGTGATAAAACTATCTTTTGATCTTGATAGTTTTTCGGCCAGCACTTTCACTTCTATAAGCTGCTGTTCCTGCATTTTCTTTTGCGTCACATCATAGCTTATAGACAAGTATTTATAAGGCTTTCCCTGCTCATCAAGGAACGGTATGATGGTGGCTGATACCCAGAAATAGCTGCCGTCTTTAGCTTTATTTTTTATCTCGCTCTGAAAAATTTCTCCATGCGATATTTTGCTCCACAGATCTTTAATGAATTCCTTGGAATGTAGTTCAGGATTAAATATCCGGTGATCTTTGCCTAGTATCTCATCCTGCGTATAACTGGATATTTCACAGAATTTATCATTGACGTAAGTGATAATGCCATCCAGTCCGAAAATTGATACCATGGAAGACTTATCGAGCGCATATTTGTAGTCGATAAGGTCCTGGTCGTTTTGATTCTTCTCTTTTTCCTCCAGCTCTTTCAGAATGGAGCGATTTTTCTTATGTAGTTCTACTTTTGTAACGATTTCTTTGCCCAGTGTTACAAATGCGTCCTTCTGCTCGTCAGTAAGTGTTTTGGCTATCTTGTCAATTACATATAAAGCACCACCGTATGTACCGTCATCATTGATAAGGGGCATGCAGGCAAAAAAGCGAATAAGCGGAGCCCCTGTCACTGAGGGATGTGCTTTGTAATTATCAGAAGCACTCGCGTCTTCTATGATATGCATTGTTTCGCCCAGCGCAATATGTTGGCAAAAAGCGATCTCCTGTGATGTTTCATTGGCATTTGTGCCGAGGCGGGTTATGTACGTCTGACCATTGTCGCCGATAAGTGATATTAACGCGATAGGTGTCTGACAGATGAATGATGCCAGTTTTGTAAGCGCGTCAAGTTCGGTTTGCGGAAGTATGCTCATAATGTAACTAAAACACCATTGTTAACTGATCAGATAATGATCTCCTTGTTCTGTATCATTTTGTAAATGGTCGATTTGCCTATGTCAAGCTTGTCAGCCACCTGCACTACATTGTTATCATATTTCTTAAGGAAGTGCTTTATGATATCATTCATGTACTGCTTCATTGTCTTCTCTTCTGCCACAGAGATGTCGTCTGAGCCTGATGAGGCGAAATAGATGTCTTCCGGTTTTATCTGCGCGCCGTCGCTCATTACAGCAGACAGGTCTATGATCGCTTTCAGTTCACGCACATTTCCCGGGTAGCCATAACGCATCAGCTTTTCCTGTGCATCAGGAGCTATGCTGATAGCGGAAAGTTTATTTGCTTTGCAAAATTCATCGAGGAAATACTTTGATAACAACAGTATATCATTGCCTCTTGCTCTAAGCGGTGGCAGATCAATAGGCAAGCCCATGACCCTGTAAAAGAGATCTTCTCTGAACGTGCCTTTCTTTACTTCATCCAGCAAATTTTTATGGGTTGCTACTATTACCCGTACATCAAGGGTTACCTTCTCGCTGCCGCCTACTCTCACCAGTTCGCGTTCCTGTAATACACGCAGTATTTTGCTTTGCAGGCTCAGGTCCAGCTCTGCTATTTCGTCAAGGAAGATGGTGCCTTTGTTAGCCTCTTCAAATTTTCCTGCCTTGCGTGTCATTGCACCGGTAAATGCACCTTTTTCGTGGCCCAGCAATTCGCTTTCAATCAGCTCGCGCGGTATAGCCGCCATGTTCACAGCTACAAAAGGCTTTTTCTTCCTGTCAGAATTATAGTGAATTGCCTTCGCTACAACTTCCTTGCCTGTCCCCGTTTCCCCTGTTATAGATACGTTGATGTTCGTTTTTGAAGCCTTTTCCAGGAGTGCAAATATCCTGAGAATAGATGGGCTGTTGCCTTTTATGGATTTGAAGTCATACTTATGCCCCAGCTCTTCTTTCAGCTCACCCAGCTCTTCTTTCAGGTCGTCAACTTCTTTCTTCAGCGACTGGTGCTCTTTTATTCTTTTTACTGCATTCCAGAGTAGTTCCTTAGTATTATCATCTTTGATAAAATAATCAGAAGCTCCCTTTTTCAGAAGGTCGACAGCGGTAGTGATATCTTCCTGTCCGCTGATGACGATAACGGGAATGTCAGGATTTGAGGCCTTGATCTTACTCAGCAGTTCTACACCATTGGTATCAGGCAGAGAATAGTCGATACTGATCAATCCCGGCTTTTTTGATAGATTGGCAAGACAGTCTTTGCCAGTCGTATACCTGAAAATCTCATGATCGGGATTGAGGGAAAGATGGTAGGCCAGAATCTCCCCGTACCAGGGGTCATCTTCTACGATAAAAATGCGGAATTGTTCCATGAAATGGAAATTTTCTTTAAAACTATATAAATTTCAGCTTAGGGTCGATATTTTTTTTCTTGTATAAGTTCGCATACTAAATTCCGTATTTTGGAAAAAGCCTCCATGTAGTGGATTTTTAGAGATTGGCACGAAGACGAAAACATTTGATAATCAGCCAATTAGGTATGTGGCATGTAATTTGAAAATGTATGGTCAAAGAAGAAAACCATGAAAAATTTTGACGACCTGAAAGTGTTTATTGTTGATGATGATCCTTTTTGCAGGATGATGTATCATCAGCATCTTTTCAACCTTGGGTATAAGAACCTGGAACTTTTTTCCAATGGGCCGGATTGCATCAATCACTTAGCTGAGAATCCTGATATTGTATTCCTGGATTATGATATGAAACCTTTTGACGGACTTGAAACGCTGAAAATAGTAAAACAATATAATCCGGATATTTACTTGCTGATGCTGTCTGCACAAAAAGATATAAGAGTAGCGATAAATGCGCTGAAGCACGGAGCATTTGACTATATATCAAAAGGTGGTAACGACCTGGAATTGATCACTAACGTGATGAAAAATATTTCAGCGTCTATTTCAAGGGAAAAGCAGCCGGTATTAGCATAAATAAAAGCAGACACATCTTGTTAACCACAGCATAATAACATTTTATCACTTTTCTTTCAGAATGCACTGTATTATGATTAATTTTGTTAACAAATCAGCTTAAAATTATGATTTAGCATATATCGAATTATGCTAGTATCTAATTGGTCGTAAAATTTAAAAATTAAATTAACGTAATATATAATTAACTAACTTGTAATATGGTAAGATGGTCGAATAACTCACCGTGCGTTTCTGTTCGATTTTTCCTGGCGAGCCTGCTGTTTTTCAGTGGGCATACTGCGTTTGCACAAGGCGACCTGCTCATCTCTCCTTTAAGAATAGTGTTCGAAGGCGCAAAAAAATCGGAGGAAATAAACCTGGCGAATGTAGGCAAGGATACAGCCAGCTTCATGATCTCTATTAAAGACATACGGATGAATGAGGATGGCTCGTTT
>Ga0209023_10007166_pt1 | contig 11515 bp, 15 predicted proteins | sample LakOneMetagenome_FD_187468 | JGI IMG/M metagenome (GOLD analysis project Ga0209023, IMG submission 187468) | Freshwater and sediment microbial communities from Lake Erie, Canada (SPAdes) (version 2) | ecosystem: Environmental > Aquatic > Freshwater > Lentic | place: Lake Erie, Canada...
CGCGCGTGCGCGCGGAAAGCAGAGCGACAAGTCGCCCATAGCTTTCGCGCGCGACGCGCTCGGCGAGGCGCGCTTCGCTCACCGCACCATGAGTGGGCGAATCTCCATGCCGCCGCCGTGCATGGTCGCCGGGCATTGCTTGGCCCAGTTCAGCGCTTCGGCATCGTTCGCCGCTTCGATCAGATAGTAGCCGCCGAGTTGCTCTTTGGTGTCAACGAACGGCCCGTCGGTGACTTGCGAGCCGTTGGCGCCGCGAATGCTCTTGGCGGTCGCGACGACGTTCAGCTCATCGCCCGCAACATGAGCGCCCGCGGCTTTGAGCTTTGCCGTGTAGGCGTTGTAGGCGCCCATGATTTCTCCGGCGCGTTCGGGCGTGACGTCCGCCCAGTTGGATTCCTGGCCATAAATGAGAATCAGATAACGCATGGCTTGCTCTCCAGTTGAGGCGATCAGAGCGCCTCAGCTCCGTGACGCGCAAGCCCCCGGCCTTTCGACAGCTCAAGCCGCTTTTTTTGGACTGTCTTTCAAAAGCCCAAGCGCGACCATGCTTTGGGCTGCCGCCACGACGCACTCTTCGTTGGAGCGCGGCGTCCAGCCGAGAACGCGGCGGGCTTTTTCGTTGGTGCCATTCTTGCGCTTGCCCAGTTCGGGCAAAATCGACTTCACAGCTTCGTCACGCATCGAAGCGAGGCGCACCAAGAAATCCGGGATCTGGTTGGTGGGCACGCGCCGCGCGTCGGCGCCCATCCGCGCCTTCAGCACCTTGGCGATGTCCTGGATCGACATGAAATCGCCAGCGACGGCCAGGAAGCGCTCACCCTTTGCGGCTGGATCGGTCATGCAGCGGATGTGCATGTCAGCGACATCGCGCACGTCGACCGCACCGAAATAGAGGCGCGGACAGCCGGGCATGGCGCCGTCCATAAGGCGCTGCACGAGCAAGATAGAGGTCGAGTAGTCAGGCCCGAGCACGGGTCCGAAAACGCCGACCGGATTGACGACGCTGAGCTCAAGCGCACCGCCCTCTTTGGCGATGAAATCCCAGGCGGCGCGTTCCGCGATGGTCTTGGATTTTACGTAGGCCCGGACATCGTCGCCGTTTGGATCGGTCCAGTCGGACTCGTTGAAGGGGCGGCCCTTCGGTTTTTGCCCGTAACCGATCGCCGCGAATGAAGACGTCAGCACCACACGCTTGACGCCGGCGTCGCGCGCAGCGCGCAGCACGCGCAAGGCGCCGTCACGCGCGGGGATGATGAGTTCGTTTTCGTCTTTGGGCGCGGCCGGTGGAAACGGCGACGCGACGTGCAGCACGTAGGCGCAACCAGCGACGGCTTCGGCCCAGCCCGCATCTTTCGTGAGATCAGCCGCGACAAATTGCAGGCGCTCGCCGGGCTCAACGCCACCCTGGCGGATCATGCCGCGCACGTCTTCCGCGCGCGCCAAGTTTCGCACCGTGGTGCGGACTTGATAGCCTTGCTGCAGAAGCTGGATGATGCAGTGCGCGCCGATGAAGCCGGTGCCACCGGTAACGAGAACTAATTCGCCGGCCATGAGCGGCCTCCTATCAGACGTGTGCGGGGACGACGCGCTCGGTCAACTCATCAAACGCGGCCCAGAACTGGGCGCGCAGGGCGTCGGTTTCCATGAGGATTTCGTGCTTGGCGCCATCGATGGTGATGTGGTGCACGTCAGGCAATTGGCCAGCGACTTCGCCTTGCTTGGTGTTGTCGACCAATTGCTCTTCGGCGGCGGTCATCGCCAGCACTGGAATACGCACATGCGCCAACGCGGACGGCTGCATAAACGCGTCCATGGTTTCGAGCGCCGCCGACACCCAGCCAATGGTAGGACCGGCTAAGGCAAGGCGCGGCTCTTCAGCCACCAGACCTTGGCCGCGATCGTGACGTGCTTTGTCGTGCGTCACGGGATTTTTTTTGAAGTTCTCGCGCTTCCACTTGGTCTCGACGCCCGGCGCGAATTGAGTGCCCGCGCCGATTGAGACCATGAAACGGATATACGATTTGGCCATGTTGCTGATGTTGGGTAGACCCCACATCGGCGCGGTGAAACCGGCGGCATCGAGTTCGACGCGGCGGGTCTGCAGCGCCCGCAGCAAGATCGCGCCGCCCATCGAGTGCGCGAGGCCAATGTGCGGACGCGGCAGTTTGTCGGCCAACAATTTGAGCGCGGTCGAAAGATCGTTCACCGGATCGTCGAAGGTGACGAAGTGACCCTTCAGCGGATTGTCGACTTCGCGGCCCGACAAACCCTGCCCGCGCCAATCGATGCAGAACACGGCAAAGCCGCGTTGCTGCAACTCGCCGATCACTTCGAAATACTTCTCGATGAACTCAGTGCGGCCTGGGGCAACGATCACCGAGCCGCGCGCAGGCGAACGGGCGGCAGGCGCGGTGAGCACACGCACCTTGATGCCGCCACGTCCCTCAAGCCAGTGCTCTTCAGCGCCAGCTGGGATCTCGTTGCCTGGAACGCGAACGAACGCCATCGACGTTGCGTCCTGCTTTCTTCTTAGCCCCGCAGCTTCGCCATGACGCTTTGCAGCTGCATGGCGACGCCCATGTCGCCTTCAACGCGCAGCTTGCCTTGCATGAAAGCGGCCGTCGGATCGAGGGCGCCTTCAGCCATGGAGGTGAAGTCTTCGAGCTTCACTTTGATCGTGGTGTCGGCGGCGGCGTCTTCGGACGAAACCTTGTTGGCTACCCCATCGAGGAACACTTTGCCCGCGTCGCCGAAATCGAACTTCACTTTTTTGCCCGGAACCACCGCCGTAGCGGCGCTGAAGCGGCCCAGAATATCATCAAACGTCATCGTGCTGTCCTCCGGGGTTCGACCCTGGCGTCCTTACACACCAGCAGCGCGAAAGCTGCAAGGGTGACGCTGGCGTCACCGGCGGGACACAATCGCCTACGGGGTGTCTGCGCCAGCGCTGCGTCGCGCTGGCGCCGGTCCGGACGGCTTACGGAATTTGAGCGTCATGCGATCGCTCTCGCCGATCGCTTCGTAAGGCGCTGTGTCAAAACCGGGATCATCAGGTTGGCCGAGCGGCGAGGTACGCAACGTCGGCGGCAGCGTCCAGACACCGAAAGGATGATCGCGGTTGTCGTGCGGGTTGGCGTTGACATCGGTGGCGGCGACGAACTCGAAGCCTGCCTCCTGCGCCAGCGCTTTCACGTAAGCTTCCTGCACGTAGCCCGTGCTGGCCTGCGGGTCCTGCACACCACTCGATGCGGCGCGATGTTGTTCAATACCAAATGCGCCGCCCGGTTTCAGCGCCGTCAGCACCTGGCGAAACACTCTTTCAGCGATGCCCTCGGCCATCAGCGTATGCACATTGTTCGACAGGATCGCGAGATCGACGCTACCCGGCGGCGCCAGCACCGTACTGGCGCCACCAATCACCGTTTCGCTGATGTCGCCGTAGAGCTGCGAATTGCGTTTAAAGCGCGCTTCCCACAATGCGAGCGTTTCGCGTTGCGCCATCGTGCCATTGGTTGGATCGAAGCTCGCGGCGATCAGGCGCCCGCCATTTGCGGCAAGATACGGCGCGAGCATCGACGTGTACCAACCGAGACCTGGATAAAGCTCAAGCACCGTCATGCCGCCGGTAAGCCCCCAGAACAGCATTGTTTGCAGCGGATGGCGCCACTCGTCGCGTTCCGGCTGCAGACGCCACGGGCCGCTCACCGCCCAACTCAGTGTGCCCTCCGGCGGGGCATCTGGATCTTCGGCGGGGTGGCGCCCGCACGCCGTGAGCGCCGTTGCAGCGACAGACAGCATGGCAGTGCGGCGAGTGAGGAGGGCCATGGCCTCTGCGCTAAAGCGGAAGGGCTAAGATTGTCAAAACCCGCCCTCTTGAACCCAGAAATGACGTTCCCACCTAGGGGTCTCGCGGCGCTCATTTGGGGCCGCGGCGCGGGGTGTGGCGTCGCCTTCGGGGACAAATCCCTCCGCATTCATAGCTCCCTCGCGGGAGCGCCTGATGTCGCTTTTAGGAGGACAACGCATGGCTTCGAACGAACTCAATCCGCTTTATCGCACCCTGGTCGGTTTTGACCGCATCGCGAGCTTGATGGATCAAGCATCGCGTCTGGACGCCGCGCCAGGCTATCCGCCCTTCAACATCGAACAAGTCGACGAAGATGCCTTCCGCATCGAGCTGGCCGTGGCCGGCTTTGCGCAAGACGACATCTCGATCGAGTTCAAACAGAATTCGCTGCTCGTCACCGGCACGCGCAAGCAAGCCGAGACGCAGCGGAATTTCCTTCACCGCGGCATCGCCGAACGCAGCTTCGAACGCCGTTTCGGCCTAGCGGATCACGTCCGCGTCGGCGGCGCTAAGCTTGAAAACGGCTTGCTGAGTATCGATCTCATTCGTGAGCTTCCGGAGATCATGAAACCCCGGAAAATCGAGATTGGCGCTGTAACCACGACCAAGGCAAAGCCGAAAGTCGTCGATGCAGCCAACGACGAGACTGAAGCGGCCTAACGTCCGCTTCCGGCCCGTAGCGCGACATTCCCCCTCCCCCCGCGTCGCGCGGCGGGCCATTACGAGAAGCGCGCGTCCTCCTCCCCGGACGCGCGCTTTTTCTTTGCGCGAAATCCAAGCGCAGCTCGGAGATTAGTCTTCGTCGCCCTCGTCTTCGTCGCCGACATCTGCGTCGGCGTCGTCCGGCTCCATTTCTGGAGAGGCGAGCGTAGCGACGGGCGCGAGCGCCGCGTCGCACCCGGTTTCGCTGAGCAGAGCCGCGAGGTCAGCGTCGCTGGCGCCAGCGCGCTTGCGGCGCAATTCGGCCAGCGCCTTGGCGGCGTAGCGTTGGGGCTTCTGCGTGAAGTCACCATCGGCGATGCCGATGGTGACAGCCGGTGCATCGTCCGAGACGGCCTGAGCATTAGCCGCCATCCACGCCAGATACGCGCCGCCAACCTCATCGCGCAGCACCGTGACGAGCGCGTCGCGCACAGCGCTCAGCGACACGAAAGGCCCTTCCGCGCTCGGGTTCTGCATACGCTCGACCCAGCGAACCAAGTTTGGCGCCTGTGCGCGCAGCATGGCGCCCGGCGTCGGATCGGAGAGCAGCTGCGCGAACTGGCCGGCGAGGCCGAAATCCGCAAGCGATGGCCGACCGCCAAAGAGATAAGCGTGCGAGCCGATCAAAGCTTCGAACCCAGCGATCGCACGCGTGAGCGAAGCCTCGAGCACTGCGGCGTTCTCGCCGGAAGAGCCGGCATGATGCAGCCGTGCCGCCATGCGCGTGCGCACGGAGTCTTCGATGCCTTCAGGCACATCCGTGCCTTCGAACAGCATCGCAACCGTGCGGGCGGCGGCAGAAGCCTGGTCGTCGGGATAGCTCCAGCGATAGTGGAACATGACCTTGTTGAGCCACTCGTCAGCGTAGTCTTCGAGCAACGCGCTGATGAAGGCGAGACCGGCATCGTCCGGGGTGATCGACGGGTCGGCGGAATCGCGCTCGAGCGCTTCGATGATGGCCGTGGATTCCTGCAGCGCGTTGTCGCCGGCATCGACGAGGATCGGCGTCAGCGGCAGCTTAGCGTAGCGCGAGACTTCTTCCTGGCGCGCGTTCGAGCGCTGCAGCCATTCGAACTCTATGCCTTTGTAGCGAAGATAAGAGCGAACTTTGATCGAATACGGGGAGAGATCGGCGCCGTAGAGCCGGAAGGGTGCGTTCATGGGCTGATCCCTAAAGCAAGATCGCCGCGCAGGCCAACCCGCACGGCGATCGAATTTCGCAGTTCGTGAAAGCCGTTAGACCGGCTTGATGTTCACGGCTGACGGCTTGTTCTTCCGCGGATCGTTTTCCACGTCGAAGCTGACCGCTTGACCTTCGCGCAGGCCCGTCAGGCCCGAACGTTCAACCGCGCTAACGTGCACGAACACGTCTTGGCCGCCTTCATCCGGAGCGATGAAACCGAAGCCCTTCGCCATGTTGAACCACTTCACCACACCCGTAGCCATGGGCAGCACTCCCCAAAAACCGCACCGACGTCACCAGCGACGCACGGCCTGGACCAGTCTGGAAGCACGAAAGCCGGCGCGTGGAAGCGCGCGGTCGAAACGCAACGACCGTTAGTCCTGTGGTCATTGGAAGCACTGTGACCTCGGAGTCAAGAAAAAGCCTCAATCTCCGATGGGCGTAATATTGTACGGCCTACCTCAGCGCACACCGGCGGCCAGCAGATCGTGCATGTGCACGACGCCGACGGGACGGCCGTCCTCGACGGCGAACAAGAGCGTGATGCGCTTCTCGTTCATGATCGCGATGGCGTCGGCGATGGGCGCGTCGGGCGCGATGGTTTTGGGCGCGACGGTCATGATCTCGCGCGCGGTTTTCGCAAACATTTCCGGCGTCAGCTTCCGGCGCAGGTCCCCGTCGGTGACGATCCCCACCAACTTCCCATTCTCGACCACGCCCGCCGCGCCGATCTTGCCGACGCTCATCGCCTGCATGGTCTCGGGGACGCTGGCGTTCGGTGAGATCAGTGGATCGTCGCCGCCGACGCGCATGATGTCCCGCACGCGCTTCAGGGCGGCGCCGAGTTTGCCGCCCGGATGGATCGCCCCGAAATGGTCCGCAGTGAAGCCACGTGCTTTCAGCAGCGCCACAGCCAGCGCGTCGCCCAAGGCCAGGCACATAGTCGTCGAAGTCGTCGGCGCCGGCGCCTCTTCGCTGGCTTCGCCGAGATCGGGCATCACCAGCGCCGCTGTGGACGCCTTGGCCAGGGTCGAGGTTGGTTTGAAGGTCATGCCAATGATCGGCACGTGTAGGCGGTGGCAGTGATAGAGCAGATCACTGAGCTCGGCCGTTTCGCCGGAGCGCGAAATCGCCAAGACACAATCTGTCTCGACGATCATGCCGAGATCGCCGTGGCTTGCTTCGGCCGGGTGCACGAATTGCGCAGGCGTCCCGGTGGAGGCCAGGGTCGCTGCAATCTTGCGAGCGATGTGGCCGGACTTGCCCATGCCGGTGACAATCACACGCCCCTTGGTGGCGGCAAGCAATTCGGCGGCGTGCACAAACGGCGCGCGCAGCGCCGCGCCAACGGCCTCAGCCAAGGTATCAAGCGAGCGTGCCTCGGTGCGGATGGTCTCCTGCCCCGCGGCGACAGCTGATTTCGGATCGATCATGCCGGGGTGTTGGCATGCGCGAGCGGGCTTGTCACCGGGTCTCCCCGCCGCGCCCAAAGAACCACGCAGACAACGCCGAACAACAACAGCGCTGCGCGACCCCAGACGTCGCCGTAGCTATGGGCCTGATTAAACGCCCACCAATTGTGCGTCATGTGGAGCGCGAGCGTAATCGAAACGGCAAACCAGCCTGGCCGCCCTTTGCGCAACTCCCGGCACATCACGGCGCTGAGAAAAATATGGAGCAGTATGGGAACGATCGGAACGAGCGCTGCCTGCGTTACGCGTTGGTGCGCAGTCTCTCCTGCCAGAATGCCGAAGACCTTCAGAACGCCCTCGAACAATCCGAAGCCAGCGCCGAAGAACAACCAACTTGTCGACGGCGTTGCGTAATTCTGCGGTCGTCGTGCAAACCAATATCGACAGCTTTCTTCGATAAGCGGCGCGAGGACGACGGCTACCAGCCATTGAGGTCCGGGCAAGGTATGAAAGATCGAGAAAAATAGAACTTCGATGACGTAGGCCGCGACCACTGCCTTGAGGCCATCGAAATAGATTTGCTCTCGCGCTTTGATGGGAATGGAGAGCCCAATCACGACGAGGCAAGCGATCGCGCCGTCTATCAAGCCTCCAAACATCTATGTCGGTTTCTGCGGCTCCCGCGCTTGGCGGGCGATCTCGAGCGCTTCGATGTCGGTGATGGAGCGCTTCATTTGTTTGGCGACCGGGCCCTTCCAGTGATCGAGCCGCTCGATCAGCCGCGTATTGAGCCAGACGTGGATGCCGCCGACGCCAGCGGCGATGTTTTGAAACTGCTCGGTGGGACGTTGCTCGCGCAAGCGATCGAACAACCAGCTATCGTGCCACTGGGTCTGCAAGAACAGCGCGTCGCTTTCATAGAGAGACCAGAAATCATCAATGAAGGCGCGCCGCTCTGGGCCGGGCGCGAAGCCGATGAACCCGCACTCGCTGTACTGAAACTGATCGCGTCCGAGATAGCTGAAGCGCGCGTCGCCTTGGGGCATGAATTGCGCCAGCCACTCGTAAGTGATCGGCGCGGTGGTGATGACGTCCGCATCCAGCCACAGCAGAGCGGGCGGTGCTGGCGCTTGCTCAATCTGGTCGAGGGCGGCTTTGAGCGCCGCGATCTTGTGGCTGAAGCGGCAAGCTTGGAAGCGGAAGTCGCGATCGGAGTCGCGGCAGGCATTGCGGTCCAGGAACGCATCGTGCGCCGCGCCTTTGCCGACGCTGACATGGCTGGCGTCCGCACGCGGCGCCAAAGTCGCGACAACATCGTTCTTCAGCGTCCCGTCATCCAGGAACACGAAGAGCTGCGTGTCCTTCGGCCAATTCTGCGCGAACGTCTCTAGCGCGAGGCGCGCGTAAACGGGCCAGGCGTCATTCGGAAACGTGGTGCAAACGGCGAGCGGCGGCATCTGCCGCATTAGTACGCAGGCGCGCCGCGCTGTCTACGCTTAGCGGGACGAGCGCGCGTAGAGATCCGTCAGCCGTTGAAGGAGCAAATCGTTCCAGACGTTGAGGTCGAAGTCCTTCCGGACTTTGGCCACGCCCGCTGCGCCCATTGCCGTCCAGCGCTCCGATTGTTGAGCGATCGCGCGCATGTTGGCCGCAAGGGCGGCGCGATCGCCTTCGTCGCACAGCAGGCCCGAGACATCGTGCTCCACGAGTTCCGGCGTGCCGCTGTGGCGCGTCGCCAGCACCGGCATGCCCTGCGCCATCGCCTCCATCAGCGCGACGGGAATGCCCTCCATGTCGCCCTCGCGCGAGGTGCGGCTGGCAAGCACGAAAACATGCGCTTGCGTGAGCTCGTCCGCGACGCGAGCGTGCGGCAGGAGGCCGGTGAAGCGGATCGCATCGCCCAGCTTCAGCTGCGCGGCTTGCGCTTCTAGCGAACGGCGCAAGACGCCGTCGCCGATAATGGTGAGTGTCGCCGGCGGCGCATTCGGTTGCGCACGCATGCGGGCAAACGCCTCGATTGCGTCGTCGAAACCCTTTTTCTCGACCATGCGACCGACGCCGATGAAACGCACGGGTTCGCCAGGCTTCAGAGTGCGCGACGCTTCTTTGAAGTGCGCGGTATCGACGCCCATGCGGTGGACGAACGTGCGGTCCGCCGGCGCGCCGAGGCTCAAGAGCTTCTCGCGCCAAAATTCGCTGATCGGTAGGAAGAGATCACCGCGCTCAAACAGCAGCCGATAGGCGCCCGGATTGCGCTTATCGAGGTACGCCGACATGTCCTTGCCGTGAAAGATCGTAGCGATCGGACCTTTGATCAGGCCAAGTTCGCGCACCGCGCAGGCGAAGCGCCCCCAGCGGCCGTAGTGTGCGAGCCAGGCGCGACGCGGCGGCTCGCCCTTCCCCGGCCATCGCGCAGCGGCGATCGGCAAACGGAGCGAAGCGCCGTCATCCCCGAAGCGCGCTACGTTGAGCGCCTCTAGGACATGCGGTTTGGCCACGATGCCCGGCATTGTGGCGATGCGGATGCCGAGCGTCTTCGGCACGGGCGCGAAGCGGACCTTTAGCTTGTCCGGCCATTTCAGGAGGAAGGCCCCGAGCACATTCGGATCGCCGGACGCCAGCGCATCGATTTCAAGCGACGCGCCACGTTGCAGCAGACCCTCGGCCTGAGCCTGGATGAAGGTCTCAGAGGGTCCGGGAAAGCGCGGAACGAAGAAGGAGATCGGCGGCGCCGCAGGCATGGGGCCGCCTCAAAGCATGGGCTGAGGATGAAGTCACGGTGAGAAAGGAGTGGGGCCGTCGGGGAGGCCAAATGCGGCAGCCCCACTCGTTCGTCGTGACCGGGCAAGCGTCACGCAACAATCCGGGCACCCACTGCCAGAACCGGCACCGCCACGATGAGGACGAGCACCGCGGCCGCAGCGAGCTCGGCTACTTTACGGGCGAGCGGCGAGCCATTTTCGAGAACGTCGAGGTAAAAACCACGCACGGGACTTCTCCTAAGTTTGGGCCGGCTGGCGGGAGATTGTCGCCGGCTACAAACGGGAGATGAGTCTCCGACCCCTTGATTACGAACCACGAGTCCACGACTTGGATGTGAGCGGAATTCACACCTTGGAGGGCTCGGATGAGCCACCTGCCCTCACTGCAAACCCTGCGTGCCTTCGACGCTGCCGGCCGGCACAAGTCCTATTCCAAAGCCGCCGAAGAGCTTGGGCTGACTCATGGCGCGGTCAGCCACCGCATCCGTGAACTCGAACAACAAGTCGGCACGCAACTGTTTCGCCGCGTCGGCAACACAATGGTTTTGACCGCCGCAGGCGACAGGCTCGCCGCGCAAGTGCGTCAAGGGCTCTCGTTGCTTGAACAGGCGTTCGACAAGCCGTCGGTGTCGCCAAAGGCGCGCTCGCGTTTGGTGGTCACGTCGGTGCCGAGCCTTGCGTCGACATGGCTGTTCGCACGGCTCACGGAGTTTCGTGACGATCATCCCGACATCGATGTCGAACTGCGCGTGACCGAAGCGTTGAATGACTACAAGCGTGAAGGCATTGATATTGGCGTGCGCCTGGGCGCCGGCGGTTGGAGTGGATTGAACGCAGCGAAGCTGTTCGACGAAGCGCTCGCGCCGGTGTGCACGCCGGAATATCGCGACCGCATCGGCTTGCGTGAACCCCCAGACTTGAAGCGCGCTACTTTGCTGCGGAACGCCTACACGCCATGGTCGCGCTGGTTCAGCGCTATGGGTCTGGATTGGCCGGAGCCGACAACCGGCCCCATGTTCGACGACAGTCCGCTACTGTTGCGCTCAGCGCTCGACGGCCAAGGCGTGGCGTTGGGCCGTCATTGGCTGGCAGTCGATGAATTACGTGCAGGCAAGCTGGTGACACCCTTCGAGCACGCGGTGCGCGACGATTTCTCCTACTGGCTTGTCTGGCCAACCGGCCGCAGCACGAACCCCCACGCGGCCACCTTCCGCGACTGGCTATCGGCCCGCGCCGCCGCCGAGGAGCATCCCTGCCCGATCATGACGGAGCATGTGGTTTCGGCATGAATCCTTGCGCCTAGGATGGTTGAGAGCCGCGCCCGTCCGGCGAGGCCTTGCGCCTGCGCGAGCAGCCATGGCGCGCCGAGGTGCTCCGCCACCTGGAAGACGTCGTCGAGCGCGGCCTGCGCCGCCTCCCGGTCTCCCGCCGCCGCCAGGGCGGCCGCGCGATCCAGGTCGTTCAGCGCCGCGGGGTACGGACGGCCCGCTTCGCGCCACGCGGCCGCAGCCGCGGCGTACGCCTGCGGGTCGCTCGCGCCGCGTGCCCGCGCGAGCTCGGCGCGGGCGGTGGCGAGCCGCGCTCGCTCGACGGGTCGCGGCGGGTCGGC
>Ga0209023_10007167_pt1 | contig 11515 bp, 2 predicted proteins | sample LakOneMetagenome_FD_187468 | JGI IMG/M metagenome (GOLD analysis project Ga0209023, IMG submission 187468) | Freshwater and sediment microbial communities from Lake Erie, Canada (SPAdes) (version 2) | ecosystem: Environmental > Aquatic > Freshwater > Lentic | place: Lake Erie, Canada | collected...
TGCGAATTTAACCGTGTATGTCCCGGGCAATGCATATTTGTGTTTGGGATAACGAACGGTATCTGTAAAACCATCACCGAAGTTCCAATACCATTTATAGGAATAAGTGCCTGTTGCATAGTTGGTCGTATCTCTGAACCTAACCGTATCCGTTACGCAGCCATTGTTCTGCCAGTAAAAATTTGAAACAGGCGGATCGTACACATTCAATTCAAAATCTCTTTCAAAACTATTACCACAACCTTCTGAAGTTGTGGTTCCGGCCACAATAGTGATCGGATACGCCCCTGCCGGTGTGTACATGGATGTTGTAGGTAGTTTATACCGCCATACCTGGCGGGTGCCGATAAAATACGTTGCATCTAAAATGGTCAAGGGATTTGTAGTAGTAACGTTAGGTATCGGTGATGCTAATGGATAACCATGGAAATCCCAGAACAAAGTACTCGGTTGAAATGGAAAGGTTACACTTAAATAAAAGGGTGTTCCTGTACAGGCTACAGGGTCTATTGAAATACTAAAAGGATTTATTGGTGTGAGGAAATTGTACAGGTCGCGGATATTTGTTCCTGCATTATATCCATAAGATTCGGCATTACCATATCCATAAGCGATTGCATTGAACCCTGAATCGGATTCAATCTGGTGCACGCCTGCGGTAACACCTTGAATCAGGTATGAATATCCCGGATCCTGGGGATGTACCACAAACAACGCAGGGTTGATAGTAACCCCATCCAGTTTGAAAGAACTGATTGCAGATCCCGTATTTGGAATAACGACATTGAAAAAATGCTGGGAAATGGAAAAATTAGGTGTTGCGTTCCAGTTTACTTTGGCAATATTTTGTTCTACGGGGCTAAGGTAAATTACTTCAGGATCGCCGGGATTCCCATTACCACAAGCTCCCTGCGATGTCATGTATTGGGCAACGATGATCGGAAGATCAGATTCAATTTTCTGCTGAACATTGGTTGCAGGTAATTCGTAATAGAAATTATTAACCAAAGGAACTGCAATGGGTGCACCATTCACGGTAACTACGGTTGCAGGATCGGAAACACATACCCTGTAAATATTTTTGCTGAGGGTGCCGCCGGTATGGCTTGTCAGGTATTTTTTGCCCCATGCTGTTTTTGGAAATGCTTGCACCATATAGTTGTCAGACGAAGATTGATTACCATTGCAGGTAATGCTTATACGCCCACTTCCAGAAAAAACACCGATTCTTTTGCAAGTTCCTGTACCGCTGCTTATGCTTTTTATTTTTGAACCGGTAAGATCATATCCGGTGCAGGCTGGATTACAACCGCCCGGGCTGTTGATAAGTTGTCCCATTACATTGTAGATCTGCCCCTGAGTTAGTGTTATAGTAAAAGGCACATTCGCCAGGTGGTTGATTGTAGGTGCACTGGGCGTAATTTCAACTGTGGTGGTTCCTGTGTCACAGGCAACGACATAAAACCAACTGTTTGCATCAACAGTGTTTGAGTTGTTCGTATAGTTGATAGAATAATATTCTTTTCCGAGCGTGTTTGTAGGAAAGAGGATTGTTGCGCCCGACACGCTTGCATTGTAAATATGGGCATAAGCAACAACAGGCTTATCGGCTACCACGTGAATTCCTTTATTTTCGGGGGTTGTAGACTCAGCTCTTAATGTAGCGTCCTGTAAACCTGTCTTAGGAATTGGGGCAGAAGTCAAAACAGTTGGAAGCGGGCCACTGGTCAGTGTTTGCGTGTATCCGTTTCCGGGGATAGAAATGGTGATATTCGTTACCTGGTCCGTTGCAAAATAAAGCACCATTGTCTGGGATCCACCGCCGGCACCATTTGTCATTTGCTGGTGATATCCGTACCCTACCCAGAAATCCTTGCCCTTGTTTGAAAAATCCTGTGAAAACGAAGACATTGCTACAAAACACGTAACAAAGAGAAGTAGATATTTCCTCATCAGAATTGGTATAAATTTAAATATTGTTACCGGACGCTATTTCAAGGGTTTCAGAGTATGGAGGCAGGTAAAACGCAGCCCGTAAATTAAGAAAGTTAATCCACATTTTTTTAACCTCCCGTTGTTTTATTTCGAAAAACAAGTGATCCTGGAGATTTTGGGGGTAAATCGCAAAAAATAAGAGCCACATAGAAATGCGGCTCTTGTTAAGAATCTTTCGATTCTGTAACCCCCAAAGAAAACTTCTTATAATCCGTTTGCTGTCTTCGTTCTTATTTCGGGGTTTATAAATGACACGGACTCTAATTTCATTGTTTTGATCATTTCGCTCTCCTGTATCCCGCCCCTTCCCTTGTGCACAACCCGGTACCAGGTTCCTGACTTCTGACCGGCAACATTTCCACGGTAACCATATTCATCACCAGGCTTTGAGGGATCAGCTCCCAATACCAGCGCAATAGTGGTAAAATGCTTCCCATCAACGCTGCCCTGTACTTCCCAGGTATTCGTTGCAACCTTCCCGTCTGTTGCCCAATCAATATAAAAACGGTTGTCTTTTTCATACGCAATCAGTTTGGTTATATTGATCTTTTCTCCACGGCTGCCTTCCTGGCTCTTTGCTGTTATTCCCATTGATAACAACAGTATTAATGCGATTCCTGCTTGTTTCATTGCTTTGCGTTTTCAGTTTGTAATCTTTCTGATCTTGCAATGAATATTGAATATGCTGGGTTCTTGTTGGCTTTTTAAAGAAGCCGCCTTTCTTTTTGAAGTCCGGCAGCTTCTTACTTAAAAATCAGGCACATAATACTTTCTTTCCCCTCTTTGATCTGACACCCCTTTGGAACGCTAATGATTGTTTGGATAACTATCTTGGCCCGCTGGTTTCATGACGGGATACACGATCCCTGCCCATAAACCTGCCCTGGCAATAAATTTAATTGGATGCTTTGATGACATTGCTCGCATAAGCACGATCGTTGTTGTCGATGGCTAAGATGCGGTAGAACAACTGGCGGCCTGACTTCCTTTTACGCAAATCCTGCTTGAACATAAAGCTGTTGTTGCTTTGCTTGGGATCTGCTCCCAATACCAATCCGATCGTTTTGAAAGTCTTACCATCCGTACTCGCCTGTACCTGGCAATAATTAGAGCCTGCCTGGTCGGTAGTATTCCAGTTGATGATAATATGATCATTCTCTACACTTGCCTTTAAATTGCTTACAGCTTCAACCATAGGTTGACTGTTTTGAGAGAATGCTTCAGTAAAAATTAATGAGAAGGTCAGTACACAAATAATGTTACGCAGACAAGTAAAATTTGAATTCATTTCCTGGTGGTTTGAGGTTTCTAATGTCTGGTCTGACAGAGGAGTGATCCGGAGATCAAATTGGAGGTTAGTCTTGAAGTTCAGTATAACCGAGGTATCCGTTATCCCTGATTTCTTTCACAAACATAAAACCTATTTTCCAAACCTCAAAACTTTTACCTCAGTATTTTTACTAAGTTTCGGGTTTTTTTACCCGCACCTATATATTGAGTGTTGCCTCTACCAAAGAAATATGTTTTATTGGAAAATTTCTAATAGATCACGTATATCACTGTACAGGATAACAGCATTTTGCTGATTTGGGTGATTATCTTAAAACCCTTTCCAGACTGGGTTTACAGTCCAGTTGCTTCGTAAAACAAAAAAGCCCGCCACTAACGTGACGGGCTATATCAAATAATCGATGCTATACTCTTATTCTTTGATCAATTTTTGCGTGAATGTATTTTCGTCGGTTATTAATGTAAGTATGTATGGAGCTGAAGGCAGTTTCTCCAGGTCATTCACAACAAACCAGTTGAAGCCTTTAAGCCCTTTCACTTTCTTGGAATAAACAATCTTACCAGAAACGTCGAAGAAGTTGAACGAAACAGTGCAGCTATGCGGCAACGTTAAGTAGATGTCCAGCTTGCCGGTGAATGGATTTGGCATCACGCGGGTTTCGAGAGAAGCATCTGAATTTACTTTAATCGGAACAACCTTGCTGTAAACAAACGATGCATCCTTGTCGAACATTTTCAAACGGTAATAGTTCATTCCTTTCGCCGGCAAAGGATCTACTGCAGCATAACTTGTTTCTGTAGTACTTTCTCCTTTTGCTTTAACACGTGTGAAAGGTTTGAATTCGAGTCCATCTGTACCACGCTCAACTTCGAAGTAATCCGAATTTGTTTCACTGGAAGTTCTCCAGAACAGATCAACTTTTGTTCCATTAAGCTTACCATTAAAGTCAAGCAGGGTAATTGGCAACAGGGTAACCCACTGTATCGTTACGGTTGCCGGACTTGGGTCAACCTGGTTGGCCGCATCCACCGCTGCATAGGTAAACGTTGTGTTGATCACGCCATCGTTTGGATCAATCTTGAACAATGAAGCGTTGAATGAAGTAATCACCTGGTTCAAGGTAACCGCTATTCCATTGTAATATAAAACCGCATCTGTTGGTAAACTTGTAATCTTATATGTTTTACCTGCACCCAGCGTACCATCTTCCGGATCTGTACCGGTGAGGGCCGGTATTGCATATAGCTGGCCCGGCGTGTTGATGGCGTAAGAAACAGATTTATTATCTGAGTTAGGCAATCTTTCAATTCCAAAGTTAACCGCTGTTACGTTTACAGCCGCAGTTCCCAAAGGAATGGAAACTGTAGGTGCGCCTGATTTGTTACCGGTTCCCTTGGTATTATTAATTCCGTAAGCATCGCCCGTTGGTATCCATCCACTTACAAAGTTTGAGCTTGAAGGCGGTACTACTCCAACATTAACACTGGTTGTAGACAATACAACACTGTAGTTAGATAATACATCGATCGAACTAAAGGAATATGTTCCAGCAGCTGCTGCCAATGTAGTCTTCTTAAATACCTTGCCGGATGTATCTACCAGGTAAGCATATACGCTTTGACCTCCTACTGTTCCAATAGCTGTTCCGTTCACAACATTGTCAACAAGCCCGTTTGCATCATTGTACAAAGTACCACTGATGTTAACCACGTTCTTGGTGATACCGAAATCTTTCGGATTCAAACAGGTTGTACTGCTCGATGCAGTCATTGCCAGTTGCGTGGTTGTTGTGGTATGATAATTAGCCGGAATGGTTGATGTATTTAATTTTGTAATGTAACACTGTGGATACCTGAGGAACTGCACCTTAACATCATCGATATAAACCGTATCAGCGTCAGCCACATTGCTATTCGTGAGGAATCGTATGTAAGTTGTTGCCGATGCGTATGCAGTAATATCCTGGTTATAGATCGTAACATAATTGGCATCCGTTGTCCCATCTCCAGCGATCGTGAAGATTGTTCCAAACGTACTTCCATTGGAAGATGCCTGCACAATCACATTGCGGCCTGCGGTAAGCGTGGCACTTTTTCTCCGGTAAGAAAATGACAGGAATGCGTAAGATGCACCACTTAGGTTAACCGTTCGTGTTACCGATACATTGTTATCCTTTAATCGCATGGCATAACCGAAGGCTCCATCCTTTTTAACTTCTGCATCCCCGGCATTGCCACTGTTACAAAATCCTGCTGAACCGGCAGCCTCTCCAAGTTCTGTCCAATTGGAAGACCAGGAAGCATTGCCGTCTGTACCAACTGCACAGGTACTAACGCTTGTCACCGTGCTGTCAAAATCATCCGCAACAAATCTTTCCGGATAAGTTACAAACTGGTAAGTACCTGAGGAATCCACTGTTACGGAATCTTTCAACTCATTGTCGTCGGTAACAGTATTACAGTTACCATCTACATATAGATATACCTTGGCTCCGAAAACACCTGTTCCGCCATCATTGTTGAGACCATCTTTATTTTTATCATTAAACACCTGTCCGGCAATCACATTTTCATAATATGGTGCAGGGCAAACAGCGATATTAATATACACTGTTGCATCATCGCAAACTACGGGTGTTGGGGTAGAACAAACACTGTATTCAAAAGTATCTTTACCTACGTAGCCTGGGTTCGGTGTATAAAGAATTGTCCCGTTGGCATTGATAAATACGGTACCGTGTTTCGGCTGTAACAAAGCTGTTGTTGAAACCGATGTGGGGTCAATTACTGAAAGGAACCCGAAATCGTTCAGCAGGATCGGGATGGTAACCGGCTGGTTAACCATCGTCCTTGAATAGTCATCGTTGGCAAATATCAGCTTTGATTTACAGAAAGGCTGAATGGTTGATCCTACGTCCCAGCTTGGATTAGCCTGAACCGCGGTTGAAGGATCTTCACCGTAAACCGCTGCAAGCTGAGTGCCATCGCAGGTAAATACAGCCAGGCCACTTTGATCATTGTCAGAAGCATCCAGCAAACGTTTATGCTTAAGCGCATTTAACGGGTAAGATACATCATAACGCATGCCACATGGGCTTATCAAACCGGAAGTTCCGCTGATATCTCCATTATATTTTACATATATAGTAGTATTGTTTGTAGGTGTTACCCAAACAGGATTATCATTCCTCGTGCCATCCAATGAGCCGGGAGCCCAGGCAACCGTAGCAAAATCCGTAAGCCTGTTCTGGGCAATCAGGTTGAACGACCAGTCGTACTCGGTACCACCGTTTCCTCCACCACCCGGTGTATAAGAATCGTTCATTTGAATAGCCGTAAACGATTCCCCGGTAGGGTTAACAAATTTATACGCTGCAGTTGAAGACAATGCAAGTGGAAAACGTACTACAGATTTTGCAGGAAGTGTAACACTACCACTGGAAGGGATACCCGAAAACCAATTGATGGATAGCGGCCTGTTAAGGCTGTTATACAGGTATACGGCATTTGTATCCTTCACGGCCGTGCTTGAACCTGTTGTAGGCACCGGTGAATAGTAGGTGCTGTAATACCAGGTTGCAGGGAAAATAGGCACATCGCGGGAAGTCCAGCTGTCGTTACCACCAAAATGGAGTTCGATTCCTATTGGCGCAGATGCCGTAACAGTGGCACCTGACATCACACCGCCATTCACATGGTAAACCTGTCCTTCATTTATGGTTGCTGTAGTTTCCAGCGTTCCATTATTGTCTTTATCGATATGGATGACAGTATTATTTTGGGCTGCCCTGATGAAAAGCGAAGTGTATTTGAAATCCTGGCTTGGAAAGTTCTGACCAACCGGAATGGTAAACGATGTTCCATAGTCAGACGTTGCTGAAACATTTGTTTTCATACACTGTACCGCCATTGTTGATGGCTCGCCACAAACCTGTGTAACAGTGATCTGTCCGCTACAGGTTATTTTATCCATACCGTCATAAAAAATATTAGCAGCTACACGTGGTTTGGTTGGAATCGTATTATCCAACACTATGCTACCACCGGCAGGAATAATATCACTTGAATAACCGGGTGCAATACCATTATATGGATTTCCGTCGCCCCATACCTGTGTAGTACTTTGGGTTGGGTCTAAAGCATTTGCTTCATAACCATCTTCCCAATGATCCCAAACGATCACCATACCAGGGTAAGGCATTTTCATACTGATGACCGTTCTTATGTTATTACTGTTAAGTGCAGTATTGGTTGAACTGTCCATTGCTATTCTTGCTTCGTTTTCTGAGAAAGGAAGGAAGAAAACGTGTGTTTTTGTGGCCTCAGAGCAAGGATCAACCAAAAATGGATTGATGGTAAAATATGCTTTCCCTGTAGCGCAAAGGCCTGTACTGTCGCAAATCTGGTAAGTAAGTGTATCCTTACCCGTAAATGAACCGTTGGGTAAATACACTACTTTATTATTTGAGATATACCCGGTACCGTTATTTGGCTGAACCGGAATACTCAGCGTTGAAATCCTGATATTGTTATTAGGATCGTAATCATTCGAAAGAACATCCACAGTAAGTGGTGCTCCGCCTGCGCCTGATGCAGAATCCACCAATGCAACCGGAGGACAGGTTGTACAAACATCAAACACGATAAGATTTGTACGGCTTATATTATTTTCAAAACCCTGTTTAGCTTTTGCAGCCAAAGTATAAGGACCTGTTACCGCCGGAGTAGTCCAGGCATACTGATAGGTTCTTGTACATGCAGAAGAGTCAACGCAGGTTGGAACTACAGTATTACCTGTTGGCGTGATGGTAAGGTCAAGGCCTGTAACATCTTTAAACCCGAAAGGGGATGAAACTACCGCCCTCGCATAAACGAGCGTGTTGGCATTTGAACTTGTCCTGATGCTTCCTCCGGGATAAGCAGCGCTGTAAACATTGAACGACTGAATGCTGATAAACGTTGTAACCGGCAGCAGGCTGATCCTTGATGGTTTTGAAGCGCTGTGATAAGCAATGGTAAATGTTGTTCCTGCCTGTGCAGTCGTAATTTGCAATACGATTGCCTCCCCTGCCGGAACTGTAACATTGGCTCCCAGGACGGCTGTCCAGGTGATAACTCCTGTTGCAGAATTATAAACCGGGTTTGTTAAGTTGATAATATTGGTGCTGCCATATTTAATTTGTGCGGTTATAGCCGGGTTCACAGGCATTGTTCCTGTTATCGAGCTCAGGTAAAGCATAACAGAAATTGTTTGTGCTTTAATGGTCAGGTCACTACACAGGGCAGGGCTTAATGTGAAACTGGTATTGGTTGTACCTGTTGAAGAAAGTACCGCTGTTTGCAAAGTGGTAGGAAGATTTGCTGAAACCGGGTCAATCCTGTCTAATATTTGTCCGGGCGTTGATAAGTATAAAGGAGTTTGAACAACACTTGCATTTGTTGTTACAATATGTGATGCTGTTGTTGGACCATTACAGCCTGCAGCTGTAGCGGTAATTACAGAAGCGCCATACCATCCTGCAGCCCAGGTAACATTACCGGTAGCAGTATTGATGGAATTGCCGCCGGATACAGAGGAGGCATCCAAACTGTAAGTAATGCCGGTTGATAAGGCGGCTGTTGCATCATACAATATGGTGCCGGCAGCCTGGGTACGGGTGGAAATTGCTCCCAATGTGAAAACTGGCACAGCTACACTAGGCGTTACCGTTACGATGTGATCTGATGTTTTCGGACCATTACATCCCGCTGCAGTAGCAGTGATTGTTGATGTGCCATTCCAGCCTGCTACAAATGTAACAGCACCGGTTGATGCATTTATAGAATTACCACCAGAGATGCTTGCTGCATCCAGGCTATATGTAATCGATGTTGAATTGGTTGACGTTGCTGTGTGAGTAACAGTTCCTGCACCCTGGCAACGCGTTGATGTTGCACCCAATGTAAATACAGGAACACCTACAGTTGGAGTTACTGTAACCGTATGTGTTGCTGTTGTCGGGCCTGCGCAACCGGCGGCGGTTGCTGTAATAATAGTTGTTCCGCTCCAGCCTGCAGCATAAGTTACTTTCCCGGTTGAAGCGTTGATTGAACAACCACCGGAAATACTTGCCGCGTTGAGGGTATAAGTAATACCGGTTGATGCAGTGGCAGTAGCGGTATAAGTAACTGACCCAGCGCCCTGGCACCTGGTTGTTGTTGCACCCAATGTAAATACCGGGGTTCCAACATTACCACTGATGGTAACAGTATGATCCGAAGTAACAGGACCGTTACATCCCTGCGCAGTTGCAGTGATTACAGTTGTGCCAATCCAGCCGGCAGCATATGTTACGGCACCTGTTGCCGGGTTAATTGTGTTTGATCCTGCAATGCTTGCGGCATCGAGACTGTATGCTAAATCTGTATTATCTGTAGATGTTGCAGTATAGGTAACAGTACTTGTACCCGGGCACCTAGTAGACGTTGCACCCAGTGTAAATACAGGATCACCCACAGTTGGCGTAATCGTAATGGTATGTGTTGCTGTTGCTGTACCATTACAACCAGTAGCCCTTGCCGTTATTACAGATGTTCCAGACCAGTTAGATGCGAAGATCAATTGTCCTGTGGCGGCAACAATTGAATTTCCTGCAGCGAGCGTGGCGGCATCTACACTGTAGGTTATGCCGGTGCTGCTTGTTGCGGTAGCACTGTAAGTAACTGAACCTGAGCCCTGGCAACGGGTAGAAGTTGAACCCAATGTAAATACCGGGGTTCCAACTACCGGCGTGATTGTTACTGTGTGATTAGCCGTTGTTGGACCATTACAACCTGCTGCCGTAGCAGTGATTATTGTGGTACCAGACCAACCGGCAGCATAAGTTACTGCTCCTGTTGTTGCGTTGATCGTATTTGAACCTGCAAGACTGGCAGCATCCAGGCTATAAGTGATCCCGGTTGCAAGGCTTGCGGTGGCAGTGTATGTAACTGTGGTTCCTGCCTGGCACCTTGTTGAGGTTGCACCAAGTGTGAATACAGGATTACCAATAGAAGCTGTAGATGTTGAACTGTGTGTTGCTGTTGATGTTCCGTTACAACCTGTTGAAGTGGCTGCGATAACAGATACTCCGGTCCATCCGGCAACGAAAGTAACGTCGCCGGTTAATGGATCAATTGTATTCCCGGCAGCAAGGCTTCCCCCGTTCAAACTGTATGTAACAGCCGTGCCATTGCTAACAGAGGCGGCAAAAGATACCGTACCGCTACCCTGGCAACGGGTTGAAGTTGCACCTAATCCAAACACCGGTGTTGCAGCGATTGGGTTAACAGTAACAGTATGCGTTGCAGTTAGTGGCCCGTTACAACCGGCTGCCGATGCAGTAATGATTGAAGTTCCGTACCAGCCTGCTGCATAATTAACTTTTCCCGTTGCATTGATTGAATTTCCAGCTGAAATACTGGCGGCATCAAGGCTATATGTGATGCCTGTATTATTTGAAGCAGTTGCTGTGTAAGTAACATTTCCCGAAGCCTGGCAGCGAATGGAAACAGCACCGAGTGTGAATACAGGCGTACCTACTGTAGGCGTAACCGTTACCACATGCGATTTTGTCTTAGGGCCGTTACAACCTGATGCTGTTGCAGTGATCGTTGTTGTGCCGCTCCAGGTTGCACTGAAAATGACTTCCCCGGTTGAAGCATCAATCGTATTCAGTCCTGCGAGGCTTGCTGCATCCAGGGAATATACAATCCCGGATGCATTGGCGGCAGTTGCCGTATAGGTAACATTCCCTGCTCCCTGGCAACGGGTTGACGAATTGCCCAAAGCAAATGTCGGCGTACCAACATTTCCGGCACTTGTTACCACATGAGTGGAAGTAGTTGTGCCGCCACATCCTGTGGCAGTTGCTGTGATCGTTGTTTCACCAAGCCAAAGGGCTGAATATGTTAATGCACCTGTTGTTGCATTGATATTATTTGTGAGATCGCTTAAAAGATCGATCGAATAAGTGATATTGCTGGCATCACTGGCGGTAGCTGTATAGATAACTGTAGCTGCTCCCTGGCACCTGGCTGAAGTTGCGCCAAGGCTAAATACAGGAGTTCCTACTGCCGGTGTAATAGTAACTGTATGAGTTGATACTGACGTGCCATTACAACCAATTGCAGTTGCAGTTATGGTTGAAGTTCCAGACCAGCCGGCAACATAAGTTACTGCCCCGGTTACACTATTGATACTGTTACCGTT
>Ga0209023_10007169_pt1 | contig 11514 bp, 9 predicted proteins | sample LakOneMetagenome_FD_187468 | JGI IMG/M metagenome (GOLD analysis project Ga0209023, IMG submission 187468) | Freshwater and sediment microbial communities from Lake Erie, Canada (SPAdes) (version 2) | ecosystem: Environmental > Aquatic > Freshwater > Lentic | place: Lake Erie, Canada | collected...
TGGATAACCCTTCATACGCAATTGCGATGCAAACTGTTTCTGTCGCTTGTAATAGCAAGGCTTCTCTCTGCAAAGAGTTTGATATAGAAATCTCAGACGAAGAATGGCCTTCTATAGGCCTACCAAGTGCTATCCTCGCAGACCGTGGAGAGATGCTGAGCGAACAAGCCGAAACATTAGTCAACGGTTACAACATCCATTTAGAAACAGCTCCTCCACGACGAGGCGACGCAAAAGGAATTGTAGAAAGCTGTTTCCGAACGCTTCAAGCCGAGTTTAAGCCTTATGCGCCAGGTGTCGTTGAAGGAAGTCGAATTAAGAAACACGGTGAAACAGACTATCGACTTGAAGCAGTTTTAACAGTAAAGGAATTTACACAGATTATTCTTGAGACGATCATTTTCCGAAACAATTTCCATGTATTGGATAAATATGATCGTGATGAAGATTTGCCTGAAGACATTCCATCTATTCCACGCCATCTCTGGAATTGGGGAATTGAAAACCGTATGGGTAAACTTCGTACAGTCGATGCAGAACAACTTCGAGTCTCGTTACTCCCTCGCACAAAAGTCTCTATTTCACCGCTCGGAATCAATGCATGGGGTTTATATTACAATAGTAGTGAGGTTTTGCGAGAGGGCTGGTTACACCGTAGTGAAGAAATACAACGTCCCCAAAATCTAAAAGCTGCATATGATCCTAAAAATGCCAACAAGATCTATCTATTCCCCAGTCCTAACAGTCAAACTTATTGGACTTGTTCTTTGGCTATTCGGAGTCGAGCCTACACCAATATGAGTTTTTGGGAGATCTGGGAAAAACAAGATGCTGAAAAACACACGCAAGCAAATGCTAAGTATAAAGAAACAACGCATCGAATTGCTTTCAATAAATCGGTTCAAAAGATCATCGAGAATGCAAAAAAACAGACTCCTAAGGCAGATCAATCCGACTCTGAAAGGATTCGCCAAATTCGGGAAAATAAAAAAGACCAAAAACGAAAAGTTAATCTTCCACAGCTGGAGGAAAAAGCTCAAATGGCGGACATTATCCAATTTAATAAACCCGCTGAGGATGATGATTATCGACTCCCATTCTCACCTGAATTATTTAGTGATGATGAGGATTAAACTTATATGCATCCATTAAGAGTACAAGCCGTTTATCAAGATACTGGGGTTCCCGCCTATCGGGGCAATCCATTTATCGAAGCATTACCTCCGCCTCAAGAAACTGCAAATCAAACTAAATCTTTAAAAGCAGGAGCCACTTATTCGATTACTGATCTTCTCCAGCCAAAAGTTGTCCGCTCACATTCAATCGCTCGCATTGGTGATGAGTTCTTTCAACCACTCAACAGTCATAAACTTCTTACTGAGAAAGCCTCTCTTATGATCCGTGGGGGCTATGTCGGTAGAAATCCTCGTACAGGCGACTTACAAAAACATTTGCAAAATGGATATGAGCGTATTCAAAAAGGCGAACTCACTGCCTTTAGATTTGAAAGCGTGAAATCGACAGCTCAAAGTATGCTACTCATTGGCTGTTCTGGGCATGGGAAAACCACGTCATTAATCAGAATTCTCTCAGCATTTCCTCAAGTCATTTATCATCCTGATTTGAATATTGAGCAAGTTGTTTATTTAAAAATTGATTGTTCACATAACGGCTCTTTAAAAGAAATTTGTTTAAACTTCTTCCGTGCATTAGATCAAGTCTTAGATACAAGTTATGAAAAACGATATGGGCTGAAACGATATAATATTCAGGCATTGCTCACAACAATGTCTCAACTTGCCAATGCCCATGCCTTGGGGCTATTGGTAATTGATGAAATCCAGCACCTAAGTCGCTCAAAGTCTGGGGGATCACAAGAAATGCTTAATTTCTTTGTCACCATGGTCAATACGATAGGTGTTCCCATTATGCTGATTGGAACACCTAAAGCTCGTGAGATTTTTGAGGCAGATTTACGTTCTGCTCGAAGAGGCGCTGGCTTTGGAGCTATTTTCTGGGAACCTCTACCAGAATTTATTGATGATCAATTAAATCCTGAGTGGGTGGCATTTACCAACAATCTTTGGAAACAACAGCTACTGAATCAAAGGGATGAATTTTTATCAGATGAAATCCGACACGTTTGGTATGACTTAAGTCAGGGCATCCTTGATATTGTTGTTAAATTATTTGTACTCGCTCAACTCAGAGCTTTGGCAGTCGGTAAAGAGCGGATTACTTCTAAATTGTTACGCCAAATTTATGATGAGGAGTTAAAACCCGTTCATCCGATGCTAGATGCATTAAGGTCAGGCAGTATCGAAAAAATTGCCCGATATTCAGATCTGATCGTACCCGACATGGATCGAAAGATCTTCGATTTTCAAAATAAAATTAGAAATATGCCTACTGATACAACAACGGAAGATTTGCTGAGAAATTTATCGACAGAAGATGAACGTCGTATTTATACCATGTTCAAAGATGAATACAATCCACAATATCTCATTCAATGTATCAAGGCAGCTTATCAGGATCACTCAAACGCATCACGACAACAAATAATCCCGATTATTTTTTCCTTATTATCCACGGAAAAACCTATCCCAAATAACCCTAAACCCAAAGTGACTGCAGAAAAAACTGAATATATTAAGCATCAACAATGGGATACTTTACCCCAAGATGACTTACGTTTTACCTACTCACAACATCAAGAAGAAAATCAGTTACATCAGATATTTGTAGATAAAGGTTTAATGCTTGATCTCAATGGATTGCTGTCAAAAGTAGGATAAGTTTCTAAAAAGAAATATTGTTCAAAGATGCCTTAGGTTAACCATTCGTCGGATTTGTGTTGTCATATTATTTCAATATGTGACAATTTTCCTTGTCGAAATTATGACATAAATTATGTCCAGTATAGAGATCGGCTAAATATGAAATCATACAATCAATGAATGATGAAAAAGGACGAACAATGAAACTATCTGCTCTCGTATTTTCTGGAAGCTTACTTGCTACGACGCTGGCTTCAGCAACAACAGCAACCTACCAATATTGTGATGATGCTAACAATGTTTCTAGCTGCCGAGCTGGAGGTAGTGCGACCGTAGTCTCTAACTACGATCAAACAAAATATCCTGTGATTCTTGCGCATGGAATGGGCGGGTTTTCAGCGATGGGTTGATATTGTCGATCAATGCCGAGAAATACAGCGGTTGCTGTGCTGACACATGCTCCGATAAGCGTTGCGAGACCAAATAGGATCGAGTTGTAGAAAATTCCTATTAAGAAAATGAGACCCGTCAAGCTGTTGTTCTGCAACATCACTTGACCAATCCCACGCAAAACCGTGTCGATAAAACAGATACCATACTGAAAAGATGAATTTCCCATATTCACCAGTCCTGTTCGGGTGGGTCTTAAAGGTTGATGATCAACATCCATGTCAGTACGCTCGTGTAATCTATGATTATGAAATAGGTTTGCAGGTTGGCAGAATGTATAACGTGCTAAGTGGTATTTTTTCCTGAGTGCACCGAAGTCGCTTAAAAATTACACTTCTTTGGATAATCCGTTTTGAGTGATTTTTCAATTTCGATTTCACAGGGAAGAGTTTTTATAAAATCGCCATGTATCAGCTGCCATTTCATCAACAGTTCTAGTTGCTCGCCAATTAAGTAAACCAGCCGCATGAGAAGCATCAGCATATACACTTGCAGAATCTCCTTCACGACGAGCCATAATTCTGAAAGGTAGTTCTCGTCCTACAGTTTTAGAAAATGCATCTAGCATTTGTTTCACTGAAATTCCCTCACCTCGCCCGAGATTTAGAATCTCAAATGCTTGAGTTTGAGTCGCAAGCCAACTGAGTGCTTTGGTATGCCCCTCGATTAGATCTTGGACATGAATAAAATCGCGCACACCAGTACCATCAACGGTATTGTAATCATCGCCAAACACTTGCAAATAAGGTCGCTCACCACGTGCAACTTGTGCAATATATGGTACTAAGTTATTTGGAATACCATTAGGTACTTCGCCAATAATCCCACTTGGATGTGCACCAGCTGGATTAAAATAGCGTAATACAGCAATGCGCCACCCCTGTTCAGCACGATATAAATCCTGCAAAACTTGTTCGCAGATTTGTTTGCTTCGTCCATAGGGCGTGGTCGGTGCTTGACGTGAGCTTTCTGGGATAGGCAAAATCTCTGGTTCGCCATAAATCGCAGCTGTGGAACTAAAAACCAGAGTTTTGACTTGTGATCCTTTCATTGCATATAACAATGAGATGAGGCCGCCGACATTATTATCATAATAATCAAGAGGCTGTTGAATCGACTCATTGACCGATTTTGAGCCTGCGAAATGCACGACTTGGGTAATTGGATACCGAGAGAAAATCTGTTCTAGGCTTGCCCTATCTCGTACATCGGCTTGTACAAAAGGAATAGTCTTTCCTGTTAAATTAAACAAACGTGCCAGCACATCAATTGTGGAATTCGATAGATTATCGACTAAAACAACATCCTGACCTTGCTGGATGATTTGAGCCGCCATATGGGAACCCAAATAACCCAATCCTCCTGTCAATAATATCATACTGTTTTCCTTATATAAAAAATCAAGTTTTCACTGCAACATAAAAGTATCATATTCCAAATTATCAAAAGTGCGGCTTAATAAATGAAAACCGAGCATCACAACCAACATTAATGCCAAAGCAAAACCATAACCATAAAATGCAGGACCGAGCCAGATCGTCGCGGTCGTCAATACCCCATTAAAGACGACAAATAACCCAGTTAGCGTCAGAGTGATGTAGCGCCGATCCAGGTAAAAAAAGATATTCAACAGGCTCAAGAACACCACTTGCAATCCCACAGAGATCAGATTAACAAAGAGTAAAGGCAGGTAAAGTGTCGAGATGCCAAGCCAAGTTAAAATAGTATTTCCCGTCACCAAAACCGTCAGCGCGGCGATAATCTGGATATTAATAATCTGAAAAATACCTCGCCTTGCCGTATAGATCATTTCATAACGCATGCTTTCGATGTATTGCAAAGAGCCGCCTGAGCGTACTGCGTCATAATAGCGATTGTAGTAATCGACAAACTCTGTTTCCATTTTCATCAAAAATACAGCCATTCCAGGCACGATAAAAATATACGACAAGAAAATCGGCACATCATAAATGGGAGAAGCGCGTAATGCGCCGATGACATGGATACTGGTCTCAGCATTAAACCAGAAGATAAATTTGTCGATCCAAATCCCAAAATTATAAAAAAAACCGACAATCATCAGCGTCGGATAAAGGTAGCTTTTGCGCAAAAAAATGAAGCTAATAAAATGACTGGAGGGATAATAATAGAGGATGGAGGTCAGCATGCCGACAAGCAAAATAAATTGACCCAGCACAAAACCACCCAACAATCCCTCTAAGCCAAAACGTCGAAGCACTAGGGAAAAAATAACCGTCAGACTATAACCCACTGCAAACATGAATAAAATTGCTTTGTAATGCTTCATGCCTGATAAAAAAATTGTGGCGATCCAAATATCACTCATCACCACGAAGCCAGACAGCATCAGCAAGCGATAGATGAGATTTTGGTGTGGGAATAGAAAAAGGATTGCCAGCAGACCTAGTACACCACTGATAAACGTTGTTCCAAGCATCAACCCATTGAAATTTGGCAAGATGACATCATCTTTCTTTTCAAACAAACGGTCAGCGGTAAATCGCGTAAACGCCAACTGTACAAAGCCTGTTAAACATAGGCTGATGGCTATTAAGTAGGTCACGCTGACTTGAAACTGGGTTACGAGCACATTGGGGACAACCACAGATAGGCTGAAAATCCCGATGACTAGAATTCCGATGATGGATAACATCCACGCCCCAGAGCTGATGATCCCTGCATAGGCATAGGCTTGGATGAGGCTGAGCAGGCTGTCACGTTTGAGGATTTTACGCAGTTCAAAACCTATCCCTGCCATGGACATTTCCTCTTCTGTTTTTGTTGCTGAATTTGGTTAGCGTTATCATCCAGAACTCGAGATTGTTCAAGTACAGAAGTATAGATTTGACGATAGTGATTAAACATCATGTCCTGTGTGTAGTAGTGCTCTACACGATGAATTCCTGCAGTCTGTGCTGCCTGCCAGTACACAGGATCGCCCAGCAGTTTCATCATGGCGTGTGCTAATGCGTCTGGGTCAGCAATTCCAACGACTTCCCCCGAGATACCCAATGCGCGATCTTCATCGCCAAATCCTTCGATCAGTTGTCGACACGAACCAACATCGGTGGACACACAAGGAACGCCAGCAGCATATCCTTCCAAAATCACCAAAGGCAAGGCTTCAGAAATGGAGCTAAGTACCAATAATCCGATCTTCGGCAAGATATTATCAATTTTTTGAAACCCTAAGAATTTTACGTGTGCGGTGAGGTTTAAACTTGCGACCAGATGGTGGCATTCTTGAGCGTATTCAGGATCTTCATCTTCAGGTCCTGCAATCCATGCTTCAATCTTGGGCAGTGTCTGCGCCACGGTGCGGATGGCTCGGATGAATGTTTTAACATCCTTGATCGGCACAACGCGACCGATCAGACATACCACGAGAGGTACACCTTCAGCACGCTGGTCTCTTAATGTAGCAAGATGCGGCAGGTTTATGCCATTAGGGATATTCATGGTACGTTCAGATGGCGCACCATCGGCGACTTGGCGCAGACGATTCGCTTCATAGAGTGCGATGATGTGATCTGAGCTGTGGTAGCATTCCCGTCCTAATGCTTCAAAGAAGCGAATCCACAGATGACGAAAATACGCGACTTCGGTTTCGTCTTTTTCCAGCATTCCCCGATTATCACGAATCCATTGCGCTTGAAATAGATCAATTTTTCGTTCTTTGGTATAGATGCCGTGTTCAGACAGAATCAGAGGTCGCCCTGTTTCACGTTTGAGCAGTGCGCCTAAAAATCCCGCATAGCCTGTAGACACCGTATGATAAGCACGCGCAGGAATCAATGAGTCAGCGATCTTCATCAAGCTCCAAAGCGGCGTGTGCATGATGCGGACTGCCCAAAAATAATCAACAAATGAAGGATCAGTACAGAAAGTGCGATATTGCTCAGTAATATATTGCCATGCTTCACGACTATAGAGAAAATCTGCCTCACCAAAGTGTCCATTGCGTTGATGTTGTAACACAGCAGACAGTAATCCATGACCATCAGTTTTGGCTGGTTGACGATAATGCTCATGCAAGGCGCGAATATCAGCAAATGCTTTGCTGTTCCCTTGACGTGGTGAAACAGACGGTTTTTGGCGCAGCGAATGTAAATAGTGCGCCTCAAGATGCACCACATTATCAGGTAATGCATAGCGCGGTTCACCATAATCTTCTTCACGACTGCCCAAAAACACAATGGCAAACGTCAGTTCAGGAAATCCACGAATGATTTGATTGACCCAACTGGATACCCCACCGCTGACATAAGGAAAAGTTCCTTCCAGCAGCAAGCAAATATCGGCTTGTTGACCTTGTCGTATGATTTTCATGACGATTTACCCTCGTCCCAGTATTCTGTAGTTTGGCGTAATCGAGGGAGTTGACGTTCAGTTTGAGGCTGATTAATCAATCGGCGCACCGTCGCATAATCGCGCCTTAAATAGGCGATCTCAGCAAGATAAGAAAATACACGCACCATAGGTAGTCCTAAACTAATCGCTGCCTTGAATGCTGATTCGGCTTGCTCCAGATTGCCAGCCAATAAGTACGCTCGTCCTACTAGCATCCGAGAACCTGTGTCGGATTCTCGCCATTGCAAGGCTTGCGCTGCATAATGCTGCACTTGCTCCAGCGCATATGCACGCATACCTCCTTGCACAAGGTTCTGGTAGGTGAGCTCCCAATACAATTCCGCCAACTCACGTGCGGCAGAGTACGCCACTTCGGTTTGGTCTTGTTCGGTCGCTGTGGGCAGCGTGTTTAATACATCATGGATGCGCTGAGAAATCAGCTTTTCTTTGGATGCCAGTATGCCGTAGGCTAGTAAACGCAAATCATCGAACTGATCGCTGAGTGCTTCTCTCAGAAGATTTGCGGTATAGCGCGTAGGTCTATTTTGAATAGTGAGTAATGCTTTCATGCGCAAATCAAGCGGAAGCTGACGATTTTTCAATTGTTCTTGAGTGCGCCCCAATCGAAATTCGGCTTTTTTGTTTTCGTGTACAGGGTGATATTCAGGAATGGGGACTCGAACAAAATCATGCACAACCGATAATTTAGGCAAAAAAACCGTGATGATTTCTGCAATCACAAAACCGAGTAATCCTAAAACAGGAATAAAAAAGCACAGATTAAACAAGAAAAGCATGACCAACAGTTTAGGCTCATGATACCGAGCTGGCATCAAAAACCAAGCAACAGGTGTCATGATCGCAGAAGCAATACCATGCACAAGCAAATATCCAGACAACACGGCAACACTACTACTATGCAAAAAAAGTAATGCGATTCCAGAAACCTCGAATGTCACTGCCGCAAGGGTCAGTTTGACTTCAGTCGACATTACATTGCACCAAAAGAGTTTGCATAAGTTCAATAGCAGGAGAGATTCCAACGGTGACCGCGTGAGAAAAAACCCCAACCTCACTCAGGCTCTGAGTCCCAAAATGCTGTCGAAAATGTTGCTCCAACCGCTTCAAGTAGCCCGTAACGACCCGTTGGTTGTACAGAGGCATGAGCGTCAAGAGCACAAAATGATCGGGGCGTTGAATCGCCCAAACCACATCAAGCTGACGGCGGACGCGCATGGCTTCCGCAAACAAATCCTGCTGACGATCATTTTTTTCAAACACCAACGCCACCAGTGTCGACGTAATACCATTTTCTCGATAAATACGGTCTAGATGCAGTAATTCTGATGCAAATAGATATGGGCAATCCTGAAAATGATGTAGCATCCCACGAACTTCTGATGAGGTATTGAGCGCATCAGCATAATAATTCAGCGTGACATGCATAAATTGCAACACATCCTGATTCAGCGCAATAAACGGCATGCGTTCAACAACAAAAATCCCTAATCGACATCCATTTGCAGCAATCAGTGGCGCAACAACCAGATAACGCGACTGAGACTCAAATAGAGCGTCAGTCTGCACATGACATAATTGGTTATGCGTCAGCGCATACACGACCATCGGATCATCTAATACCAATTCAAAGTCACCCCCCACACGGCTTGACGCAGTCAATTGGATTTGACTGTTGATTTCAGCATGTAGACTTGCACTCTCCAATTGGCAGGCTTGCGTCAAGATTTGCATTAACTCGGAGGCGTTCTTCAAATCTGTCGGAATGGTTGCTTGACCCGATGAGTTATCATGTGAAGCATGAGGCATCACAATCAATTGCCGTAACTGAGTGAGAGAGTCGCGGAGTGTCATAGGCTTCGTCAATAAATCTTGCTCAAGTAACTCAGAAGATACCTTCAGCAGGAAATGCCGATGCGTGAGTGAATCAAGACGTTCTGACAAATAAGCATTGACACTACGAATCCGATTAAAGCGCCCCGTCCATACATCACAAAACTCACCTGCTATCAAGGTCAGCGTCAGCCCACCCAAGAAGTATTGACCTGGAAAGGTATCTGGTATCTGCCCCTCAAGTTTTAGAAAAAACCAAATGACTAATAAAATCGTCGCTGAAGCAAGTGCTGCGAGTGAGCCATAGCGCAATGCCAATACCGTCGGTGCAAGCCATAACCAAGGAAAAGCCATACCAATGAGCAAGGGGTTATTCGGCTCAAAAAAAGTACAGATTCCAAATGTACCGAGTGTAATGATAAACACCTCGATCCAAGTTTGTCGGCTACTCTCTTTGGGTGCAAAGAGCGCAGCCAATCGCGATGGGTTAAAGCCAGCGTTCTGCTTTTCGTCTTGAATCGTGCGCATGATGCGTGATTTACTCTCTTCTTCTGTTTTTGTGTTATTTTGCGTGAGCGAGGGCATCACTCAGCAACTGGTTGACAGTATTTTGTGCGATGGCACTGACTGCCTCACGGCTCCAGCCTGAACGCGCAGCCGAACCAGACCAGATCACCTGCCCAGACGCAACATCGAGGATGGATAAGCTGACACCGACCGCAGGCTCTCCGTCGAGCCCCACTTTGTAGCGCCATTCATTGACGGAAGCTGCCACGGCGTACTCTGCACCTTGTTGGCGTGCTTGATCGAGTGCAACGTTTTGATCATGACGACTTGCTGTTTCAAACAGATCAGAGCCTGTTGTCGCAGTTGGCGTAATCACAGTTAAATGATCCACACCTCGTACGCGCAAAATACTCGCGGTGATACTGTCCAAACGCCCGCCTGCTTGTGGCGTTTCGGTATTGTTGATCGAAGGCAGTAGCACCCAGTTGGCATGTAAATTCACTGCGGTACTGTGACTGGTCGCCAGTGTTGAGCAACCTGAAATCGCTAATGAAGTTAAGCTCATCAGAGCCAGTGTTTTCCAAATTTTCATTGCATCATACCTCATCAAATCATTGTTGATATGGGATCGAACTGAACCTTCGATCTGTTCTATTGCCGTTACATCACGTACAACGTGTTAATAAAAATATCGGTAGGTGAGCAAGAACTGCTTATAGATATCGCCACTGTCTTGTCCTCCCTTAGATTGTTCAAGGCTTAAACTTAAACGATCATAACCTAGCACTGGGCCATGTACGCCTATACGCCCTGTATAACCCAGCCCTGTAGTGTTGGATAACGTCACACCCAATTCACCAAAACTACGCCAACGCCGCTCATAAACTTCAGGGTTGTAGTCACCAAAATCCCAGTATGCTCCGATTTGGTTATAGTTCTGCGGCACAAAGAAACGTGCTGTCGCAGGTTGACCCATCGGAACGAGCTGGGCAAGTGTGCTATCGAGTGGTGGATTATTTGCACTAAATTGAGCACTGGTAGCGGTGATCTTGAAAGTCTGCTCATGCGGTGCAGTAAAAAAATGATGTCCAAGATCGACATTGATCACCTGCCCACTGCCGAGTGCTTGCCCCGTTTGTCCTTTGAAATTCATCGCGCTGGCTTGCATACTGAGATAGTCGCGACCTGTAATGGACCAATTAAAATCTGCTGCCAATGAATCTTTCATGCCTCCAACCATCAGTGCGCTAGATTCAGACGCATCCGCGTTGTAATCGGCTTGCCAATGCAGTGTTACCCCACTTTCGATTCGGTAACTTTGCCCCAGCATCGCACTGGGATACCCCTGCAATGCATCGTGATAAGCCGAGCCAAGTGTCCATGTGCCTCGCTCACTGATCTGTGACAGTGTGGCGTGATAGGCCTTGATCGTTGGAGGCTCGCTGAGCTGTGAGAGATTATGACTTTGCTGTGTCCAGTCATCTGCACTCAACTGCAATCGCCAAAACTCGCTGATAAAACCAGACCAACTTGCTGAACTGCCGCTGCGTGATAA
>Ga0209023_10007170_pt1 | contig 11514 bp, 10 predicted proteins | sample LakOneMetagenome_FD_187468 | JGI IMG/M metagenome (GOLD analysis project Ga0209023, IMG submission 187468) | Freshwater and sediment microbial communities from Lake Erie, Canada (SPAdes) (version 2) | ecosystem: Environmental > Aquatic > Freshwater > Lentic | place: Lake Erie, Canada...
CCAAGGACCTGACGCCGGCCGCGACCAGGATCCGCAACGCCAAACCGGATGCGATCTTCGTGCAGGCATCGGCGCCAGCCCTCGGCGCCGCCTTTGCGCGCGCCGCCAAACAGGTGGGCATTACGGAACCGCTGATCGGTTCGTTCTCGCTGAACCAGCGCGCCTTCCTCGACAACGCCGGCACCGCGGCTGACGCCATGGTCGTGGTGTCACTGGGCAACTTCTACGATCCGTCGGCGAAGCAGAAACAACTCGCCGACCTCTTGACCAAGAACGGCAAGACGCCAACCGGCTTTGGCGAGTTGCTCGGCGCCACCGCGTTCCAGGCGCTGGCCGAGGGGATCAAGCGCACCAAGGGTCCGGTTACCGGAACCAAGCTGCGCGACAGCCTCGAATCGATCTGCGGTTTCGAGGGCACCTTCCTGGACGGCAAGCTTTGCTACACCGGTACCCACCAAGGCATCGGCGCCGACTCGCTGGTGAAAATGACGGTCCAGAACGGCAAGCTGAAGACCACCCCCTGATCCACCGCACCACCTGACCACCGGTTAATCCGGGTGTGCCGCAACAGCGGGGCAGTGTTGCGCCTTTTTTCCTGAAAAACCAACAGAGAGAACAACATGAAACTTCAAAAACTGGTGACTCAAGTCACCCAATTCACCGTCAACAATCCGAACGAGCGCGATTGCTGGGAAAAGGCGCCGGCCATGACCGGCGTACTGACCTGGGGCGAAAAGGAGTCGGTGGCGGCCATCTCGCGCTGGCTGGACCGCGCCGTGGCGACCCAGAAATCCGATGGTAATTTCAGCTATACCGACGCGTCGAAGAGCATGCGTGGCCACCTCAAGGACCAGACCCCGACCGCCAGCCTGTCGGCCAGCATCGGTTTCCCGTTGCTGATGCGCTATCAGGAAAGCGGCAACAAGGCCGACCTGGAGGCGGCGGCGCGCCAGATCGAAGGACTGAAGAATTCGCCCCGCACGGCCGAGGGCGGCATCTGGGCGCGGCGTGAAGCGCCCGAACTGTGGATCGACTACCTGTACCTGATGTGCCCGTTCATGGTGCTGTACGGCCAGATTACCAAGGACGACAGCATCATCGATGAAGCGTTCAAGCAATTCGACGTGCACGTGAAATACCTGGTCGACCAGCACAAGCACCTGTCGCGCCATGCGTGGTGCGAGAAGCCGAACCATTTCCCGCAATCGACGTTCTGGCTGCGCGGCAACTGCTGGCTGGTGTGCGCCTGCGTCGACCTGGTGACCCTGATCCCTTCGCATCCGGCCATCGAGCGGGTCAAGAAGGTGTGCGCCGACGCGCTGGCCGCCATGGAAGCCTATCAGGACCGGTCCGGTTATTTCTACCACGTGCTGGACGACGAGCAGAGCAACTTCGAAGCCTCGGGCACCTTGATGTACGCGTATGCGGTGGCCAAGGCGGTCGAGCAGGGCATCGTCCCTGAATCGATGCGCGAATCGGCGCTGCGCGCCTTCACGGTCGTGGCCGGGGCGGTCGAGGCAGACGGCAAAGTGCCGGGCGTGGCGCTGGCCCCGGGCGGCCCCGGCGTGCCGTTCGACTGGACCCTGTTCGGCCAGGGCTTCTTTCTGCTGGCGGCCGATGCGCTGAAACAGCACCTGCCTGACGAGTTCTGAGCGGAGCCGCAGATGACAGCCCTCAAACCGCTTAGCGGCGTGCGCATCGTCGACATGTCGCGCATGGCGCCCGGACCGTATTGCACCATGCTGCTGGCCGACCTGGGTGCGGAAGTGATCGTGGTCGGTGGCGGACGTGCCGGCTTGCCGGTGTCGTCCTTCGCCCGCGGCAAGGATTACATCACGCTCGACCTGAAATCGGCGGCCGGCCAGCTGGCCCTGGCCGAACTGGTCAAGACCGCCGATGTGTTCGTCGAAAGCTTCCGCCCGGGCGTCGCGGCCCGGCTGGGTGCGGGCTACGCGCAACTCAGCGAACTCAACGACAAGCTGATCTACTGCTCGCTGACCGGCTACGGCCAGCATGGGCCGCTGGCCAGGGAAGCCGGGCACGACATCAACTACCTGGCGCTGACCGGCATTCTGGGCGCCATCGGCCCGGCCGGCAGCGAGCCGACGCTGCCGCTGAACCTGCTCGCCGATTTTGCCGGCGGCAGCCTGTTCGCCGCCATCGGCATCCTGGCTGCCTTGTACGAACGCAAAACGTCGGGCAAGGGACAGCACATCGATGCCGCGATGATCGACGGCTGCCTGTCGCTGATGAGCATGCACTACCCGGTCTGGAATACGCCGGTGATGCCGGCGCGCGGCAAAGGCTGGCTGACCGGCGAAGCGCCATACTATCGCTGCTATCGCTGCGCCGACGACAAGTACGTGTCCGTCGGTCCGCTGGAGCCGCAATTCTTTGCCGCGCTGTGGAACGACATCGAGGGCGGCGCGATCCCCGACCACATGACCAAGTCGCAGTGGCCACGCATCGAAAAGAGCTTCGAGAAATGGTTCCTGACCAGGCCGCGCGACGACTGGGCGCGCCACTATGCCGGCATGGATGCCTGTGTGTTCCCGGTACTCGACCCGGACGAGGTATGGCAGCACCCGCACATCCAGGCACGCTACCAGGGCACTGCCGGTCCGGAATCGGTGCCGACCGCGCCGCGCTTCAGTCGCAGCGAGCTGCCGGTGCAGGCCACCGACACCACCGACAAGACCGAGGCGATCCTGGCCGCGCTCGGGATCTCCCCGTCGCAGATCGCGGCCGCCTATCCCGAATCGGAGCGCAGCCGGGTCCACAGCAAGGCAGTCGAATGGCCGCCGATCCTGACCGACGAATAAACCCATTACCTGACACAGCGAGATAAACCATGACCATGCTCGATCACGATACCTACAACGAATTCAGGGCATCGATCCGCCGCTTTGCGGAAGACAAGGTGGCGCCGTTCGCCGCCCTGGTGGACGAAGAGGCGCGCGCCCCGGTTGAATCGGTGAAGGCGCAACTCGAAGTCGGCCTGCCGGGCTTGCCTTTCCCGGAGCGTTTCGGCGGTTCCGACGGCGATTTGTTCACCCAGATTATCGCGTCCGAAGAACTGTCGCGGGTGTGCGCCTCGACCTCGATCTGCACTTCGACCAACTGGCTGATGATGGCCATCGTGCAGTACGGCTCGGAAGAAATGCAGCAAGACCTGATTCCCGGCATTGTCAACGGCACCCTGCAGACGGCATGGGGCCTGACCGAACCGCGCGGCGGCTCCGACCTGATGGGAATCACCAGCAGCGCCAGACGCAGCGCCGACGGCTGGATCCTGAACGGCACCAAGCGCTTCATCACCAACGGCGGCTGGGCCGACCGCTACCTGATCTTCGCGCGCACCGCCGACAAGGAATTCAGCCTGTTCATGGTGCACAAGAACGACCCGGGGCTCAGCTTCGGCGCGCAAGAGCGCAAGATGGGCTTGCGCGGCAGCCCGACCTGCGACGTGATCATGGAAGAGTGCCTGATTCCGCATGCGCGCCTGGTGGGCAGCGAAGGCAAGGGTGCCTCCTACATTACCGACGCGCTGCACAAATCGCGCCTGACCATCGGCGCCCACGCGCTCGGCATCGCCCAGGGCGCGCTCGATGAAGCGCTGCGCTATACGACGGAACGCGAACAGTTCGGGCAGCCGGTGGCGCGCTTCCAGATGGTGCGCGGGATGGTGGCCGACATGTCGGTGAAGATCGAAACCGCGCGCGCGGTCCTGTACCGCGCCGTCGACTTCTACATGCGCGGCGACCCGGCCGCCAAACACCTGGCGTCGGTGGCCAAGATCGCCTGCAGCGACGCGGCGATGTTCGTGACCACCGAGGCGGTCCAGCTGCACGGCGGATATGGCTACCTGAAAGAGTATCCGGTGGAACGCATGATGCGCGACGCCAAGGTCACCCAGATCTGGGAAGGCACCAACCAGATCCAGAAGCTGATGATCGCCAAAGAAGTTTACGCCAAAGCCTAGGAGCAGCGTCATGTCTGTACTGAAAGGCATCACCGTCATCGAAATGTGCGAAGTCTGGCAAGGGCCGCTGGCCGGCCAGACGCTGGGCGACTACGGGGCGCGCGTGATCAAGGTCGAGCGGCCGCCCGCAGGCGACCTGATGCGCCACAATGATTTCCATGCGCAGCAAAAGAACTGGGTGAGCTGCTATTTTGCGGCCGCCAACTGCAACAAGGAATCGGTTTGCCTCGACCTGCGCGCGGAGGAAGGCAAGGCGGCGCTGGTAGCGCTGCTGCGCAGCGCCGACATCCTGATCTGCAACTACCGGCCTGGCGTCATGGACCGGCTCGGCTTCGGCTACGAGCAGGTCAGGGACATCAATCCGCGCCTGATCTACGCGGTCGCCACCGGCTACGGCGAAACCGGGCCGCTGGCCGGCATGGCTGGGCAGGATATGCTGATCCAGGCGATTTCCGGGATGGCGACCAAGCATGCGAATGCCGATGGCAAGCCGGGCATCGTCAACGTGCCGTATACCGATTTTTCATCAGGCATGTTGCTGGTGCAGGGCGTGCTGCTGGCGCTGCTCGAGCGCGCCAGCTCCGGGCTCGGGCAGAAGCTGTCGATTTCGTTGCTCGATACCGCGATTGCGATGCAAAGCCTGGAGATCGCCTCCTCGGTCAACTACGGTTACGACACGCAGTGGTTCGAATCGGGCCCCAACTTCACCGCGCAGACCGCCGACGGCCACGTGATCGTGCTGGGCTTCTATCGCGAGAACCCGTTGCAGCTGATGTGCTCGGCGTTCGGCTTGCCGGACCTCAGCCGGGAAGCCGGCTTTGGCACCCTGGCGCAGCAGATCGAGCGGCGCGAACAGATCGGCGACTACCTGCGGCCGGCGCTGCTGGCGCTGCCATCCGATGATGTGGCCGCGCGCTTCCAGGAAGCGGGCATCCTGTGCACGCCGGTGTTGACCCAGGCCCAGAGCATCGCCTCGGCGCAGGTCGTGCACAACGACATGGTCCGGACTATCCCGGTCGCCGGCCAGCCTGACATGACGATGGTCAAGCATCCGCTCAAGTTCTCGCGCATCACCCAGCAACTGCGCAGCGGGCCACCGCGCTTTGGCGAGCATACCGCGCAGGTGCTGGGCGAACTGCAACTGGCGGACGGCAATGGGGCGTCGACCGCGCCGGCCGCGCCATGATCCGCGCGGATACCCCGGCGCCCGGCGCGGACATGGCCGACTGGAACGTGGTGCGCCTGCTCGGCGAACGGGCGCGGACCCACCACGACCGTACGTTCGTGCAGGAGTTCGGCGGCCGCCGGCAAACCTATGGCGAGAGCCTGCAGGCGGCGCGCCGCATCGCCAGCGGCCTCCAGCGGCTCGGCAGCGCGCCACGCGACACCGTCGTGGTGATGGTCGGCAACCGGCTGGAAGCGATCGACCTGTGGCTCGGAATCAACCTGTTGGGCGCGACCGAGGTCGCCATCAACACGGCGTATGTCGGCAACAGCTTCGAACATGCGCTCAATCTGTGCGGGGCGCGCACCATCGTCATCGAGGAGGCCTGGCTGCCGGTGCTCAAGGCGTCGCTGGGCGCGCTGCCGCACCTGCGCTCGGTCGTGGTGCTGGGCCAGGCGGCAGGGCTGCCCGCACTGCCCGGCGTGACGGTCGAGGGCTACCGCGAGCTCGCCGCCGCGGACAACGGCGCCCAGTTCGTCGAGCCGCAGTACTTCGATACCGCATCGGTGATCTACACCTCCGGCACCACCGGTCCCGCCAAGGGGGTGATGATGCCGCACGCGCAAGTGATGCTGATCGCCCGGATGACCGTCGACGCGATGCGCATGACCGACAGCGATATCTTCTACAACTTTACGCCGCTCTACCATATGGCGGCCAAGTTCATGGGCGTGCTCGGCGTGCTGCAGGCCGGCGCCACGCTGGTGCTGGACCAGAGCTTCGCACCCGCCGAATGGCTGAGCCGGATCCGCGCCTGCGGCGCCACCGTCAGCGGCGGTCCCGGCACGCTGATCCAGATGATCCACGACACTCCGCCGACGGCCGACGACCGCAACCACGCGCTGACCCGCATCTACGGCGCGCCGGTGCCGCAACACATCGCAGCGCCATTCCAGCAGCGCTTTGGCGTCAAGGGCATCGAGCTATGGGGCATGACCGAAATCGGCGACCCCTGCTGGTCGCCGTATGACGAGCCCTTGCGCGAAGGCTCGTGCGGCAAGGTCGACCCGCGCTGGTATGAACTGACGATCGCCGATCCGGACACCGACCTGCCGCTGGCGAACGGCCAGACCGGCGAAATCCTGGTGCGCCCGAAGCTGCCGTGGATCTGCATGAAAGGCTACATGGGCATGCCGGACAAGACCGCGGAAGCATGGCGCAACCTGTGGTTCCATACCGGCGACCTCGGCTACGTCGACGCGGACGGCTATGTCTATTTCGTGGCGCGTGCCAGCGAGCGCATCCGGCGCCGCTCGGAAAACATTTCGGCCTACGAAATCGAACTGGCGGCGCGCGCACATCCGGCGGTCGCCGAGGCGGCTGCGGTCGGGGTTGAATCCGAGTACGCGGGCGACGACGACATCAAGCTGTGCATTGTCGGCAAGGACGGCCAGGCGCCGGATCCGCTGCTGCTGACCGAGCACCTGGCCAGGCTGCTACCGCATTACATGGTGCCGCGTTACATCGAAGTACTGCCGGAACTGCCGCGCACCCCGACCAGCAAACTGCAACGGGCGCTGATGAAGAAGCCGGCACCCGGCGGCACGGTGTGGGACCGCAAACAGGCAGGGGTTGCGCTGCGCGGCATGGTCGAGCGGGTGCGCTGAACCAGGCGCTGGCGCGCGGCGCGAAGGACCAGGTAGTACGGGTAAGGAACTACGCAGCAATCAGGAGATGTTTCAACCACCAATGCGGCCTGCCAGTCATAAGAGCCCATCACTTAACGAGGTACGTTCTATGTTCACGGTATTATTGGAGTACATCTTGCAGGGGGTATTCGTCGGCGTCGTCTACGGCCTTGTCGCGTTCCCCATCAGCCTGCTTTTCATCACCACCGATTCGGTCGACCTCGCGGTCGGAGGCTACGCGGTGGTGGCCGGCAGCATCGCGATGCTGATGCCTGGCGTGGCCGGCATCGGCCTCGGTATTGTCGCCGCCATCGTGGCCTCGGTGCTGGTCGGCCTGATCTCGGTCAAGATCAACAAGCCGAACAGTACCGACCCGCTCACCGTGGTGCTGGCGACCTTCGGCGTCGCTACCTTCATCGAATCGGCGGTGCTGACCTTCCTCGGCAAGGATCCGATGATCCGCCAGCCGTTCGACGTGTTCTGGAACCTCGGTTCGATCCGCATCAGCCCGCAGGCGGGCATCAATGTCGCGATCGGCCTGTCCCTGCTGGGGATGCTCTACTGCCTGCTGTACCGTACCTCGTTCGGGCGCGACATGCGCGCCAGCGCGGTGAATGTGATTGGAGCCGCCCTGGCCGGCATCCCGGTGCGCGCGGTCTGGTTCGGCACCTACGTGGTGGGCGGGCTGCTGGCCGGCATCGCCGGTATCCTGATCCTGTATACCACCGGCACCGACTACAGCTCGGGCACCGCCCTGACCATGTCGGGTTTTGGCGCGGCGGTGCTGTTCGGGCTGACCAGCCCGCTGCGCGGCTTTGCCGGCGGCATCATCATCGGTATCGTCCAGGCGGTCGCGCTCGGTTATTTGCCCGGTGGCTGGGCCACCGCGGCCCCGCTGCTGTTCATCTTCCTGGTGCTCGCCAGCGGCCGGGTCAACGTTGCTAAAATCGCCGGAGGACGCGCATGAACCGCCCACACCCCACCGCGCCAAGCGCGCGCACGCCGTTTGTCAAATACCGCCAGGCGATTATCCTGGTGGCCTTGCTCGCCGCCGGTTCGGTGCTCAGTTTCGGCAACTCGTACTGGCTCGACAACTCGGTGACGATCGCCATCTACGCGCTGATGGCGCTGTCGGTCGGCATTTCATACGGCCAGGCCGGGATCCTGTCGATGGCAACCGCCGCCTTCGCCTCGATCGGCGCCTACGGCACCGCGATCCTGTCGACCCGCTACGGTCTGTCGCCGCTGGTCGGACTGTTGTTCGCGATCGTCGCGCCGATGCTGCTGGGCTACGTGATGGCGCGCGCCATCGGCCGCCTGTCGCCCTTGCCGCTGGCGATTGCCACCTTCATGCTGGCCGACCTGATCGGGCTGGCGATCCGTGAAGGCGGCGACTTCACCGGCGGCTTTGTGGGCCTGTCCGGCATTCCGCGGCTCGGGATCGCACCGGATGCGCAAGCGTTCCACTTCGTCGCCTGGGGCGCGGTGCTGGTGGTGCTGGTTTTGTATATCAATCTGATGAATTCGTCGGTCGGCCGGGCCATCAATACCGCCCGCCATGACCCGCTGCGGGCCAAGGCGGACGGCGTCAATGTGCCGCAGGTGATCTCGCTGACCTTCGCGGTGTCGGGCGCGGTGGCCGGTATCGCGGGCTGGCTGTACGCGCACCATGTGACCTATATGGGGCCGGACTCGATGACCACCCAGTTATCGATGAGTGTGATCCTGATGGCCGTGGTCGGCGGTGCCCGGGTGTTCCTGGGCCCGGTATGCGGCGCCGCCGTCTTGCTGATCATTGGCCTGTACATGCCGGCGGCTGAAAGCCAGGGCATGATTTTCGGCGCCATCCTTGTTCTGGTGCTGCTGATCGCGCCGCAAGGGCTGCTCGGCGTCGCGTGGAACAAAATCCTGCGCAAGAAAGCGGTCGGCGGCCCGGGTTCCAAACCGGCCCCGGCGCCCGCTACCAAGCGCACCAGCACCTTACTCGGAGAAACTTCGCGATGACCATTCAAGTCGATAATGTCAAAGTGCAGTTCGGCAACGTGGTCGCCCTGGCCGGTGTGTCGCTGCAATTCGGGGCCAACCAGATTGTCGCCGTGATCGGCGCCAACGGGTCCGGCAAGAGCACCTTGTTCAACAGTATCACCGGATTCGTCGATGTCACCTGCGGCAGCATCCGCATCGACGGCACCGAGGTGGTCGGGGTGCCGGCGTTCAAGCGGATCGCCAATGGCCTTGCCCGGACCTTCCAGACCCCGCGCTTCGATCCGTTCGTGACCGTGGAGAAGGCTGTCATGTGCGGGTTTTATCCCGTCTCGCGGGCTGGTTTCATGCGTTCCATCTTCGCCACCCCGAGCGCGCGGCGCGAAGAGCGCGAGATCGCCGACAAGTGCGACGGCTTGCTGCACGACTTCAAGCTCGACGGCCTGCGCCACATGCAGATGGGCGAACTGCCGATGGGGCAGGTGCGGCTGGTCGAGGTGGCGCGGGCGGTCGCCAACAAGCCGAAATACCTGCTGCTCGATGAACCGGCGGCCGGCCTGACCAAGGTCGAGCAGACCTTGCTCGGCGATGAAATCAGGCGGCTCTCGAAAAGCGGCGTCGGCATCTTGCTGGTGGAGCACAACTTCAACATGATCCGCGAGCTGTCGGAACACGTCGTGGTGCTCGACCGCGGAGCGGTCTTGTTCACAGGGAAACCCGACGAGCTGGCCGGCAACCGGGACTTCGTCAATGCATACCTCGGCACCAGCGGCCACTGACAGGGATTTCAGATGCAAACTACTCAACAGATTCAACAGGTGGACCGGGCCGGCCAGCATGGGCAGCCTGCGCTCGGTATTGCCAACTTCAACGTCAGCCACGGGCGCATTCAGGTCGTGTTCGACGTCAGTCTGCAGGTGCGCGCCGGCGAGATGCTGGCGGTACTCGGTTCCAACGGTGCCGGCAAAAGCAGTCTGCTGGGCGGGATCGCGGGCGTGGTCAACAATCAGGGCAGCGTGACGGTTAACGGGGTCAACCTGGAACGGTTGCCGGCCCATCTGCGCTCGCTGAAGGGCATCTCCTTCGTGCCTGAGCGGCGCGGGAATATTTTTTCGGCCATGAGCGTGGCCGAGAACCTCGATATCGGTTTGCGCCTGACCGCGGCCGACCGCCAGGCCGCGGTCAAGGCCGATATCCTCGAGTTGTTTCCGATCCTGACCAAGCGCATGTCCGCGCCCGCCGGCATGCTGAGCGGCGGCGAGCAACAAATGTTGGCCATCGGGATGGCACTCGGGCGCGAGCCCAGCGTGCTGGTGCTCGACGAGCCATCGCAGGGATTGGCGCCCACCATTTTCGATCTGCTCCAAGACACCTTCGATACCCTGAAAAAACGCAATATGGCGATCCTGCTGGCTGAGCAAAACCTGCCGTTCGCGACCCGCATCGCGGACCGCTACATCGTGCTGTCGCAGGGGGAGCAGGTGGCCGAAGGCGAGCAGTCCGATCTGCACGATCACTCGCGCATCATGGCGCTGTTCATGGGGCCGAAAGGCTGAAACATTCAAGGCCGGCGCGCGCCGGCCCGCAACCGACACCAAGGAAACAATATGACCTTTCATCCAAACCTGTTCGCCGGAAAAGTGGCGCTGGTTACCGGCGGCACCCAGGGTATCGGCGCCGGTATCGCCCATCATCTCGCCCGGCTGGGCGCGCGCGTGATCGCTGCCGGCATCAACGTCGAGTCGTCGGTCCGCGAAGTAGACGGGGGCAGTATCGAGACACGCCATCTTGATGTCGCCGATCAGGGCAGCGTGGACGCACTGTTCGCCGACCTCGGTTCGCTCGACCTGCTGGTCAACTGCGCCGGCATCATCAAGCGCGGCGAAGAACACCAGGTCGACGTGTTTCAGCAAGTGATCGAGGTAAACCTCACCGGCACCATGCGGGTGTGCACCGCTGCCCGGCCGCTCTTGGCAAAGAGCAAAGGCTGCATTGTCAATACTGCATCGATGCTGACGTTTTTCGGCGGCGGCCTGGTGCCGGGATATAGTGCAAGCAAGGGCGGCATTGGACAACTGACGAAATCGCTCGCCATCGCCTACGCCAGCGACGACATTCGGGTCAACGCGATCGCCCCAGGCTGGATCGCCACGCCCATGACCGCCGCCCTGCAAAACGACCCGGCACGCAACAGCCCGATCCTGGCGCGCACCCCGCTGGGCAGGTGGGGCACGCCGGATGATGTGGCAAGTGGCGTCGTGTTCCTGTGTAGCGGGGCTGCGGGGTTTGTCACAGGCATTACTTTACCCATCGATGGCGGGTACATGGTTTCTTAGGGAAGCGCTGAGCAATCAACGACTTCAGCGTGCTCACGTTTTTCTGCCGGCGCGGCCCCTCGCAAGTCCGGAACGCGATTTTTACGGGCGCGAGGGCCGGTTCTCAGCAGATCCAGATTTACATGTCGGTGCGGTCATCGATTGCACTGGTAAACTTCTTGGGACCTCGGCGACGGCAACTACTATCAGCGGATACCAGCAACCCATGGCACGGGCTCGCACACTGGAGACCTTCGCCGCACTGGCGTCGAAGTCCTGGAAGGGCTTTGTTGCGCAAATCAGGCTCGACCAGCGTAGCACCCGCAGGTCTGGTAGCCTGAGCGGATGAAACCAGCTCCACAGAAGTACCGCACGACCAAT
>Ga0209023_10007171_pt1 | contig 11514 bp, 12 predicted proteins | sample LakOneMetagenome_FD_187468 | JGI IMG/M metagenome (GOLD analysis project Ga0209023, IMG submission 187468) | Freshwater and sediment microbial communities from Lake Erie, Canada (SPAdes) (version 2) | ecosystem: Environmental > Aquatic > Freshwater > Lentic | place: Lake Erie, Canada...
GCCGGTCCCGTCCAGGTTGACCGACACCATGATGTCGGTTTCCTTGGTCTTGCGCTTGATGGTGGCGGTGCGCATGAAATGTGCTCTCCGAACGCCGTCCTTTAAAAGAAGCGTCCTTTTAACAGGCACATGACGCCTTCGCTACTGCGGGATGAAGCGATTTTCGCCTGAGTTTTCAGATATGGTGACCGGAATTCGCTGGCTTCCGGCCCGATTGCAACCAGACGCCCCAACGCCTAGATCAGGCCCCTCAACGAGGTAGTTATGCAGGCATCACACGCTGAAATCTGGCACGGGACCACCATTCTGACGGTCCGCAAGGGCGGCAAGGTGGTCATCGGGGGCGACGGGCAGGTCTCCATCGGCCAGACCGTCATCAAGTCCAACGCCAAAAAGGTCCGCAAGCTCGGCAAGGGAGACGTGATCGGCGGCTTTGCCGGGGCGACCGCGGACGCCTTCACTCTGTTCGAGCGGCTGGAGGCCAAGCTGGAGCAATATCCCGGCCAGCTCACCCGCGCCGCCGTCGAACTGGCGAAGGACTGGCGCACGGATCGCTACCTGCGCCGCCTCGAAGCCATGATGATCGTGGCCGACAAGAACGTCTCGCTGGTGCTGACCGGAACCGGCGATGTGCTTGAGCCGGAGCACGGCGTGATGGCGATCGGCTCCGGCGGCAACTACGCACTGGCAGCGGCGCGCGCACTCGTGGACACGGACAAGGACGCAGAGACAATCGTGCGCCGCGCGCTCGAGATCGCTGCCGACATCTGCGTTTACACCAACCGCAATGTGACCGTTGAGACGCTCACCGCATGAGCGAAGCACATCACGCGGCGCTAGAGAAACCGGCACTGTCGCTGCGACAGGGTTTTCTGATCGCGCTCGGATTGATCGCGCTGCAAGCCGCGATCCTCTATGCCATGGGCCGCACGCCGATGTGCACCTGTGGTTATGTTAAGCTGTGGCACGGTGTTGTGCAGAGTTCGGAGAATTCGCAGCACATCACCGACTGGTACACCTTCTCTCATATTATTCACGGCTTCCTGTTCTACGCGCTGACCTGGCTCGTATTCCGGCGGATGCCGTGGATCGCGCGGCTGCTGATCGCCATGGTGATCGAGGGCGCGTGGGAAATTCTGGAAAACTCGCCCATCATTATCGAACGCTATCGCGCGGGCACTATCTCGCTGGATTATTACGGCGACAGCATCGTCAACTCTGTGTCAGATACGCTGTCGATGATCACTGGCTTCCTGCTGGCGCGGACACTGCCGGTATGGGCGACTGTGACGCTCGCCATCATCTTCGAGATCGCGGTCGGGCTGCATATCCGCGACAACCTGACGCTCAACATCATCATGTTGATTCATCCCACCGAAGCGATCCGGCAATGGCAGGCCGGGCCGCCAATTATCTAGCCGCTTGCAGTCACGCAGCACGAGCAATAGCTATTCCCCATGACAGACTTTTCTCCCCGTGAAATCGTTTCCGAACTCGACCGCTTCATCGTCGGGCAGACCGACGCCAAACGCGCGGTGTCCATTGCATTGAGAAACCGCTGGCGGCGGCAGCAACTCACCGGCTCGTTGCGCGAAGAGGTGCTGCCGAAAAACATTCTGATGATCGGACCGACCGGTGTCGGCAAGACCGAGATCGCGCGGCGTCTGGCGCGGCTTGCGAATGCGCCGTTTCTGAAAGTCGAGGCGACGAAATTCACCGAGGTCGGCTATGTCGGCCGCGACGTTGAGCAGATCGTTCGCGACTTGGTGGAAGTCGCGATCCTGCAAACCCGCGAACGCAAGCGAAAGGATGTGCAGGCGCGCGCGCAGTTGGCGGCCGAAGAGCGCGTGCTAGACGCACTGGTCGGCGCAAATGCGTCCGCCGCGACCCGCGATTCGTTTCGCAGGAAGCTGCGCACCGGCGAATTGAACGACAAGGAAATCGAGGTCGAGACGCAATCGTCCGGCGGCGCACCGATGTTCGAAATTCCCGGCATGCCGGGCGCGCAGATCGGCGCGATGAATCTTGGCGATATTTTCGGCAAGATGGGCGGGCGCACCAAGACGCGGCGGCTGACGGTGGCCGATTCTCACGAGATCCTGGTGAATGAGGAAAGCGACAAGCTGCTCGACAACGATCAGGTCACGCTGGAATCGATTCAGGCGGTCGAAAACAACGGCATCGTGTTCCTCGACGAGATCGACAAGATCTGCGTGCGCGATGGTGTCCGTGCAGGCGACGTCTCGCGCGAAGGCGTGCAGCGCGACCTGCTGCCGCTGATCGAAGGCACGACCGTCTCCACCAAGCACGGCGCGGTCAAAACCGACCACATCTTGTTCATTGCGTCGGGTGCGTTTCATATCGCCAAGCCATCCGACTTGTTGCCGGAATTGCAGGGCCGCTTGCCAATCCGCGTCGAACTGCAGGCGCTGACGCGCGACGACATGCGAAGAATTCTGACCGAGCCGGAAGCATCCCTGCTCAAGCAATATATCGCACTGATGCAGACCGAAGGCGTGACGCTGGACATCACCGCCGACGCCATCGACGCGCTGGCGGATGTGGCGGTCGCGGTGAACTCGACCATCGAGAACATCGGCGCGCGGCGGCTGCAGACCGTGATGGAGCGCGTGCTGGACGAGATTTCATTCGTCGCGCCTGACCGTAATGGCGAAACGATCCGCATCGACGCCGACTATGTGGCGAAGCATGTCGGCGATCTGGCGAAGAACGCGGATCTGAGCCGGTTTATTCTGTAGGCGTCAGCGTGCGCGTCGCACGCGCACGTACAGCGCGCCCGCGCCGCCGTGGCCGATATGGGCTTCCTCGAAGCCGACCACCATGCTGCGAAATTCCGGCAGGCCCAGCCATTGCGGCACCTGACGGCGCAGGATGCCACGCTCGGACTCTGGTCCGACCGTGCGGCCCTTTCCGGTAATCACCAGAACGAATGTCATGCCGCTTTCGCTGGCGTCATGCAGAAAATTCAGCAGCACGCGATGTGCGCGTGTCTGAGTCATGCCGTGCAGATCGAGTCGCGCGTCGATGTCTTTTCGCCCGCGTGACAATTGCGAGCGTTCGCGCCGTCCTAATGGGGCAAGCGGCGGCGGTGCCGGAGGCGCTGGGGGACTTTTCCGGATCGTCGGCAGTTTTTTCAACGGTGCCGGCGCTTGCGGCATCGCGGCTACCGGCATTTGTTCTTCAGGCTCAGCAACAACCTTCGTGACGCGCGGGCGTTTTCGCAGCGGCTTCGCCTGCTTGGCGACAGTCTCCCACAATTCAACTTCTTCGCGGCTCAATGCACGCTTGCGGCGCGTGACATGTGGCGGATCGAGAACCGGCGGGCGCTTCATGGATCGCGCTGCACGCGAGGCGTCGTTTCCGGCTTCCCGGGAGTCTTGACCTCAGGTGCTGCTTTCGGCCGCGCCTCAGGCAACGGCACCGGCTGCGCCGCAGGTTGCACAGGTGCAGCCGTCGCCGCGGCCTTGTCGGTGGCAGGCACAGTGTTCGCCGTAGGGGGCTGATCCTTTTTCGGCGGCGACTGATCCTTCGGAAGTTCTTTTGCCACTTCCTTCGGTGTCTCTTTGACGGGCTCTTTCGCGACTTCCTTCACGGCCTCTTTGGCCGCAGGCTTGGCTGCTTCCTTCGGTATTTCTTTCGGCGCTTGCGGATAGAGTTTTGCGATGGTGGCCGAGGGACGATCCTCCGGCAGTGGCATGGTCTTGCCCCGCGCCACCGGATCGAGACTTTTTGGCAGCAGCATCACAAAGCGCGCAGGATTCTTCAGGCGGCCTGCGACGCGTCCAGCATCCGCGCCTGCGCCAAAATAAATGTCGGCGCGCGCAGGCCCGATGATCGCGGAGCCTGTGTCCTGTGCCACCATCAGGCGGCGGAACGGTGTGTTCGACGTCTCGGATTCAATCGGCAGGTTGCCTTCGATGAAAAACGGCGTGCCGTAGACGTGCAGCGATTTATCGACCGCAATGGAGCGGCCCGCCGTGAGCGGCACGCCCTGCGCGCCGACTGCTTCGTCGGTCGCGGAGAGCGACACTTCGCGGAAGAACACATAGGAGCGGTTCTGCCGGCGCAATTCCTTCGCGGCATCCGGATTCTGCTCCATATATTCGCGAATCCGCTGCATCGACATCTGCTCTTTGGGCACGATGTTGCGCTCGATCAGCACGCGGCCCACTGGCACGTAAGGAAATCCGTTATGCGCATCATAGTTGATGCGCACCATCGCGCCGTCCTCGAGCTGAATCCGTGCCGAGCCCTGAATCTGGATGAAGAGCAGATCTGTCTGATTCTTGAGCCACACCACTTCGAGACCGCGCCCCGCAATGGCTCCGTCTTCAATCTCGCCGCGGTCATAGTAAGGCACGAGCTTGCGGCGGCCAATCTTGCGGAACACCGCGCCCTTGTTCGGCATGCTGGCGCTGCTCTGCGAATAGCCGCGCACGAACAAATTCGACGGACGGCGATAGACAGGCACGTTGTAAACGTCGGTCTGCACGCGCGACCCATCGACAATGGGTTCGTAATAGCCGGTGACAAAACCGGCATCTTCGCCGACGCGCGAGATCTGCAGCGGAATGAAATTCGTCTCGAAGAACGCGCGCGCGCTCGCGCTGTCGGACAAGTCCCCTGCCCGCGCTGCGATGCACGGATCGCGCAGCGATGTGCCGATGGCCTTGCTTTCAGCGAGCGGTCCCTTTTGCGCGGCAATCGGCCTGCAGCTTGCACGAAACGTCTTGAAGGCCGGAAGCTGATCGTCATCGGTCCAGCCGGTGACCTCGCTCCAGCTCAGCGGCGCATACTGGCTGCCGGGAAATTCCAGCGGCCAGACCACAGGTGCGCGTGCGGGTTTTTCAGGATGATGTTGTACGTTGTGATGGCCCGCGCGGTGGGGCTCTCTCGCCCCGGCGCTCGATGTCATCAGCGCAACCGCTATGGCGGCGGCCACCGAGCGGGATGCGCCAAGCCGCGCGCTGAAACTCAGCGCCCGCGCGCGGCGCGCGCCTGTGTCACTGGCCGCTTTCCGTGCCAACCAGCTTCCAGTTCGGATCGCGTGAAGCGATGTCACGTGCGAATGTCCAGACATCTGTGACATCGGTGAGCTTTTCAGCGTTGCCGTCGACGACCGTGCCCGCCTTGTCGCGCGTGACGGAGATCATCTGCGAGATGAAGCGCATCGTAATCTGCGCAGAGCGGTCACGCGTTTCGGCGTTGACGATCTCTGCCTTGTCGATCGAGGCAAAGCGCGTCTCGACCTTCTCGCCGCGCTGTTCACGTTCCTTGATCGCCGCCTCGAAGCCTTCATAGACTTCCGGCGACAGCAAATCCTTCAGCGCGCGCCGCTCGCCATTGGCGAAAGCGAGCACGATCATTTCATAGGCGCTCTTTGCGCCGCTGATAAAATGCTGCGCGTCGAACGCCGGATCGGCGGCGGCGATCTGATCCAGACCGCGGGCGAGCGCGGAGCCTGTTTCGGTGATTCCCTTCCAGCGGTCCGGAACGACCACCGGGTCTGCGGATGGCAGCGGCGGAGGCTGATCAAGGGTCTTGCCGGCCATCGGGGTGACACTGCCGAGCGCGCCGCGCAGCACATCGCGTGCAGCCCGTTCGAATGGCGGACGCTCATCCTCGGTGCGCTGGCCCAGCACATTGCGCAGCCGCAGAAAGATGAAGACGGCCAATGCCAGAAAAATGATGGTGTAAATATCCACGTCGTATTCGCTTTCTGATCGTGCCGACCACCGTCCGAAAGACGGTCCTGACCTGCATCATGTAGGCACGAAACCCGGCCGAGCCAATAACGCCATATGCCACGCCTTCGATGCCGATGATGGATCAAGGAACATATGACGACACTTCGGGGCGATTCTAGCCGATCCAGCCCTCGCGGCCAACCTAAAGGCACCGCAGCAAGCCCATCGTCCTTGTCGAATGAGGCAAGGCTATGATAGCCACTCGCCCCAAACAGGGATGTAAACCCGTCAATAAAAGGTATTCGCACCTGCGAGCGCCTTTTTCGCAGGCAAATTCAGGTCTGGGCGCGCTTCCGGCGAGCCCGTTTTCGTATTTTGGAGACTATCATCATGACCAACGGCAACGGCGCTCCCGTCGACGAATCCACTCTGCCGCAGTTCAACGTGCTGGTGCAGTACATCAAGGATTTGTCATTCGAGAATCCAAATTCGCCGAACTCGCTCACGCCCCAGGAGCAGCAGCCGTCGATCAACATCCAGATCAACGTCGCTGCCAATAAACTGGCTGGCGACGACTATGAGGTCGCCCTGACCATCGAGGGCAAAGCTGAAAACAAAGAGCAGATGCTGTTCAGCTTCGAGCTGGTCTATGCCGGGGTGTTCCGCATCAAGAACGTGCCGCAGGAAAACATCCATCCGTTCATCATGATCGAATGCCCTCGCCTGCTGTTCCCGTTCGCCCGCGAGATCGTGGCGTCGTCGGTGCGCGCCGGCGGCTTCCCGCCATTGATGCTCGATCCGGTCGATTTCGTCGGGCTTTACCGCCAGAACATGGCGCGTCAGGCCGAGCAGCAGCAGGTCAAGCCGAGCTAATCGGCACTGATCCCGGGCGAAGCGGCGTCGCTTCGCTCACGCCTCTTTCGTGAATTCATTCCAGACCGGCGTGCCGCCAAGACTGGCGACAAAAGCCGCATGTTCGGCGATATCCGCTTCGCTCAGGCGCGGTGCAAGCGGCACCTCGCGCTGGCGCCGTGGCGCATCGCTCTGGCTCCCACTGAACGAGCGCCGGGTTTCCGACAGCACCAGCGACGACTGCCGCGCGCCGATCAGGTCGATATAGACCTCAGCCAGCAGTTCCGCGTCGAGCAGCGCGCCGTGCTTGGTGCGGCGGGAATTGTCGATGGCGTAGCGCGAGCAGAGATCGTCGAGACGGTTCGACACACCGGGATGCTTGCGGCGCGCCAGCGTCAGCGTATCCACCAGACGGTCGCGTCCGATGGCCGCGCGCGATACCTTGTCCAGTTCAGCATTGATGAAGCCGATGTCGAACGACGCGTTGTGAATCACCAACGGCGCATCGCCGATGAACGCGAGAAAGTCTTCGACCACAGCCGCAAACAGCGGCTTGTCGGACAGAAATTCCGCCGACAGCCCATGCACCGCAAAGGCTTCCTGCGGCATGTCACGTTCCGGATTGAGATAGACGTGATAGGTCTGCCCGGTCGGCATGTGATTGACCATCTCGACACAGCCGATCTCGACCAGCCGGTCCCCGCGCAGCGGATCGAGGCCTGTGGTTTCGGTATCGAGAATGATTTCACGCATGAGAGATGCCGGTTGGATCGAATCAGCTTCGCCGTTTCGGCATTTTAGCGACTTCCTTCAGGATTTCACCGATCCTCTGCCGCACGGGGTCCAACCCGTGCGATGTGTCCACCACAAAATCCGCCCGCGCGCGCTTTTCGGCATCGGGCAATTGCCGGGACAGGATCGCGTCCAGCTTGTCCGGCGTCATGTTCTCGCGCGCCAGAATTCGTGCGCGCTGAACCTCCGGCGTGGTGGTGACAACCACGACCGCATCGACGCGGTTTTCGCCGCCGGTTTCGAACAGCAGCGGAATGTCCAGCACGGCCACCGGCGCGCCGGATGTTTCTGCGTCGTCCAAGAATTTCATCTGATGACTACGCAGCATCGGATGCACGATGGTCTCCAGCCGCTTCATCGCGTCTGGATTGTTCACCACCATGCCTGACAGTTTTTGACGGTCCACTTTGCCGTTGGCGGCGCTGCCGGGAAACGCCGCTTCCACGGCCGCCACAGCCTCGCCTTCGTAGATTTTATGCACGGTGGCGTCGGCATCGTAGACCGGCACGCCTGCTTCCTCGAACAGCTTTGCCGTGGTGGATTTCCCCATCCCGATCGAACCTGTGAGACCCAGCAGCAGCATCGGTTGTTCTCTCGTCAGATTGTCAGCAGCTCTTCGCCGCGCAGAAAATCCAGCAGCGGCAGAAGCGGCAATCCGAGAATTGTAGAATGATCGCCGTCGATTCGATCGAACAGATGTATGCCGGATTTTTCAAGCTGATAGGCGCCGACGCTGGAAAGAATCGCATCGCCTGCTTCATCGAGATATGCGGCGATCTGGGTGCCGGACAGCACGCGCATGGTCATGTTCGCGACACTCACATGTGAAAACAAAAGCACACCATCGCGCGCCACGCTGACCGCGCTGTGAAGATCGTGTGTCTGCCCTGCCAAGATTGCGATTTGTGCTTCTGCCGCAGCGCGATTCGCAGGCTTGCTGAACAGCCGATCACCGAGCGCCAGAGTCTGATCGGCTCCCACAACATATCGGCCGGCATGATGCTGCGAGACAAACGCGGCCTTCTCATCCGCCAGACGTGCTGCGATTTTGCCGGGATCGCTCAGCCCTGAATTTTTCTGAATCGCGCGCTCGTCGATATCCGCGGGAATGGTTTCAACCGCGATGCCGGCGTTCACAAGCAGACTTTTCCGCACAGCACTTTGCGATGCGAGGATCAACGGATGTTCGCCGCGCCAGACCATCACTCTTGCAACGCCCTTTGACGCTGCCGATCCGCATACAATTTCATGATCGCAGCGGCGGTTTCCTCGATGGACCGCCGCGTGACATCGAGCAGCGCCCAATCGAATTTCGCGCTCAGCTTTCGCGCGAAGGTGACTTCCTCCGTCACCGCCTGCCGTTCGATGTAGGAGTCGTCGGCGTTCTTCGAACCAATGCCGAGCAGGCGATTTTGCCGGACCTGAATCAGCCGGTCGGGCGTGGCATGGAGCGACACCACCAGTGGCTTCTTCAGCGTTTCAAGTTGATGCGGAATCGGAATGCCGGGCACCAGCGGAACATTCGCGGTGCGCACGCCGCGATTGGCGAGATAGATCGAAGTCGGCGTTTTCGATGTCCGCGAGACGCCGACCAGAACGACGTCGGCATCCTCAAGACCTTCAACATGCTGACCGTCGTCATGCATCATGGTGTAATTGAGCGCGTCGATGCGCTTGAAATACTCGGCGTTCAGCACGTGCTGCGCGCCGACCCGATGCGAGGTCTCGGTGCCGAGATAGGCCTGAAACAATTGCATCACCGGCCCGATGATCGACAGGCTTGGAATGTTGATTTCCTTGCACTTGGCCTCGAGCCGCTCGACCAGGTCTTTTTCCAGCAGGGTGAAAAGAACGATTCCGGGCGCTTCCTCGATTTCCGTCAGCACACGGTCGAGCTGCTTCTGGCTGCGCACCAGCGGATAGACATGCTCTACAGGCGAGACATTCGAATATTGCGCAGCCACCGCGCGCGCCACCGTGATGAGCGTTTCGCCAGTCGAATCGGAGATCATGTGAAGATGAAAATAATTGCCGGACGTGGTCGCCATATGCTGCCGTTTTACGTTCAGGCGCTGTGAATCGATGTGGATTGCTGTGGGTGATTACCGCTGAATCGCCGCGAGGACGATCGCATGCGGGATAACTCCCGTTGTTCTTCACAGCCCTGATTTCGGGATGAAATCAAAGGTCGAAAAGAATGGTAGCGGGGTTGTGTGGACTTGTCTTGGGATAATCACGCAAGCTCGCGGGCAAGTCGCTGAAACAATCCACGTTTTTGTCCAACAAAAGGCGACGTGAATGACGGGTATAAATATGCGCCATGTGGGCGATGTGTGGACAAGGCGGGGATCGTCATGTGCCGGCGCTAATCACGGCTACACTTAATCAAACCTAAGAATCTAAAAAGGTTTCTTTAAGAAAGTCATGCTTGCGGAGAGCATGCATCTCACGTCATCTACCGGCGCTGCTTCAACACGGCGAGCCAGCAATCGTTCCGACATTTCGACTCTCATTCTCGTCAAGCCGTCAAAGAAACATCGCTCAATGTATGAATGGATCAAGGCGCTGCATGTGATTGCCGTCATCTCGTGGATGGCGGGCATGCTCTATCTGCCGCGACTGTTCGTTTATCATTGCGATGCGGAGATCAGCTCGAAGCAATCCGAGACCTTCAAGGTCATGGAGCGGCGATTGCTGAAGGCGATCATCAATCCAGCCATGATCGTGACCTGGCTGACGGGCTTGTGGCTGGTCTGGAAAGGCGGTTGGCATGCCGCAGGCTGGTTTCAGGCGAAATTCGTGCTTGTCCTGCTGATGTCCGGCGCCCACGGCTTTTTCGTTGGCCGGGTACGGGATTTCGCCGAGGATAAAAATATTCGAACCCAGAAATTCTATCGTATTATCAACGAAGTACCGACGATTTTGATGATCGTGATCGTGATCCTGGTCATTGTTAAGCCGTTTTAGGCATCAGAAGTGACGTTCTGACGCTGGGCGCATTCCTTCACCTCCTTGCATGGCGTCGGACGATTTTCTATATTCTGCCTATCCCACCAAACGCAGGCGGATGTGGTTTGAGTCCCGGTCTCATTGTTGGACTGGCCGCCGCATCGGTTTTGAAGCCTTCCGGCACCTTCCTTGCTCAAGACTTCGGCACTTGAGGGCTTCCTGACCTGAGACTTGCGGACATCTGATCCTTGTCGTCGTCCGTCTGTCACCAGGCTGAATCCTCCGCTTCATCCCCTCCCCCTTAAGCCTCTCCACAGGACTGATCCCAATGCGGGAAATTAAACTTCAAGACCTCAAAACAAAAACCGCAGCGGAGCTTGTCTCCTTCGCGGAAGAAAACGGGGTCGAAAACGCCAGCACCATGCGCAAGCAGGAGCTGATGTTCGCCATTCTCAAACAACTCGCTATCCAGGAAACCGACATCATCGGTGAAGGCGTCGTCGAGGTTCTCTCCGACGGCTTCGGATTTTTGCGCTCCTGGGATGCCAACTATCTCCCCGGCCCGGACGACATCTATGTGTCGCCGTCGCAGATCCGCCGTTTCGGATTGCGTACCGGCGACACGATCGAAGGCCACATCCGCAGCCCGAAAGAGGGCGAGCGTTATTTCGCGCTGTTGAAGGTCAATACGCTGAATTTCGAAGACCCAGAAAAGTCCAAGCACAAGGTCAACTTCGACAATCTGACGCCGCTGTTTCCGGACGAACGCTTCCGTCTCGAACTGGATGATCCGACGAGAAAAGACCTGTCTGCAAGGGTTATCGACATTGTCGCGCCCATCGGCAAAGGCCAGCGCGCGCTGATCGTCGCCCCTCCCCGCACCGGCAAAACGGTGCTGATGCAGAACATCGCGCATTCGATCACAGCCAATCATCCGGAATGTTATCTGATCGTTCTTCTGATCGACGAACGTCCGGAAGAAGTCACCGACATGCAGCGTTCGGTGAAGGGCGAAGTTGTGTCTTCCACCTTCGACGAGCCGGCGGTACGTCACGTGCAGGTCGCCGAAATGGTGATCGAGAAGGCCAAGCGCCTTGTCGAACACGGACGCGACGTCGTGATCCTGCTCGACTCGATCACGCGTTTGGGTCGTGCCTACAACACCGTGGTGCCGTCATCCGGCAAGGTGCTGACCGGCGGTGTGGATGCCAAC
>Ga0209023_10007172_pt1 | contig 11512 bp, 8 predicted proteins | sample LakOneMetagenome_FD_187468 | JGI IMG/M metagenome (GOLD analysis project Ga0209023, IMG submission 187468) | Freshwater and sediment microbial communities from Lake Erie, Canada (SPAdes) (version 2) | ecosystem: Environmental > Aquatic > Freshwater > Lentic | place: Lake Erie, Canada | collected...
GATTGTGAGCACGCTACTGACTTACCGCACGACAAGCCCGTTCTTTCCCCTGAAATCATTGAGCTCATCGAAGAAAACCCGGACTAGTGCTGCGTGGTCAGTGCGCGGAGAAACGCGGGGCGCGCACCGATGGTCGCGATGAGGCGTCCGACCTTCGGCCAGCGATCCAGGTTCAGCGGAAGCTCGGGAAGATGCACCAGGCGACCCATGGCGGCACAGTCGGCGATGGAGAAGAAGCCCGTGCAGGTGCCGTTGTCGGCGATCAGGTCGCTGTAGCCGTCGAGCGCCTGGGCAAGATCGTCGAGCAGCGCTTGCGGGACCGTCCCTGCGGCTGCCGCCTCCTCGACCGGCCAAAGCGCGCCGCGCACCTGCAAACTCAGGGCGTCCAGCCGCTCATCAACGCGGGCGCGGGCACGGGGTCCGCGGGGGTAGAGATCATCGCGGCCCGCGCGATCGGCGAGGTATCGCAAGATCGTGTTGGACTCGGTGAGGACGAAGTCCCCGTCCTCGAGGACGGGGACCAGACCGAACGGGCTCGACGATCCGGCCCGGCCGTCGCGTTCGGAGCCCATCGCAGTGGGGACCGATTCCCACCGTTCGCCGAGTTCCTCCAGCAGGAAGCGCACCTTCAACGCATTCGTCGAATCGTGATGGTCGTGCAGACGCAGCGCCATCAGCGGTCGAAGTCGTACGAGAGTGAGATGCGGTGCGTGCCGTCATCGTCGACCTGGATGGCGCCACGCCCGCGAATGCCGGTCAACTCCTGCGTGCCGCTGGTCGGGACGATCACGAGCATGTGGTCTTCCTCGCGGAGCGCGCCGCAGTCGACGGTGTTGATGTGGGCGAACAGGAAGGTGCCTTCCAACCCGTTGACGGCTCCCTCGAAACTCTCCATCGCCACGTAGGTGCCGGTGCTGGTGGCCGGGTTGAACGCGCCCGTGAACTCGGTGAGTGCGCGACCTTCGATCTGACCGTCGAAGGTCTTGACCATGTGGCTGTGCGTGATGGCGAGCCCGGCTCGAATGTTCGGTGGCCCGCCGATGTGTGTCATGTGCGACACCGTGAACGTCGCGTGCGCTTCCATACGTGGAAACCTACTCGCGGCGAGGCGTGAAACGAACTACCGCGCAGTCTGTTCGTGCACGTGGTCGACCAGCTGTGCGAGCACGGACGGATCGGTCTCCGGCAGGACGCCATGGCCGAGGTTGAAGACGTGGCCGGGGCGACCGGCGGCTTCGGCGATCACACGATCGGCTTCCGGTCGCACCGCATCCCATCCGGCGAGCAGCACGGCCGGATCGAGATTGCCTTGAATCCCCGTCGTGGTGCCGATGCGTTCCCACGCATCCGCCAGCCCAACGCGAAAGTCCACACACACCACGTCGGATCCCGCCGAGGCGATGAGTTCCAGCATGCCGCCGGCACCGGTCCCGAAGTGAATGGTCGGGACGCCCAAATCGCGGACGCCGTCGAAGATCTTGCGGCTGTAGGGAAGGATGTGCCGCGCGTAGGCGCTCGGGCCGATGTCGCCGATCCACGAGTCGAACAGCTGCAGCACCTGGGCACCCGCGGCGACCTGCGCGCGCAGATAGCGAATCGTGACGTCGGCGAGGGTGTCCATGAGCGACGCCCAGAGCTCCGGCTGCCCGTACATCATCGCTTTGGCACGTCCACGGTCCTTCGTGGGCTTGCCTTCGATCATGTACGACGCCAGGGTGTACGGCGCGCCGGCGAAGCCGAGCAAGGCCGCTCGGCCGCCAAGTTCGGCGCGCAATGTGCGAAGCGCCTGAAAGATCTCCGGGGTGGCCTCCTCCGGATCGCCCACCCGCAGGTTCTTGACCGCCGAGGCGTCGCGGACCGGCTCGTGGACGACCGGGCCGATGCCCGGGTCGATCGTGAAGGGCACACCCATGCCGTAGAGGGGAATCATGATGTCGGCGTAGAGCACGGCGCCGTCGACCCCCATGATGTCCACCGGCATCAGCGTGACTTCAGTGCAGAGCTCGGGTGTGCGGATCATCTCCAGGATCCCGTAGCGCTCACGAAGCTTGCGGTACTGCGGCAGGCAGCGCCCGGCTTGACGCATGAACCACACGGGCGTGCAGTCGACGTCCTGGCGTCGGCATGCGGCAAGCATTCGCTGTTCGCCGGTCATCGGCGTGGGGGTTGTCGTCACAATCGGTCCGTTCCGGAGTGGATCACCAGCGGCACGGTAGCGAAGGGGTTTGCGCGGCGCATGGGACGTGCGTCCCGCCCTCGGCATCCGGACGACTGCGCAGTCTCGTCGCGTCTCCAAAATGGACGATGCCCCGCCGGGAAACCCGACGGGGCATCGTGTACCTCGGTGTGCGGTGAACCGCTATCCGGCTGGGCTCGGAATGTGGGTGCGTCCTGCCACCTTGATCACCGTGACACGCGCAGATGCGCGGACGGCCGCGACACCGGTGGCCGAGGCCAACGAGGTGTTGCGCGCCCGTGACTTGGCGGTCAGCGGGATGTGCGTGGTGAAGATCACCGTTGCCGATGCCCCACGTGCCAGGCTGGCGATGGTGACGCATGCCGTGCCGTTCAGGTACGTGAGCGACGACTTCTTGGTGGTCGTACCGACGGTCACCGTCGCGGTGCTCGTCGGGAACGACTGATCGTCGAGCGGCGAGTCACAGACACGGACGTTGGTTGCAGTCGCCGTGCCGGTGCTGCGAACGGTCACCTTCCAGCGGACGTTCTTGCCGGCCTTGACCTTCTTGGCGAGTGCAACCTTGGTGATGGTGAGCTTCGGTGTGCCGGTCGGCGGCTTCACGATGATGCCGGTTCCCGAACCACCGCTGGCGCTGCGTGCAACCGCGCCGCTCACGTCGTAGGTGACCGGTGCGCCCTCGCCCGCAACGTATGACAGCGATGCGCTGTTCGAGAACGCGGTCGGCAGCGTGCCACCGTCGAGCCACGTCGGGATGCGCAGACGGTAGACCGACTCGTCCGCCGGGTCCTTGGCGACAACCACCATGAACGAGGTGGGTGAACACGAGAACGAGTCGATCGTCGGCACGCTGGTGCGTACCCACGTGCCGCTCGCGTCACGTACCAGGAACGACGGCGCAGGCGCGGTCAGCGGACAATTGAAGTGCTGCCCCGCTGCGGGCGTGTCGACCACGGTGACCGTCGACCAGTTCGGCGCCTCGCTTTGTGCGCCACCCTGAAGCTGGATGGTCCACAGGATGCCGGCGGTCGGGTTGGTCATGGTGCCGTCGCTGTTTTGCGCGGTGACCTCGGCCTCGCTGTTGTGCAGGGAGCGCCAGTTGCCGTACTTCAGGTGTTCGTTGCCGACGGCGCCCTTGGACTTGGTGATGGTCACCGGAAGTCCGTAGATCGTGGTCGGGAACGTGGTGGTCGTGCCAGGAAACACCACGACGGAACTGTCGAACCCGATGTCGAACCACGCCTGACCCGACAGGTCGGTGTGGTTGGTCACGTAACTGGTGAACGTGAATGTGAGAACGGCGTCGCCGTTCGCGTCACGCACGACGTTGCCCGCGCTGTCGCGGGTGATCTCGACTGTGGCGACGACTGCGCCGGACGCGTCCTTCAAGCTCATCGGAACGAACTTGCGCGGGTCGAGCGTCTTGTCGAGCGACGCGGTGAACGTGTCGCCTGCGGCGGCGTTCGCGACCGACCAGTTGATCGTGACGCGAACCTGATCATTCTCGTTGTACGTCCCGGAAACCGTGGTCGTCGAGCTCGAGACGAGTGGCGTGATGTCTGCAGCGAGAGCGGGAGACAATGGGCTGCAACCGAATGCAGCGCCCACGATGAGCGCGGAAATGACGATCCTGCGGCGGGCCGGGAGAATCCGTTTCCCAGTCTGCATATGAGTCCTCCTCGAGGATGAAGCGTTGGGTCAACAGTAAGCACGTTTTGGGGGTCTCACCAGTCCAGGATCGAAGAACTATCCCTTTGGGGGAGGGGCCTGTGCGCGGGTCCAGCACGCCCGCCACGACTGGAGAAACCGGGTCAAAATGCCGTTGCCCCCGCCGCAATTTGCGACGAGGGCAACGTGGTTCCGCAGATGTGGCGCGAACTAGCCGGCGGGGCTCGGAATCACGTTCACGCCGGCGACGCCGACCACCTTGACCGACGCGGTTGACGTGACTGTCGCAACCGAGACGGCGGCAGCGGTCGCGGTGTTGCGAACGCTCTTCTTACGGGTGGTCTTTGGCACCGTGGTGGTTACCGTCACCACGGCCGCCTTCCCTGTCGCCAGGCGCGGAATCGTGATGCATCCCTTGCCGGCGGCGATGGTCATGCGTGCCACCTTCTTGGCGGTGCCGATGGTGTAGGTCACCGTGGTGGTCGGGAAGGACGCGGTGTCGCGAAGAACATCGCAGACCTTGACGTTGACCGCGGCGGCGGTACCGATGTTGCGCACCGTGATCCGCCACTTGACCGACTTGCCGGCCTTCACCGAGGTTACGGTGGCAACCTTCTTGATCGTCAGCTTCGGGGTCCCGGTGGGCGGCAGCACGGCCTTCGGCTGCGCGTACCAGGCGTCGTTGTCGGTGACGGCGATGGCGCTGTCGGCGCCGACGCCTGTGACGACGGCACGGTTGCCGTGCGGCGCGGTGATTGCCGGGAGCGTCGCGGTGCAGAAGAAGCTCTCCTGCGGTGCGAGCCCGTTGAACGGCATGGTGGTTGACTCACCACGGGTGCAGACGATGTTCGTCAATGCGGTGCCGGTGAGGGTCGTGTCGGTCACGACGACGTTGTTGAGCGTCTCCGTGCCGGTGTTGGTCACGCGGAACTGTACGCTGGTGGTCGTCCCGCTTGCGACGGGAAGACCCGGCGCAGCGTCGTAATCGCACGGGGCCGGCTGCGGTGACGGCTGGCCACCAACGAGGTTCGGCAGACCGTCGATGAAGCCGACACCACCCCATGAGCCGCAGTAGTTCTCGATGTCGATCGCCGGCGGCGCATTGATGCCGGTGCCGTCGCCACCCGCGAGGACGCGATCCATCATCGTGGTGACCGGGTAGCTGATCAGACGGCCGCTGGGGCTGTCGTAATCGATCGTGGCGGTGTTGCCGAAGCCGTCCGGCAGGGCGCCGTCGTTGATCCATCCGGGGAAGTGCACGCGGTAGATGCCGTTGTCGGTGGCGGCCTTGGTGACCGTCAGCGTCAGGGACGTGGTGGTGCAGTTTGCGACGCTCACCTGAACAGCGGTGGTGGAAAGCCACACGTCGCGGGCGGTGGTGTCGTCGTGAATGGTCGCCCACGGACGCGGGGTCAGCGGGCAGACGAAGTGGCTGCCGGTCGCCGGGGTGTCGGTGATGGTCGCACGGGTCCATCCCTTGGCCAGGCTGGACGTGCCGCCCTGCAGCTGGATGTTCCAGATGATGTCGGCACCCGGGTTGGCATTGGTGCCGTCCGGGTTCTGGGCCGTGGCCTCCGCCTCATTGTTGTTGGGGGAGATCCAGTAGCCGTACTTCAGTCGCTCATTGCCGACCGGGCCGGGTGCCGCCGTGATGACAAGCGGGGTCCCGTAGACGGTGATGTCCATCGTGGTCCCGCCATCCGGGAAGGTCAGCTTCGAGTGATCGAAGCGGATCAGGAACCATGCGTGACCCGACAGGTTCGTGTGGGTACCGGCGTAACTCGTGAACGTGAACTGGAGTTTGGCGTCGCCATTGGGGAATCGCAGGAACGCACCGCTTGCGTCCTTCATGATGCTCACGCGCGCGACCACCGCGCCGGCGGCGTCCTTCAGGTCCATTGGGACGAAGCGACGGGCGTCCAGGTACTTGTCGAGCGGCACGATGAACGTGTCTCCGGGCGCCGCAGTGGGGACGCTCCATCCGATGTCGATGCGGATGTCCGCCCACTCGTCGTAGGTTCCCGCCGTCGGGGTCTTCGTGACCGTTACCCGCGAGGTGATGTCAGCAGCCGACGCATGCGTCGCAGCGAGTCCGCACAGTGTGAGCAGCGCCAGCAAAACGACAAGAATGCGATGGCGAAATAGGAGATTCCGTTCCCCAAATTCCATAATTCCTCCAGTCAAAGGTAGATCCAAGGTAGGGCCCATTACACGACTGTTCCAGTCCAGGGAGCCAGAACTGTTCCTTGGTCGAGGCGGACCTAGACGAATGGGGAGGTCGGCGATTTGACCGCCATTTTCGTCGGGTTTCCGACGATGACGCGAGCAGAAATGCATGAGGCCCCCGCCGCATGCGCGACGGAGGCCTCATGAGACGGGTCGGTGTCGGTCGGGCTATCCGGCTGGACTCGGGACGTGATTGCCGTTGACCTTGACCACCGGCACCTTCGCATCTGCGGAGATCAGCTTGACCAGGTCGGCCTTGACGGTCGCCTTGTTGCGCACACGCACGCGTGCCGTGGAAGGCACCAGTGTACGAACCGTGATCAGCGCTCGCTTGCCTGCACCGAGACTCGGGATCCCGATACATCCCTGTCCGGCGGCAACCACCAGATGCGCGGTCTTTGTGACCGTGCCGATGGTGTAGGTCACCGTGGTGCTGGAAAACGCCTGATTGTCGCGCAGGATGTCGCAGACGATCAGATGCTTTGCGGTGACTTTGCCGGTGTTCTTGACCGTCACCTGCCAGCGCATCGTCTGGCCGGTCTTCGCCACCTTTGCGAGCGGCCGCTTGGTGATGACGAGCTTCGGGGGCGACGGGGGCAGAATGGTCGGACCGGGCTTGCCGGTGGCGCTGCCGCCCTGGTTGACGTGCGACAGCGACGTGCTCACCGGGTTGGTGAACGTCGAGCCGGACGGCATCTCGTAGCGAAGCTGCGCCGTGTTGCCGAACGTCGCAGGCAGTGGTGCGCCGTCGATCCAGCCGGGGAAACGGATTCGGTAGATGTTGTTGTCCGTCGTCGCCTTCTGGATCACGAGTGTGAGCGACGTCCGCGAACACGCCGCCACGGTGATTGTCGGCACCGAGGTGTTGAGCCAGCGGTCCAGGGTCGTCGTGGTGTCCTTGCGGATCGACGATGGTGCGGGGGTCAGCGGGCACTCGAAGTGCGTGCCGGCCGCCGGGGTGTCGACGATCGTGGCGCGGGTCCAACCGGGAGCCTTGCTTTGGGCACCACCTTGCAGCTGGATGGTCCAGGTGATGTCCGCGCCCGGATTTGCGGATGTGCCATCCGGATTCAGTGCGGTTGCTTCTGCTTCGTTGTTGTTCGGTGAGCGCCAGTTGCCGAACTTGATGAACTCGTTGCCGACCGGACCGGGCGTGCCGACGATCGTGATCGTCGTGCCGTAGACGGTGGTGGTCATCGAGCTCGTCCCGCCGGGAAACACCACGCGACTGTGGTCGAATGTGATGGCGAACCACGCAGAGCCGCTCAGGTCGGTATGTGTCGAGACGTAATTGGTGAAGGTGAACACCAGGATGGCGTTGCCGGCGGCGTCACGTGCAGGGGCTCCGGAGGAGTCCTTCTTGATCGTGACCGTCGCGACTGTCGCACCCTTCGCATCCTTCAGATCCAAGCCGACAAAGCGTCGAGCGTCGAGCATCTTGTCGAGCGGCATCGTGAAGGTGTCACCGGTCTTGGCTTTCGCCACCTTGAACGTGACATCCACCCGAATGGACGACCACTCGCCGTATGTGCCGGACTTGACCGAGGCGGTGGTTGCCACCTGCCCCGTGATATCCGCTGCCGACGCCCGTTGGAGCGGGATCAGCGCACAGATCGCGACAAGCGCGATGAGCGCGGTGACAACCCGGCGCCGAAGCGTGGGGCGTGCAGCGAGTGCCGCAGTGTGCGGCGCGGTTGCTGGGGTGGGAGAGCGAAACCCCGAATACATGTGCGTCCTCCAGTATCGGCCTCCTGGGAGGAGAGGCCTGCGACTCGAAAAGCTACAGGAGCTCCAGGCGGAACTGTGGATTTATACGAGCAGAGCCCCCGCTGTTTCCGTACGCATTGTGCGGGCAGAGCCGCCACGCTCCAATTAGCTCAGGCTCAAGTAGAGATCGAGTGTTTGGTGTGCGATCGTGGTCCACGAGAACTCTTCGACCGTGCGTGTCCGTCCGGCCCGTCCCATCGCCCCAGCCGTTGCGGGGTCCGCGAGCACACCGTTGACGGCCTCGGCGAAGTTCCGTGCAAAACCCTCCGGATCGAGTGGTGTGCCGGTTCCGTCGCTCACAGCCTCATACGGGACGAGGGTGCCGGTGACGCCGTCCACGACGACCTCGGGGATGCCGCCGACCGCGCTGGCCACCACGGCGGCGCCGCACGCCATCGCCTCCAGGTTCACGATTCCGAGCGGCTCGTAGATGGAGGGGCAGACGAAGACGTCGGTGTGGCTCAGGATCTGGATCAACTCGGGTCGTGGGCGCATGTCGGCGATCCAGATGACATTGCCGCGCTTCGCCTGCAGCGCCGCCACCTTCTCGGCGATCTCGGCGCCGATCTGCGGGGTGTCGGGCGCACCGGCGCAGAGCACCAGCTGCGCATCGGGATCGATGTGCCTGGCGGCATCGAGCAGATGGGTCACGCCCTTTTGTCGCGTGATGCGCCCCACGAATGTCACCACGGGCCGCGCAGGGTCGATGCCAAACCGCTCCAGCACGTCGGTGCCGGGATCGTGGCGGTACTCGTCCGTGTCGATGCCGTTCAGGATCACGTGGATTTTGGCGGGGTCGATGGCCGGGTAGCACCGCACGATGTCCGCACGATGTCCGGCCGAGACGGCGATCACCGCGTCGGCGGCCTCCAGGGCCGTCTGTTCGCAAAAGCGCGACAGGCGGTATCCACCGCCGAGCTGTTCTGCCTTCCACGGCCGCATCGGCTCCAGGCTGTGCACCGTGGCCACATGGGGGATGTCATGGATGAGTTTCGCGAAGTGGCCGCCCATGTTGGCGTACCACGTATGGCTGTGGGCGATGGTGACGCCGGCCGTGGCGGCAGCCATCGTCAGGTCCGTGGAGAGCGTGGCGAGGGCGGCCATGTACGGCTCCGATCCAGCGAGCACGTCCCACGGCTGATGGGCGATGGCCGGCGGGATCGCGTCGGGCCGCGGCGCACCCCAGCAGTGCACCGTCACCTGCGTCAGCTTCGCAAGCTCCCGTGCCAGATATTCCACGTGCACGCCGGCGCCGCCGTACACGTCCGGGGGGTACTCGCGTGACAACAGGGCGACATGCATCAGATGACGCGTGCTCCCTTGCCGATCACGACGACCCCACCCGGCGAGACGGTGAACCGCGCCCGGTCCGCCTCGGGGTCCACGCCAATCTGGACGCCTGGGCCGATGACCACGTTCTTGTCGAGGATGGCGTGGCGCACGACCGCGCCTTCGCCGATGTGCACGCCGTGCATCAGCACCGATCCGGCGACCTCCGCGCCCGTATCGATGCGTGCGCCCGGGGAGAGGATCGACCGCCGCGCGGTGCCTCCCGAGATCACGGCGCCGGCGCACACGAGCGAATCGTAGGCGGCGCCTCGCCGGCCGTCTTCGTCGAACACGAACTTGGCCGGCGGGTTCGGATCGCGCTGGGTCAGGATCGGCCAGTCCATGTTGTAGAGGTTGAAGATCGGGTTGACGCTCACCAGGTCCATGGTGGCGTCGTAGTAGGAATCGATCGTTCCAACGTCACGCCAGTACCCGCGATCGCGTTCGGTCTCGCCGGGAACGACGTTGGTGGTGAAGTCGTACACGTCCGCGTCGCCCCGACTCACCATCAGCGGGATGATGTTGCCGCCGATGTCGTGGCGCGAGGTCTCATCCTTCGCATCGGTGGAGATGGCCTCCAGGAGGGCCTCGGCGGTGAAGATGTAGTTGCCCATCGACGCGTAGACGCGGCTGGGGTCGTCCGGGATGCCGACCACGTTCTCTTTCGGCTTCTCGCGAAACTGCGCGATGCGGTGGCTTCCCTCGGATGGGTCGATGATGCCGAATTCTCCGGCCTCTTCGATCGGCACGCGAAGGCCCGCAACGGTGACCCCGGCCCCGGATGCGATGTGCTGATCAAGCATCTGGCGGGGATCCATGCGGTACACGTGGTCGGCGCCGAAGACCAGGATGTGGGTCGGATTCTCGTCGCTGATCAGGTTGAAGTTCTGGTAGAGCGCATCCGCGGAGCCCGCGAACCACCGCGGGCCGCGACGCATCTGGGCCGGTACCGGGGCCACGTAGTGGCCAAGAAGCGGTGCGAGGCGCCAGGCCGTCGCCACGTGGCGGTCCAGGCTGTGGCTCTTGTATTGGGTCAGAACGGCGATGCGCAGGAAGCCGGCGTTGGCCAGGTTCGACAGTGCGAAATCCACCAGGCGGTAGTCGCCGCCGAACGGCACCGCCGGCTTGGCCCGGTCCTCGGTGAGCGGCCAGAGGCGTTTGCCTTCGCCACCAGCGAGAACGATCCCGAAATAGCGACGTGCGGACATGATTGGACACTACTCGTCGGCCCCGCGGGAAATCCTCGTCTCACCGAGTTGGATCAAATTGTCACATTCGCCGTCGCTGCGAGTTAGGCTCGCGCAAAACGACGTGTTCGTCGTATCTCAACAAGGGGGCAAACGAATGACCAAGAGTCATCGCATGAAGGCGCTCGCCGCCGTCGCGGTGCTCGGCGTCGGCGCAGTTGCCGTGGGATGTGGCAGCAGCTCCGACACCGCATCGAGTGGGAAAGTCGGCGAGTTGAAGGTCGGCGTGCTCGTGCCGCTGACCGGCGATCTGTCGCCGTTCGGCGGACCCAACCAGAAGGCCGCGCAGCTTGCGGCCGACACCGTCAACGCGGCCGCGACCAAGGCCGGCGTCGACCTGAAGATCACCGAATTCGTGCAGGACAGCAAGACGGATCCGCAGGGTGCCCAGGAGGGTGCGCAGAAGCTCATCAGCTCGGACAAGGTCAACGTGCTCGCTGGACCGATGGCGAGCTCCGAGACGATTCCCGTCGCCGAGAACATCTCGGTGACCGCCGGTGTTCCACTGATCAGCCCTTCGGCCACGAACCCGGACATCACCAAGCTGGCCGACAGCGGCCTGGTGTTTCGCACACCGCCGTCGGACGCCCTGCAGGGCAAGGTGCTCGCACAGGTCATCGGCGATGCCATCGGCAAGGACAAGACCGTCAACATCGGGGCGCGCAACGACCCCTACGGCAACGCGCTTGCGGGCGTGTTCGAAGAGGCGTGGAAGGCCGGCGGCGGCACGATTGGCGCCAAGGTCGTCTACAACCCTGCTGCGACGTCCCTTGACTCCGAAGCGGGCAAGCTTGCGGCGGGCACTCCGGATGCATGGGTCATCGTGGACTTCCCCGACAGCTGGCAGAAGATGGGTCCCGCCCTTGCCCGTACCGGCAAGTGGGATCCGGCCAAGACATGGACGGTCGATGGACTGAAGTCCAACGATCTTCCCCAGAAGGCGGGCGTGAAGGTCACCGAAGGTATGCAGGGCACCGTTCCGACCAGCGCGGACGCGCCGGCCGGCAAGGCGTTCGACGACCTCTGGAAGGCGCAGGTCAAGGACCCGCGTCAGACCTACGATGCACAGATGTTCGAC
>Ga0209023_10007174_pt1 | contig 11510 bp, 14 predicted proteins | sample LakOneMetagenome_FD_187468 | JGI IMG/M metagenome (GOLD analysis project Ga0209023, IMG submission 187468) | Freshwater and sediment microbial communities from Lake Erie, Canada (SPAdes) (version 2) | ecosystem: Environmental > Aquatic > Freshwater > Lentic | place: Lake Erie, Canada...
ATCCTGACATTACGCGATGAAGGGCGTGTTCCGGACATGAAAAAACCCGCGAGGCGCGGGTTTGTCCAGTCGCTTTTCCGGATGGTGGCCGGGGAGGGAATCGAACCCCCGACACGGGGATTTTCAAAAGTGGTGTCGAGCTTTTGCGAGCCCCGGCGCAACGCGGCCTGCCCGCGTGCACGTGCATAAGTGCATGATATTTCTACACTTTTAAGTGGCATAGGTGTAAGCTTCGATGGCCGGCGATGGTCGCCGATGCAAACCGAGTCGGGCCATAGTCGGGCCATAACTCGGGTCACCGGAGAAGCCGAAATGGCGGAAAAGAAGGTTCGCAAAGCGCCCGAAACGCACCACTTGGACGACAAGTTCATTAGCGAATTGCCGCGACCTGTAAAGGGCAATGTCATCTACTACGACAGGGAAGTCAAAGGATTTGCAGTTCGCGTTACTGCGAGTCCCGGTGCCACGTTCTTGTTCTGCTATGGCTCTAGGGGCGCTGGCGGTAGCGCCCGACGAATGCCGATTGGCAAGTGGTTGCCGGCAAGTGGTACTACAAGAAGCTCAAACGTCAAGAAGATGCGTAGCTTGGCAGCCGAGTATCGGACAAAGGTGATAGCTCGGGGCGATCCATACGCAGAGCAAAAACGTGTAGAGCATGAAGAGAAAGCGGCCGAGGAGGAAGCTAAAGCGGCCAAGCGTCGCGAGGAAGCTGAGCTAACCGTAGATGAGCTTTGCAACGCCTACCTAGCCGAGCACTGCGCGACCTTGCGCAAGTCGACCAAGCGCGCGGCGGAGCTTCGCATCAATCGCTACATTCGCCCGGCGTGGGGGCCGACCAAGGCGAAGGACATCACGAAGGCCGACGTAACGAAGCTGCTGCGCCCCATTCGCGCGGCGGGCAAGCGAGCCGAGCTAATGCACGTCCTGGGACTGGTAAGCGGGCTTTTCAGCTTCGCCATCGACAACGATGACCTAGAAACGATTACGGACAACCCGGCGCGCGGCCTGAAAAAGAAGTGGCTGGCGAAGGCCGACCGCGTGCAACCCCGCGACCGCGCGCTGACAACGCAGCGCGAGTTCCGCGCGTTCTACCTTGCGACGCGTCCCGGCCATTGCTCCCCGATGCACGACGACGAGGCCGCATGCCTGCGCCTAATGATGCTGACCGGGTGCCGCCCCAGCGAGGCCGCCGGCTTGCCATGGTCGGAAGTCGATATGCACGCTCGCGTGTGGAACAAGCCTGCCGATGTGGAAGGTCGGAGCAAGTCGCGCCGCGCGGACGTTGTGCCGCTGGTGGAAGATGCGATGGAAATTCTGCAAGCGCGCCGGGGCAACGGTAGCGCCTACGTGTTCCCCAGCGGTCGCAGCCGCCGAGTCGCCAATGGGGGCGGGGAAGGCGTGATGACGGAGAACCGGCTGGCCGGGGCACTGCGGCGAGCCGCGCCGCGATTGAAGCGCATGGGCGTGCAGCCATTCTCGCCCCACGACCTGCGCCGCACGGTGACAACCGGCCTGTATGAAATCGACGTGGATAGCTACCTAATCAAGCGCACGTTGAATCACGCGACGACGGGCGTCACCGATACTCACTACAACAAGCACACATTCATGCGTCAGCGCCGCGCTGCGTTGGAAGGCTGGGCCGCATACCTGCAACAGACGATCCGTGGCGAGCCGGCAAAGGTGTCCAATGTAGTGCCGATTCGAGGAGTTGCGAAATGAGCATCATCGATCACGAATTGCAATTGCGCGGGCTGGTTGCTACTGGCGCATGTCGTTCACTAGCCGAGGGCTATTACGACTATGAGCGCGCCGACGACAAGCCGCCGCGCTTTTTCTATAGCCCTGAGGCGAATCAACAGTTTGTGCGCAGAACTGCGAAGCTCATCCGTCAGCTTATGGCGGCACAGACGCGTGGAGATGCGCAGGAAGTTGCCTTATTGATTCAATGCTTATCAACAGACGATGCGGAAGCTTTGGAAAGGTTGGCGTATGGCGAAAGCGTGAATCGCGCGTATGTTCGCCCGCAGCAACTTGCGGTTCCAGTTCCGATCCGACGAAGGGTGGATGCGCGAGGCTGGGAAGTACTCGACGAAAATGGTGCTGTGAAGTATGAGATGAGCGACCGTGTGAGCCCAGTTCCGGAGGAGCAGCGCAACACGTGGAAACAACACGCGGCAGAATTGGAAGCGTTGGTTGCTCGGGGGATGGGTGAAGGCATCACGCGTAAGGCTATTGTCGACAAGTGGATCAAGGAATACATCGCGCAAAATTGCAGCGATACGCAGAAACAACGTAACCGGGTTCGGAAGAATCTGCGCGATAACAAGGTTTTGATGAAGTAAAACTTACACCCCGGTCGCCCGTGTAAGCGAACCGGGCCATGTAATAGGTGCCACCTAAACAGCTATGCGGGTGGCACATGGCAACGCAGGAACAGCTACAGGAAGTTATAAATGACTTCCTTACCGTGCGCGAAGCGGCCAAGGAAATTGGCGTACACGTTCGCACGCTCAAGTACTGGAAGGCGAACGGTTACGGGCCCGATCATTTCTACATCGGTAAGCGCTTGTTCTATCGGCGCTCGGACGTTATCGCGTGGCTCAATAAGATTAGCGAGACCAAGGCCCCGATCACGAAGGGTCGCCGGGTGCGCGCATGAACGTGAAGCGCAAAACCGGCATCCCTGCCGAGCTTCGCGCGCTGCCGCACTGGGTTGTCTCGGCTCCCGATGGCAGGCCGATCAATCCGCGCACTGGGCGCAACGCCAAGAGCAACGACCCGCGCACGTGGGCCACGTTCGCTGAAGCGGCTGAGGCATGCGAGGCACGCGGCCCCGGCTACTTGCCAGCGTTCGCGCTAACGGCGGACGACCCGTATTGCGCGGTTGACCTCGACGACAAGCCGGACAAGCCCGCAAGCCATGAAACGCGCGCGCTGTTCGACACCGTTGTGGACGGGCTCGACAGCTACACAGAGCAAAGCCGCAGCGGGCGGGGCATTCACATAATCGTCCGCGCCGAGCTTGCAGCGCCGCTGAAAACGGCGCACGTGGAAGTATTCGACCGCGCGCACTTCATCACGCTTACAGGCGAAGTGATCGGCAAACGCAAACCGATTCGGGAGCAATCCGATCGCGTCGCGCGAATCGCGTCCGAGCTACGCCTGAACAAGCCCCCGGCGGCGCAGGCCCTTGTCACCAGCGAGCCCGAGCAACTCGACGCCGACGTGCTGCGCGTCGCAGCCCTCAGCCCTAAGTTCGACGCCCTGCATGCGGGCGATTGGGATGGCTATGCGTCGCAGTCGGAAGCAGACCTGGCCTACATCGGAATGCTGTGGAACGCCAGCGGCAACGCCGAACAGGTCGAACGCCTATGGCGTGCGTCGCCGCTCGCGCAGCGGCCCAAGGGCCAGCGCGAGGACTACTTAGCCGGCATGCTCGCCAAGGTGACCCAGTCCCCGGCGCGGATTTACAACGACGACGATCCGGCATCGTTGTTCAGCGATACGGCGAATGCGCGGCGCGTGGCGCATCACATGGGCGGTTGGCTGCGTTACGTGCCCGGCATTAGCTGGCACGTGTGGGATGGCGTGCGTTGGCGCTGCGACCCGCTGGAAGCCCGCCGCCACGTCGGTAAGCTCGGCGCAATCGTGATGCGCGAGGCGGGTGAGATTGCAGTCCGTGACCAGTCCGACGGCGCACGCGAGCTATCGAAGGCGCTAATGAAATTCGCCGGCCAGTCCGAAAACGTTCCCAAGATCGAAGCGGCGATGAAGGCGGCGGAACCCCTGCTGCGTTGCGACCCCGATGCGCTCGACGCCGACCCGTGGCTGCTGGGTTGTGCGAATGGCCCCGTGGACTTGCGCACTGGGGAGCTGCTGCCAGCCGACCCGGCGCGGATGCTTACGAAGTCGACCGGGCATGCGTTCGACCCGGATGCTCAGTGCCCCACGTGGGAAGCGTTCCTCGCGCGAATCTTTCGCGGCAACCCTGAGCTACCCGAGTTCATGCAATGGCTCGTGGGCTACTGGCTCACCGGGCTCACCGATCCGCCCTATATGGCGATCCTGTATGGCACGGGGGCCAACGGTAAATCTACGCTGGTCAGTGCAATTCAAAACGCCATGGGCGAATACGCGGGCGTCGCCGCGCGTGGCTTACTTGTGAAGCGATACGGAGAGCAACACACGACGGACATTGCGGCACTACAGGGGAAACGGTTCATTATCGCGTCGGAGTCGGCCGAAGGTGCCAAGCTCGACGAGGACAAGGTCAAGGCGCTCACGGGTAGCGACCGCATCACGGCGCGCTACATGCGGGAAAACAATTTCACGTTTACGCCGACGTTCAAGGTCGCAATGCAGACCAATCACAAGCCCAGCATTCCCGGCACAGACGAAGGAATCTGGCGGCGCATCCTGCTTATCCCGTTCGCCGAAATGATCCCGGAAGCAGAGCGCGACCTTCTTTTGCGTGACAAGCTGCGCAACGAAGCTCCAGGCATTTTGCGATGGGCGGTCGATGGTGCGCGCATTTTCGCTAGAGATATGAATCGCGCATCGCCCGCGATTGTCACGGCAGCGACGCGGGCCTATCGTACGGAGAGCGACGTGCTGGGCGCTTTCATCGAGAGCGAATGTGTCGAAGGTGCTGACTGTGTTGTGCCGTCGGCTACGCTGTTTTCCCGCTATGAATGGTGGTGTGCGAGCAACAGGGAAAGCCCGGTTGCGCATCGCACATTTGGACTGCGACTCAAAGAGCGGGGATTCGACGCTACAAAGGACAGGCGTGGACAACGGCAGTGGAAAGGCATCGCGCTCAAACCGCTGCCGAAGCATGCGCGATGACGAAATTGCGCCGTCATGTGCCGTCGTTGCGCCGTTGGCATGAAGCAGCAGACGGCGTTTTAAGGTGCCGGGCAGGTCGGGCGCTAGGTCGGTAGCCGTTCGGGCTGCGCGGGTCGCTTAGGACGGTTTTAGATCGAAATAGGGGCGGTTGCGCAGCGCTTGGTGGCTCGGCGGCCACGTGCCACAAATGCGACGGCGCAACGACGGCTTATTAGCGCAAGTTTCGGCATAAGCCTAAGCAAAAATTAGTGCTTCGCGTGGCAACCCGAAAACCGCGCCAATGCGCCGTCGATGCGCCGTCGTTATCACTTGTGTGGCGCACCGAGCCCGCAGTCCTTCGCGCGGCGTTCGGCCAAGACTTAAGACCTGATTTCAGATTGCACGGGGCCAACGCAACCCCGTGTCGGAGCGCCAAAACTCGCGCCACGTAGGGCTTCGCGCCGAGTTCCTAGCACTCGCATGAGGTTGTGGCCCGACTGTGGCCCGATTCCCAGCGCGCGGCGGGTTTACGCGAGTGCGGCCGAAAACTTACATGCCGCGCGGCCTATGTAAGTGCGCGCCCCTGCATCGTTGCGCCTACACAACCGGAGGCGCAGCCATGTCATTCGATCCATCAGTAATCATCGAGCGTTGCCAAGTCCATGGCGACGATGCTGGACGCAGCTTTCGTGAGAACACGGGCCAAGCCCTGCGCGAGATGCACGCGGCGGTCAGTGCCCTTGAACGCAACCCCATGAAGAACGCCGCTCAGGTGAAAATCGAAGCGGCAGCCATGGTGCGCAAGCGCGCCGAGGCCCGGAACGTGTTGTTCGACGTGAACCGCGAGGGTTTGCGCAAACGGCAGGCCGACGTGGCCGCGAGGGTCGCCAACGCATTGCGACCGCCGAACCCTGCCGAGGCCCAGGAAATTCGCGCTGTGTTGCGTAGCATGTCGGAAAAGGAACGCTATGACTTGATCAATCGTGCCGAGGGCACGGACGATCACCTGTCTTTCCTTTTCGCCATCGCTGGCGTGCCGGCTGCGCTGTCGGGCCTGTCGCCCGGCAAGGTGCTGGAAGCGAAGAACACACTGCTGGCGCTCAAGGATCCTGAACTGCTTACCCTGCCGGCGCAGCTTGCGAAGGAATCGACGCTGCTGGACAAGTGCGAGCGCGGGTTCAATGACTCCGTCGATGAGCTGGTGGACTTCGACGCCGCCGACGCGCTGCGCCAGCTTGCTGAAGAGCCGCAATGAACAGCCAAGGGGGTAGGGGCCCAGTGCGCGGGGCTGCATCCGCGGGGTCTGCGGCTCGAAAAAATACGCGTCAAATTCCCGCGTATCGCGCTGAGTTCCTACGGCCTTTGCCGAGCCAGATTCTGCGTCCCCTGTACGCAGCTCTCGACCGCAGGCGTGGACTACGGGCCCGGTTCACGTCCTACGTTTCGGCGTCGAAAGCGCTGCGCCTGTACGCGGAGCACATGGCGATCTGGAACGAAGGCGTGGACGAAAGCATGCAACGCCACGGCGCGGACGCCATCGACAAGACCGACGATGCTCAGTGCCAGACGTTCCTAGCGGCCGTCGGCCTGTCCACGTTGGAGAGGCGGCACATGCGGGAAACCGCAATCGAAGCCGCGAAGTTACAGCTTGAACTTGTGGCGCGTGAGCTGGCCGGCTTATGAGCAAGGTTGGCCAAGGCTGCAAAGTGTGCGCGCATCCCGACCGCGCGAGTATTGAACTGGGACTCGCCAACAAGGTTCCTATTCGCGTGCTCGGCAAGCGCTACGGGCTGCATCACGACAGCGTGCAGCGCCATGGTGCCCGGCACATGCCGGCTGAATTGCACGCGCAGCTCATGACGCGTGGCCGCATGACGCCCGTGGAGTTGGAAAACCTGAAAGTCACGGAATCAGAAGGCGTGTTGCAGCATCTTGTCGCCGTGCGCTCGCGTCTGTACGTGCAGATGGACGCCGCCGAGAGTCAAGACGATTACAAGGCCGCCGCGAGCGTGGCGACTGCGATCCACAAGAACCTAGAAATCACTGCGAAGCTGCTGGGCGACCTGCGCACCGGCACGGTGAACGTGACGAATAACCTGCTGGTGATGCCCGAGTTTCATGCGCTGCGCACGTCGATACTCCATGCGCTGCGCGGGCACCCCGAGGCCCGGGCCGATGTTGTCCGTGCGTTGCAGCACTTCCAGTCGCCCGACCTGCCAAGCGCCGAGACCCCGGAGGAGCGCGAGGCGGCGGCCCCGGTGCTGGAAAAGGCGCGCGATGTGACGCGGCGGAGTAGGGCGAAGCGCATAATCGAAGGGGAGGCGCGACGTGTCGACCCTAGCGCGTGATATTCAGCGAGCGCTCGACCCGTGTTTGATCATGGCCGACGCCGGCATGCAGCCGGATGCGTGGCAACGCGACGTTTTGAACAGCGATGCCCGGCGCATGCTGTTGTTGTGTTCGCGCCAGAGCGGGAAGTCCACGACGTGCGCAGCGCTCGCGGTGAATCAAGCGATCTACGATCCGGGGCTGGTGCTTTTGATAGCGCCGGCGCAGCGCCAGTCGGGCGAGTTATTCCGCAAGGTGATGGAGGTTTATCGCGCGCTGCCCGACGTGCCGCGCATCGTCCAGGAATCGGCATTGCGGCTGGAACTGGCGAATGGCTCGCGCATCGTGAGCTTGCCCGGCACTGAGGGCACGATTCGCGGCTACAGCGGCGCTAAGACGGTGATCGTGGACGAGGCAAGCCGCGTGGACGATGCGCTGTTCGCGGCCGTGCGCCCGATGCTCGCCACGACGCAAGGCCGATTCGTCGCACTGACGACGCCTTACGGCAAACGCGGATGGTTCTACGAAGCGTGGCAATACGGCGAGGGCTGGCATCGCACGAAGGTCACAGCCCACGACTGTCCGCGCATCGACCCCGTATGGCTGCGCGAGGAACGTGCGCTAATCGGCGATTGGCAATTCCGCCAAGAGTATCTCGTCGATTTCGTAGACACGAACGAACAGTTTTTTGCGAGTGACCTAATCGAAGCGGCACTGACTACGGAGGTTGCTCCGCTATGGAACTAGAAACCGCAATTAAGATGCCGACCGACGACCCGCGATTCAGTGGGGAAATCGCGTTGCGGCAGTTGCGAAGGTTCGCCGTCGGAGTGGACGTAGGGCAGGCGCACGACCCGACGGCGATCTGCGTGGCGTGCCGCATCGACACGACAACGTTCAATCCACGGTTCGCCGATGCGAACCCGATGCCGGAGCCCAGTTACGAAGTGCAGCATCTCGAGCGCTTGCGGCTCGGCATGCCTTACCCGCAACAGGTCGATGCCATCGAGAACATCCTTTGCCGTGCGCCCCTAAACCGCTTGTCGCCGGCCCTGCTGGTCGATTACACGGGCGTAGGCCGCCCAGTGTTCGACATGTTCGCCGGCCGCCCGGCGCTGCGCAGGGCGCAGGGTGTCGTTATTACCGGGGGCCGCGAAACGAACCGCGCGCCGGCCGGGTGGTCCGTACCGAAGGCCGAGCTAGTGAGCAAGCTGCAAGCGCTGCTCCATGCCGGGCAGCTACGCATCGCGGCCGGCCTGCCCGATGCGGCAGTGTTGGCGAGGGAACTGCAGGACTTCCGGGTTCGATTTACCGAGGCGGGGAACGCGACCTTCAATGCCCGCGAGGGGGCCCACGATGACTTGGTCCTTGCCCTAGCGCTCGCGGTATTCGGCCTGTCCCGGCCTGAGTGGGCGACGGCCATAGACGTCCGGTGGCCACGGTGACTGCCGTCGCAGCCTATGCGATCCTGATCCGTACAGTTGGGGATCCGGGGGCGCACATGTACAAGGACGAGCGGGACATCTTCTACTACGACGCGGTGCCGCATGTTTGGCACAAGAAGTACAAGGGTCTAGCACCATTTTCGCACTATGAGCTTGCCCGAGCACTACAACACCTATTCGCGAATGGTCAGGCTGAAGTAACTAGGCAGAGTACCCGTCAGGCTACTTACATCACGGAAATCGATCTTTACTCGGATCGATGCGAAATGCTGATTGGATATGCCGACCCTAACGCGGCTGACCCGACTTTCAATGATCGTCCTGCGAAAAAGCGGCGCGTTGTTCCAAAGATTGGTGATGAGGGGTTGGAGCATTCCGCTCACATCATCTGGTACTACGAAGATCAAACACGAAACAAGCCGTGTGCGTTCTACTTGGAAGGTGCAACGGGCCTGAGTTCAACGGCTATCGTCAGGTTTGTGAACAAACTGCTCCGCGAGTTTTGCCGGCTATATCCCGCTCATTTCACCGTCGTGGATCCTACAGGCGCTCATGCGAATGGAGCTCCGAAACGTATTGGACTGCGCCCAAGGCTAGAACTTCGGGGTCATCCTTCGGCTGAGTTCATTCGGGATTTGCAGAAGGGTGAAATTGCAGAGTTGGAGCTGATAACTGAATCGAACGCGGCCAACGTGTGGGACACCAATGGTTATGCAGTTGAAGACCATCGTGGTGTGGTGATCAAGCCAAGCACGGTCAAGCACGTGCCGGCTGCTAAAAAGTTTATTGACGGCGTGTTGAATGCGGCAGTGAAGAAAAACTATGAGAAGTCGCGTGTTGTATTCAAGACGGAAGGAAACGTCCGGAAGAACATCATGTTCTATTCGCAGAACTACCAGCTTGTTAATGACCTCAAGTATGTGAAGAAAAGTCGAATTAAGGAGTTGGGCGGAAACTTGCCGAACGCTTTTGAAGCTATGTACGGGCCAATCATGGCCGAGGTCAGGAAGATCGCCACTGGCGGTAAAAAGCCGCTGAGCAAGAAGAAGCTAGCCGTTTAGACCGATGGAATCCGAAATGCTCAAAGTGCTTATTTCCCCGTTGACGTATCTCCAAATACGTCACGAGGCGAAGCGTTGGGCGGATTGGTGGTACCCACTAGTCTTTGCGGCCTTGTCCACGTACTTGGTGCTCCGGTACGGATCGGCTGGCGCAATCGCAGGCCCAGACGGCCTCTTGTCGAAGCTGCTGATAGTTTCGTCTGTACTCCCAGGTTTCTACATCGCGGCTCTTGCCGCCATTGCGACATTTAACCGCCCTGATATCGATGAGCTAATGCCTGCTCCAACGCCTACGATTGTGCATAAGATCGGCGGAAAGAAGAATGTAATCGAACTGACTAGACGCAGGTTCTTAACTCATCTTTTCGCTTTTCTTTGTTTCGAGAGTTTGGCGGTGATGGTTACGTGCATGTTCGCTTCGTTGGTGGGCGTCTCAGTGCTCGGGAATCTTATCGACCCTGTTGCCTGCGGCGTTAGGATTGGCTTCGTGTGCTTGCTGTTGCTGATGTTTTGGCAGATGGTCTTCGGAACGCTTCTGGGTCTGTACTACTTGGGTGACCGGCTTTATAGGCCTTATTGATCCAAGAGCAGGCTTGCCCTCTAGCAATTGGAAGCGCGGCAGCCCCGCATCCCTGCGGGGCCCGTCTCGCTGGATTACCTGCCTTCCTAGGTGGCAGGGCTCAGACGTTGCCGGCATGGATAGCTTGCCGCGCGACCTAGTGCCGGGCACTCGGCGCATGCCGCAACAGCGGCTAGGAAAAGTCTGGCGCTCAATAGTCCACGTCGAAGTCGGCCCACGTCGCCGCGTGGGGTGAGTGCAGCCCTGTGATGCGCCTGCGCTCCAGCCAGTGCATCGCGTCGTTGCCATGGCGGTCGCGTATCCATAGCCATCGCCGCGACACCACGCGTCCCGGCTCGCCCCATTCATCGGGCTCACACATTTCCTCGGCTTCGCCCTCGACCGCGAGCATCGCGTCCCGGTACTGGAGAGCGCCCGAGACGAGGGCGAATTGATAACGGCGGACGACTCGGCCGGGCTGCATGCCGCCAGTGTCGCGGCCGGGGTCGCAGGGGCCGCGACCGAACAGCGCGGCTAAGGAGTAGGGGAAGCCTGAGTAACAGGCATCGCCATGATCTGAATGCCCTGATTGATTGCAACCCTGTAAGCGCTGGCCTTGCCGGCTTCGATAAAGATTTCTTGGTCAGCCCGGATGCGTTGCTGAAAGTTTGAGTTGCAAAGTCCTTCGCCGTAGGCGACTCCGCTCAAAATATGCTTCCCGGCGGCCAGCTTGAAGGCTGCTGTTTGACCTCGTTCCAGTACCGCTGCCAAGGTGCCGTCAACGCTTACGCCGGTAGCGCAGCCGCCTCCGAGCAGCCCAGAGTCTCGCGTGACCGTGGCGATTCCGTATGGCTCCGAGGGTACTTCCTGAAAGGCCAGGACTCGTCTGGCTGGCATTGCCTCGCTGGACAGCGTGGGCCTTGTGGGCATCGCGCACGCCGCAAGTGCGAGCGTTATCGACGCAAGAGCTAGGCGTCTCATCGAGCGTCTCCCCAAGGATTGGAGGGCAGTTTAGCGCCGGGGTTGCAGTGGTCGCGGCCGAGGGTGCAGGGTGTCGGGCCACAGTCGGGCCATAGCGGCGCGCGGCTCGCGCGGCCCAAAAACAAAGGGGCTCACGCTTTCGCGTAAACCCCTTGTTTTTAAGCCTCGCTCGATTTTCCGGAATGGTGGCCGGGGAGGGAATCGAACCCCCGACACGGGGATTTTCAATCCCCTGCTCTACCAACTGAGCTACCCGGCCAGGCGCCGGAAGCGAGCCGCGCATGATACGGGCCGCGCCCGCCACGGGCA
>Ga0209023_10007175_pt1 | contig 11510 bp, 5 predicted proteins | sample LakOneMetagenome_FD_187468 | JGI IMG/M metagenome (GOLD analysis project Ga0209023, IMG submission 187468) | Freshwater and sediment microbial communities from Lake Erie, Canada (SPAdes) (version 2) | ecosystem: Environmental > Aquatic > Freshwater > Lentic | place: Lake Erie, Canada | collected...
TGGCTGCCGCAAAACTCAATGGATGTGGACCTGCAAAGCCTGATCAGGCTGAAGCAGTCGCGTAATGCCGACCCCCTGGCAACGCAAACCCGGATATATAAACAAACATTACCGAACGGCCAGGAATATGCAGTAATGGGAAGCCCCAACCTTGCAGAAGTAAGAGGTATACTGATAAGTGTTGAAAACACCAACCAGCCCATAGGTGCCTGTGGTGAGGTTTGGGTAAACGAGTTACGGCTGGTGTCTCTTGATGAACAGGGTGGCTGGGCTGCACTGGGAAGAGCAGATATCAATCTTGCCGACCTGGGAACGGTTTCTGTTTCTGCCAATACCCATTCAAAAGGATTTGGTACGCTTGAGCAAAGGGTTAATGAACGGTACCGCGATAATTTTATGCAGTTTGATGTATCTGCCAACCTGGAACTCGGAAAAATATTGCCTAAAAAAGCAGCAGTTTCCATTCCTGTGTATGCCGGTTATTCCCAATCAGTAAGTACACCGGAATATGATCCGTACGACCAGGATATTAAACTGAAAGACAAGCTCAAGTCTGCTGGTAAATCCAAAAGAGATTCTATAAAAAATGATGCGATAGAATTCACTTCAACAACCACGGTAAACTTTACCAACGTAAGAAAAAACAGGACCGGTACCAAAAAACCGAAACTGTATGATATTTCTAATATTGATGTCAGCTATTCTTATCTTAAAACAAAAACCCATACCCCGCTTATTGAAAACAATGAAGTGGTAAAACATCATGGTGTACTGGGATATAATTTTGCACCGCAGCCAAAATACATAGAACCATTTAAGAAACTTAAAATGTTCCGTAAAACCAAAACACACTGGTTTGACCTTGTCAAGGACTTTAATGTAAACCTTGTTCCTTCCACATTAAGTTTCCGGGCAGATGTTAACCGGCAGTTTGGTGCCATCAGGCCAAGGAGTGTGGGCGCATCAAAATATGCTATTCCTGAAACCTATGATAAGTATTTTATTTTTCAGCGGGATTATATTTTGCGCTGGAATTTTACCCGTTCATTAAATTTCGATTTTACTGCTGTTAATAATTCAAGGGTGGATGAGCCTGCAGGAAGGCTGGATAACAGTGCCAAAAAAGACAGTGTGTGGAAGAATTTTATGAAGGGGGGCAGGAATACCATGTATAATCATACGGCGAACTTTACCTATACATTGCCTACTGCAAAATTCCCTTTACTGGACTGGACAACCATGAACGTAAGTTACCAGGCCAGCTACAGGTGGGTCGGCGCTTCCCGCCTTGCAGTAAACCTGGGTAATATTATTGAAAACGGCCAGCAGCGGGAAGGTACCGTGCAAATGGATTTTACAAGGCTGTATCAAAAATCCAAATGGCTGCGCCAGTTAGAACAGCCTTCCAACAAAGACGATAAAGAACGCTGGAAAAACAGGATCACCAAAGTAAAAGATACGGTTACCACCAAAGACGGTAGAAAAATTATCAAGACCAGGAAGATCGTTGACCAGACAGCCATGCCTTATGTAGGCGGACTGGGTAAGGTTTTGGGTAAACTGTTAACCAGTATCAAACAGGTAAGCGGTACCATTTCAGAAAACGCCAATACCAGGTTACCGGGTTATACTGACAGTACAAAATACGTGGGGCAAAACTGGAGCAGCCTGGCACCGGGTACTGACTTTATTCTGGGGCGGCAACCGGACACCAACTGGCTTAATAATGCGGCAAAAAAAGGATTGATTACAAGGGACAGTAATTTCAATTCTATGTTTACGCAAAGTTTTAATCAAACCATGACGCTCACTGCACAGCTGGAGCCGGTAAAAGATTTAACCATTTCTGTAAACCTCAAAAAAACATTTAATAAAAATTATACAGAAACCTTCCGCTATGCCGATACCAGCGGTGGTACCAATTACAAATTCGGCCATCTTAATCCCTATGCAGGCGGGGGATTTGATGTAAGCTATATCGCTTACAAAACATTGTTTGGAAAATTTGATCCTAACCGTGTTTCTGAAACATTTAAAAAATTCCAGGACTACCGTATGATATTATCTGAACGCCTGGGTAAAGCAAACCCTTACACCCAAAACAGGGTGGGGGCTGACGGTTATTATTATGGTTACGGGCGCTATGCAGTGGATGTGCTGGTGCCGGCATTTATTGCTGCGTATACAGATGAAGATCCTAAAAAAATTGCCACTATCAACCAGAGCAATGCCAATATCAGGTCTAACCCGTTCCGCAGTATCATGCCCAAACCCAACTGGAAAATTGATTACAACGGTTTAAGCCGGGTTAAGGGCATGGATAAGATATTTACCAATTTTACTTTATCTCATGGCTATAATGGCAACCTCAGCATGAACGGGTTTACCTCGGCACTGCTGTATGCAGATTCATCAAGGTATGGTTACCCTTCTTTTTATGATACCCTTTCTAAAAACTTTATTCCGTTCTTCCTGGTGCCTAATATTTCTATAGGCGAACAGTTTAGCCCGCTGATAGGTGTGGATATGATGTTTACCAACCAGTTCCAGGCAAAATTTGAATACGCAAAATCCAGGCAATTAAGTTTAAGCCTTATAGATTTTCAGCTGAGTGAAGTACGCAGTACAGAATTCAGCGTTGGTGCAGGTTACCGTAAAAGAGGGTTGAGGATGCCATTCAATATTAACCTGCCTAAATTCCTGCAGAGTAAAAATCCAAATACCAGTGCCAGCAAACTGGAAAACGAGATCAACTTCAGGGTGGACTTTAAAGTAAGGGATAATGTTACTTCAAACAGCAGGCTCGACCAGGATAATACTTTTGCCACCGGCGGCAGCAAGGAAATAACCATTGTGCCCACAGTTGACTATTTCCTCAATAACCGTGTTAATATTAAATTCTATTTTGACCAGCGGCGTATTAAACCTTATATCTCATCCAGTGCCCCCATTACCAATACAAGGGCCGGGGTACAGATAAGGATATCACTGGCGCAGTAAACCCGGGGTAATGTAAAGTCTTACGTAATTAATCCTCATTTGTATAATGAGGATTTTTTTTGCTGCCTGTTTTAACTGCTGCCAGCTTTATATCAGAGCAATTGCCGAAAATAAAAAGAGCCCTGATAAGGGCTCTTTTTATTATGATCATTTAAAATTATTTGGCGGGATTGGTTTTTTTAAGCAGCATCACATAGCCGCATAAATTCTTTTTCTTTTTATTAACCTGTACCGGTTTTATCATATGGTATTCAGAAAATTTAGGGATATAAGAGTAGCTGATGACATTACCATCCACATCGCCCCACATTTTTTTCTGGTATACCACCTGTTTTTCATTCCAGTCAAACATCCGTACTTCGTACAATTTAGAGGTGATATCACCGATGAATACGAACTGGTACCAGCTGCCTTCTGTCAGGGGAACAATAACGGGCATTTCATATTCACTTTCCATTTCCATGCTGGCTTCTTTCACCACCACAAAGCCTTCTTTTGCCAGCACCTGTTTAATGCTGTCGGCCTGGTGTAATATAGAGGGGCTGCTGCAGCTGTTTTGACGTATCACTTCCTGTGCTGAAGTGTATAACCCAGTAAAGAGTAATGAAAATAATATTGTTAGAGGTAAGTAGCGTTTCATTAGTTTTTCATTTAAGGTTTTGGACTAACAAGATTACGGTATTTTGCCGGGTTTTCCTAATAAAATGAGGTTTAATCTGTACCTGCATCAACGGATAAAGAGAGGGAAATAGTATGCCGGGAAGCTTAAAGAAATGATATTCTTTACAGCTATTAAGTATTTATTTCATAAGTTATTGGTTTCTATGAAAATAAATTGCATCTGCCTGTTGGGTTGGGGTAACGGTAAGGTCGTTGATACAAACATGGGGGGGCAGGGTGGCACAGTAAAAAATTATTTCGGCGATGTCGCTCCCGGTAAGGGGGATAAGGCCTTTATAGGTGGCATCAGCCTTTTCTGTATCTCCTTTATAGCGCACCAGGGAAAATTCTGTTTCCACGGCCCCGGGATTAATGGCGGTAACTTTAATATTATGTTTCAGCAGGTCAATACGCATGGCCTTATTTAATGCATCCACGGCAAATTTGCTGGCACAATAAGCATTTCCTTTTTCATACACTTCTTTACCGGCTACTGAACCCATATTAATGATATGCCCTTTTTTACGGGCTATCATAAATGGCAATACTGCCCGGCTGGTATATATAAGCCCGTTTACGTTGGTGTTCATCATGGTTTCCCAGTCGGTAATATCGGCATCCTCAAAACTGTCCCTGCCCAGGGCAAGGCCTGCATTATTTACCAGTATGTCAATTGCCTTCCATGCTTCGGGCAGATTGTTGACAGCATTAAAAACTGCTTCTTTATCCTGCACATCAAAACAAAGGGTAAGCACTTCAATTTGATGATCGTTCTCCAGTTCTTTTTTCAATATTTCTAAACGGTCAGCCCTTCTGCCGGTAAGGATGAGGTTAAATTTTGCAGCGGCAAATTTTTGCGCACAGGCTTTTCCAATACCCGATGTGGCGCCTGTTATTAAAACAATAGTATTCATGAATGCAAAAATAAGAGAAGCACGATATAATTACCCAATTGTGTTGAAGCTGGTGATCATGATGGCCGGGCCTGCTATTGTCTTACCAGTATCACCGAACCCTTTTTAAATTTTGTATCTCCTTTAAAAGTAACACCCTCTGCCATCCACACATAAGTGGCGGGGTCCTGGCCACGGCCTGCAAAAGTACCGTCCCATCCTTTACCAATTTCTCCGGTACTGTACAGCAGCTGGCCAAAGCGGTTGTATACCCTGAAGTATTTTAATTCTTTCATACCGATTAGTATGGGCCTGAAAATATCGTTTTTACCATCCCCGTTTGGTGTAAATACATTGGGCACATACATATCAGGGTCGATATTGAACACATTTACATTTATCATGTCAGTGCCCACACAGCCATCGGCAGAAGTGGCAGTTACGGTATACCTGATAGTGGAGAGTGGTAATGATACCGGCCGCTGAATGGCATAATCATTTAACCAGGTTGGCGGATCCCAAACATAAGAAACACCGCCTGTGGCAAATAAATTCAAAGGCTGGCCTAATACCACACTGGTATCGGCAGGCCCTGCATTGGCAATAACTTTTGGATACACTGTTACCCAAACGGTATCTCTTACAGGTTTGGGACAACCCAAAGTATCAGTAACGGCAACAATATACCTGATAGAAGCAAATGGCCTTACTGCGACAGGGTTGGCTATCGACCTGTCGGTTAAAAAAGTGGACGGCGTCCATAAATAACTGCTGCCACCACTGGCATTCAGCTGTACCGATAAGCCCGGGCAAATACCTTCATCTGTTCCCGCGTTTGCAGCCGGGTAAGGAACAGATTTGATCTGTATATCATCTGCCGTTTGGCATTTGCCGATATTGGCAATTACATGATAGGTTATAGAATTGAGTGGCCGGGTAAAGGGATGTTTGGCGGTATCATTACTTAAATAAGTGGCAGGTGTCCATTTATAATGCAGGGCATCGCTTACCGTATTTAATATAAAGCCATCGGTTTGGCAGATGGTGGTATCATTACCAGCAGACAGGGTAACATGGTCTTTTACATCTACAAAAACAGAATCGGTTACATAACAGCCTAAGTTATCGGATAAACGTACATAATATTTTGTGGGTACATCAGGGCTTACCAGCGGGCTGGGCGCCGTGGTGCTGCTGATGCTGTAATTGGGCGACCAGCTGAAGTTACCGGTACCTGTGGTGGTTAACTGCAAGGTATCAATGGTGCAAATCAAAGTGTCGTTAAGTAATGTAAGTAAGGGCAGGGGCTGTACATTAACAGTAACGCTGTCAACCCTTGTTTTACTGCAGCCGGTTACACCCACGGCAACCGCATAGGTGGTGGTAACGGTTGGCGTAGCCACAGGATTGGGAATGCCTGTATTATTTAAGCCCGTTGCAGGCGACCAGTTATAGGTAACACCGCCTGTTGCATTTAACTGAACAGATTGCTGCCCGCCACAGATAACTGCATCCGGCCCGGCATTAGGGATGGCCAGTGGTTTTACCGTAATTATTTTAGTGGCAGTCGATTTACAATGTGCTCCCCAGGTAGTGAGCAAAGAATAAGTTGTGGTAACAGCCGGGTATGCCCGGGTATTTTGCTGGCCCGGAAATTCCACTGCAGTTGCAGGGCTCCACTGCCAGCTTACATTGGTGGCGTAGTTGCTGCCGCCGGTAAGCATGATGGTATCTTCCTCGCAGATGGGGCTGGGTGCAGTAATATCATTTATTAAATTCAATTTGGGTGTAACCGTAATGGAGTCTTTACTGCTGCAACCCTGTACACTGGTTAAAGTGGCATAGTATTTTGTAGGTGCCGCCGGGAAGACAAGGGGTGTTGCCGTATTGGCACCAATAATATTCGTACCGGGCGTCCAGCTAAAGCTGCCTGTGCCGGTAGCCGTTAGTTGCAAACTGTCCAGCCCGCAGTAAGCAGTATCTGCAGGAAACACATCAACCACCGGCGGGTCAAAAATAGTGACCGGTTGTGTGATGGTTTTTTCACAGCCTTTGTCGTTGGTTACTTTTAATTCTACGGTATAGTTGCCTGACTGTGTATAGGTATAAGTGGGATTTTGCAAATGGCTGGTATCTGAAAATACAGGAGGCGGAACACCAAAGTCCCAGCGCCAACTGTTCACAACGCCATATACTGTTTTTGAAGTGTCTTTAAATTGAACGGGGGCATCTTTACATTGAGAAGAGGTTATTTCAAATCCTGGAAAGAAACCCGGGAAAACATGTACAATTTGTGTTGCAGAATCACCACAGGATAGGCCCTGGTTTAAAATAAGTTTTACGGTATAATTACCTGCCGTTGTAAAAGTATGTGTTGGATTGGGCAAAAGTGAGGTGTCATTACTTCCGGATAAAGGATCGCCGAAAGTCCATAAATAAGTTGGCTGCGGATTATTGGAAGCGTTATTAGTAAATGTAAGTGTCAGTCCATCGCAGGTGGTAAAAACAGGGTCGAGGTTTGCTGTTGGGATCTGGCAGTCAACAATTCTTATTTGTAAATCTTTATAATGTTCACCAATTTTAATCCCATTCCTGTATTCGCTTACCAAAACTGTAATGGCAAATATCCTGTTGCCTAAGGGGCCAACATTTGGTGCAGTACCGCTTACCAGCCCGGTTAAAATATTTATGTTTACAGATAAGCCTAATGGCCTTAAAGCACTATATCCATTGATATAAGTTACGGGAGTATATGCAGGAGGTGAAGAGGGGTCGGGAGTAATGCATGTAAAACACGAGCCATTAGTATTTCCACCACCTGTAAAAGCATTATAAAAAGAATATACCAGCGAATCACCATCAGCATCCGTAGCACCAAAATCAAAATTAAAAGGCCTGGCCGAGCAGATTAGTACTGTGTCTTTGGTTCCAAATACCGGGCTTGTATTTGTTTCTGCTCCAATGATAGTGTTGCCGGGAATTTTTGCAAAATAGGTTGAGCCGATATTGGTGGAATTAATATTTTCCATACCATTCACACGGCAGCAGCGCTGGTAAGTAACAGTATAACCATCAGGAGAAATGGGCAAATTATCTATAATGGTGGTATAAGTTCTGTAATCAAAACAAACCAGTGATTCAATATTATCAGCGATACAGGGATCAACAGGTGTCTTTTGTATGCGTAGTACGGCGCCGCCTGCAATATTCTGTATATTTAAAAACTGGGTTCCCGTTGCAGTATTGAAAACGGTGAAAGTTACAAAGTCATCCAGTGTAGACCCGTTTGAGGCACAGTCTCGGTACATTTTTAAGGTTACACGGTATTTTAAGGTTCCGGGATTTGTGCCGGGGCCAAGATATACATAAGACATTTCTCCGCCAGAAATATGAGAAGCAAATCCTTCTAAACTGATTACAACAAAAAAGATACACGTGAAAAATTTCCTCATTACTAAGCCTGTTGGTTGCGGAGCCTAAAGCTAATAAAAAACGCCGCCTTTTCAAAGCGGCGTTGAGATATGGGAAGTATTTTTATTCACGTATCAGTATTACCGTTCCCCGTTTCTTTATTTTGTTGTTTTTATAATCTGTGCCTTCGGCATACCAAACATAAGTGGCAGGGTCCTGTCCCCTTCCGCCAAAAGTACCATCCCAGCCGCCGCCATTCATATCGGTGCTGCTGTACAATAATTGTCCCCAGCGGTTATACACCCTGAAGGCGTCAATGGATTTCATACCAATGGCAATAGGGCGGAACAGATCATTTTTACCATCGCCATTGGGTGTAAAGGCATTGGGTACATAAAAACTGGGTTCAATAAAATAAACATGCACCCTGATGCTGTCAAAAGCAAAGCAGCCAAAATTATTGCTTACCCTTACGATATACTCAATATTGTTCTGGGGCAACGCCACCGGGCTGGCAATACCAATATTATTTAACCATTGCGCCGGGCTCCATAAATAATTGGTGCTGCCGGTGGCGTGTAATAAAAGAGGCTGGCCTAATACCACACTGGTATCTCTTGGGCCGGCATCGGCAGTAATGCGGTCAACTGTAACCACCACCGTATCTCTTACCGGTTTGGGACATCCTAATGTATCGGTAACTGTAACCACATAGCGTATGCTGGCTGTGGGGTTAATACAAACAGGGTCGGGTATAACACGGCTGCTTAAAAATGCAGCGGGCGACCAGGAATAAATACTGCCGCCGGTGGCCAAAAGCTGCACCGAATTGCCCTGGCAGATGGTGGGGTCGGGGCCGGCATTGGCTGCCGGGTAAGGCACCACTTTTACAGTGATATCATTTTGCGCCAAACATTTTCCAATACTGCCCACCACGCGGTAAGTAGTGGTGGCCAAAGGAATGGCCGTTGGGTTTTTAATGGTGTTATTATTCAGCGTATTGCCTGCAGGAATTTCCGTCCATTGGTATTTTAGCGCATTACTATTGATGCGTAATGTTATGGGATCTGTTTTACAAATGGTGGTATCAGGCTGTGCAGATTGGGTAACATTATTCACCACATTTACTCTTATGGTATCATTACCCACACAACCGAAGGCATCAGTCAGCCTCACAATATAATCGGTGGTTACATCAGGGCTTACTAAAGGATCGGGTATGGTAAGGTTGCTGATATTGTAATTGGGGCTCCATAAAAAACTGCCGGTCCCAACTGCATGCAACTGTAAGGTATCAATAACACATATCAGCGTATCCCTGCCGGCATCAATGGCCGGTTTATCTGTAATGCTGATAGTACGTGGGATGGTATCAATACATCCCTTATCACTGGCCACGATAAACTGTATGTCATAACTGCCCGAAGTGGTATAAGTATGGGTGGGGTTTTTAAGGCTGGAGGTATTGTTGGGAGAAGAGAAATCTCCAAAATTCCAGCTCCAGAAATTAACGGTGCCAAAATCGGCAACTGTTTTATCAGTAAACTGTATGGGTGTGTTTTTGCACTGGCCAAAAACATCAAAATCGGGATGGAAGCCGGGGTAGACTTTTACTTTGGAAGTAGCAGAGTCTGAACAGGCGAGGCCACGGTTAACCACAAGCTTCAGTGTATAAATTCCGGTATCTGCATAAGTGTGTATGGGGTCGGGTAATGTTGATGTACCGCCATCTCCAAAGCTCCAGTCATAAGTTTGAATATTATTGCTGCCACCTAAATTGGTAAAGTTTACAGTGTATCCATCACAACTGGTGTATGAAGGTTGTAATTTGGCTGTGGTGGTATTACAGTCGGCCACCTGTATGTGGAGTGATTTTCTTACTTCAGCTATTTTGATATTTGTACCCCTTTTGTATTCACTTACGGCAACCGTTACCACATAAACACCAATGCCCGGTGCTGTACCACTTACAATACCTGTTTGCGTATTAATCGTTACGCCAGTGCCCAAAGGAAGTGTGCCGGAATACCCGGAGGCATACGGTATGGTACTGAATGGAGGACCGGAAGAAGGATTAGGAATGGGACTGGTATTTGACCCGCCGGAATACGCGGTAGTAAAACGGTATACTAATGAATCGTTATTAATATCTGTAGCGCTGAAATCAAAAGTAAAAAAATTGTTTTGGCAAATGATTGCCGTATCGTTTTGAGAAAATTTTGCACTGGAATTGGTTACGGCCCCTGGAAAAACAGCTGTGCCCGGTATATTTACCGTCCAGGTTTCTCCCTGGTCCTGTGAGGGAGGCAGTACATTTATTATATTGGTTATCCTGCAGCAGCGCTGGTATGAAATAATATAACCGCCCGGGGTATTGGGAAGGTCCTGGATGGTTTCATAAGTATGGATCCGGTAACAGATGTTGGGTATATTATTAATGCAGGGATGACAATCGGGCAAAGCACAATTATTAATATTAACGTCTGTTGATACAGGAACCGTTATATTATCAATCTGGGCAAAACTGGTAGCATCAAAAATTGTAAATGGTACAGAAGCATCTATCTGGCCGGCATTAAGATTACATTCTGTGTATACTTTCAGGGTGATCCTGTACTTTGATGTATTGGCGGCGCTGCCCGGCCCCAGGTATTCATAATACATCCACCCGCCCTTTGTATGGTTGGCATATAATTCCTTTGCACCCAAAAACAAAACCATTAAAACAAGCCAGTATTTTTTCATAGCGTTTACACTGCAAATATGAGACCTAAATTTACTGCAAAATGCTGCCTTTACGGCAATATGGGTTACTAAATGTTTAAACGGCAGAACTTTATTCCTGTTGTGCTGATAAAAATCCCTTCAGGGCAGTATTCATTTTTCCGGGCTCCTCCCACATGCCCATATGTGCACTGTTACGCAGGATGTGAATATGGCTTTGCTGCGGCAGGTGACATTGCTGCAGGCTTTGGGCAAAAGGAACAGCTTTATCATGTTCGCCCATTACAAATAATACAGGATGGGGAAATGATTTCAATACTTCGGTACGGTCAGGCCGGTTTATCATGGCGGTATAATAGGCTGCCAATGCTTCAGTAGTAAAGTTTTTACCTTCTTCAATTAACCTGGTACAGGGGTCTGACGGCTTAGAGCCGTCTTGACCCCCTCCCAGGAACAAACCCGGGATAGCGGTTTTTAAAAATTCATAAGCGCCATGTGTGTTTATGAATTCAATTGATTTTTGCCGGGCCAGTTTTTTTTCCTCACTGTCGGCATAAGCAGATGAATGCACCAGGCCAAATGCGGTAAGCAACTGCGGGTATTTTTCTGCAATAGCTAAAGTAATATAGCCACCCATGCTATGCCCGATCAATACAACACTGTTTAATTTTTCCTGTTCAATAATTGCACGGGTACATTCACCCATTCCTTCAATGCTCATATCAGCAATCATGTCACTCTTGCCACTGCCCGGTAAGTCGGGGATAATTAAACAGTATTGCTTTTTTAAAAAATCAATTTGATTTTGCCAGATATTGCCGT
>Ga0209023_10007176_pt1 | contig 11509 bp, 6 predicted proteins | sample LakOneMetagenome_FD_187468 | JGI IMG/M metagenome (GOLD analysis project Ga0209023, IMG submission 187468) | Freshwater and sediment microbial communities from Lake Erie, Canada (SPAdes) (version 2) | ecosystem: Environmental > Aquatic > Freshwater > Lentic | place: Lake Erie, Canada | collected...
AACACGTCGGCGTTTGGCAGATTCGTGACGCGTGTCGCGCTCCGCTTGTCGAGGTCGAGGATGATCAGGTTGTAGCGGCTGTTGACAGGAACCAGTGCCGCCATGAATTTTTGATCCGGCGAGAAGTTCAGTGACCGGTATTCAGCCTTACGGAACAGCGTCTCCACCGGAATTTCCGGAACAGCCTGCGCGAACGACAGCGTTGTCGTCATCGTGGCGACCGTGAGCAGCAGCGCAAGGAGTAGTTTTCTCACCAAATTCATCTCGTTTTCCCGGAGTAATGAGGACCAAAGTCAGAATGATGCCACGTAGACCCAAAACGCTCCTGCCGTGGTTTTGTCAGTACCCGTAACACCGCGGCGCAACGGCCATAAAAAAAGGGAGCTCGCGCTCCCTTTTTTGTCGCCGGATCGCTCCGGCTTCGTAGCGCTGACCGACTACTTGAATTTGTAGGTCAGGTTCATGCGGTAAGCACGGCCACGCACGTCGTACTGTGTGAAGTCGTACAGGAACGTACCAGAAACGCCCGGATCGTAAGGTGGCAGCTTGTTCATCACATTGAGCACCGATGCGTTGATCTTTAGCTTGTTGTTGAATTCGTATCCACCGAAAAGGTCAATCGTGGCACGTGAACCAATCTTGTCGCCATAAACGCCGGTTTGGAATTGTGGATCGTTAGTGGTCGCGAAATAGGAACCCGGCAGAAGCTGCTGGTAATAGCTGTGGATATAGTTCGCGGTTACGTTTGCAGACCACGGACCTTGGTCCCAACCTAACGAGAGGCTACCGCGAATTCGCGGAATAGCGGAACCAAAACCATTGTTGCCTACGTAGTCGGCGCTGTCATCAACTTGATACTTTTCGATGTATGAAGCACCGAGTCGCAACCCGAATTTCCCGTACAACGTCGTGAAACGATATGTTGCGTCAAAGTCAAGCCCCGACGTTACAACTTTTGATTGGTTGTAGTAATTCGTCGCTACTAAGACGACAACCCCGTTGGTTGGATCGCGTGTGATGGTGCCTAAACGCACACCGTTGATGATCCCGTCACCGTTTACCAGCTGCTGAAGTGAAGGTGCCGCCACCTGATCGCGCCAGTCAATTTGGTACCAATTCAAGCCAAAATTTAGGTCACGAGTCGGCTCAAGAACAAAACCCACCGTTGCGCTACGAGACTTCTCAGCTTTAAGGTTCGGATTACCGCCGAATTGTCCGGAAATTTGGGTCGCAGCGCCAGTGGCAGGATCAATCACCGTGGTGAAGAACGTTGCAGCCGATGGGCTAATTTCCGGCAATGTAGGAGCGCGGAAGCCTTCGCCCCAGTTAGCACGAATTAGAAATTCAGGGCTCACTTTCCACTTCAGACCAACTTTGGGGACGGTAGAGCTGCCGTAGTCGCTGTAGTGGTCAGAGCGCACCGCAAGCTGCGCTTCAAGCGATCGCGTAATAGGGATGCCCGCTTCCATGAATACGGCGAAGCTGTCGCGCTTTCCGTCAGTCGCCGTAATACCTTGACCCATCACGAAGCCGCTGCTTTGAATTGCAGCCGGTCTATCTTTCATTGACTCCGAGCGGAACTCAGCGCCAACGGCCAAGCCGATAGGCCCACCGGGCAGCTGGCCGAACTCGGTTGAAGCTCGGGTATCGGCGAACATTAGTTCTGACGCAGATTTTCGTGAGAAATTTGCCCGAATCTGATCTCGAACAGCCGCGCTATTGAGTGTCTGATTATCCAGATTGTAGGTCGAAGATGTCGATGTCGGAATTGGGGGCTGGCGACCAGTGCTAACCCCAAAGACCGCTCCGATTCCACGGATGTCCAATCGGTTGAAATTGTCCGCCGAAACTTCGTTACGAGACCAACCAACAGCGCTGTCGCCATCCCAAGCTCCGATTGAGTACTTCAATCCGGCGAGCACGCGCGTACTGTCCGACTTAATCGCCGTATCTCGCGTTCCCATGTCTTGCTGAACTCCGGAATAGCGAGCAAGCGAGTTAAATGGATTGCCTGCCGAGCCAGGCGCGAAATTGATATTGAATACCGGCTGAATACCTTGGGAAGCGAGCAGGGAGTTCGTGCTTCCGGCAAAGAAGGGAGCTTGAAACTTCTGGAAAGTCTTAGTCTCAGAAAGTCCCAACTCTGCATAACCTTGGAGTGTCGGGCTAAATTCCACCGTCGCCTTGCCTAAAAACCCGAAACGCTCCGTTCCCGGCAACGCCGTAAACTGGTCGTTAAAGTCCTTGGTGCAAAAGGTATTAGTCGCTGCTGCACGCGCCGTCAAAGTTGCCAAGGTGGCAGCCGACTGATTAGTGGAGAGATTGATTAGACCCGCAGCTACCGCTTGAGGCCCCGTCATCACGGTGCCAGTGCAGCTTGAGGATGCTCGGAAATTCTGCGTCGCTGCCCCAGCGTTCGTGAACTGCTGCCAAGTGCCTGGACCGGTCAAGGACTGGAAATTCCGTCCACCGCCTACACGGCCGCGCCAATCGCGCGATGCACCGAAATCGGTTTCGTTGAGCATGACGAGATCACGCTTGTAATAGTCGAAAACGCCGAGGACCGAATACTTGTCCTTGCCGAGATCCCCAAAGCCGCCAGTAGCGCTGAAGCGGTAGTCACCGTTGCCCGAGGCAGATCCAGCTCCCGCCGAAAATTCAATGCCCTTATAGTCCTTGCGCAGGATTACGTTGACAACGCCTGCGATCGCGTCGGAACCGTAAATGGCGGAAGCACCGTCCTTGAGGACTTCGATGCGCTCAACAGCAGAACTCGGGATTGAGTTCAGGTCAACGAAGGTGTCCTGCAGGTTCTGGGCGAAGCCATAACCGGCGGTACGACGACCGTTGATGAGAACCAGCGTTGCCTTTTGACCAAGACCCCGCAGCGAGATGCCAGATGCGCCGGGCGCAAAGCTGTTGCTGAAACTCTCGGAATAGCTGTTACCGGAGTTGGCCGGAACATTGCGAAGTACTTCAGCAATGGTCGGCTGACCGGACCGTTCGATTTGTTCCCGCGTGATGACGTCAACCGGAGCAACCGTTTCGACATCGGTCCGTTTGATGTTGGAACCCGTTACTTCGACTTTTTCGACCTTCTGCGGTGTTTGTTGCGCGTAAGCAACCCCGGCGGCCACAAAGGTGGCCGCGATAGCGACGACCAATTGTTTCTTCTGAATCATAAAAACCCCTGAAATCCCAGTGAGGGCGGTTGAAAGGATGACTTAGTGATTCTGTCATCAAGCGTCACAATGGGCTACCTGCAAGCTGAACGCTGGCTGACGAAAACAGCATCTGGCCGGCGAGGGAAAATTTGCGCAACAAATTGCAAACCATTGAAAAACAAGACGAATTATTTTCGCCAGCCGCAAAAAACAGATCTTTCAAACAAAGACTGAGTGCCTGTACAGGCGTACACTTACCAATCAGCTTCTTTATGAAAGCCCCACTTTATCGGGGCTATGGGCCGATTTTCCCTTAAGTCGACTTTCGCTATTTTTCGATTTGAGCCCTTATTCATAAAGGCTTGGATAAAATAGCTGAATACGGTCCGTTGCATGCGTGCAACACTCGACGCCCCTGATATGACAAGGGGCTTCGGGTTGTGCAGGTTTTTGCTTTTGGGCGACAAGTGGTGCCGTCGGCACTTGATCGCGGCTCGACACGACGTTGCGTCGCGACAACCGGGCGCCCGCGAGCGCCCGTGTCCGTGTATCCGCAATCAGGCGGTCGCGACGAGCCCTTTCGGGATCGAATCAAGCAGTTTTCGGGTGTAGGGCTGCTGCGGCGCGGCGTAAAGCGCGTCGGAATCGCCCTGCTCTACTACGTTACCTTCGCTCATCACCATGACCTCGTCGCTCATGTATTTCACGACGGCGAGATCATGGGAGATGAAGATGTAGGAGAGACCAAACTCATCCTGCAAGTCCTGCAGCAGATTGAGCACCTGCGCCTGCACCGATACGTCCAGCGCCGAGACCGACTCGTCGCAGATGAGGATATCCGGCTTCATGGTCAGGCAGCGGGCAATGGCGATGCGCTGACGCTGTCCGCCAGAAAACTCGTGCGGGTACTTGTAGAAACTCATCTCGGGCAGGCCCACTTTGGCCAGCAGCTCGAAAGCCATCTTCGCGCGATCCTCGGCCCCACTGCCGATGCCGTGAACGATCATCGGCTCACAGATGATCTGGCCCACAGTGAAACGCGGGTTGAGCGAGGCGTACGGGTTCTGGAAGACGATCTGGATGCGCTTCTTGTAAGGCAGAAACTCTTTCTCGCTCATCGCGAAAATGTTCTTGCCATCAAACCAGGCCTCACCCTTTGTTGCATCATGCAGGCGCATGATGGTGAGACCAACGGTCGTCTTGCCGGAGCCGGATTCGCCAACCAGTCCAAGCGTCTTGCCCTTGCGCAGCTTGAACGAAACATCAGTTGCCGCGTGGAAAACGCGCTTGCCGAACAGGCCTTCGCGCGAGACGAAATCCTTGCACAGGCCCTTGACCTCAAGCACGACCGGGTCGCTCTCGTTCACGCCACGCGAACGCTGTTCAAGACGCATGGCATCGGCACGGCCCGCCATGAAGTCGTCAATGACTGGCAGCCGCTTCGGTCGCGAATCCACGACCGGGCGGCACGCAAGCAACGCCCGCGTGTAATCGTCCTTCGGCGCGGAGAAGACGTCCCGCGCCGCGCCCTGTTCGCGGATTTCGCCGTTGCGCATCACGACCACGCGGTCCGCGATGTCGCCAACCACGGCGAGATCGTGCGTAATGAACAACACGCTCATGCCATGCTTCTTTTGCAGCGCGGCGATCAGATCGAGGATCTGCTTCTGGATCGTGACATCGAGCGCCGTGGTCGGTTCGTCAGCGATCAGAAGCTTCGGCTCACAGGCGATGGCCATCGCAATCATCACGCGTTGCTGCTGGCCGCCCGACATCTGGTGTGGAAAGCTGTCGATTTTGATCGTCGGCTCGGGAATGCCCACTTCCGTGAGCAGCGCGATCGCGCGCTCACGCGCGGCCTTGCCAGCAAGGCCCTTGTGTTCCTTGAGCACTTCTTCGATCTGGTAGCCCACGGTGAACACGGGGTTCAGCGAGCTCATCGGCTCCTGGAAGATCATCGAAATCTTGCTACCGCGCAGCGCGCGCTTCTCGGCATTCGAGAGCGTCAGCAGGTTCTTGCCTTCAAATTCGATCGCGCTCGCCTTGTCGACGGTCGCGTTTTCCTTGGGCAACAGGCCCAGCACCGCGAGCGAAGCCACGGATTTACCGGAGCCAGACTCGCCAACCAGTGCAACCGTCTGGTTTGGCATGACGTCAAAGGAGATGCCTTTCAGCGCTTCGAACGAGTTGGTTTTGTCAAGACGAAACTTGACGCGCAGATTCTTGATTGACAGTAGGGGTGTGCTCATGGTCGCCTCTTACTTCAATTTCGGATCGAGCGCATCGCGCAGCGCATCGGTAAACAGGCTGAATCCGGTGACCAGAATCGCCATGAACGCGGTGGCTGCCGCCAGTTGCCACCAGTAGCCAAGGATCAGCTCGTTCTGCGATTCGTTCAGCATCGAACCCCAGCTCACGGTGTCCACCGGCACACCGAAGCCCAGGAATGACAGGATCACCTCGGATTTGATGAATAGCACCACATGCAACGAGAGCTGCACCAGGACCACGTGTGAAATGTTGGGGAAGATGTGCACGAACATGCGCCGCATGTTGGATGCACCAATAGCATTGGCCGCGCGCACATAGTCGCGGGCCTTATGTTTCAGGTACTCCGCGCGTACGAGCCGGAAGATGCTCGTCCAGCCGGTCAGGCCAAGAATCAGCACTACGGTCAGAACGCCTTTCTGCTTGAGCACGGCGGCAATTGCGAGCACCAGCAGGATGTATGGAATGGAGCTGAAGATCGAATAGAACCAGTTCAGCGCATCATCGGTCTTGCCGCCGTAATAACCGGCAAAGGCGCCAAGAATTGTCCCCATCAAGGTGGCAACGATTGCCGCCGCGAAGCCCACCAGGATCGACGTCTCGGAGCCCTGAATCACCTTGCTCAAAACGTCACGGCCCCATTTGTCGGCGCCAAACGGCAAATGCTCCAGACGCTTCTCGTCCACCACAGCAGCCGCGCCATCGCCGGTGCGGCCGAGCTGTTTGCGCAACTCCACCATCACCTCGGCGAGCGGATCAACCACCTTGATGCCCGAATCCACGGGCCCCGTGGCTTGCCCGAGTTGTCCTTTGAGTTCGCTGATCACGGCGCGCAGCGGATCACGCTCATTGAGCAGCTCCACCTTGGCGGCCCCGTCCACGGCCGGGCCGGAATCGGTTGCTTTGCCGGCCTTGAGGTCTGCAGCGGGCACGTGGCTGTCCTTGAACCAGGTCGGTGGCGCGTAGTTGATGGCCACCTCCCGGTTCCAGTCCCTGGCGATCAAGCCGAAGAACGCCGCCAGCGACAGCAGCAGGAAAACAATCACCACGACCATCGAGACGACCGCGATACGGTCAGCCATCAGTCGTTTCCACGCCAGCGACCACAGGCCCGGCGAGCGCTCGATGCCCATCGGCACCCCGGTAGAAGTCATTGCAGCAGTTGTCATCAATGCCTCCGGCTTATTTGAGTTCGACGCGCGGATCGACTGCCTTGTAGAGCAAGTCCGCTGCGAGGTTGGCCAGCATCGTGGCAAGGGCGACGTACACCGTGATCGCCTTGATCACCGGGAAGTCCGACCGCTCTACTGCGAGAATCACCTCGCGACCGATGCCAGGCACCGAGAAGAAGCGCTCGATCAGGAAAAGGCCCACGAGCAGACCCGGCAACTGGATCATCAGGTTGGTGATGATCGGAATCGACGCATTGCGCAGGACGTGCACGAACATGACCCGGTTTTCCGACAGACCCTTGGCGCGTGCCGTGCGAACGTAATCCTGATTCACCTCGTCGAGCAGGAACGTCCGGTACAGGCGGATATTCGGCGCCAGCGAAACCACCAGCGCAATCAACACCGGTAACGCCGCGAACTTGAACAGATTCTCGGCGAACGAATTGCCCCAGCCCTGGACCGGGAACCAGCCGAACTTGTAGGCGAGCCAATACTGGAACACGATGATGTAGACGAGAATGGATACCGACTGGGCGACGGTGCACGTCACCATCGCGGCACGGTCGGTGAACGACCCGCGCACATATGCCACCGCCAGCGCGATGCTCACCGCAATCACCGTCTCCAGAATCAGCAACGGTATGCCGATCATCAGTGAAGCGGGAAGGCGCGTGGCAAAGATACTCGACACGACTTCGTTGGTGCTCCAGCTCGAACCAAAGTCAAAGGTCACCACCTGTTTGACGAAGATCAGCAGTTGCATCCAGTACGGTTCGTCAATGCCAAGCTGCTTGCGGATGTTGGCGATTTGCTCCGGGTTGGAAATCTTCCCCGCGAGCAGATAGGCCGGGTCGCCCCCGACCACGTTGAACAGGAAAAATATCAGGAGAATCACGCCCGCCATGGTTGGCAGGATTTGCCACAGGCGGCGAACGATATAGCCAGTCATCGCCTATTTCCCCTTGCCACTACCGGCCATGTTGACGTCGTAGTACAACCAGTCCGCCAGCAGCACCGGGTGCTTCTTGTAGCCCACGACCCACGGATAAATCATCTGGTTGCGATAGCGCGTGACGCCCAGCGTCCACGGCGTATCGGCCTCGAACTGCTTCTGCATCTCAAGGTAAATCTTGTCGCGCTCCGGGCCGTCCGGCAACAACGCCGACTGTTCGTAGAGCTTGTCGTAGGCTTCGCTCTTGTAGCAGCCGTTGTTCGATTCGCCAATGTTCTTGCTGTAAAGCAGTTGCACGAAGTTGTCGCCGTCAGGATAGTCGGCAATCCAAGCGGCACCGCGAATCGCAATCTGACAGCGCTTCTCGCGCTTGATCGAGTCCGCGAACTTCTCTTTCTCTGCCTCGTAGCGAATGCCGACCGCATCCATGTTCTTTTTGTAGAGCTCGTCAAACTCGCGTTCCAGCGCGATGGGGGTTGACGTGTACTTGAACACAAACGGCTTGCCATCCGGTGTATTGCGATAGCCGTCTGCGCCCTTTTTGTAGCCAAACTTGTCGAGCAGCGCGTTGGCCAGCACCGGGTTGTAGCTGATGCTGGATACAAAATCCGGCTTGTTGCCAGCTACGCCCGGCGGTACCAGAAATTCGGCGCGAACGGCGTTGCCCTTGCGGATAATTTCAATTTCTTCATCACGATTGATCGCCATCGCAGCTGCCCGGCGCAGCGCAATCTTGTGCGTCTCGGCGCCGCCCCATACCGGGTCGTTCCACTGGAAGTAGGTGTAGGTGTACTCCGGGTCCAGCAGTCGCTGCACGCGAATGCCCAGCGCCGCCAGGTCCGGTGCCAGCTTGCCACCGGGCAGCGCCTGTTTGATGAACGACTGCGGCATGTTGAGTACATCAAGCTGCTGGTTCTTGAATGCCAGCCAGCGCGATTGCTCTTCCTCAATCGGGTAGATCTCGACCCTATCAATGATGGCGATGGGCTTGCCCTTCATCGCCTTGACGATTACGTCGTCATACGCGTTCTTGCCCGAAGGCTTGAAGTCCCACGTGCCGCCGCGCCAGTTCGGGTTCTTCTCAAGCACCATGCGCTGTCCACGCACCCATTCCTTGAGGTAGTAGGCACTGGAACCTACTGGATGACTTTGCGCATCGTTGGGATATTTTTCAATGACTTCACGGGCGACGATGGCGTTGCCGTTGTGCGCCAGGACATAGCCGAAGTTGTAATCCGGCTTGGTCAGGTGGATTTTGAGGGTGTAAGGATCAACAATCTCAAGTCCCGCGACTGGAGCATCCCAATTAAGCTTGCCAGCCTTCTTGCCGGCCTCGTACCACTCGTTGAGTCCGACAATTTTGTCGGTAATGAGGAAGCGCCAGACCGGCTTGATCGAATCATCAAAGTGGCGCTTGAACGTGTAGGCGATGTCGGTCGCCGTCAGCTCGCGCTTCTTTCCGCCAAACACCTCGTGCGGGGCGAAATACACGCCCTTCTTCAACTTGAGGGTGTAGAGCTTGCCGCCCTCTTCCACAGTTGGCATCTCGGTCGTAATTTTTGGAACCAGCTTGGCCGGCTCAGCCAGATAGTCATACGTCAAGACGGTATCGAAAATACCGTCGACGACGATTGCCGAATACAGATCGTGCACCGTGTGCGGGTCGAATCCCGACTCCGCGACCGGGAATGCCAGACGGATGACCTTATTGCCGTCCGTGCTCTTGACCGGCGACGTCGTCGAATTCACGGCGGCGCCTCCTTCCGGTGACGTTCCCCCGCATCCCCCCAGGCTGCCCAGTCCCGCAATGCCGATCAGGCTTGCAGCGAGCACCCGCCTCAGTTGCCACATGAGAGGCAAAGTTGCCATATTTTTCTCCGGTCTTGTGAACCGCGATAAACGTAAAGCGGCGATTGTACGGGGCACGCAGCGCAGTTGCCCTTGCGCCAGCCATAAAGACGTGACAAGGCTACGACAAGGCGTTTCAAACCCGCCAGTCCGCGAGCTGATCGCCTGGGGCATTTCCCGGTTTCAGGGCCAGCGCGGCGTCAGGCGTGTCAACTGCGGCGAAACACCGATCAGCGCCATGCCCAGGAGGGTCACCAAATCCGGCACCGCGCCAAAGACCAGCCAGCCAATCGCGACCGAAAGCAGCAACTGCATGTACATCCACGGTGCGATGACCGGCGCCGGCGCCAGCGTATAAGCGCGGATCAGCAGCAGATGCCCGAATGCGCCGAGCACGCCGGTCAGCAGAAACACCACCCAGGTCAACGGCGCCAGCGTGCCCATCCAGCCGGCCTGCCACCAGAACGGCATCGATACGGTCATGAACAGTGCGCCCACCATGCCGGCGTATAGCAACTGCGTACTGCTGCGCTCTGATCGGGTGATCGACGATGACGCCGACCGGGTCAGGGTCTGGTAACCAGCGTTGCAACAGGCCGCTGCAATCACCAGTCCCACGCCAATCATCGGCAGTTCGCTTCCCGGCCGCACCACAATCAGGACACCGACAAAGCCAAGCACCACGGCTACCAGCGCCCATTTGGTCGGATGCTCCTTCAGGAACCACGCCGACAGGCCCGTCGTGAATATCGGCGTCAGGAAGAACAGCGCCGTGCCTTCTGCCAGCGGAATGAACTTGAGTGCCGCGAAATAAAGCAGGGTCACCACGACCATCAAGGAGCCGCGGGCCCACTGCACGCTGGGTCGCACCGCGCGGAACAACTGCCAGCGGTCGCGCGGGAAGAAAATGATCAGCACCACCATAAGGTGCCCGAAGTAGCGTGACCACGTCGTCGCGGCCACGGGCACTCCCTTGCCGCCGAGGTATTTGCCGCTGGCGTCGAGGCAGATCAGCAGCGACAGCGCACACATCATGAGGACAATGGCGCGGCGGTGGTCTTTGCGATGGGGCATTTCCTGCATTTTGCCGCTTGCAGGCTGTAGGACAACTGCGTCACTTCAGTTGAGCGGGACAAACGTACGAATTTGCGTGACAAAATGTCGGCATGATCACACCTGTCATTCTCTGCGGAGGCAGTGGCACCCGCCTGTGGCCGCTCTCACGCTCGCACATGCCCAAGCAACTGCTCGCGGTGCATGAAGAGTCCACCATGTTGCAGGCTACGGCCCGCCGGCTGTCGGACTTCCCATCCGCGCAATCAAGCGCACCCATCGTTGTCTGCAATGACGCGCACCGCTTCGTCACCCGTCGGCAACTGCTGGAAATCGGAGAATCGCACGCGCAACTGATCGCCGAACCGACTGGCCGCAACACGGCGCCCGCCCTCACGCTTGCCGCACTGCGCAGCCTGACCGTACAGCCCGGCACGGACCCGGTACTGCTGGTGATGCCGGCCGATCATGTCATCAGCGACGTCGGTGCATTCCAGCGTGTGGTCGCCATTGCGCTACGCGCTACCACGACCAGCGATGCGTCGGGGGACGCCATTGTCACTTTCGGCATCGTGCCGACCGAGCCCGCCACCGGTTACGGCTATCTGCGCATGGGCGGCACCAGCGCCTTTGATCCAGCCGCTTTTGTGCTCGACCGCTTCGTGGAGAAGCCGCCACTGGATAAGGCACAGGAATATGTCGCCAGCGGCGAATACTTGTGGAACAGTGGTCTCTTCGTGATGCGTGCCAGCGTCTGGCTGAAGGCGATGGCGGCGCTGGAGCCGGTAATGCTTGCTGCCTGCGAAGCCGCGATTGCTCAAGCAAAGTCGTCTGGTGACGATCTGCTGCCGGACCCCGTCGCGTTTGCGACCTGTCCGTCGAACTCCATCGACTATGCCGTCATGGAAAAACTCGCCGCACATCCCGCGCTCAACATCCACGGCGTGGTAGTTCCGCTCGACGCTGGCTGGAGCGACATTGGCGCCTGGGACAGTGCGTGGGCAATTGCAACCAAGGATGATCGTGGCAACGCCGCCATTGGTGAGGCAATT
>Ga0209023_10007177_pt1 | contig 11507 bp, 13 predicted proteins | sample LakOneMetagenome_FD_187468 | JGI IMG/M metagenome (GOLD analysis project Ga0209023, IMG submission 187468) | Freshwater and sediment microbial communities from Lake Erie, Canada (SPAdes) (version 2) | ecosystem: Environmental > Aquatic > Freshwater > Lentic | place: Lake Erie, Canada...
CCCGCGCGCCTCGAGTGCGTCGAGCACCGCCTGGCGATCGGGCGCTGCCATCCATCGACCGCGGAGGTCGTTCGGCGTCTCGGCCAGCGAACGAACCACATCCGCGAGGTATGAGCGGTACTCGACGAGTCGGGGCCGTTGGGTCGATGGGTCGAGCACATACACGCCCTCCGACACCACCCACACCGGCTCATCATCGACGTAGAACTTGGTGACCTCCGGATCGGCGTCCAGCTCCTCGGGTTCAGCTGCGGCGGGCCGTTCGGCGATAGGGACGTGTGGAGGCTCGGGTTGCGGGGTGTCATCGCCGCCTCCGACGACCTGCCCCTCGCCATCGATCTCCTCTTCGGTATCAGCCACCGGGGGACCGTCGAAGTCCTCGTCGTGGAACAGTCGGGTCGCGCCGCAGTAGTCGATGATCTCGAACTGGTACTTGCCCGACGGCACGTCGATGCGCGTACCGCGACCGATGATCTGCTTGAACAGCGCCATCGAGCCGATCGGCCGGAAGAGCACGACGTTCCGCACCGAGGGGATGTCGACGCCGGTCGACAGGAGTTGTGACGTCGTCGCCACAGCAGGCAGCGCCCGCTCAGGGTCCTCGAACTGTCCGAGCAGCACCTTCGCGCGACTCTCCGCGGACACGATGCGCACCACCCAGTCCTCGCCCTCGGTCGCGAGGTCGGGGGTGAGGTTCGCCAGGTGTCGTCGCATATCGTCGGCGTGCTCGGAATTCACGCAGAAGACGATCGTCTTGCCATACGGATCGGTAGCTCGCAGCAGGTCGGTGAGATGCTGCGCCGCTGTTTCAGTGCGGGAGAGGAGCGCCACAACTCGCTCGAACTGCTGGGTCTCGTAGAGCCGCTCGGGGATCTTCTGGCCGAAAAGGTCAATCTGCTCCGGGGTCGGGGCAAACCCGAACGCGTCGGCGCTGAGCACAACTCGCCGCACGGAGTACGGGGCGAGGAAGCCGTCGTCGATCCCCCGTGCGAGCGAGTACTCGTAGATCGGGTTCCCGAAGTGCCGGTAGGTGCCGTCGGTCTCGTCACCGACCGGCGTGGCGGTCAGCCCGATCTGTGCCGCCGGCTCGAAGTGCTCGAGGATCTGACGCCAGGCCGAGTCGGCGTTCGAGCTCCCGCGGTGGCACTCGTCCACGATGATCACGTCGAAATAGTCGGCGGGATACTCCCGGTACCAGCCGTCGCCGGAATCGAGGTTCTGGTACAGCCCGAAGTAGATGTCACGCCCGGTCTTCACTTCGCCGGACAGTTTGTGGATCGACGACTCCTGGAAGACCGGCACAAACTCGCGCAGCATCGGCTGGTCGATCAATAGGTTGCGGTCGGCCAGGTAGAGCACCCTCGGCTTCCGGCCCTCCACCAGGCCCGCCCGCTGAAGCTTCCACACGATCTGCATGGCGACGAACGACTTCCCGGTGCCGGTCGCCATCACCAGCAACTGCCGGCGCTTGCCAGCGAGCACTCCCGAGACCGCACGGTTGATCGCGATGCGCTGGTAGTAGCGCGGCGTCTTCGCTCGGCCGTCGAACAGGCGAAGTGTTCGGTTGAACGGCTCGGTGAAGGCCCGGCTGGTTGACGGCGTCAGACCATTGGCAGCCTCGAACCTGGCCCACGCTTCCTCGGGGCTCGGGAACGATGCGTTGTACTCCTCACGGCCTTCGACGAGGTCGATGGAGCGGGTCTCCCTGCCGTTGGACGCGTAGACCGCCGGGAGTTCGAGCAGCCGCCCGTACTGCTTGGCCTGCGTGACGCCGTCGGCCGTGCTGCGCCGTGTGCGCTTGGCCTCGACGAGCGTCACGGGGACGCCGTCGACCTCCAGCACGTAGTCGGCGCGCAGCGGGCGGTCGCGGCGGTGACGCTGACCCATCGGAATGATGCGGCCATCGGTGATCGGGTACTCCTCGATGATCTGGTCATCGGCCCATCCAGCGGCGCGCAGCGCCGGGAGAATCAGCTCCCGGCACGTCTCGCTCTCGGTAGGTCCCGCCGCCACGCCATGAGGCTAGATGGCGGGCCAGCGAAAGCGCCCGATTGTGGCTTCCCGGCAAGGCGAGTGCTCCACCCGGATCACGCGCATTCGGCGTGGTCAGGAAGTGGCACAGACTGGCTTCGGTGACACGATGTCGACGTGTCCAGGGGCTTGGCTCTCAGACTGGGTGCCCTTCGTGGGCTGGAGCCTTTCTGCCGGCCCCTGGACATTCGGAACCGGTCGGCGTGGCTTGATAGGAGCGTGGCACCGCCCCCACCGCAGTGTGCCCACCGACCGGTCCCGTGTCTTCCACTCGACGTGAAAGGACCCGACCATGGTCACTCTCGGAATCGACGCGCACAAGCGCACCCACACCGTCGTTGCGGTCGACGACCTCGGCCGACAACTCGGACAGAGAACCACCACCGCGACGACAAGCGACGAACACCTCGCCATGCTCCGCTGGGCTGCACGCTTCGGCGACGACCGCACGTGGGCTGTTGAGGACTGCCGTCATCTCTCCCGCCGGCTCGAGGCCGACCTGCTCGCCGCCGGCGAACGGATCGTTCGCGTTCCACCGAAGTTGATGGCGCAGTCTCGTGACTCGGCGCGCACCTACGGAAAGTCCGACCCGATCGACGCGCTCGCCGTGGCACGCGCAGCGTTGCGTCATCCCGATCTGCCCGCCGCGGAGCTCGACGGACCGAGCCGTGAACTGCGCCTCCTGGTCGATCACCGTGAAGACCTCGTCGCTGAGCGGACCCGGTGCATCAACCGGCTGCGGTGGCATCTCCACGAGCTCGACCCCGCCTGGGACCCACCAGCACGATCGCTGACCAGGTACTCGAACCTCGACGCTGTCGACGCCCGGCTCGCCGAACACGACGGGCCCGTCGCCCGCATCGCCCGGGAGATCGCCGACGACATCCGACGCGTCACCATCCGCGAGCGGGCGCTCGCACGCGAGATCGACCGGCTCACCCGTCAGCTCGCACCGACGCTTCTCGCCTTGCCCGGCGTCGGGCCGCTGTGCGCGGCGAAGATCCTCGCCGAGACCGCCGATGTCCGCCGGTTCAAGTCCAAGGACGCATTCGCTCGGCACAACGGCACCGCACCCCAGCCCGTGTGGTCGAGCAACCGCGAACGCCACCGGCTGTCGCGTTCGGGTAACCGCCAGATCAACACCGCGATCCACCGTGTCGCGGTCACCCAGATGCGCGTCCACGACGACGCGAAGACCTACCTCGATCGGCGACGCACGCTCGGCAACACGAACACCGAAGCCCTCCGAGCGCTCAAGCGGCGGCTCTCCGACGTCATCTACCGAGCCCTACTCGCCGACGCTTCGCCCCTCGAGCACGGCGTCCTGCAAGCGGCCGCGTGACATAGGAGCAAATGTTCCGCAAGCGGAACAAGCTGACGCTCCCTCGGGGGCACTGCCAAGGCACCGACAAATGCGGCTAACGAACACCCGTTCGAAGATATTGTGGCCGGCCGGGAGGTAATCGGGGAGGCAGGAGCGATGCCGTCAAGCGAAGACGACGAGGACGAGGGCGATCCGTGGAAGCGGCCACGTCGGGGCGTCTGGTGGATACCAAGCGAGCCTGAACGAAAAGTGGCAGGGATCCTTCGCCGTGATGCTTCCGGCGGTGGCGAGCTGACGCTTGAGGATGCCCTCGTCGTTCCTGAGCCCCGCCAGGGGAATGTCGATCCAGTGCCCACCATCCATGGGGCGTCGGCCACCGGCGCTGAGGAGTTTCTGCTCGTCGACAACTACGAGACTCGCCGCGAAAACATTGGCTCGGAGCTTCTCGGACCTCGAACGCAGGCCTTCAGCGCCCGGTATGCCCTCCACCATTGCGTGACGGAGGCCGTCGACCCATCAGTCAGCTCGGTGTGGTGCAAGCTCGACGTCCTGGATGCCTGGTGCCAGCCCGCCACGGCGCTTGAAGAACGTGAGAGCCTCGAGCCGGACGGCGAGGGCGGCTACGTCACTCGGCTCACGCTGCGCTGGCCGCCCCCAATCTCGTCGCTCAGCCCTGTTGGGCGTATCTCCTTCGAGTATCCGCCGGACATGCCTGGGGGACGGTGGGACAGGGTCACGTATCGCCGTCGCGCATACCTCAAGATCGATCTTGAGGAAGACGTTCCCCTCTCGAAGCTCTTCGAGTCGGTTCTCACGCCGATCCGCTCGTTGCTTCATTTCGCAACCGGCGCCGAGCTGACCTTCACCCAGATCAACCCCTCGATCCGAGGCAACACTGCGAAGATCCGCGCAACGGACCTGTGGTGTCGGTGCGACCCCCTCGACGCCGACGGCAAGCGCTCGCCGATGTCAGATGACAAGGCCGAGGACGCCTGTCGACATGGCTTCTTCACCCTTCGCCAGATCAACGAGGAGCTGCCGGAACTCTGGGACAGGTGGTTCGCGCTCCATAGCGCGATCCGGGCTCCGCTCTACGCAGTGCTTGGCGCGATGGACTACTACAGCGGTCGAGACCTCACGGATCGGTTTCAGTCGGTGGCGTTCGCGGCGGAGGCGCTACATCGCAGTCTGGAGTATCCGGCCGGCCGCGGACTCGGCAAGCCCGAGGCGAAGGCGCTTCGTCGGCGGATCCGCGACGTTCTGTCACCCGATGAAGGGAAGCTCACGTGGCTTGACGGGCGGATCACACACCTGACCGACACGCCGTTTACCTCCCGCATCGAGGTCTTGGTCGATCGCTCGCCAGCATGTCTCCAGAATGCGGTGGGAGACGACTTCGCCGAGCGAGTCGCTCGTGCTCGAAACGAGGCGGCCCACCTCGACGACAGGACGCTCGAGACCTCTCCGAACGAACTCCACCGGCTCTACAACCTTCTGATCCTCGTCCAGGCCGCATGCATCATGTCGGAACTCGGGTTCCCGATGTCGAAGGTCGACGGGTTCATCCGGTACTCGGACCGCTTCTACGAACTCATCCGGCGAGGAGCGATCGCGACCCATGGCCGAAGTGAGGACGAGACGTTCGAGGCTCGTCCTCAGGACTGAAGCTCCGACGACCCGCGTCCGTCCGACCGAAACGCCGCTCCCGCTTGTTGCGCATTGCGCAACAAGCCAGTCTGTGCCACTTCCTGAGCACGTCCCAGGGCGCGAATCGTGGAGGCCGTCGCGTGTTTCAGCGAGTGGGCGAGGGGCTGGTCTCAGTCGGGTAGAAGCTCCGAGAGGCGGCCCGCAGCAGCGAGCTCACGGAACTCGAGCGGGGTCAGTACCCGAGTTCGCCCAAGTCGCTCGAGCGCATCGCGACGACCGCCGTTGATGAATCCCCGCGTGTCCCCAGTCACCAGGACGTGCCGGCGTTGGCGCACGTGCGCCTCGAACACCATCGCGTCCCGCAGCTGGCGGCGCGCCCCAGGAGACAGGTTCTCTCGCCGGCCCCGAGGCGGAAAGCTCCCGTTGGAGATGATCCGCAGCGCCGCCTCGAACACATCAGCCTCTTGGTCCCCAGACGCAACACCTGATCCGAGCGGTGACTCGCCGAGCACCAGTAGCTCGGGGATCGGTCCACCCCACACGGCCTCGCCCCACCTCGATTCGCCCCAGATGAGTGTCTCGGGCACCGAGGGAATGTCGAGGTCATCGACATCGCCTCGCTCTCTCATGCTCACGCTCACTGCTGCGAGCTCGCACGGGACCTCTACGCCGAGCTGAAGCTTCGCAACCTCCGCCGCGTCGAGGACGTTCGTATCGAGGGTCACCAGGAGCGTCACCGAAGGAGTCTCCCACCGCGTACCGATCCCTCCTGCCAGCCCGCCAGCGTCTTGGCACGGCCGTGGTCACCCCTGAACAGGGTGCTGACCACCCGAGCCGATCCGGCGTGGTCATCCTGACCACGAGCAATGAATCTGGACTATCCCGCTGCGTTCCGGCCTCACCGCGCGCATAGGTGGGGTATGGAACAACCTTCGCTCTTCGATCAGCCTCCGATCCTGCTCACGATCTCGGAGGCCGCCCGACTCCTGTCGATCGGACGAACGCTCACCTACGAGTTGATCGCCTCGGGCGACCTGGACGTGGTCCACATCGGGCGCGCAGCGCGCGTGCCGCTCGATGCCGTCCACGAGTTCGTCGCGCACCGCCGAGCCGGCGACACCGTCACACCTGCTCGGTAGGGTCGGCGGCCATGGCGTTCATCCGGAAGCTCTCCACGAACAGTGGCGTGCGCTACGAGGTTCGCTGGCGCCCCGCTCCCGGCCAGGCCGAGCGGTCCCAGCGCTTCGAGTCATACGACCAGGCGAAGGCGTTCAAGGCCCAGACCGAAGCGGCACAGAGTCGAGGCATCGCCTACGACCCCGCCCGTGGCCGCATCCGGCTCCAGACCTACGCCGAACAGTGGCTGGAAGGCCGCCCGCTCGCATCCACCACGCGTGACAACTACGCCGAGACACTCGAGCGCCACGTCTACCCGACCTTCGGCGCCACGCCCATCGGTCGACTCACGCCCGACGAGATCCGCCGTTGGTTCCGCCCCCTGCGCGAACGCATCCCCTCGACCGCCTCTCGGGCATACCGGATCATGCACGCCATCCTCGCCACCGCCGTCGAGGATGACCTGATCCCACGCAACCCGTGCCGCATCAAGGGCGCCGGCTCCGACCCGCATACCGAGCGGCCGTTCGTTCCCGCCGAGGTCGTCCTGGCGCTCGCCGACATCGCACACGCGCGCATCCGGCCGATGATCCTCGTCGCCGGGTTCGCCGGACTCCGCTACGGCGAGCTGCGAGCACTCCGGGTCCGCAGCTACGACCGCCTCCACGGCACCCTCACCATCCGCGAGTCGATCGACAAGCGCTCCCGTCGCAAACCCACCAAGACCGATTCCAGCCAGCGAACCGTCACCCTCCCCCGGTTCGTGCTCGACGCCATCGACGTACACCTCGTCACCTTCGTCGGAGGCGATCCCGACGGGCCGCTCTTCCCCGGCGAGGCCGGCGGCATCGTCAGCGATGGGTGGTTCCAGCGCGAATGGCGCGCAGCGAAAGCGCAGCTCGGACTAACTGAGGTCCACTTCCACGACCTCCGTCACGCTGCCGGCACCATCGCCACCCAGCAAGGCGCGACCATGCGCGAGGTCATGTCCCGCCTCGGCCACTCGACCACCTCGGCGGCCATCCGCTACCAGAAGGCCGCCGCCGACCGCGACCGCTCGCTGGCGGAGCGACTCGACGGCCTGGTCGATCAACTGCGGACCTCGGCGAACGGAAGCGATTCCGACCATGCTCCAGCCGAGCGACCCGCGACCGCCGCGGGTTTTTCGCGGGGCGCGCCGTTGTCTCGGCAGCGTCAAGACTGCTCCCGAAACGCCGAATCCCCTGCCGAGGCAAGGGATTCATGTGAGTACCCCCAACGGGATTCGAACCCGTGCCGCCACCTTGAGAGGGACCGTTGGCCGGTCGTCAGCGGACCCCGACGGACCCTGACGGCCGAGATTCCGGGGTCCGCCCGACAGGGCGGACCCCAGCGAACACCTCCGAACCAGAGCGGTCGCGGGATATTCGCGGGATGGCGATGACGGTCGAGCTCGCGTGATGATTCGACCGTGCCGCCACCCTGGCGTCGCCGTTAATCGGGGATCTCAGCACAAGCATTCCCGCGATCGTTGCACGAACCACCGGACGGCCGACCGGACGAGCGCCACCTGGCCGGCGAAGCGGAACGATTCGAGACCGGCGACTACAGTCCTCCTGGCCGGCGGGACGGTGACAGCCCTGCTGGTCACACGACATCACCGCACACCCACCCGCCAGGAGATCGTCGCGCAGCGCGGGGCATCGGTCATGCCATTCGAGCGATCCCGCCGCCATCCACGGCGACAACATGCCCGGCCTCGCCGCGCTGACGAAGAGCGCCGGTCGCATCACCGTCACCTACGCCGACCTTCCCGCCGGAGCGACCATCACGTTCACCACCAACGACCCGGCGCTCGACGCCGCCCTGGCCGACTGGGTCATGGCCCAGAACATGGACCACGGAACCGGCATGCACCATGGTTGAGCGGCACCCGCCTTCCCGTCGCGAAGGGACGCGACGCCCGATCCCGCGCCGATTCGCATGGTCTGCGGAACGCGCTTGACCTTCAAGACGGGTTGAAGGTTTACCCTCGGACCATGAGCTCTTACAAGATCTCCGAAGTGGCGGAACGGACCGGTTTCGCCACGTCGACGCTTCGGTACTACGAGGACATCGGCGTGCTGTCGGCCACCGAACGGACGCAGGCGGGATACCGGCTCTACGACGACCGTGCGGTCGAACGACTGCGGTTCGTCGCACGCGCCAAACAACTCGGGCTGTCACTCGACGAGATCACCGAGTTGGCGACGTTGTGGGACGACGACGCGTGTGGGCCGGTGCAGCACCGCATGCGCGAACTCGTCGCAACCAAGTCCGCTCAGGTCGCTGAACAGATCAGCGAGATGACCGAGTTCGCCGTCCAGCTCGCCCAGGTCGCCGGGCGTCTGTCCGACGCCCCGCTCGACGGGCCGTGCGACGACTCCTGTGCCTGCGGCCCGGTGCAGGCCGTGACCTTCGGCCGCGTCGCGGTCGCTGCTGACGTGCCGATCGCCTGCACCCTCGCACCCGACAAGATCGGTGACCGGCTTTCCGAGTGGCAAGCAGTCTTCGACGATGTCGTCGACCGCACTGCGACGCCCGAAGGGATCCGCCTCACGTTCAGGTCGACCCCGGCGGCGACGATCGCCGGGCTCGCCGAGCAGGAGCAGCAGTGCTGCGCGTTCTTCGCGTTCACTGTCGGAATCGGCGGCGGCTTCGTCACTCTGGAGATCACGGCCCCACCCGATGCCAGAGCGATTCTCGATGACATGTTCGGTGTGCCGTCATGAACGACGACCAGAAGGCAACTGCCGGAGCGGTCGGGCTCGGGGTCGCCGCGTGCGCGGCGTGTTGCGCAGTGCCGATCGTCGCCGCAGTCGGAACTGGCGCACTCGGCCCGATCGGTGCGGGGGTTGCGGTCCTCGGTGGCGGAGTCACGTTCCTGTGGAAGCGAACCCGCCCGCCTCTCCACAGCGTTGACGCCGACGAATCCGTTGAGCCCGAGGGCCTCACCAGTTCGCTAGAGCGCTCGGCCCAGCCGACTTCGACAACCGCGTAGGTACGGTCGACAGATGCTTCGCTCGATCGGTCTGTTCATCGTCGCCGCCATCTTCGAGATCGGCGGCGCGTGGCTCGTGTGGCAAACCGTTCGCGAGGACCGAGGCTGGTGGTTCGCCGCCGGCGGGATCGTCGCGCTCACTGCCTACGGGTTCGTCGCAACCTTCCAGCCCGACGCAAACTTCGGTCGCATCCTCGCCGCGTACGGCGGGATTTTCGTCGCCGGGTCGCTGGTCTGGGGAATGGTCGCCGATGGATTTCGCCGCGACCGCTTCGACATCGCCGGTGCACTCGTCTGCCTGAGCGGAGTCGGCCTCATTATGTACGCACCTCGCTGACGACCCGTTCGAACTTCGCGACGCGGGCGTCGAGCGACGTAGGGCGGGCGTGGCACTCGTCGGTGCTCACGATCGGATGACTGAGAACACGCGGTCGGTCAGCGTCAGTCGGGACGTTTCGAGCGGAGCGCGTCGATGCGTTGGTGATACTCGTCGACATCGATCTCGCCTCGAGCGAGACGCTCGTGGAGGATGTCGTCGGGGTCGAGCCGATCCGGGCTTGGCCCAGGAGAAGTAGGAGGGTGCGGGGTCGGGTTGTGGCGAACCAGGGTCACGATCAGCCAGACAGCTGCGGCGACGAACGCCAACATCATGAGGGCCATAAACAGCCACCAGCCGGATCCACCGCCGTTGTGCATTCCGTCGTTCCAGTGCATCGTGTCAATCGCCTCTCAGCGGCCCATCATCGGGCCGCTCATCGTCCAGTGGTCCCAATCGACGCCCATGTGGTCGTTCATCCACGACACCATGTCGTCACACGACCGGGCATCTTTCGTAGAAGCAGACTCGGAGTTCGCCCACTGACGGCAGGTCTCCAACATCCGACTCCGGTCGCCCCACATCATCGACTCGCCCATGTGACCATCGGCGAGCTGCCGGTTCATCCAGCTGCCCATGTTGCGGCACCAGTCGCCTGACACCTCGATGGTGGAATCGCTGCTCATCCAGTTCTGGCACGCCCGCTCGACGTTGGCGATCTGTGTCTCGGACGAGGCGTCAGTTCGGTCAGCGGTGTTGGCGACGACCAGTCCGACACCGATCCCGGCAGCTGCGATTACCATGATCGCAACCGGAGCGACCCAGCGGCGCCGATGCCGAGTCGTTGAAGCGGTTCGTTCCGTGGTGGTCACAGGATCCAGTGTCCCGCTCGACGATGGGAGCTGATAGAGGCGAAGGTCACGGCACCGATGCCGCGCTTCGTGACTGGACCCCCGCCAGACCCGGCGGTCGAATCAACCGCCTCGATATATTCGCATCTGCGCATACAATGACGGGATGTCGTTCGTTGATGCGTGTGAGATCGAGGCCGTCGACCCCGAGAAGGTGGCTGCAGCACGCGACGCGCTGATCTCGCTCGGCGAGGCAGCTTCGTTGGCGGAGAGCTTCAAGTTGCTGGGCGACCCGACCCGCGCCCGAGTTCTCTACGCGTTGCTGGAAGCTGGCGAGCTCTGTGTCTGTGACCTGGCGGCGACGGTCGAGGTCCCTCAGCCGACGGTGTCACAAGGGCTGCGACTGTTGCGGGCAGCGGGAATCGTCAAGGCTCGCAAGGCCGGGCGGATGAGCTACTACTCCCTCGCCGACAGCCACGTCCGCATGCTCTTGGACCTCTCCCGCGAGCACCTCCGCCACGAACCTGGAGCAGCACTGTGACTGGCGAGCACTCCCACTCCGACACGACGGTCGCCACCGATCGCTCCGCGGTGCGTGAGCGACGCTTGCGGATCGCCATTGGCCTGAACGTGGTCATCGTCGCGGCCCAGATCGTGTTCGGTTTCGCCGCCGGCTCGCTCGGGCTGATCTCCGATGCCGGCCACAACCTGACCGACGTCGCCGCGCTGATCCTGTCGCTGATCGCGGTGCGGGTTGCCCGCCGCCGACCGACGTCGTCGCGATCATTCGGCTGGCATCGGGGCACGATCCTCGCCGCCCAAGCCAACGCCGCAATGATCCTCGTGCTGACGGTGTGGATCGTCTACGAATCGTTCCGTCGCCTCATCGACCCACCGCCGGTCGAGGGCGCCATCGTGTTGATCGTCGCCCTGGTGGCGTTCGTCGCCAACGGCGTCTCCGCTCTCGTTGTCCGGGAACGGCCTGCGGATGGCGACACCGCCGATCTGAACATGCGCTCCGCTCTCCTCCACCTCGCCAGCGACGCCATGGCGTCGCTCGGGGTCGCGCTTGCGGGCGCCGTCATGTTGATCACCGGCGGGTGGAGTCGCCTCGACCCTGCGGTGTCGCTCCTCATCGGCCTGTCGATCGCGTGGCATGCGTGGAAGCTGTTGAAGGCCTCGAACGCGGTTCTGTTGGAAGGC
>Ga0209023_10007178_pt1 | contig 11505 bp, 9 predicted proteins | sample LakOneMetagenome_FD_187468 | JGI IMG/M metagenome (GOLD analysis project Ga0209023, IMG submission 187468) | Freshwater and sediment microbial communities from Lake Erie, Canada (SPAdes) (version 2) | ecosystem: Environmental > Aquatic > Freshwater > Lentic | place: Lake Erie, Canada | collected...
CCGATCTCGACGCTGATCGCCACCGTGCTGAGCCCGACCGGCCCGCCACCGAACTGCACGCAGATCGCGTTGAGGATGGCGCGGTCGACCTTGTCGAGCCCGCGTTCGTCGACCCCGAACACCTTCAGGCCCTCGCGTGCGGTGGCCTCGGAGATGGTGCCGTCGCCGCGGACCTCGGCGAAGTCGCGCACGCGGCGCAACAGGCGCAGCGCGATGCGCGGCGTGCCACGTGAGCGACGGGCGATCTCCCAGGCCCCATCGGCGGAGATCTGCACACGCAGGACCCCGGCCGCCTGGCGGACGATGGCCTCGAGCTCGTCGTCGGCGTAGTAGTCCAGCCGGGCGACGAGACCGAAGCGGTCGCGCAGCGGGCCCGTGATCATGCCCGTGCGGGTGGTGGCACCGACGAGCGTGAACGGCGGCAGCGTGAGACGGATGCTGGATGCGGCCGGCCCCTTGCCGACCACGATGTCGAGCTGGAAGTCCTCCATGGCCGGGTAGAGGATTTCCTCCACCGCGCGCGAGAGGCGGTGGATCTCGTCGATGAAGAGGACGTCGCCCTCCTCGAGCTTGGTGAGGATCGCGGCGAGGTCGCCGGCCCGTTCCAGCGCAGGACCTGAGGTGATGTGCAGGCGCACGCCCATCTCGGCGGCGACGATGCCGGCCATCGTGGTCTTGCCCAGACCGGGCGGGCCGGCGAGCAACAGGTGGTCGGCGGGCTGACCGCGCAGCTTGGCGGCGTCGAGCACAATGCCGAGGTGCTCCTTCAGCTCGCGCTGACCGACGAACTCGCTGAGCCGGCGGGGGCGGATGCCGACCTCGTCGACCTCCTCCAGTTCGTTCACCATCGAGGGTTCGAGGAACTCGTCACGCACGCTTGGCCCCCAACAACTTCAGTGCATCGCGCAGCAGGCTGGACGCATCGCCGTCCGACGGCAGCTCGCGCATGGCATCGCGGATCTCTTCCTGACCGTACCCGAGACCGACCAGCGCCTCGCGTACATCGCCGACGACCGACGCCTTACCCCCTGCGCCCACCGGCAGCGGGTCGAGCATGGGCAGGTTCAGGCGATTGCGGAGCTCCACCAGCAGGCGTTCGGCGGTCTTCTTGCCGACGCCCGGCACGAGCGTGAGCGCACCGATGTCGTTCGAGGCGACGATGTCGACCAGCGCCACCGGCGCGTGCGTGCCGAGGATGGCCAGCGCCAGCGCGGGACCGATGCCGTGCGTGGCGATGAGCACCTGGAACGTGGTGCGCTCGTCGCGGTGCAGGAACCCGAACAGCGTCTGCGCGTCTTCGCGGATGTGGTGATGGACGTACAGGAACACGGAGGCACCCGGCTCCAGCTCCGCCAGTGTGCGCGGCGTGACCGACACGAGATAGCCGACGCCGTTGACCTCCACCAGTGCACACGATTCGTCGGTGCGTTCGAGCACGGCGCCCCGCAGCGAGCCGATCACCGTGCCACCGCCTGCACAGCCTGGGCGACGTGGCGACGCATCGGTGCGGTGGCCAGGTAGCAGAGCGCGAGCGCCGCGGCATCGGCGGCGTCGGCCGGCTTCGGCGGCGTGGACAACCCCAGGCGGGCCTGCACCATGCGCTGCACCTGCGCCTTGTCGGCACCACCCCACCCGGCGACCGTGTCTTTCACCTGGTTCGGCGTGAACTGGACGACGTCGCACCCGAACGCGGCAGCTTCCGCCAGCGCCAGACCGCTGGCCTGGCCCACGCTCATCGCGGTGCGCACGTTGGTCTGGAAGAACACCTGCTCGACGGCCACGGCGAACGGCCTGTACTGCTGCAACAGCAACACCAGCTCGCCCTTCAGCTCGGCCAGACGCTGTGGCAGCGCGTTGGAGGGCGGTGTGCGGATGACGCCCAGCGCGATCGGCCGCACGACACTGCCCTGCGCGTGCAGCACGGCGTAGCCGCAACGGGTGAGCCCGGGATCGATGCCCAGGACGACGGATGGATCGCGGACGAACACGCGTACGAGCGTAGCGGATGCGACGCACACGTCCGTGGACCATCGTCCGCTGTGGCAGCGTATGCGAATGCGTCGTCTGGTCACCTGTGTCGTGCTCACCGTCACCCTCGTCTCCGCGTGCACGGACGGAAGTTCCGGTTCCCCGGCAACGACCGGCGGCGTCGCGACGACGGCCGGACCGAGCACCACCGCGGCGGAAGACGCGATCCTCACCGAGGCGCTCGTGTGTGACCCGCTCGACGAACGGGCCTGCCTGCTGCCCTGGCCGAACGACGGCTTCACCGTGCCCGACGCGACCACCGCGACCGGGCGGCGTCTCGCCATCGACCCCGAGAGCACGCCCTCGAACGCGGCCGGCGTGCACATCGACCCGACCGACCAGAACCGTGCCGACGGGTTCTCCCCCGGCTCCGCGGTGCTCGCGCTCGTCCCCGGCCTCGACGTCGGGACCACCGGGATCGCACCGAGCACCGACATCGGCGCATCGCTCGCCGACGATTCGCCGATCGTGCTGCTCGACACGACGACCGGCGAACGCGTGCCGTACTGGGCGGAACTGGATGCGCCGGCCCCGAAGGCGGACCAACTGCTGATGGTGCACCCCGCCGTCAGCCTCGGCGAGGGTCATCACATCGTGGTCGGGCTGCGCAACATGAAGAACAGCAGCGGCCAGGTCATCCCGCGCACCACGGCCTTCCAGGCCGCACTCGACGGCGACCCCGAACCGCTGGAACGGGCGCGCGCCCTCCGCGAACTGCTCACCGCGCTCGATGCCGCCGGGGTGCCGAGCAATGACCTGTACCTCGCGTGGGACTTCACCGTGGCGAGCGCCGTCAGCCTGAGCGGTCGCATGCTGCACATGCGCGAGGTCGCCTACGCCGAGCTCGCCGGTGGCGCTCCGGCATTCACCGTCACTTCCTCGTCCGACGACGGTGCCACGCGGACGATCGACGGCACGTACCAGGTCCCGAACTTCCTCACCGGCGACGGCGCACCGGGCAGCACGTTCACACTCGGCGACGACGGGCTCCCGCAGCGGAACACCGCGACGCCGTTCTTCACCGCCAGCTTCCACTGCGTGGTGCCCACCGCTCCCGCAGCGCCCGTGCCCGGCATCGTCTACGGGCACGGCCTGCTCGGCGACCGCACCGAGGTCGACGGGCTCAGCTTCGCCGCCACCCTGGGCATGGCCGCCCCGTGCGCGACCGACGAGATCGGCATGAGCAGCGAGGACATCGGCAACCTGGCGACCATCCTCGGCGACGTCTCGCTGTTCAACCAGCAGGCCGACCGCATGCAACAAGGGATCCTCGACGAGCAGTACCTCGGCCGCCTCCTCAACAGCCCACAGGGATTCGCGAGCGACGCCGCGTTCCAGAACGCGGCCGGCACGCCGGTCCTCGCGGCCGACGCCACCCAGTTCGTCGGCAACAGCCAGGGCGGCATCCTCGGTGGTGCGGCCAGTGCCGTCAGCACCGAATGGTCGCGGGTCGTCCTCGGGGTGCCGGGGCTCGACTACTCACTGCTGCTCCCCCGCTCCAGCGATTGGCCGGAGTTCCAGGCGGTCTTCGACACGGCCTACACCGACCCGGTCGATCGTGTGCTCGCGTTGCAGCTGATCCAGCTCCTGTGGGACCGGGGCGAGAACGACGGCTACGCCCAGCACCTGACGGCCGACCCCTACGACGGAATCACGGCCAAGCGCGTGTTGATGGTCGAGGCGTTCGGCGACCACCAGGTCAGCAACGTCTCGACGGAGATCCTGGCTCGCACGCTCGGTGCCACGATCCACGACCCGTCGATCGCACCTGGTCGCAGCAACGACGTGGAACCGCACTGGGGCATCGATGTGCTGGATCCGGCGCGCCCGACCAACGGGGTGCTCGTGCTGTGGGACTACGGAACCCCGGCGCCCCCTGCCGTGAACCTGCCGCCCACGGAACCTGAGTACGGCGAGGACCCGCACGGCGCCGGCAGCCGAGAGCCGATGGTGTTGCAACAGGCCCTCACGTTCCTGCTCTCCGGTGAGATCACCGACCCGTGCAACGCCGGCCCGTGCCAGAGTTCGGTGCTCACCGGCTGAATCGTCAAGAGTTCGTCAATCGGCTCACGGGTTGTCGTTGGGCAACCGCTGAGCACAGATGAAGTTACGACGGCCGGCAGGATCCTCACAATTCCTACGGGTCGCCCGAAATCGTCGAATCCCCTGGTCAGGGCTGGTTTTCGTGCCCGGCGTCGGGCCGGCGCGAGGGGCACCCCGACAGCGAAAAGCCTGAAAGAACCTGAACTACAGTTCCGCGGACCGGCGTGCTTCACTGACACCCGCTCCCCCCGAGAACCTGGGGCGATGCTGATCCGGTGGAGGATTCGAAGTCATGCGTTCACTCAAGCCCAGCAAGCGCGCCGCACTCCTTGCGTCGATCGCAGCAACCGCGCTCGTCGTCGTTGCCGCGCCCAGCGTCAGCAACGCCGCACCGCCGAAGTCCACCACTGGCATCGTCCGCCCCGCGCCCGAGGACCCCACCCCGCCGCCGTGCTACTCGTTCATCCCGGGCATCCGCTGGTAGATCATGCGCGCCCGCACCATCCTCGCTGCGGGGATCGGTAGCGCACTCCTGATTGCAGGGCTCGGCGGCCAGACGGCCGCGATCCCGCACGCCGGCGTGCGCCACGTCATCGTGGTCGCCACCGAAGGCCGCCTCGGCACCGCCGAACTCCAGGCGCGTCATCTCGGTGGCCACGTCAACCGCACCTTCGGCTCGATCAACGGCTTCGCGCTCACCATCGGTGACGACCGTCTCGGCGCGCTCTCGATGTCCGACGCAATTCGGGCGATCACCCCGGACTCGTCGATGCAGTCGATGTCGATCGACCCGACGCTGGGGTACGACCCGGCGTCGACCACCTCGCTGTCCGCGATCTCACGGATCACGGGTGCACAGACGATGTGGAACGCCGGCTACACCGGCAAGGGCGTCGATGTCGCCCTGATCGACACCGGTGTCAGCACGGTGAGCGGCCTCAACCGCACCGGCAAGGTCGTCAACGGTCCTGACCTCTCCTTCGACAACATGGAGACCACCCTCCGGTCGAAGGACGGTTTCGGTCACGGCACGCACATGGCCGGCATCATCGCCGGCTCCGACGCCGCCAGCGCGGCACTCACGTCGTGCGCCACGTGCCTCGGCAAGAGCACGTACACCGACACCACCAAGTTCGAGGGCATCGCACCCGACTCCCGCATCATCAACGTCAAGGTCGGCGCGTACGACGGTGCCGCCGACGTCTCGCAGGTCATCGCCGGCATCGACTGGGTGGTCCAGCACCGCAAGGACGCCGGCTTCAACATCCGGGTCATCAACCTCAGCTTCGGCACGGACGCCACGCCGGCGGCAGCGCTCGATCCACTCGTCTACGCGGCGGAAACCGCGTGGCGCAACGGCATCGTCGTGGTCGCCGCAGCAGGCAACGACGGCCTCGGCACACGCACGCTCGCCGACCCGGCGCTGTCGCCGATGCTCCTCGCGGTCGGCGCCAGCAACCCCCGTGGCACCCTCGCCGTGTCCGACGACGTGATCCCCACGTTCGCCCAGCACGGCACGCTGGCTCGCACCGTCGACATCGTGGCGCCGGGCATGTCGGTCATCAGCCTGCGAGTTCCCGGCGGCTTCGTCGACCAGAGCGTGACCACCGGCAAGGTCGGCACGCGCTTCCAGCAGGCGACCGGCACCAGCCAGGCGACCGCGGTGGTCTCCGGCCTGGCGGCGCTCGTGCTGTCCAAGTTTCCGACGGCGACACCGGATCAGATCAAGGCGTTCCTCAAGGCCAACGCCATACCCGTCACCCTGTCGGAAGGCAACGGCACGTTCGCCACCGCCCTCAACAACTGGTACTCGGGTTCCGGCTCGGCGAACGTGGCGACCGCAGCAACGCTGGCGAGCCTGCCCACGGCGTCACTGCCGGCCTACTCGGGCACCGGCCTGGGCACGCTCGAGGCGACCCGTGGCACCTACCACGTGAGCAACGGCACTGTCAGCCTGACCGGCGAGAAGGACATCTTCGGCAAGGCCTGGGTGCCGGCGACGATGGCGATCTCGACCACCGCCTGCGCCACCTGGACGGGCGGGATCTGGAACGGCGCCAGGTGGTCCGGCGACACCTGGAGCTCCGGCGCCTGGGTGAACGCCACCTGGACGGCCACCGACTGGTCCGGCGCCCGATGGTCCGGCGCCCGATGGTCCGCCATGGTGTGGGACGGCGCTCGATGGTCCGGCGCCCGATGGTCCGGCGCCCGATGGAGCGCCGGCACGTGGTCCGGCGCCCGATGGTCCGGTGCCCGATGGTCCGACAACGGGTGGAGCTAGACGAGCGGCCCACGCGGCAACCTCGCCTACCGGGCTCAACCCGGCCCCCGACGCAACCGATGATCCCTGATGGAAAGGGCGGCAGCGTGCAGCACTCAGCGGTCGGGAAGACCAGCAGCAGATCACGGAAGCTGACGGCCTCCGCCGCGGGCAGGCGCACGATCGCCCTGTCCGTGGCGCTGACCGTCGTCTCCGTGCTCGCGCTGGCTCGTCTCGACCTCGACGCCGCGCCCGGCCAGCGCGTCACCCTGTGGTGGTGGCTGATCGTGCCGATGGCCATCGTCGCCGAGCTGATGGAGTTCCACGTCGAGTTCCGGCGGGAGCGCTACTCGTTCACGTTCAGCGAGATCCCCCTCGTGCTGTGCCTGTTCTTCGCCGCGCCCAAGGAGCTGATCATCGGCCGCCTCATCGGCGAGGCGCTCTTCCTCGCCTTCCGCGAGCGGCAACCGGCCCGCAAGATGGCGCTCAACCTGGCGGCCTTCCTCGGCGAGGTCGCCGCCCTGCTGACGGTCCACCAGTTGCTCGGCCGGCCCGTCGACATTGCGCAGCCGGCGTCGTGGTGGGTCGCACTGCTCGCCGTTGCGTGCGCCAACATGGTCGGGTACCTCGTGGTGTTCCAGGTCGTGCGCTGGCACGGAGCGCCGATCAAGCTGCGGTCGATCCTGTTCATCGGCGTGCTGACCGTGCCCGCCAACACCAGCTTCGCACTCGTCAGCGGCATCCTGCTGCTGGAGAAGCCGTGGGCCGCGCTGTTGCTCGCCGGCATCGGCATCTTCCTGCTGGTGTCGTACCGGTCGTACACCACTCTCAGCCAGCGGTACGAGAGCCTGGAGATGTTGTACGACTTCACCCGGCTGGTGAGCGGCGCGCAGCGGCCGGACTCGGTGCTGGAGGCGATCCTCAACCAGGCCAAGGACCTCCTGCGTGCGGAACGTGCGGAGATCTGGCTCCGTGATGACGAAGGCACCTACCTCCGCCTACGGGTCGACGATCACAGCCGTTCCAGCGGCACGTTGGAGACGGACTACGCACTGGCCGTGCACGGCTGGCTCGACGGCATCGACGGCGCTGCAATCCTGCGCGCCGATGCCACCGACCCCAAGGCCACGGAACTGCTCGCCGCGCTGCAGGCGAGCGACGTGATCGTCGCACCGATCACGGAGTCCGGAGCGACGGTCGGCCTCGTCGCGGTCGTCAACCGGTTGGGCGAGATCGTGGAGTTCACCGACTCCGACCGCACCGTGTTCGCCACCCTCGCCAACCACGCCAGCGTGGCCCTGGAGAACGGGCGCCTGATCGACCGCCTGCACGACGAGGCCCGCCGCCGCCGCCACGAAGCGATGCACGATGCGCTCACCGGCCTGCCCAACCGCGTCTTGTTCGCGAGCAAGCTGCGCGATCACCTGCGCCAGACGCTGGAGACGAGCAACCCGGTGGCCGTCGCGGTCATGGACCTCGACGGCTTCAAGGAGATCAACGACACGCTCGGCCACCAGGCCGGCGACGTGGTGCTCTGCGAGATCGCCCGCCGCGTGACCTATGCGGTCGGAGACGCCGCGACGGTTGCCCGCCTCGGCGGCGACGAGTTCGCCCTCCTCTTCACCGACAACACCACCCGCGACGCGCTGGAGACCACGGCACGACGTGTGCGCGACGAGGTCGCCAAGAAGGTGTTGATCAACGGCATGCACATCAACGTGAGCGTCAGCATCGGTTTCGCCGTGGCGCCCGACGACGCGGACGACGGCGCCACGCTCCTGCAACGGGCGGACGTCGCGATGTACAGCGCCAAGGCCGGCAACGGCAACGGTGTCGACTTCTACGAAGCGCTGCGCGACGAGAACTCGCCACGCCGGCTGTCGCTGGCCGCGGACCTGAGCACGGCGATCACCCACGGGCAGCTGTCGACGGCGTATCAGCCCAAGGTGCGTCTCCGCGACGGCGTGATGGTCGGCGTCGAGGCCTTGGCGCGTTGGGAGCACCCGACGTTCGGTCTTGTGCCCCCCGACGAGTTCATCCCGCTGGCAGAACGCACGGGCCTGATCGCCGGACTCACCGTCTCGGTCCTGCGCTCGGCGCTCAACGACTCGCGACGCTGGCACGACCTGGGCCACACCTGGCACCTTGCCGTCAACGTCGCCATGCGCAACCTGCTCGACCACGAGTTCGTCGGCACCGTGATCGACCTGCTCGCCGAGACCGGTGTCGACCCCGCGTCGTTGACGCTGGAGATCACCGAGACCAGCGTGATGTCCGACACGACCCGGACGATCGAAGTGCTGATGCAGCTGGCCGAGGCCGGCGTACACCTGTCGATCGACGACTTCGGCACCGGCTACTCATCGTTGTCCTACCTCCAGCAGTTGCCGGTGACGGAGATCAAGATCGACCGGCTGTTCGTCAGCGACCTCACGCTCGATCCGAGCGCGGCAGCGATCGTCCGTTCCGTGCTGGACCTGGCCAGGAACCTGGAGCTGACCGCGGTCGCCGAAGGGGTGGAGGACCGAGCCACGTGGGACCGCCTGCGCGACCTCGGCTGCTCGACCGCGCAGGGCTACTTCCTGTCACGCCCGATGGCCGCCGACGAACTCCCGGGCTGGGAGCTGGAGCTGCCCCGGTTGGACCTGGCGCGCCGGGAGGTCGTCACCCCGGTGACGCACACCCGCCGCCAGACGCCTGCGGTGGTGTGACCTCTAGCGCGGTGGTGTGACCTCTAGCGCGGCAGTGACAGCAGGACGTCGATCAGTTCGCCGACCGGCCGGAATGTGAGGCCGGCGATCGCCCGGTGTGCGTAGCGGATGACACCATCAGCGTCGATGATGAACACGCTGCGCCGGGGAAAGCCGATCGGCCCGAGCGTGCCGTACGCGGCGGCGACGGCCTTGTCCGTGTCAGCCAGCAGCGGGAACTTGAACCCGTGCTTGCCGGCGAACTTCTCGTGGCTCTCGAGGCTCTGCGCGGAGATGGCCACGACCTGCGCGTTGAGCGCGTCGAACTGCGACAGGTCGTCGTTGTAGCTGTTGAGCTGCTTGGTGCACACCGGCGTGTCGTCGCCGGGGTAGAACACCAGCACGAGCGGCTTGCCGAGGAAGTCGGTGAGCGACGCGTGACCGCCGCCCGTGGACGGCAGTTCGAAGCCCGGCGCCTGGTCGCCGACCGAGACGCTCACTCGCCCACCGCTTCCATCAGCGCATCGCTGATGTCGAAGTTGCTGTACACGTCCTGTACGTCGTCGTTGTCCTCGAGGGCGTCGATGATGCGCAGGATCTTGCGGGCGTCGTCGGCGTCGGTGACCTCGACGGTCATGCTCGACACCATCGTGCTCTCGGCCGAGACGACTTCGAAGCCGCCGGCCTGCAGTGCGTCGCGCACGTCGAACACGTGCGCAGGTTCGCAGGTGACGCGCCAGTGGCCGTCGCCCTCGTCGGCGATGTCGTCGGCACCCGCGTCGAGCGCCGCCATCATCACGCTGTCCTCGTCGCCACCGTTGACGATCAGCACACCGCGGCGGCTGAACTGCCAGCCCACCGCGCCGGGCTCGGCCAGCGACCCGCCGAGCTTGGCGAAGATGTTGCGCACATCGCCGCCGCTGCGGTTGCGGTTGTCGGTGAGCACGTCGACCAGCATGGCAACGCCGCCCGGGGCGTACCCCTCGTACGTGATCGACTCGTAGTTGCCGCCGTCGGTGAGGCCGGCGCCACGCTTGACCGCGCGGTCGATCGCGTCGTTGGTCATCTGGGCGGCCTTGGCCTTCTGGATGACCGTGCGCAGCGGGGCGTTCGACGCGGGGTCGGCGCCACCCTCACGGGCGGCGACTTCGAGAAGACGAGCGATCTTGTTGAAGACCTTCGCCCGCGCCTTGTCGGCTGCGCCCTTCTTGTGCTTGATCGTTGCCCATTTGGAATGGCCCGACATTGGACTAATCCCTTTCCTTGTGGGTGCTGAACCCGTTGAGTTGCAGGAAGATCTGATGCAGACGGTCGTCGTCCGTCAGCTCGGGGTGGAACGACGCCACCATGACGTGCCCCTGGTGGGCCACGACCGGCACACCGTCGTGAGTGGCCAGCACCTGCACCGCAGGACCCGCCGCCACCACCTTAGGTGCCCGGATGAAGACGGCGTGGAACGGGCGCTCGCACCCGTCGACGTCGATGTCGGTCTCGAAACTGTCCACCTGGCGGCCGTAGCCGTTGCGCTGCACAGTGATGTCGATGACACCGAAGCTGCGCTGGTCCGGGCGGCCGTCGAGCACCTCCGAGGCGAGCAGGATCATGCCGGCGCAGGTGCCGAACACGGGCATGCCGTCGGAGAACCGTGACGCCAGGTGATCGAACAGACCGGACGTGTCGAGGAGGCGCGACATGGTCGTGCTCTCGCCACCGGGCATCACGAGTGCCTGCACCTTGGCCAGGTCCGCGGGCGTGCGGACCTGTTTGGTCTCTACGCCGAGGCCACGCAGCGCGTCTTCATGCGCGGCGAACGCGCCCTGCAGCGCAAGGACACCGATGACGGGCTGCACCTGGCGGCTCCGTACTACGCGGCATGCGCGTTACCAGCCACGCTCGGCGAAGCGCAGCGTCTTGTTGACCTCGTCCATGCCGATGCCGGTCATCGGGGCACCGAGGCCGCGGCTGACCTTGGCCAGGATGTCGGCGTCGCGGAAGTGCGTGGTGGCCTCGACGATGGCCTTCGCACGCGGCGACGGGTCGTCGCTCTTGAAGATGCCCGAGCCCACGAACACGGCCTGCGCGCCCAATTGCATGGCGAGCGCAGCGTCGGCCGGGGTGGCGATGCCACCGGCGCAGAACAGGGGAACCTGCAGCCAGCCGGTCTCGGCGATCTCCTGTACGAGCGGCAGCGGTGCCTGCAGCGTCTTGGCCCACTGGAACAGCTCGGCGTTGTCGGCCTGCGTGATGCGGCGGATGTCGCCGATGATGCTGCGCAGGTGACGCACCGCTTCGACGATGTTGCCGGTGCCGGCCTCGCCCTTGCTGCGGATCATGCAGGCGCCCTCGCTGATGCGACGCAGTGCCTCGCCCAGGTTGGTGGCGCCGCAGACGAACGGGACGGTGAACGCCCACTTGTCGATGTGGTGCGTCTCGTCGGCCGGGGTGAGCACTTCGCTCTCGTCGATGTAGTCGACGCCGAGGGCC
>Ga0209023_10007179_pt1 | contig 11504 bp, 10 predicted proteins | sample LakOneMetagenome_FD_187468 | JGI IMG/M metagenome (GOLD analysis project Ga0209023, IMG submission 187468) | Freshwater and sediment microbial communities from Lake Erie, Canada (SPAdes) (version 2) | ecosystem: Environmental > Aquatic > Freshwater > Lentic | place: Lake Erie, Canada...
CACCGGCACCGGTCGCTCCGCCCCCGCCGCCCGAGCCGGTCGTGGCCCGGCTGCGGTTCGCCATCCAGGTCGGGACGTCGCGCACCCGGTACGTGCTCGACCACGACTGCGTGATCGGCCGCGACCCGACCGAGGACAACCTCGTGAAGGCGGGCAAGGCCGAGGCGATCATCGTCGACGACGAGACCCGGTCGGTGTCGCGGGTGCACGCCGAGATCCGCATCCGGGGGGCCGACCTGATCCTCGTCGACCGCGGCTCGGTGAACGGCACGAGCATCTCGCCCCCCGGTACCGGCGACTGGACGGCGTTGACGCCGAACGGGTCGGCCCTGCTCGAACGGGGCACCCAGGTGCAGCTCGGCCGCTGCCCCCTCTACCTCGAGGACGGCGAGCCGGCATCCTGATCGGCGCGGGACCAGTCGGCCGGCACCTCGAGGGCCTCCGGCGAGGCGAACGCGTGGAGCTGCTCGACGACGAAGCCGTAGGCGCAGCCCTTCTCGAACACCGCCACCGCGCCGGCGGCCATGGCCTGGGCCCGCAGCCCGCTCGAGATGAACCCCGACAGGATGGCCACCCGCGTGGTCGGACAGGCCCGCAACAGGTGGGGCAGCGTCTCCAGGCCGTCCATGCCCGGCATGGCGAGGTCGAGGAGCACCAGGTCGGGTCGGAGCTCGGCGGCCAGCGTGATCGCCGAGGCCCCGTCGCCGGCATCGCCCACCACGTCGAACCAGCCGCTGCTGGTCATGTGCTCCCGCAGCAGGCTGCGCTCGGCGGCCGAGTCGTCGACCACCAGGACCCGGGTCCGGGCTTCCGCGAATTCGGCCGGCGCGGCCGGGCCCACCCGGAACGGCACCTCGGCCAGCACCTTGCGGGTCTCCTCGGTCATCGGGGCGACGAGCACCTCGGCCAGCAGCTCCTCGACCATGTGGTGGGGGACCGCCGGCGACCAGTGGAAGCCCTGCGCGAGGTCGCAGCCCATGGTCGACAGTGCGCCGAGCTGGCCCTCGGTCTCGACCCCCTCGGCCACCGCGTAGAGGTTGAGCGAGTGGGCGAGGTCGATGACCGCCCGGACGATGGCCCGGTCCTGAGGATCGCGGTCGATCCCGCTGACGAAGAACCGGTCGAGCTTGAGCGCGTCGACCGGGAACCGGCGCAGGTACAGCAGCGAGGAGTAGCCGGTGCCGAAGTCGTCGACCGCGAGCCGGACCCCGAGATCGTGGATCGCGGTCAAGGCGGTCGTCGCCGCGATGGTGTCGTCCATCAGGACGCTCTCGGTGATCTCGAGGCACAGCGCGGCCGGATCGAGCCCGTGGACCTGCAGCGTCTCCGACACGATGGCGGGAAGCCCCGGTTCGGCGAGCTGGCGTCCCGAGAGGTTCACCGCGACGGTGAGCCCCTCGTGGCCGGGGAGGGCACGCCAGCCGACCAGGTCACGGCACGCCTGGTCGAGGATCCAGGCGCCGAGGGTCACGATCAGCCCGGTCGACTCGGCCAGGGGGATGAAGTCGCCGGGCGGCACGAGCCCGCGGGTCGGGTGGTTCCAGCGGGCGAGGGCCTCGAGCCCGACCACCCGTCCGTCGAGGGTGACCACGGGCTGGTAGTGGACGGCGAACTGCCGCTCGAGGACGGCTCGGCGCAGGTCGGTCTCCAGCTCCAGCCGGGCGGTGGCCCGGGCCCGCAGCGAGGAGTCGAACAGCTCGTAGCGGGCGCCGCCCAGTTCCTTGGCGCGGTACATGGCCGAGTCGGCGTCCCGCATCAGGGCGGCCGCGTCCTGGGCCGGGGTGAGGGCCACGCCGATGCTGGCCGTGGCGATGATCTCGGTGCGGTCCACGGCGATGGGCTCCCGCATGGCCTCGCCGATCCGTTCCGCCACCTGGATGGCTGCGCCGACACCGTCGAGGTCGTCGAGGACGACCACGAACTCGTCGCCGCCGAACCGGCCGACCGTGTCCTGCGGTCGCACAGCGCAGCGGATCCGCTCGGCCACCTCGCACAGGAGGTCGTCGCCGACGCCGTGGCCGAGCGAGTCGTTGACCTGCTTGAAGTTGTCGAGGTCGATGAACAGCACGGCGGCCAGGCCGCCCTCCCGCCCGTGGCGGACCAGCAGTTGTCCGAGCCGGTCGATCACCAGCGCCCGGCTGGCCAGCCCGGTGAGCGAGTCCTCGAGCACGAGGCGGGCGTTCTCCGCCTCGGCGTGCTTGCGGTCACCGATGTCGGTCACCATCTTCAGGATCGCGGCCACCTCGCCGCCGGGGCCCCGCAGCGGGCTGGCCGAGATGAGGACGTCGAGCCGGGATCCGTCGGCCTTGCGCAGGGTCCACTCGTACTGCTCCGCGATGCCCGCGGCCTGGCGGCCGATCTTGGCCAGCGTCGTCTCGTGGTCAGATGGGTCGACGAAGTCGAAGAGCGACCGCTCCATGAGCTCCGGGACGGAGACGCCGAGGGACGAGGCCATCTTCGGGTTGGCGAAGGTGGTCCGGCCGTCGAGGTCGTGCATCCAGATCCCCTCCTCGGCGGTCTGGACGATCGTGCGGTACCGCAGCTCGGACTCGGCCAGCGCCAGGTCGGCCAGGTGGCGTTCGGTCACGTCGCGGATGTTGACGATGATGCCGTCGACGACCGGGTTCGCCAGCTCGTCCCGGAAGCGGGCCTCGATCCACCGCCAGCGACCGTCGTGGTGGCGCAGGCGGAACCGGATCGGGCGCTCCTGGTCGGTGGCGAGCGCCATCAACTGCTCGATCGACGGGACGACCGCCAGGTCGTCGGGGTGGACGAGGTCGCCGCTGTAGGTGCCGGCCAACGCATCGGGCTGATGGCCGAACACCCGCTCGGCGGAGGCGCTGGCGAAGGTGATGGTCCCGGTGGCATCGAGGACCAGGGTGACGTCGGACGAGCCGGCGACGAGCGCCTGGAGCCGCTCCTCGCTCCGGACGATCGAGAGCTGGGCTTCCCGGTTGGCCGAGACGTCGCGCAGGTTCCAGACGATGCCGGCCACATCGGGGTCGGCCAGCCGGTCGGCGCGGTGGCCCTCGAGGGTCAGGACGTGGCCGTCGGCGTGGGTCAGCTGGATGTCGACCGGGCCGATGTCCGTTCCGGCGCTCGACCCGTTGACCAGCGTCAGCATCCGCTCGGCGTCGGCCGGGGCCAGGAACTCGAGGCCCAACCGGCCGACGACGTCCGCCTCGGCGACCCCCAGCATGCGGCACAGCGGCGGGCTGAAGTACGAGACCATCCCGCGCTCGTCGAGCACCGCGATGCCGTCGTCGGCGTTGGTGACCAGGGCCCGGAACCGTCTTTCGGACGCCGCCAGCGCCTGCACCGCCTCGACGCTCATGTCAGCGGTCACGAACCCCTCCCGCGGGCTGGGTCCGGCTGACCGGCCGTCCCGTCCGTCCTGCATGTCCACGACCGATCGGGGTTGGGGCGCTGCTCGAGAATGTTCCTGCCCGACCTCCATCGGCCGGGCGCGAGCAAGCAGGAGGACTTCGGGGTGCTTCCCGCCAAGTCCGGGCCTGCTTCCCTCATTTCTTTCCGTCAGGGAGCTGCACGATCTCCAGCCAGAATCCCTCGAGTTGGCGGACCGCGGCGAGGAAATCGGTGTAGGCCACCGGTTTGGTGACGAAGGCATTGGCGTGGAGCTGGTAGCTCTCGTAGATGTCGGACTCCGACGACGACGTGGTCAGCACAACGACCGGGATGCGCTTCAGGTGGTCGTCAGCCTTCATCTCCTCGAGCACTTCGCGACCGTCCTTGCGGGGCAGGTTGAGGTCGAGCAGCACGAGGTCGGGGGTCGCCGCGCCCGCGTACTGGCCCTCGCCCCGGAGGTAGGCCAGCGCCTCGATGCCGTCGCCGACCACGTGCAGCTCGTTGTGCACCTTCGCGTCCCGCAGCGCTTCGCGCGTGAGGCTCACGTCGCCGGCGCTGTCCTCCACCAGCAGGATCTGGACGCCGCTGAGCGGCGAGAGGGTCACGACCGACCGATCCCGCGGTCGGGCACGGTGAAGCAGAAGCGGGTGCCCTGGGGCTGGGCGGCGACGCACCAGATCCGGCCGCCCCGCAGCTCGACCATCTTGCGGCAGATGGCCAGGCCGATCCCGGTGCCTGGATAGTCCGCAGTGCCGTGCAGGCGCTGGAAGATGCGGAAGATCCGGTCGCGGTACTGCGGTTCGATGCCGATGCCGTCGTCCTCCACCACGATCCGCCACCCTCTCCCGTCGCGATCGGCGCTGATGACCACGTGGGGGGTGGCGCCCTCGGCGTGGAACTTCAGGGCGTTCGAAACCAGGTTGGTCAGCACCTGCTCGAGCTGGGACCGGGACCCGATCACGTTGGGCAGGTCCCCGACGGCGACGATGGCTCCCGCATCGTGGATCAGCTCGTCGAGCGAGACCAGCACGTCGGCGGCGACGGCGTCGAGCTCCACCTCGTCGTCGGCTTCGATCTCCCGGCCGGCCCGCGAGAAGGCCAGGAGGTCGTCGATGAGCGTGCGCATGCGGGTGCAGCCTTCGACGGCGAACGCGATGTAGCGGTCGGCGTCCTCGTCGAGCTGCCCTTCATACCGGTGGGCCAGCAGCTCGACGTGGCCCGCGACGACCCGGAGCGGCTCCGACAGGTCGTGGGAGGCGACGTAGGCGAACTGCGACAGCTCCTCGTTGGAGCGTTCGAGGTCGGTCGCCACCTTGCGCAGCGCCTCGTCCTTGGCCCGGACCTCGGTCATGTCGAGCGCCACTGCGTAGAATCGGCCCTCGGCCAGGCTCGGCGTGGCCGACCAGCGCAACCACCGGTAGGTCCCGTCGCGGTGGCGGAACAGGTTCTCGAACCCGACCCGGCGGTGACCGGCCGCCAGCTCGTCGAGCTCGGCCTGGGTGGTGGCCCGGTCATCGGGGTGCACGAACTCGATGATCGGCCGGTCGATCAGCTCGTCGTCGGCGTAGCCCAGGACCCGCTCGAAGCTGTCGTTCAGCGCCGTGAAGTGCCCGGCGAAGTCGCCGGTCGCCATCATCTCGCCGGAGAGCTCGAAGAAGCTCTGGTAGTCCATGGCCTGCTCGTCGACCTGGGGGGAGGTCATCGTGTCGTCCTCGGCTGAGTAGGGGACACTCCTTGCCGCAATGGAGGAGGAGTTCCCGCTGCCCTCTTTGTGATGAATTCCCCGGAACGATGGGAGAGGGGTATCTCATTGTTTCGCGCCGTGTCCTTCATCATACTTGGCAATGCAAGCGCGGCCATTTGCTCTTAGTGGCCGATGTGGCCGGCCGCTCCGCCAGTGGCGCCCGTCACCCAGCGGGTTAGCCGTCGGTTAGAGGTTCGCCAACTCATGCTGCAGGTGCACCGGCATGGTGGGCGAGGTCCGACAGGGTGACCCGGCGGGCCGGCGCGATGCGTCGTTCGATCCCCACCCTGGAGTCACACCTTCATGCCCACCACCACCGAAGCTGCTCGACCGATGTTCGACCGCGACCTCGCCGACGCCAGGGGCGCGGCCCCGGCGCTCCGCCTCGACGGCAGCCAGTTGCTGCGCCGAGGCGTGGCCGTGATCGGCCTGGCCGGCATCGCACTCGTGCACGTGGTCGACGCCACCGGCAAGTTCCACGAGACGCCCTACCTCGGATGGGGGTACCTCGCGCTGATCGCCGGGTGCTTCGCCGTGGCCGGCATGCTGCTGGAGCGGGATGACCGGCGGGCCTGGACCGGTGCCGCCGCGCTGGCCGCGATCGCCGCCGTCGCCTTCATCCTGTCCCGGACGACCGGGCTTCCGTCGGCCAAGGACGACATCGGGAACTGGTTCGAGCCCCTCGGCCTGGCCACGCTGTTCGCCGAAGCCGTGGTGGTCGCGGTGTCCCTGCGGGCCCTCGCCTCCCTCCGCATCCGATCGGCCGTGCGGTGAGCCGTCCGGCCGGGAGGTCCCGCGACCGAGTCGTGCCACTGCGTCGTGCGCCCTCCTCCCACCGGGTGGCACGCGGAGCGGTCATGGTGACGTCGCGGGGCCTCCCGGCCGGATCTCGCCCGAGCGGAACCGGTGCATGATGGGCGGCGTGGGCGGCACCGACGAGCACGAGGTGACCGAGCCGGTCGATCTCGTGTGGTCCGACGGCCGCACGCTCAACCCCGCGGCCCGCGGGTGGTCGCGGCGGCCATTGCACCGGGCCAACCTGCACGGGGGTTGGGGCCGCACGAAGCGGTGGGACTACTGGGCGATCCTGACCCCCGACCTGGTGGTCTCCATGGTCTACGCCGACGTCGACTACCTCGGCCTCGCCGACGTGTGGTGGGCCGACCTGGAGGGCGACCGGCAGGGTGGCCGGGGCGTCGCGGTGCCGTTGGCCCGGGGCATCGACCTGCCCGACCGCCCCGGCACCGTCCCCCTGCGGGTGCGGCGGCGCAAGCTCCAGCTCGACATCACCGACGACCCCGACGGCGTGACCCACCTGGCCGGCCGTTGGCAGGAGCCCGACGGGCGGGAAGGGCACCTCTCGGCCATCGTCGACCAGCCCCCGTCGCACGAGTCGCTGAACGTGGTGATCCCGTGGTCCGACCGGCGCTTCCAGTACACGTCGAAGCACCAGGCCCGACGGGCCCGCGGCACCCTCGTGGTGGGCGACGAGCGGTGGTCGTTCGGGGGGTTGGCCGGCGAGGCGTGGGGCGTGCTCGACGTGGGCCGGGGCCGCTGGCCGTTCCGGACGACGTGGAACTGGGGAGGCGGCGCCGGCCCGGCGACCGACGGCCGGGTCATCGGGTTGCAGCTCGGCGGGAAGTGGACCGTCGGGACGGGGTTCACCGAGAACGGGGTGCTGGTCGACGGCCGGCTCGAGAAGCTGGGCGAGGAGCTGGAGTGGTCCTACCAGTGGGATGACCCGCTCGAGCCGTGGCGGGTGACGGCACCGTCGGGGCGGCTCACCCTCGAGCTCACGCCGCGGTTCGACAAGCACTCCAAGATCGAGGCCGTCGTGCTCGGCACCGAGACCCACCAGGTCTTCGGCCGCTGGTCGGGCACCTACGTCAGCAACGAGGGGGAGACCATCGAGTTCGCCGACCTCATCGGCTTCGCCGAGGAGTCACGCTCGCGCTGGTGACCGTCGGCTCGCGGCCAGGTGCGAGGCCGTGGCGGGTCAGGGCTGAGGCGGGTGCACGATGACCGTCGGCCGGTTGCTGGCCACCAGGACCCGGTGCGAGACGGATCCCAGCAGCAGCCCGCGGAACCCCCCCAGCCCACGGGCCCCGAGGACCAGGAGCGGCGATTCGGCGTCGGCGGCGGCTTCCAGCAAGCCGGCGGCCGGCAGGTCGCAGATCGGGGTGAGCTCGACATCGTCGGCATCGGGTCCGATGACCCGATCGACGATGTCGGCCAGGGCCTGCCGGGCCGACTGGTTGTCGTAGTCGGGGTTGAAGTGCTGAGGGCCACCGGCCCCGTGTTGGTCGAACAGCGACCAGCAGGCGACCGCCCGGGTGGGCACGCCGCGTCGACGCCCCTCCTCGACCGCCCAGGCCAGCGCGGCATCACCGTTGAGCGAGCCGTCGACGCCGACCACGATCGGCGCGCCCGGCGCGAAGGGCGTCTTGTGCAGCTCGGGGATCACCGCCACCGGGCACACCGCGTGCATGGCGACCTGGTCGCTGACCGAGCCGAGCCAGCGGTAGAGGCCGTGCAGCTCCCGGGTGCCGACCACCACGAGCGCGGCCTTCACCGACTCCTCGACCAATGCCTCCGCCGCCGGCCCGATGGTGGCCACCCGCTCGACCGTCGGGTGGGGGGTCGGCACCTCGGCCAGCGCCTCGTCGACCACCGCGTCGAGGTCACGACGGGCGGCCAGCAGCAGCTCGGCCGGATCGATCTGGAACGCGCCCCACCCCATCGGCGAGATCACCATGGGGCTGCCGGCGCCGGTCAGCGCCGTCAAGGGGGCCCGGCGCAGGATCGCCTCGGCCAGCGCCCACCGCAGCGCGACCTTCGCGCTGGGGCCGCGATCGATGCCCACGACGATGGCCGACCCGTCCGGTGAGCGATCGGCCGTCTCTTCGGTGCTGGTCTCGGTGTCGGTCATGGTCGTCTCCGGGGGTCGTGGTCGGGCCGTCCGAGCGGCCGTGCCGCTCCCTCGACCGTACGGAGAACGGGCGCGCCAGGGCAGGGCCGAAGGACCCCCGTCGCGCTCGGCACGTCGGGACCTTCGACCCTGGTCGCGGCCGGTCGCCGGAGCGCACCATCGGAGGGTCGGACCGAGCCACCGGACCAGCCCGACAGGAGTTCCAGCCATGCCCACCCGTGCCGCCATCGACGACTTCCTGGCCCAGAAGCGGATCGCCTTCATCGGTGCCTCCAGCGACCCGAAGGCGTTCAGCACCTCCGTCTACCGCGAGCTGCGAGGCCACGGGTACGAGCTGTTCCCGGTCAACCCGCACGCCACCACGGTGGAAGGCGACCCGTGCGTCGCCTCGGTGGCCGACCTGCCTGCCGACATCGACGGCGCCATCGTCATGGTGGCCGCCGAGCACGCGGCCGAGGCCACCCAGGACTGCGTCGACAAGGGAATCCCCCGCGTCTGGCTCCACAAGGGGGTCGGCCCCGGCTCGGCCACCGACGAGGCCGTGGCCATCTGCCGAGACCACGGCGTCGAGGTGGTCGACGGGGCCTGCCCGCTGATGTTCGCCGAACCCGCCGCGTGGTTCCACCGGGTCCACCGTGCCGAGCGCAAGCTCATCGGCCGATTGCCCGGCTGAAGCCCGGCTGACCCCCGTCTGCCTCCCGATCGCCCCTCGTCCCACACCCGCCCCACACCCCATCCGCCGGCCTGCCGGCGGCCGATCTCCAGGGAAGTCGCTGCACACCCCCCGTTCCGCCCCCACCCGGCGGACCGGGCAGCGGCTCTGATCGGCCGCCGGCAGGCCGGCGGATGGCGCGTCACGGCCCGGTTCGGGTCGAGCGGGCGGCGAGCCGCGAGGATGCTCCGATGGACGATGCACTGGACGACGCGAGCACGCGGGGGTACTGGCCGAGCCCGTGGCCGGGGGAGGACGGCAGCCCGGCCCGGCGGCAGACCACACCAGGGTGGCCCGGACCCGGGTTCGCCGCGGATCGCGTGGAGCTCGTGTCCCGCGAGGCCGTCTCGACGACGATGGTGGTGCTGCGGGCGCCCGGCGAGGTGTTCGCGCTGCGCCACACCGTCGGCCCGGACACGACGGTGTGGGTCGAGCGGATCGACCCGGCCACCCTCGAGACCATGGGCCGCTCGCCGGACCTCGCCGGCGGCCCGACGTGGCCGGGGGGCCTGGCCGCCCACGCCAACGGTTCCCTGTACGTCGTGTTCGGCAACCACGCCCATCGCCTGAGCGCCGACCTCGAGGTGGTGATGTCGGTCGAGCTCCCGCGGCACAAGCCCTACAACAGCTTCGTGATCCTGCCCGACGGCCGCTTGGCCACCAAGGACTTCGGCGGCGTCCTCCCCGGCCACGATCCGACGGCCCACGAGTACCAACCGACCGAGCTGCTGGTCCTCGACCCGGACTCGCTGGCCGTCGTCGACCGGTGCACCTTCCCGGAGCCGTCGATCGCCCGGATCTCGGCCGACGGCGCCACGGTGTACGTGGTCGGCACGACCAGCCTCATGCGGGCGACGTGGGACGGCTCGCACCTGACGATCGACGACGGCTTCGTCGCCCCGTACCGGACGATCGAGGGCCAGACCTACGGGTGGGATCCGGTGATCGCGCTCGGCGCGGCGTGGTTCCTCGACGATGGGTTCGGCAGCGAGCGCTACGTCGGCACGTTCACCGGCCAAGGGGTCAACGAGGCGCCGCTGCACCTCGTGCGGGTCGACCTGGCGACCGGCGAGGCCACCCTCACCGAGATCTGCGGCCGGCCCGGCGGCGTGGTGGCCAACCCCCCGTTGATCGACGTCGACCGGCGCATCGCCGTCGGGTTCGACAGCGGCAACGCGGTGCTGGTCGCCTTCGACATCGCGGCCGACGGGTCGCTCACCGAACGGTGGCGCCGCGACCAGGACCACGCGTCGCACCTGCTGCTGTTCGGCGACACGGGCGAGCTCCTGACCACCGACCACGACCTGGCCCGGATGGCCGACGTCCTCGTCGTGCTCGACATCGAGACCGGCGCGGAGCGGGTCCGCATCGACTCCGGCAGCCCGCTCCAGTCCGTCCTCTTCCCGGCCGTCGGCTGGGACCGCGACGTCTACTACTGCTCGTTCGCCGCCCTGGCCCGCCTGTCGGTCGGGGGGCCGGCGCTCGGCGGCTGATCCCATGTCGCATGTCACGTCACCGGGTTGGTTGCCCGCGCAGCATTCGGGTCAGAGGAAACGGGTCCAGAGAGCAGGCGCCCACCGGGTGCCGGGCCGTCTGGTCGTGACAGGAGAACGACGATGGTGCAACGAGTGCTGGGATTGATGACCCTTCGTCCGATGAGCTGGCTGGTCCAGTTCTCGGACTCGATCGACGACGTGTGGGACATGGACGATCCGCTGCTGCGCGACTGATCGACCGTGCTGGTGGCTCAGGCCTCGGTGGCTCAGGCCCGGGGCGTACCGTTCGCGGTGGTCAACGCGGCGAGGGCCGTCTGCAAGATGGCGGTCGTGGTGTCGCGGCCGAGCTCGTCAGCCAGGGGGTTGGCCTTCCTGATCAGGACCGTCTCGGAGAGGACGATGCGAGCCCCCTGGGCGCGCAGCGTCTGCTCGATGGCGCCGCGACCCAGCGCCCCGCCGCCGATCCGGGGCGACGCGCAGAGGACGGCCACCGGCTGGTCGTAGAGCTCGCCGCTCCCGACGATCCAGTCGAGCGCGTTCTTCAACACGCCGGGAAGGCTGTTGGCGTACTCGGGGCTGGCGATCACCACGCCGTCGGCCGCCCCGATGGCCGCCCGGAGCTCGTCGACCGCGGGGGTCGGCTCGGCGTCGGGGCTGAAGTACGGCAGCCGGTCGAGCGGGGGGTGGACCGCCACCACGCCGGCGGGGGCCAGGTCGGCCAGGGCGTGGAGCAGGGCCGTGTTCGACGACCCCGCGGGGAGGCTGCCCGACAGGGCGAGGATGCGCATGCCCGCACCCCAACCCCGCGCCGCTCGCCCCTTGTTCCCGCAACCAGCCGCGTTCTTGGCGCGGAACCCGCCGCGTGGCGTCGCCTTTCGCGCTCAGAAGGAGACGGCTCGTCGCGCAGTCCCGCCCGCTCACCCTCGTGGCCCGGCCGGCCGGCCCGGATCAGCCGAAGGAGCCGGTCAGGGGGTCGGGATCGGGGGCGAGGCCCAGGCCGGCGTAGGCGGCGTCGACGAGCGAACCCCGCAGCGGCGAGTGGAGGCTGAGCTCGTTGCGGGTGAAGCCGATGGCCACCCGGTTCCGGGGGTCGCAGAACCCCAGCTGGCCGCCGGCGCCCTGGTGCCCGAACGCGCTCGGGTCGGGGCCCATCACGCGGCCGCCGAGGATCGGCTCGTTGGCCTGGAACCCGAGGCACCACGCCATGTCGAGCGAGAGGACGCGATCGAAGCCACGGCGCTCAAGCCGGGCGAAGCG
>Ga0209023_10007180_pt1 | contig 11501 bp, 8 predicted proteins | sample LakOneMetagenome_FD_187468 | JGI IMG/M metagenome (GOLD analysis project Ga0209023, IMG submission 187468) | Freshwater and sediment microbial communities from Lake Erie, Canada (SPAdes) (version 2) | ecosystem: Environmental > Aquatic > Freshwater > Lentic | place: Lake Erie, Canada | collected...
GCCGGCGCCGTCGAGGTAGGCGTGCACCAGCAGTGAGGCCGTGAACAGCAGCGTAAAGGCGCCGACCGCCCCCAGCCAGGACAGCAGCGGCCGGCGCCGCGCCGCCTGGCGCAAAGCGGGCAGCACGCCGGTGCGCATGCGCAGCCGGGCGCGCAGGGCCGGCTGGCCGTCGCCGACCAGGTAATGGCCGACGTGGCGCCGGCGCGCATCACCTTCGGCCTCGGCTTCGTGTTCGAGAACGGCGCCGGCCAGGGCCAGGGCTTCGGCCGCCACCTCGGTTTCGCTGTGCAGGGACTGGCGCGCCAGCCGCGCCACCGCCTGGCGGTAGTGCTCGCGCGTGGCGGGGTCCATGCGGCCGTAGGCGCCGCAGGGGTCGAGGCGCAGCGTGTGCTCGACCGCGCTCATGGTTTCGACGAATTCGCCCCAGTCGATGGCGGCCACCAGGCGCAGGCTGGCGATGCTGTTCGCTACCGATACGCCGTCGGCGGCCTGGCCGGCGTCATCCAGCCGCAGCTGGGCCTCGATGTTCGAGCCTTCGTCGGCCAGGCGCGCGCCGGTCCATTCCATCACCTGCGCCAGGGCGCCATCCTGGCCCTGCAGGCGGCGCGCCAGCGCGGCGACAAAGGCTGCGTCGAGCTGCACCGCGCGCGCCATGTCGGCCACCAGCAGGACCAGGTCGCCGGGGCGCTGGCCGGCGGTGGCGATCATGCGCTCGACCCAGCCTCCGGCCAGCGCACGCTGCACGCGCTGGCGGTCCAGGCGCGCGGCGATGCGGCGCAGGTTGTCGACCAGCGCCAGGCGCAGCATCACCGGCATCGCCCACAGCTCGTCCAGCGCCAGGGGCGCGCCTTCCTGGTAGGCCGCGACGAAGCGCGCCAGGCTTTCCTGTTCCAGCCGGCCGTCGCCGTGCGACACGATTTCCAGCGCCAGCTGGTAGACGCGCGGCGCGCCGCCGGCCAGGCGCGGCAAGGCACGGCTGCGCGCCGGCGGCAGCAAATGCCGTGCGGCGCGTACGTGTTCGTCGACCAGGTAAAGATGGTCGAGCAGGCAGGCGGCGCCGGGCGCCAGCGCTTCGCCGGACCTGGCGGCGCGCGCCAGGGCGGCGCCGGCCTGGGCGATGGCGGCGGCGTTCGCGGCCAGGCGCACCAGCAGGCGGTCCGGCGTGTCTTCCTGCGCCAGTTCATGGCGTGCGGCGAGCTGGCGGCCGTGCACCGCCATCTGCGCCGCGCCGAACAGCTCCGCGCGCAGGGGCGCCTCGTCCGCGCCGTCGTGTGCGCGGACAGGGTCATGCCCCGCGCGCAAGGCGGCGGGAAGGAGATGCGGTTCTTCGGTCAACAGTGGCCTCGAATACGAATATAAGCACCGCCCGTCGGGTCCGAAGACCCGACAGGCGGCGCACGTGTCAAGGCATGCTAGAAGAACATCTGATGAGAAACCGTGCGCTAACGTACGCTGTGTTTCCGCGCGGCGGCTCTTGTGCGCTGCATTTGCGCGCAGTCGTGCTCAGTTACCTAGCAGGGCCAGCCCACCGGCCAGGTGCCAGACACGCTCGCGTCCCAGCCCCTGCAGGCATTGCAGCGCCTTCAGGCTGCGGTTGCCGCTGCGGCAGAAGAACAGCAGCGGACGCGCTTCGTCGCGCAGCCAGGCTGCATATTCGGCCAGGCGCGACAGCGGCAGGCTGTAGGCGGCGCGGCCCTGCAGCATCGGCGCGCCGGCCGCGTGCTCGCAGGCTTCGCGCACGTCGATCAGGAGCGCATCCGGGTGCTCGGCAAAGAAGTGTTTCAGGTGGCGGCGCGCCAGTTCGGCGGGCTTCTGTTCCACTCGAGACGCCTGGATGCCCGCAGGCAGGCAGACGATGGCGCCGCCGGCGTCGTGCGCATCTGCCGGCGTGTGGGCGAACAGCAGGCGCGCCTGGCGCAGCACGCCGTTTTCAAGCGTGCCGAGCAGGTAGCCGCTGCCAGGACGCCGCACCAGCACGTCGCGCCCCAGGCGGAGCGCCGCGGCCGGCGCGCCGTCGGCCAGGCGCACCCTTTCGCCATCGGCCGGCCAGGCGCCGGCATCCACATCCGCATCTGCTTCGACCTGTGCGCACAGGGCTTCGGCGCCGGCGCCGAGCGCTGCGCGCAGCCGGTAGCCATGCCGCTGCAGCAGGGCCGCGGCGGTACCGGCCTGCGTCCCGGGCACGTCGATCGCCACGCAGTCGCCGCCTTCCGGGTCGAACACCAGCCAGCCGCCGTCAAGGCCGCAGTGGTACACGCCGGCGCGCCCGGCGCCGGAAGGCGAAGCCGCCAACGGCTGCCTGCGCAGCGCTTCTCCACAACGCGCGATGCGCGCGCAGGCTGCATCGACAAAGGCCTCGTCCAGCAGCGGCCCGACCGACAGGCGCACCGCGTTCGCGCAGCGCCAGGCCGGCAGCGCCATCGCCTCCAGCACATAGCTCGGCGCCGCCTTGGCCGCCGAACAGGCGGAACCCGCGCTGACGCGGATGCCGGCGGCGTCGAACAAATCGAGCAGGGCCTTGCCGGACAGGCCGGGCACGGCGAAATTCAGCGTGGTCGGCAACGCATGCTCGAAGGGGGTATTGAATGCGATCGCCGGGAAGGCCGCGCGCAGGGCCGCCGCCAGGCGTTCGCGCACGGCCAGCAGCTGCGCGTGGCTGCAAAAGGTGCGGCCTTCTTCCAGCGCGCGCAGGACGGCGCCGAGGGCGGCGATGCCGGCCATGTTCTCGGTGCCCGAGCGCTGCCCGGCTTCCTGGCCGCCGCCGCACATCAGCGGCGTGAACGGCGCGCCCGCACGCACATACAGCATGCCGATGCCCTTCGGCGCATACAGCTTGTGGCCGGAGAACGGCGCGTAGTCGATGCGGGTGCGCTCCAGCGCCAGAGGCAGCTTGCCGAGCGCCTGCACGCAGTCGACCATCCACAGCGCCGGGCTGCCGGTCTGCTCCAGCACCGCGGCGATGCCGTCCAGGTTGGACACCACCCCGCTCTCGTTGTTGGCGGCCATGGTGCACAGGAAGGCCGTGCGCGGCGCCAGTTCGCGCAGCAAATCGAGGCGGTGGCGGCCATCGCCGTCGACCGGCAGCGCCTGCAGGGTGAGGTCCGTGCCGAGGATGCGGTTCCAGTGCGCCAGGCTTTCCGGCACGGCCTTGTGCTCGGTGGCGCCGTACAGCAGCAGGTCGCCACAAGCCTGGCCGGCGGCGCGCCGTTCGCGCACCGCGCACAGGGCCGACAGCACCGCGGTCTGGATGCCCTCGGTGGCGCCGCTGGTGAACATCACCCTGCCCGTCTCCGCAGCCAGCACGCGCCGCGCCCGCGCTCGCGCATCGTCGAGGATCAGGCGCGCGCGCAGGCCGGCCGCATGGCTGCTGCTCGGATTCCCGAAATCGATCTCGAGGGCGGCGTGCGCCGCGGCGATGGCGGCCGTCAGCACGGGTGATGTGGCATTGGCGTCGAGATAGAGTTCAGGGACCATAATAAAAGTGAAATATTGGACGGAGATCGTGTTATTGTTCAGCAATATGGTACGAATTTGTATAGAAGTGTTCGTTCTTAATTCGTTTATATATTTCCAAAACTAAGCATGTTTGTTCTAATAGTGACCTATAAATAGAATGAATTCACTAGACAAATTTGATTGCGCCATTCTCGCAGCGTTGCAGGCGGATGCAACGCTGTCGATCTCGGGCCTGAGCGAAAAAGTAGGACTGTCGAGCACCCCGTGCTGGAAGCGCGTCAAGCGCCTCGAGGAAGACGGCTACATCGAAAGCCGGGTCACGATCGTCAACCGCCAGAAGGTCGGGCTGCCGGTCACGGTGTTCGTGAGCGTGCGCACCCGCGAGCACGACGAAAAGTGGCTCGAGCGCTTTGCCGCCGCCGTCACCGCCCTGCCCGAAGTGCTCGAGTTCCACCGCATGAGCGGCGACGTCGACTACCTGCTGAAAGTGGTCACCACCGACATCGAAGGTTACGACCGCTTCTACAAGAAGCTGATCAAGGCCGCGCAACTGAGTGGCGTGTCCTCGGCCTTCTCGATGGAGCAGATCAAGTACACCACCGCGCTGCCGCTGGAGCTGATCGCGCACGGCCTGCCTGCCTGAATCTCCGGCCCCGGGGTCTGGAGCACCCCGCTCTTTTCATGCGATGATGGCAGCTGTTCGCAATCAAGGAGACAGGCTGATGCCATCGAAAATGAACATGGCGCCACTGGCGCTGGCCGCGCTGCTGTGCGTATCGACGACCATGACGAATGCCGCGCTGGCGCAGGAACAGGTCGTGAAAATCGGCGTGACCGGGCCGCTCTCGGGCGCCAATGCCTTTGCCGGCAAGGACAACGAAAACGGCGTGCGCCTGGCGGTCGAAGACCTCAACGCGCAGAAGATCAAGGTGGCCGGCAAGACAGTGCGCTTCGAGCTGCAATCCGAAGACGACGCCGGCGACCCGAAACAGGGCGTGACGGTGGCGCAGAAACTGGTCGACGGCGGCGTCAAGTTCGTCCTCGGCCCCTACAATTCGGGCGTCGCGATTCCCGCCTCGCGCGTCTACAACGAAGCCGGCGCATTGATGTCGACGGTCGGCACCAATCCCAAGATCACGCAAGGCGGTTATAAAACCGTGTTCCGCACCGTGGCCAGCGATGTCCAGGTGGGCGGCTCGATGGCCAGCTACGCGGCCAAGGAACTGAAGCTCAAGAACGTCGGCGTGATCGACGACCGCACGGCCTTCGGCACCGGCATTGCGGCCGAATTCAAGCGCCAGGCGCAGGCCGCCGGCATGAAGGTCGCGGGCCATGAATTCACCAACGACAAGGCGAGCGATTTCGCCGCCATCCTGACCTCGCTGCGCGCAAAAAAGGTCGACGCCATCTTCTTCGGCGGCTATGCGCCGCAGGCCGCGCCGATGGCGCGCCAGATGAAGGCGCTCGGCCTGAACGTGCCGCTGCTCGGCGGCGACACCCTGTGCAGCCCGGAGATGGCGAAACTCGGCGGCCCGGCCGTCGGCGAGAACGTGCGCTGCGCCCAGGCCGGCGCCATCATCGCCAAGCAGCCCGGCGGCCCGGCCTTCCTCGACAAGTACAAGGCGCGCTTCAAGCGTGAGCCGGACGTGTACGCGCCCTCCTTCTACGACCAGACCATGTTCATCGCCCAGGCAATGAAGACGGCCAATTCCTTCGACCCGGCCACCGTGGCCCAGCAACTGCGCAGCCAGAGCTACGCGGGTGTGGTCGGCACCTATGGCTACGACGACAAGGGCAACCTGAAGAAAACCACCGTCACCGTCTACACCTTCAAGAATGGCGCACTGGCGCCGCTGGCAAGCTATTAAGGAATCATCGTCATGACCCAGTTGTTCAAGCTCGGCGCGTTTGCCGCCGCGGCCCTCATCGCCTGCTCTCCAGCCCTGGCCGCAGGACCGGCTGAAAATCAGGCCACAACACCCGTTACCAAGCAAACCGCCGCCAACCCGCAAGCCGGCAAGGCCCTCAACAAGCTCGCCGACGAGTACTACGACGCCATCGCGCGCTTCGACCCGGTGTCGGCCAGCGAAAGCGGCGACAACCGCTTCATCGACGCGATCGGCATGACGATCTCGCCGCAAGAACGGGCTAAACAGTTTGCACGGTATAAAGCGTTCCAGAAGCGCCTGCACGGCATCAAGCGCGACGGCTTGAATCCGCGCGACCAGACCAGCTACGAGATCCTCGACTACGAGCTGGCCACCGCGCTGCGCTTCGAGCCCTTCCCCGAGTACCTGCTGCCGATCAACCAGATGGACAGCATGCCGGTCACGCTGGCCAACTACGCCAGCGGCCAGGGCGCCCAGCCATTGTCGAGCGTGAAGGACTACCGCGCCTACGCCAGCCGCCTGGCCCAGCTCGGCCCCTGGATCGACCAGGCAATCGCCAACATGCGCGAAGGGATCAAGCGCGGCATCACCTATCCGAAGTCGGTGATGGGTTCCGCCCTGCCCCAGTTCAAACAGCTGGTGGCCGCCGCGCCGGAAGACAGCATCTATTACGCGCCGGTGAAGAACTTCCCGGCTGGCTTCTCGGACGCGGACAAGCGCCAGCTCACCAAGCTGTATGGCGACACCATCGCCGGCAAACTGAATCCTGCGCTGGCGCGCCTGTCGACCTTCCTGGAAAAGGAATACCTGCCTGCAGCGCGCACCAGCACCGGCTGGGACGCGCTGCCGAACGGCGCCGAATGGTACAAGGTGCGCGTGGCGAGCCAGACCACGACCAGCCTCACGCCCGAGCAGATCCATGAGATCGGCCTGAAAGAAGTGGCGCGCATCCAGGGCGAATATGGCCGCACCGGCCCGAAGATGGGCTACAACGGCCCGGCCGCCGGCCTGCCGGCCTGGGTGTCGCAGCAGGCGAAGTACAAGCCTTTCAAGACCGAACAGGAAGTGATCGACGTCTACCGCAAGCTCGACGCCCAGCTGCGCACGAAGCTGCCGGCCATGTTCAATTTGATGCCGAAGTCGCCGCTCGATTTGCGCCTCGAGCCTGAGCTGAGCCGCGCCACGGCATCCGACCACTACACCCCGCCGGCGGTGGACGGCTCGCGTCCGGGCGTGTTCTGGTCGGTGGTGAACGACCCGACGCAGTACGGCAGCACCGGCATGGTCACCCTGTTCCTGCACGAAGGCCAGCCGGGCCACCACTTCCACATCGCCCTGCTGCAGGAACTCGGCTTGCCGAACTTCCGCAAGTTCGGCGGCAACAATGCGTTCACCGAAGGCTGGGCGCTGTATGCCGAGACCCTGGGCAAGGACATGGGCCTGTTCGACAAGCCGGAAGATTATTTCGGCCACCTGAACGACGAAATGCTGCGCGCGGCGCGCCTGGTGGTGGACACCGGCATGCACACCAAGGGCTGGTCGCGCGAACAGGGCATCAAGTACTTCTCGGAGACGCTGGGCTACAGCGAAGCCGACTCGCGCGCGCAGATCGAGCGCTACATGGTGTGGCCGGGCCAGGCGCTGGGCTACAAGATCGGCGCGCTGAAGATCCTTGAACTGCGCCGCCGCGCGGAGAGCGCGCTGGGGCCGAAGTTCGACCTGCGCGCCTTCCACGACATCGTGCTGGGTGAAGGGACGCTGCCGCTGTCGCTGCTGGAGGCGAAGGTGGACCGGTGGATTGCGGCATCGAAGTAAGCCAGCAGTAAAGCAGCAACAAGGCGGGCAGGTGCCCGCCTTGCCACCGCCTTGCCCCGGATTGGAGACAGCATGCCATCGTGGCGCCTTGCGAATGCAGCCGAACTGGCTGCAGCCTACAAGTACACCTTCTATCGCCCGTCGGCCGGGACAATCGGCAAGGTGGCCATCGGCGACAACGTCAAGCTGATCTTCGAATACGCCGAAGACCACAACAATCCGGACGGCTGGTCGGCCGAGCGCATGTGGGTGCTGGTGGACCACATCGATGGGCAGGGCAATTTTCGCGGACGGCTCGACAACGCGCCGCGCCACATCACGGATCTCCAGCTTGGCGATGCGCTCGCGTTCAGCGACATCCACATCATCCAGGTGGAGCACGACGACAACGACGGCAATCACTTCACCGACCGCTACCGGAAACGCTGCCTTGTCTCGGCCAGGGTGCTGCACGACGGCGCACCGATCGGCAACCTGTACCGCGAAACGCCGGATCAGGAAGACGACAGCGGCTGGCGCATCCTTGCCGGCGACGAAACCGACGACTACTTCGATGACGAGGACGCGGTTGCCTATGTGTCGCTCGGGGCTGTGCTGAATCGCGACGACGCCATTCTGCCGCTGCTGGACGCGGCGCCGGGCAGCAGCTTCCAGCGTGAGGCGGGCACCGACCGCTTCGTGGCGGACGAGCCGGATGGCGATGCCTAATTAGAAGACCGCGCAAGGAAAGCGGGGGTCAAGTCTGACATTTAGACACGGCCTCGGCTATACGGTCCATCACGGCATGCACGCCAAAGCAGAGCTCGTGTCCGAATGTCAGACCTGACCCTGGTTTTTGTTCGCGGCAACCACCCAGTATCTGCCCTCACTGCCCAGTCTTCGGCTGCATCTTCCCCTGCTTCATCATCGTCGCATTGCTGTCCATGATCGTTCCCCACAGCGCCTTGACCGATTCCGGCGTCGGGTTCTGCTGCATGCGCAGCTGGGCCAAATCGATGCGGGCACGCGGGTAGCGCGCCTGCGCCGCCTTTTCCAGCCAGCCGATTGCCTCTTCGCGCGCGTGCGCCGTACGGTCCGCATACAGCATCTCGCCCAGTTCGGTCTGCGCCACCGGGAAGCCGAGCCGCGCCGCCTTCAGGAACCAAGCCTTGGCCTGCGCCCTGGCCTGCCGGCGTTCAGCGCCGCTGCCGCCCGCATCCTGCAAAGCGGCCAGCCCCAGCGTCGTCATCGCCACCACATTCCCCTTGCCGGCCTGACGCCGCAGCAGCGCCATCTCGTTGCTGTCCGCCGCATGTGCGCGCGCTTCCAGTTCGTGATCGAGCCCGGTCCAATCCGACTCGTCCATGTCGCGGTACCAGGCGTCGTTGCCGGTGCTGCCGATCGAACCGATGCCGCGCGAGCGGCCGGCGCCGGCAGCCGTGCGCGATGGCACAGGCGCCGCACCCGGACGCCAGCCCGGCGGCGGCAGGAAATAAAAATCGCCCGCCAGCGAGGATTCGAACCAGGGCTGCTGGTCTTCGCGCGTCTGGCGCCGCACCTGGTCCGATAGCGTGCGGAACAGCGTCTCGGCCGGCAGCCCGCGCTGGGTCAGCAGCCTGGCCAGGGTCTCGGTATAGATGCTGTGGCGGCGCCCGGTGCCGTCCTCGGCCAGCTGGCCGGGCGCGGTGGAATAGGCCACCAGGGTGCCGCGCGCGGCGCTGGACGGCGCCAGGCCCAGGTTCTCGAAGCTGCGCAGTTTCACCGGCTTCACCGGCTGGAAGGGGTTGTTGCGGCAGGCGTCGAGGATCATCACGTTGACCGACGACTTCGACAGCGCCAGTCGTTCGTGCAGGGCCTGCAGCGGAAAGGCGCGTTGTTTTACACCCTCTTCGCCGGTGACGACCATGTCGACCGGCAGCAGGTAGTTCTCGCCCTTGATCTGCATGCCGTGGCCGGCATAGTAGACGACGGCCGACGCGCCGGCAGGTAGCCGCTCGGCGAAGCTGCGCGTGGCGTCGAACATGCCGCTGCGTGTAAGGTCGGTCTTCAGGGTCACGTCGAAGCCGGCCTGGCGCAGGCTGTCGGCGACCAGCTGGGCATCGGGCCGCGTGTTCGGCAGGCTGTTGGCGCCGTAGTTGCCGTTACCGATCACCAGCGCGTAGCGGTTGGTGATGGACGCCGGCGCCTGCGTCTTCGGTTGCGCCCCTGCCGGCGCCAAGGCCAGCAGCAGCGTCAACGCAAGGAACAAGCGCCGCATCATTCCTGCTCCAGCACGAGCACGTCGTCGACCAGGTTCGAGCGCAGCAGGGCGGCACGCACGGCGTCGATGCGCTTGCGGTCGTCGACCACGAGCCAGAATTCGCCGCCGCTGCCCGGGCCCCAGACGATCTGGCAGCGCTGCCCCTGCAGCAGTTCGGCCAACTGCGCCATGCTGGCGTTGGCGCTCACCACGATCTTCAGGTTGGCCGCGCGCTGCGACGTGGCCAGCGAGCGGGTTACGGGTTCCTCAAACGGGCGCGTGACCACGCCGAGGTTCATCACCGTCTGCAGTCCCAGCAGGGCGATGACGAAACCGAGCGCCGGAGAGAAGCCCCAGCTCGCGGCCCAGTCGCGCCAGCTGCGCTTCAGCGGCTTTTGTTCTTCGGCGCGCGCTGCGGCCAGGCGCTTCTGGAATTGATCGAAGCCGGCCATCGGCTCGCGTTCTTCCACATGCTGGCGCGCGGCGCCGGCCAGCGCCTGCGCGAAGGCCAGTTCATCGCGCGCTCCGGCGTCAAGCGCAAGAAACGCCTCGACCTCGGCCCGTTCGCCTTCCGGCAGCGTGCCGTTGATATAAAAGGGCAGCGCCGCCCGGAAGCTGGCGCGTGCCTGTGCCTTGTCATCCATTCCGTTCTCCTCCGAAGCCGCCACCAAAGGCCCGTTCCAGGCATTCGCGCACGCGGCGCCGCGCATGGAACAGGCGCGATTTCACCGTCCCTTCCGGCACGCCGGTGCGCGCCGCCACTTCATCCAGTCCGCACTCTTCCACCGCGCTCCAGTACAGCGCCTCGCGCTGGCTGTCCGGCAGCCGGTCCATGCATTCCACCAGGGCCGCCCCATGCTCGCGCTCCTCGATCAGTTCCAGCACGCCCCAACCCGGCGCCGCGGCGCCGTCGATGGCGTCGGGGTCCTCGACGAACACCTCCTCGCGCCGCCCCTTGCGGCGGCGCCAGTCGGCCACCTTGTTGCGCGCGATGCCGCACAGCCAGGTCGAAAACTCCGACGCGCCTGTATACGCATCGGTCTTTCGGAAGGCCACCAGCAGGGTGTCGCTGACGATCTCCTCGACCGCATGCGGGTCTTCCCACACCTGCGCACGCACGTAGCCATACACGAGGGGCTGGTAGGCCGCGTACAGCCTGGCCGACGCTGTATCGTCGCCACGCGCGATCTGGTTCAACAGCATCCGCACTTCATGGCGGGGAAGGTTTCGCATTGTTCGTGAAAAAAATTTGAAAAAAGATTGAACCGGCTCGAACCCGGCAGCGATACACGGGCACAGATGCTAACACCGACCCACCCTGACCCGAGGAGCTACTACCCATGCATACCCTGACCACTTCCACCCGCACCGTGCGCGGCAAAATCCTGCGCGATACGCAAGCCGGCCCCGGCCTGCTGGCGGTCGACGGCAACAAGATCCCCTTCACGCTCGAGGACCACTGGAGCGGCAGCACCCCGCCGCAGACCGGCGGCACCGTCGACATCGGCTTCGACGAAGGCGGCCAGCTGCGCACGGTGAATCCGGTCGGCGTCGGCAAGGAAGAACTCGAGATCGCCGGCGAGCTGGCGCGCCAGGCCCTCGGCAAGGGCGCGCCGGTGCTGCGCGCATCGGTGCAGAAGATCGGCACGCCGGTGCTGGTGGCGATGGCCATCGTCGCCATCAGCTGGATCTGGCTGCCGGCGGTGACGGTGCAGATCATGGCCGGCATGTCGCAAAGCGCCACCATGTTCGACGTGCTGCGCATGGTGAACGCCGGCGCCAGCCTGCAGGACTTCGGCCGCGGCGGCAGCGCCGGCATCTACGGCTTGCTGTGCATCCTGGCGATGGCCGCTCCCGCCTTGCCGGCCCTGTGGAAGCACCGCCTGGCGCCGCTCGGCTACTTCGCCCCGCTGGCCTTCCTCGCCGCCGTCGGCCTCGTCATCTACACGAAGATGAACGCCATGGCCAACGCCGCCACCGAGCAGATGGGCGGCCTCGGCGGCAGCCAGATGGGCGACATCGTCGGCGCCATGATGAAACAAGTGATGCAGGCCGTCTCGGTTGGCTTCGGCGTGTATGTGTCGCTGGCCGCCGCCCTGTACCTGGCCTGGATCGGCCTGCGC
>Ga0209023_10007182_pt1 | contig 11500 bp, 7 predicted proteins | sample LakOneMetagenome_FD_187468 | JGI IMG/M metagenome (GOLD analysis project Ga0209023, IMG submission 187468) | Freshwater and sediment microbial communities from Lake Erie, Canada (SPAdes) (version 2) | ecosystem: Environmental > Aquatic > Freshwater > Lentic | place: Lake Erie, Canada | collected...
CGCGAGTTCAACCAACTCGTAGGGACCGCCGGATACAAACCCAGGAGGTCGCGGGTCATCAGTTTCAGCCCGCAGCTCAGGAAAGAATTTCACCAACGCGTCGAGGGATCTGCCACCAATTGCGTGCCTGCCCGCCTCAAGATTCGCCACTGTCGAGCGCGCTAGACCTGTCGCGTCGGCGACCTGGCCTTGAGTTAGTCCACGTGTCAGGCGAGCTGCTCGAAGTTGGTGGCCCTGGATCATGGACTGATTTCAACGCTATTTGTCCGCGCATTTCAAGCACCATGATCTCCCAACAAACGTGTCGGTAAATGCACCCACCGGTCAAGGTGGCATCTTGTGGCTCAGTGGCATGAACTGCATCGGCCCGCACGCCTGCGTCGGAGGCGTCAACACCATGGCTGCGCGCCGACCGGGCCTTACTCGAAGAAGTCCTCGTCGACTTCGACCACGCGAACCGTTTGCTTGGTCTGAACCCCAACACCGAACCGGATCATCAAGCTGGCTAGGCGCTGACCATCGATCAGAATGACTCGAGTTGGCAGGTTGTTGACGTAGTCGCGGGCGCCTTGACTGAAGCGGCCGGAGGTGATGAAGACACCCTGGTTCGCCTGGTTGCCTTGCAGAGCTCCGACGAACGCCTGGATCTCGGGTCGGCCGACCGCGGCATCGATCGCGTAGCGCTTCGCCTGGACGTAGATCCTGCTGAGCCCGAGGGCATCCTGATCGACGATGCCGTCGATCCCGCCGTCATTCGAGAGCTGAGTACGGGTTGCCCGGCCCTCGGCACCGCCATACCCCATCGCGATAAGTAGATCGAGAACCGCTTGCTCGAAGAACGCCGGCTCCTGGGTATGCAACCGCGCGAGAAGGTCGTCCGCCACGTCGGCGTGAATCAGGTCGATCGCCTGGCCGATCTGCTCTTCCGGACTGAGCCTGGACTGCGCGCTGGCGACAGGCGCTTCCAGAACCGACTTTGCTGCCTGTGCTGCAGCAAGCGATTCCGTGTAGGCGGGAATCGTCCGCAAGTCCTTCTGTGTGATCCCCTGCGCGTGCTCGCGCAATAGGGATCTGCCGACGTCGGTGATCTGGTAGAGCCCGCGCGACGGACGGGCAACCGCCGTGGCTCGCGCGAGGTCGGAGGCTGCCCAGCCGATGCGATCGTGGTGTCGAAGCATCCCGGAGGTGATTACCTCTTGTCGCTCTTCCTCAGTAAGTCCCACGTGATCGGCCACGAGTCCGTATAGATCGCGTAGCCGCCGCGTCTCCCCGTCGGCAAGCACCTCCAGAACCGGCACCATGAACTGGTCCCATGTCGGCATCACCATGCGCTCAGCCTAGGGCTGTCACGAGGGCGGCGGACGCCGCAGGCTGATTGAAGTCCCCCGCGGTCGCTGGCTCTGAGGTCCACGGACATCTGCCAGCGCCAACCCGGACTACTGCCCTGCCGGTCGTGCATCCCCCACCCGTTCCCGACAGCGGCACTGGAAGCAGGGACCGGCTTTCGGTGAGGGCGGCACGGGGGCCTGGCCCCATCTTCGAGCGGGTCATACTCGTGGCCACCCTCGACCATGGCATGCTCCGTGCTCCACCGATGACACTCGGCCACCAGGGACGCGTGGGCAACTCGACGGTGATCCAACCACGCGAGCTGCTCGTTCGCGCGCAGCATTGCCCGATGCGCTCCTCGCGCTCCCCCGCTACGTCTGGAGGCGATCGGAGCTGTCATGCTGGCTCTGTGGTCGACGTCCCCGCGGAGCTCGCCAAGCGCCAGGCGCTCATGAACGCCCTAGCGTCCGAGTTCGCAGGGCAGACGGCGCTGAGCCGCAAGTGGCTCTCCAGGGTCGACTTCGGGTGGGGTCCGGAGCGATTGTTGGACACCAGCAAGGGCATCTGGAACCCCCGGTCCTACGCAGCGACGCTGACGATCATTAGCGATCCCACGGGCGAATACGACGACGGTGACCACGGTGGCTCGCTCTACCGCTACTCCTACGAGAAGCGTCCGGCGGGCCAAGATCCGCGCGGAGGCTCCAACGCCAAACTGCGCGAGGCAATGGAGCTCGGCCTTCCGATCGTGATGCTCCGCAAGGTCGCTGACGGGCAGTTCGTCCCGATCATGCCGGTGTATGTCGTCAAAGAGGAGCCCGAGAATCGACGGTTCCTCCTTGCGCTCGACGAGAGTCTCAGGTTCCTTCCCGACCCCTCACATCTGACCGAAGATCAACGTCGCTATGCCGAGCGGGTGGCACGCCAGCGTCTTCACCAGCCCGAGTTCCGGGCTCGAGTCCTGGCCGCATACGAGTCTCGGTGCGCGGTCTGCGTTCTGCAGAAGGTGCCTCTCCTGGACGCTGCCCACATCACACCGGACGCCGATCAAACCGGTCAGCCGGTCGTCACCAATGGGCTGACCCTGTGCAAGATCCACCATGCGGCGTACGACGAAGCCATCCTCGGAATCTCTCCTGACTACCTTGTCCACATCAACGCATCGGTGCTCGAAGAAGTCGACGGTCCCATGCTGACGCACGGACTCCAGCAGATGGACGGGCGCGCTCTCTGGGTGCCCAAACGGTCGAGCGACAAGCCGGACAAGGATCGGCTGGCGGCCCGGTTCGACGCCTTTCGCGCCGTGTCCTGACCAGGGGTCAACAACCACCTTCCGGCCATCTCCTCAACCAGAGCTGGCCCTCCGTGAACCGCCCCGGAGAGTCCGGAGAGCTGGCGCGGCGATCGAGAGAACGTCGCTGATCCATTGCGCCGGCTTGGATTCGGAGTTGAGGACTTCGGCCGCCCGACAGGAGGGCCCTCGGACCAGACCCGCAGAGCTACCTCGGACTTGCCCATAGGCTCGGTGGCACGGATGTCGCAGTCCGACGAATGGGCGACGCGGGCGGCGATTCCTGCGAGGGGCGCTAGGCATCGCCACCGGCGATCCGAACGCCGTCGCGGCCTATGGAGTGTGTGGACGGGCATTCCCTCACGCGTTCTTGGTCGCGGCGCACATCCAGCCCCGACACATGCGCTCCGACGCGGAGCGACTCGACCTGCCTCATGTCGGGTGGGCACACTGCGTCACTGGTTGCGACGCGATGCTCGCGCATGGCTATCTCGGTGTGCACGATGAGGACGAATCATCGGGATGCGTCCTGGCGCGACCGTGCTCCTGCGCTCGCGGACCTCAGGTGCCTCTTGTGGGGACTCGAGCGCCGGCGCAGGGATCTGGGTGTCGGTCTGGTTGGAGGTCTTCAACGAGTGGTGATCGCCGTCCAATCAGCGGTCGCGATGAACTGATTGATCCCATGGAAGTCGCTGTAACCGGCCGTGCCGAGCTGTTGGTAGAAGGGCGACGCCTTGCGTTGACGGACGCGGCCGTACTTGTCGGCTATCCGTTGGGCGTAGGTGACGACGACTCCGTGGCGGGCTCGCGACAGCATCACGGACAGGACGCGGGCCTCCTCGCGATACTGCTCGTTGGTGGTGGTGCGCCAGTCGGGGACGACGCCATCCTCAACGCCGATGACGACGACCCAATCGAACTGCTGGCCCTTGCCGACGTGTCCGCTGAGGAGATGGATGCCGGTGGCGGACAGCAGAGTGTCGGCGTCGCCGACTCGAATGCGGTTTCGGATCTCCGCTGGCGAGAGCCCGTCGCGGAGCTTGTCCATGCACCACAACAATGCCTCGGCGAGGAAGCGCCGAGTGTCGGTGTCGGTGAGGGAGTCGAAGTCTGCTGCCTCGCGTAGGTTGGCCAGCGGGTCGCCTGCGGCCAATACGTTCGCAGGGTCGATCCGCACGAGCATCGTCTTGACTAGGCGCGCGGTCTCGGTGTCCAAGACCCCGTCGTCCCACCGGTAGACGGGCAAGCCCGACTGCTCGGCGATCGAATCGACTGTCTCTCGGCGCGGCCCATTCCGGCAGATGACGCCGATTCGGTGCTCAGGGGCACGTTGTAGGACCTGGGTGGCGAACTCAACGGTCCAGCGCGCCTCGTCGACGGGATTGTCGAACGCGAGCCCTGAGGACAGGCCGCCGTTGGGCCAGGAGTCCGGTCGCGCGGAGGTGAGGGTCAGACCGCCGGTCAGGTCGTTGAGAGCGTTGATCATCCTCAGCACGGCTGGCGAGGAGCGGTGCGACTCTGCGAACTCGATCGCGTGGGGGCACTCTGCGCGGACCGAGGCGTCGATCTCGGTGGGCTTTGCGCCGGCGAAGCCGTAGATCCCTTGAGCCAGGTCGCCGGCGTAGGTGGTCCTTCCGAGGCCGATCTTGTTCACCAACCGGAGCTGCTGGGGTGTGAGGTCTTGGAACTCGTCGACGATGACGGCCGCGAAGTGGCTGCGGTACAGGGTCGCAACGTCCTCGTTGGTGAGAATGAGCTCGGCCAAGCGAGGCAGGTCGTCGTACGTGAGGCGGTTCTCGGCGAGTCGTTGACGCTCTAGGTCGAGGGCTCCCCAGGCCCCGCGTGCGTGGAGCTCGGCCTCGACACCCGCGTCGTCAAGCGCGAGTTGCTTCACCTCGCGCAGCGCGGTCTCAGCGGGGGTGATCTGGTTCCAGTCCCAGCCCCAGCTCGTGCACTGCTCGCGGACCCAGTTCGACTCGGGGATGACCATGTTGGGGTCGAGTCCGAGGACCTGGGCATGTGCGCGAAAGATGCGGGCAGAGAGGCCGTGGAAGTTGGTGACGGTGACGCGATCGCGCAGCACGGCCGGTGGCAGGTAGGTCGCGAGCCGATCGCGGATGTTGTCGCGGGCACGGTTTGAGAACGTCGTGACGAGCACCTTGCGGGGGTGGGCGCCAACCTGGCGCTCGAGCAAGCCGGCGACCCGGAGCGCGAGCGCCTCGGTCTTGCCGCACCCTGCTGGCGCGAGGACGAGCAGGGCGAGGCCCTCGTAGTCACGGATGTCCTGCTGTGCCTTTGTGGGGGTGACCATTAGCTCGTGGCCACCTCGGCGAGCAGCCGGTTGATACTGCCGACCGCCGCGGCCGTCGTGGTGTCGAGCAGCGGCGCCACAACCATGGCGGCCCTGACCTTGTAGGTGCTCTTGCGCCGGCAGAAGGCGGCGACGTCATCGGCCGACCGGTTTCCGCCGGGGCCTGTGAGAGTGCAGTTGCTGCGCTCGTTAGCGCTGAACAGTGTCGAGTTCTCGATGGCTGCCCAGACGGCGGCCGCTCCCAGCGCCGCGACATACTCGGCCTCAAGGTCGGGGTCAGAAATGAACACGGAGTTCTGCTCGAGGTCCCTCTCCTCGACGCCGAGCTTAGCGGCGGTCGCGGCGGTCGCGTCCTTATCGATGAGCAGCGACATGGGGATGCGGAACCCGTCCTGGCCGAACAGCTTGATGATCGCGCCCATGTCGCCGGCGCCGCCGGTCTCGACCACGGAGATGCCGAGCCGGTCCAGGTTGCGATTGGTGAGATCTCCGATGCGCTCGAGGATGACCCTGTCCGAGACGCCTTCAACGGCCACGACGCGTCGCGCGGTGAGCGGCTCAAGCTTGTCGCGCACCCACCAGTGCACGACCATCCGGTCCTCGTTGGACAGAAACGTCGCTGACGGCTGGACTACTTCGCCGCCGGCTCGGACGGTGGCGATGTGCTCGGGTGCGAATGCGCCGACGATGTCAGCGGAGTGGGTGCCGAGGATCTTCTGGTTTGGTCCGGCCTGCAGCAGCCGCGCCAGGCTGCGCTGGCTGGTGGGGTGAAGGTGCACCTCGGGTTCGTCGATGCCGACCATGTTCGCGCCGACGCTGACAAGGTCGTAGAGGGCGAGGGCGTAGAGGGCCCGCATACCGTCGGACTGCTCGGAGACATTGCGGGCGGTGCCTGCCTTGACGACCTGGAGGCGCACGTCGTTGAGGACGTCGCCCTCGACGGCGGCTCCGGGGACCAGCAGGAGGTCGTCCTTACCGACGGGGTCAGGCAGGGCGCGTGAAAGCTGGGTGGCGAGGTCTCCCCTGAGCGTGCCGAGGATCGCCGAGCCCGCCAGCTGAGTCTGCAGCTGGGTCGCCAGCGCGTCGAAGGTCGCTTGCTCGGCTCCGAGCTCGACACTGGCGAGGATCTCGTTGAGGGCGGACTGACGGTCCTCGCGCAGGTCCCGGCTCGCGGCTGTGGCGCGCAGCAGCCTCCACCCGACCGCGACGAGCTGCTCGCGCGAGAGCTGGCGGTTGTGGCCTGCTCCGACCGCTCGCCTGTCGATCGAGAGCGTCTCGTTGCTATCGAAGGCCGCCTCGAGTCTCAGGGTGAGGGACTTCGACCCGTCGGTGGCGACATTGATCTCGTCCGGGAACAGGGCCTCGTCGGCAGCGTTGAACCCGACCAGGTCGGCCTCGATGACTAGCGGACTGGCGCTGGTGCGTAGGTCTTCGGCGGTGACCCAGGAGTACAGCTGTGCGGTGCTGGCTCCAAGGAGAAGGTCCAGGCAACGGAGTAGCGACGACTTCCCCACGTCATTGGGACCGACGAGCACCAGGTGGGTCCGGACTTCCAGCTCGGTGTCGAGCAGCCGGGTGTGGTTCTCAACCTTGAGCCGGGTGAGTCTCATCTATGCACGGCACTCTCTGCTGAAGGGGGGTGGACGCAACGCGGGGCCGTCGGAGCCTCTGGGTCTGGAGGTCGTAGCTGTCGCTTCCAGCGTCCTTTGCGGACGTACACGCTAACCGTGCGGCCGCATCGCAAGCCATTGATAATGTATCCGCGGGTCGGCTGTGGCTGCGCCGTTGATGTGCCGCCCGAACTGCCAGTTGATCGCATCGACAGCGAGACCGGCGACCTGTTTGATGCGTCGGCTCTTGCGTTCTGGCACGCTGTGCCGCGGCATCGCAAGGTCATCGGCCTCGCCCATAATTGGTGCATGGGACTCGTGGAGTGGACCCGCCTCGAGGGCGGTCAGACCGAGGCTGTGGTCGCAATGCTCGTGAACCGCGAGCACCCGAACTCCGTCCGCATCACACCATCACGCGGCGACGGCGGGGTTGACATCCTCGACCGCCGCGCCGGCCCGCTCGGAACCGATCACGTTTACCAGGTCAAGCGGTACACCGCGGAGGATCAGGCCAGCGGGGACTCCCTCGACGGACGGCAGAGGACGGAGGTCGAGAACTCCCTCAAGGCCTTGACCAACGATCCTCGGTGGAAGGACCTGACCGTCAACGAGTGGCACCTGGTCGTGCCAGTGAACCCGTCACCTGAGGCCGAGCACTGGCTCCAGGAACTGGGCCGCCAGTACGGCCTGACCGCTATATGGCACGGGCTCGAGTACCTGGAGCAGCTAGCCGCCAAGTTCCCCGACGTCATCGACTACTACCTTCACGGCGGCCGTGCCCAGATCACGAAGGCCTTTCAAGAGCTCAACGCCCTCGTGGGGACCGGCGCGCTCCCGGAGGACCTCACCGTGCCCCAGGTCACAGCCAAAATCCAAGCCGCCCTGGCGACACTCACCCACGACCCTCACTACCGATACGAGTACCGGTTCGGGGAAGGCACTCCCCCCAAACCGCCCACAAGCGAGGATCGGCCTGGCATCGCAATGCACTTCGCGAGCCTCGACGGCGAGACCGGCAGGTGGATCACAGTCGACGTCATCGCTCGCTGCGCCGCGTCAGTCGACGAGCGGCCGATCACGATCAGTGGCGCCTTCAACGCCGAGCCGGGCAGCGCGTTCGCACAGCAGCTCTCCGATTTCTTTACCTTCGGCACCCCCTTCACCAGTCCCGAGGGTGCCTTCGAGGGATTCATCGACGCTCCAGGCGGCCTCGGCGGCGCGCTGCGCGGCGGCACGCTCACGCTTGGACCGGCCGATGGCGCCGACCTCGGGAACGACCCAGAGCTCCATCTCGAGATCTTCGATGAGAACGAGGCTGTCGTTGCCGAAGCCGATGTACACCGAACCGAGCGCAGCACCGGCCCCGCCGGTGGCGTCCGGGTCATGCTTGAGGAGGACAACGGCGTCTTCACTTTCGAGACCCGCGCCGACCTCGCTCAGGGCCGCGCCTACCGGACGGTGAAGTTTGGCGACCCCACCGGTGTTCCCGTCGCCCGGGCGCGCGCGGCGCTCGCGTTCGTTGCCGAGCTGCGCGCTCCGAACCGTCTACGCGTCAGCGTTCGCGACACTCCGCCAGCGCGAGGGGTCACCGACCCGTTCATTGCCTTCGAGTGGGACGAGGAGCTCCTTGAGGACCTCGCAAAGTTCTTGCGCGCCCTAGAACTGCTTGAATTCCTACAGGAGTACACCGCGGGCGTCATCCGCGTGCCCGACTTCGACGCCGTCACAACCAAGCACGTGCGGGATTGGAGGATCGCAGGCGCCATCATTCGCGGGGAGAAGGTCACCGCCACCTACCCCGAGGACCATGCGATGACCGTCGTCCTCGACCCGTCGACGACGATCCCTTCTGGGACCTTCAGCCTCGTCCTCCCATTCCAGACTGAGGTGGGCGACCAGATCGTCGACCTGGGCATGTACGAAACCGTCCTGACCGATCCAACGCTCCTCGACAGCACCGAGCGTGACGGGCTTGTGCATCACCGGGTCACCACCCCCGACCGAAAGGTCAAATTCCGCTTCCATGACCCGAACCCAAAGACCGACGAGGCATAGCGCCCGAACTTCGCATCTGGCACATGGCATCGCGTGCCTCGTCAACGTGAGTCGGGTCGTCAACGAGCGTTCGACCTTGGGCATCCGGCGCGCCCTGCACCGACGCGGACCTGATCGCCCTCGTCGATGACCTCGAGGATCTCCGCTCCCCACTCGGTGCGCGGCCCGAGCTCCAGATCGACAAGCAGGTGAGCGTCTTCTGTGTGATGCACGAGCCACTTATGGGCCTGGGTGTCAAACAATGTCGTGCTTCCTCGACAGTTCCGGCGCTGTACGCGTCAGCGATTGATCCTCCCGCGTCGCCGTCCTGCCCATCTGCAGATGCTTCGATGTGCTGCTCCAGGGAGGCCGACGCAGGACCAGCAGGTGACGCACTGAGGCCTGTCGACGTGCGTCACTGCGCCGCTTGCGTGCGCCCACGGCCGTGTCCATCCAGCCGCGTAGCGTACGCCCACGGCCGTGTCCATCCGCTAGACGGACCCTCTAGTCTTCAGTCCATGACGGCGGGTGCCAGAACAGCGGCGACGAGCCCTTTCGCCCGACCCAACGGCGGGGCCCCGACACCGTTGGTGGGCCGCGAGCGCGAGCTTGAAGAGCTCGGGCATATATCGGACCTGCTCGCCAGCGACCGATCGGCAAGGGGACTCTACTTCCGAGGCTGCCGTGGCATTGGCAAGACCGTACTGCTCGAGCGCTACCTCTGGGCATGTCGTGCGCGCGGCTGGCTTGTGGTTTGGATCCGTGGCGGCGACTTCGTGCCACGGGCGGGAGCAGATGACAGGTTCGGTATTCAGGTGCTCAACGCGGTCAACCGAGCTATTGAAGCCCTAGACGGACACAGGGCCGGCCGCGGGGTGGGTGGCGGCACGAAGGTCGGCGCACGGGGCCGAGTACCGATGACTGGTGTCGACTTGGAGTTCACGCATGAATTCGGGAAACGGGGACCGAGTCTCGCGCAGGCCGCCGATCGTCTCAGCCACGTACGCGGAGACTATGGAGTCCCCGTCGTCTTCCTTGTCGATGAAGCGGACTTCATTGGGCCGGAGGAAGCGGAGATTCTGCAGTGGCTCGGGCGCTCACTCCATTGGGCGTATGACAACGAGTACCCAACGACGCTCGTCGCCGCCGGAACCGTCCGGACTCTGTATCGGACCATGCGAGGAATCGCAACGGATGGAGATTGGTCGGGCACGCCGCACAACGTCAAGCGCCTAAACGACGCAACAGCACGAAGAGTCCTCATAGAAACCGCGGCCGTCGGAGGCGAGGACTGGTCCGCGGTCGATTGGTCTGCACTCGTCTCGGCCTGCGCGGGCATTCCCAGGAGACTTCAGGCAGCAGGCGACATGCTTTGGTCTGAATCCGGGCCCATTGACTCCGACTCGGCGAGGAAGGCCGCCACCAGAATCTCTGAGGGTGTTCGCGCGCTCCTGCACGCTGCGAACGATCACGAGGGCGTGATCCTGGGAGCGCTCAGCGAGCTGGCCGAAGTTGGATCCGCACTCACGCTGCCAACCGTTTGCTCTGCGCTCGCGAGGCATGGTGTGAGCGATCAGCTCCATGCGATCTCCCGTGCTGAATCCCTTGGGCTGCTCGATGTCGAAGACGATGGAACGGTGTCGGTTCTCTTCTAGACGGCTATGGCGGGGGCGGGGCCTGAAATTGCCTCGCGGCGCCACGCAGCGTGCGCCCGCGAACGTGAGTCATGTCCAGGGTGAGGTTACGGTCCGGTGAGCGAACTTCGATCCTTCGCCATCCATCCAGGCGAGAAGCCGGTGCCACACCGGAAGGGTGAGCATGACATGGGGCGTCCCGGTCGATGCCTCCACTAAACCCGGCACGCGACATATAGCCTCCGGCCGGACCGGCAGCGCATACCGCCGGAGGTGACTCACCGCTGGCCGGGAAGGCGCGCTCGTTGAATGAGGCTGCTTCAAGGCTCGTCTGTCTCGGCTACCAGTTGCGAAAGCCGCCGCGCGATCTCGGCGTCGCGGTCCGCGGCCGCGTGCTGATAGCGCATCGCAGCGCCTGGCGTGGAATGGCCGAGCCGACCCATGAGCTCGGCCAGCGTGGCTCCGGTCTGCGCAGCGAGGACGGCGCCGGTGTGGCGCAGGTCGTGCCAGCGGAGGTCTGGGCGGCCGGCGGCCTCGCGTGCGGGGTAGTAGACCTTGTAGAGCGTGGCCGGCGCCATGTGGCGGTCCTCATCGGTTGCGGCCGAGAACAGGAGGGCGTCCCGGCCGGGTGCGGTGTGGTTGGCCAAGTGATCCTTGACGAGCGGAATCAGATGGGGAGGGATGGCGACGTCGCGGATGCCGGCGTCGGTCTTGGGCGGGCCGATGATGAACTCTCCGTCGACGAGCACCACTCCCCTGCGGATCTTGACGCGCCCGGCGCGTAGGTCGATGTCGCCTCGACGGAGTTCGGTGAGCTCGCCGAACCGCAGGGCGCACCAGGCGGCCAGCAACGCCATCAGCTTGTAGCGATCTGGCAGCTCCTCGACGATGATCCGTAGCTCCTCCAGCGTCGCCGGCTGCACCTGGTGCACACGCTTGGTGTTGCCGGCGCCCCTGATGTGGGCGGGGTTGTAGGAGATCAACGGGTGCGGCCGCTCGGAGGCGGCGCTTCCCAGGATCGTGCGAAGCAGGCTGTAGGACTGCGCCCGGATGGTCTCACGGCCCGGCGCGAGCGCGTCGTACCACTCGTTGACGTCCTCGGTGGTGATCCGGTCCAGGCGCTCGTCTCCGAAGGTCGGATAGATGAAGTTCTCCAGCAGCATCCGGTACTGCCGGCGCGTCGTGGGCCGCAGCTCGCGGCCCTTGGTCTTGCGGGTCTCGACCCAGACGTCGGCGTAGGCCTGAAGGGTCGGGACCGTCCGGCTCGCCTGGCCGCGTGCGACGACGTCGG
>Ga0209023_10007183_pt1 | contig 11499 bp, 9 predicted proteins | sample LakOneMetagenome_FD_187468 | JGI IMG/M metagenome (GOLD analysis project Ga0209023, IMG submission 187468) | Freshwater and sediment microbial communities from Lake Erie, Canada (SPAdes) (version 2) | ecosystem: Environmental > Aquatic > Freshwater > Lentic | place: Lake Erie, Canada | collected...
GAAACTGCAACCAGAAATCGCCCGCGAATGGCTGCCGAAAATTCTCGCGCGCACCTACGACCCGCGCAACGTCCCGGCCGACGACAAGGACGGCCTGACCATCGGCATGGCGATGACGGAGAAGCAAGGCGGCTCCGACGTGCGCGCCAATTCCACCCGCGCCTATCCGATCCGCACGGAAGGCGCGGGCCAGGCCTATGAACTCGTCGGGCACAAGTTCTTCGTCTCCGCGCCCATGTGCGACGCTTTTCTCGTGCTGGCGCAGGCGCCGGGCGGTCTCTCCTGCTTCCTCGTGCCGCGCTGGAAGCCGGATGGAACCAAGAATCCGCTGCAGGTGCTGCGTCTCAAGAAAAAGATGGGCAATGCGTCTAACGCATCGAGCGAGACCGAACTGCGCGGCGCGCTCGGCTGGATGATCGGCGAGGAAGGCCGCGGCGTGCCCACCATCATCGAAATGGTGGCGATGACGCGCTTCGACTGCATGATTGGCTCGTCCGCGCAGATGCGCATGGCGGTGTCTCAGGCCATCGACCATTGCGCGCAGCGCGCCGCCTTCGGCCGCCTGCTGATCGACCAGCCGATCATGACCAACGTGCTCGCCGATCTCGCGCTCGAGAGCGAGGCGGCGCTGACGCTCACCATGCGTATCGCCCGCGCGCTCGACGACCGCGACAATGCGCATGAGGCGAACCTGATCCGCATCGGCACGGCCATCGGCAAATACTGGATCTGCAAGCGCACGCCGTCGGTCGCCTATGAGGCGATGGAATGCATCGGCGGCTCCGGCGTGATGGAGGACGGCCCGATGCCGCGCCTGTTCCGCGAAAGCCCGGTCAATGCGATCTGGGAGGGCTCGGGCAATGTGCAATGCCTCGATGTGCTGCGCGCCATGGTGAAATCGCCGGATACGCTCGATTCCTACTTTGCCGAAGTCGAGGCGGCCGACGGCGGCAACGCGACGCTCGACGCGCATGTCGCCGATCTGCGCGCCGACATGCGCCACACCGACGACTTCGAACTGCGCGCGAGAAATCTGGTGGACCGGCTGGCGACGGGATTGCAGGCAAGCCTGCTGGTGCGCCACGCGCCGTCCTATGTCTCGGACGCCTTCTGCGCCTCGCGGCTGGCCTCACACGGCGCGCACCAGTTTGGCGCGCTGCCGACGAGTGCGGATTGCCGGGCGATCGTGGAGCGCGCGCGGGTGCGGTAGGCGCTCTCCCCCTCTCCCGCGAGGCGGGAGAGGGTGGCCCTCGCGTCAGCGAGGGTCGGGTGAGGGCGCCGCGATTACGGCAAGCGCATGCGCATCGGCGCGCCCCTCATCCGTCCCGCGTTCCGCGCGACACCTTCTCCCGCTTCGCGGGAGAAGGGAGAGGCCCGATCAATCCACCTTGCGCACAGCCCCCTTGGCCGCGCTCGTCGTCAGCGCGGCATAGGCCTTCAGCGCGGTCGTGATCTTGCGCGTGCGCACTTCCGTCGGCTTCCAGCCCTTGGCTGCCTGCGCCGTGCGGCGCTCCGCGAGAAAGGCGTCGGACACGCGCAGGTTGATCGTGCGCTTCGGAATATCGATTTCGATCGTGTCGCCGGTCTGCACCAGCCCGATCGTGCCGCCTTCCGCCGCCTCGGGCGAGCAATGGCCGATCGAAAGGCCCGACGTGCCGCCCGAAAAACGCCCGTCCGTCACCAGCGCGCAGGCCTTGCCGAGGCCGCGCGACTTCAGATAGCTGGTCGGATACAGCATTTCCTGCATGCCCGGCCCGCCGCGCGGACCCTCGTAGCGGATGACCACGACGTCGCCGGCCTTCACCTCGTTGCCGAGAATGCCCTTCACCGCCGAATCCTGGCTCTCGTAGACGCGCGCCGGCCCCGTGAACTTCAGATTGCTGTCGTCCACGCCGGCCGTCTTCACGATGCAGCCCTCTTCGGCGATGTTGCCGAACAGGACCGCGAGGCCGCCGTCCTGCGAGAAGGCATGCGCCTTGTCGCGGATCACGCCCTTCTGGCGGTCCAGATCGAGATCGTCGAAGCGCTCGGCCTGGCTGAACGCGACCTGCGTCGGCACGCCGCCGGGCGCGGCCTTGAAGAAGGTCTTGACGCTCTCGCTGCTGGTGCGCGTGACGTCCCACTTGTCGAGCGCTGACGGCAGCGATTCCGAATGGACCGAATGCGTGTCGCGGTTGAGCAGGCCCGCGCGGTCGAGTTCGCCAAGGATGCCATAGATGCCGCCGGCGTGATGCACGTCTTCCACATGCACGTTGGCGACAGACGGCGCGACCTTGCACAGGCAGGGCACGCGGCGCGACAGGCGGTCGATGTCGGCCATGGTGAAGCCGATTTCGCCTTCGTTGGCGGCGGCCAGCAGATGCAGGACGGTGTTGGTCGATCCGCCCATGGCGATGTCGAGCGTCATGGCGTTTTCGAACGCCTTGAAATTGGCGATTGCGCGCGGCAGCACGCTGGAATCGTCCTGCTCGTAATGGCGGCGCGCGAGATCGACGATCAGATGGCCGGCTTCCACGAACAGGCGCTTGCGGTCGGCGTGGGTCGCCACGACCGTGCCGTTGCCCGGCAGCGCGAGGCCCAGCGCCTCGGTCAGGCAGTTCATGGAATTGGCGGTGAACATGCCCGAGCACGAGCCGCAGGTCGGGCAGGCCGACCGCTCGATCACCTGCACGTCGGCGTCCGACACCTTGTCGTCGGCGGCCGCCACCATGGCGTCGATCAGATCGACCTTGTGCGGCTTGCCGGGAATGTTGACCTTGCCGGCCTCCATCGGCCCGCCGGACACGAAGACCGCCGGAATGTTGAGGCGCATCGCCGCCATCAGCATGCCGGGCGTGATCTTGTCGCAATTGGAAATGCAGACCATGGCGTCGGCGCAATGGGCGTTGACCATGTATTCCACGCTGTCGGCGATGATTTCGCGCGACGGCAGCGAATACAGCATGCCGTCATGGCCCATGGCGATGCCGTCATCGACCGCGATCGTGTTGAATTCCTTGGCGACGCCGCCAGCCGCCTCGATTTCGCGGGCGACCATCTGGCCGAGGTCCTTGAGATGGACATGGCCCGGCACGAATTGGGTGAAGGAATTGACGACCGCGATGATCGGCTTGCCGAAATCGCCGTCCTTCATGCCGGTGGCGCGCCACAGGCCGCGCGCGCCGGCCATGTTGCGGCCATGGGTGGTGGTGCGGGAGCGATAAGCGGGCACGGGAGGCCTTCCTTCTCGGGCGAAACCGCAGAGCTCGGCTCGCCGTGGCATGTCAGTCCGGCCCTTTTATTGGGTTGAGCCGCCGGAGCCAAGCTCTGTCTGTGCGCCCGCGCATAGGCCTGGCAGTGCAACCGGTGAGACCTATCTGCGTTCAAGTCCAACGGGCGCGGGGGCGTCAGGAGGATCACATGGGTCAGGCACACCAGACTGACAATGGCCGGACGCTCCGGCCGTATGAAGTTCGCGTCAACGGCGCAGCCTCGGGCGCCTTCCGCGATGTCCGCGACGCGATCTCGTCCGCGCGGATCAAGAAGCGGGAAACCCCGCGCGCCATGGTCGGCGTCGCCGACAGCGCCACCGGGCAGTTCCTGTTCGAGGTCGATATCTAAGGCGCTTGCCTTGGAGCGCAGCCGTGTGGGAGGCTTTCGTGCTGAAGCGGAGCCATTCATGACGGACGAACTCGCGCCCATGCTGGAGCGACGGCGGATCGAGGCGGAAATACTGAGCGAGGTCTACGAGACCGTGAAGGCCACGCATGGCGTCGCCGAGGCGCGCCGCGTGGTTTCCGAGAGCGTGCGCCGCTCGGCCATCGCGCAGGGCAAGGCCATGGCTGCGGCGCAGGGCGGCGCGCCCGGCCTGAAAGGGTTCGAGGACATCCAGCCGCTGTGGACACGCGGCGGCACGCTCGAGGTCGAGGTGCGCGAAAAAGGCGACAAGGTCTTCGCCTTCGACGTCACCCGCTGCCGTTATGCCGAAATGTACCGAGAGATGGGCCTCGCCGAAATCGGGCCTCTATTGTCCTGCCAGCGCGACGGCAGCTTCTGCGAAGGCTACGACCCCAGCATCAAGCTGACGCGAACGCAGACGATCATGCAGGGCGCGAGCCACTGCGATTTCCGGTACGAGAGCGATTAGATGGACCGCGAGCCTTCAGGCTCGCATTTCCACGCCAAGCGAGCTTGAAGGCTCGCGGTCCGGTTATTTCTTCAAATGCCGCAACGCCGCCGTCGAGCTCGCGCGTGCGATCAGCGCGCCCTCTTCGTCGCGCAACTCGCCTTCCAGAAACGCGATGGTCCGGCCCCACTTCGTCACCCACCCATAGGACCGGTAGAGGCCGGGGCTCGCCGCCGCCAGAAAGCTCACCTTGATCTCCAGGCTCGGCACGGCAACCGTGAAATGCGATTTCGCGATGCAGGCATGCGCCATCGCCGAATCGATCCAGCCGGTGACGATGCCGCCCTGCACGATGCCGCCCCTGGGATGGCCTTCAATCGAGTGGCAATGGCGCGTGTCCGCCGTCCATTCCATGGTTACCCGATCGTGCGCCGGCTCCCACGCCACAATGCCGCCGCCGAGCGTTTCCAGCACCGGCGGCTTGTTGCGCGTCAGCGCCGCCAGGATTTCATCGTCGTTCACTGCCTACCCCTGCCCAGAATCTGTCGGGGCAGTTTCGCTGTTCCGCGGCGCCATCGCAATCGCATCGGCGCGACGCTGCATTGCAGGATTGGCGCAAGCGCTACGCTCGCTCATAATCGCCAAAACAGCGGGGCGACATGACAACGACGATTTATAGCGCGCGAAAAATCATCACCATGAATCCGGCGCGCCCGACCGCGAGCCATGTCGCCGTGCGCGAGGGCCGCATCCTCGGCGCGGGAATGCTCGAAGAATTGAAGGGCTGGGGCGCGCACACGCTCGACGAGCGCTTCGCAAACCACATCCTCATGCCGGGCTTCGTCGAAGCCCACAGCCACGCCTTCGAGGGCGCCGTGTGGCGCTATGTCTATTGCGGCTGGTTCGATCGCGTCGGCCCGGACGGCAAGAATTGGGAGGGCCTGCGCTCGCTCGAGGCCGTGGTCGCGCGCCTCGCCGAGCAGGAGAAGGCGCTCGCAAGCCCCACGGCGCCGCTCACCGGCTGGGGTCTCGATCCCATCTATTTCGACAACAAGCGCATGACGCGCGCCGATCTCGATCGCATCTCGAAGGACCGCCCGATCGGCGTGATGCATGCGAGCTTCCATATTCTGAACGTCAACACCAAGGCGCTGGAAATGGCGGGCCTGCTGCGCAGCGGCGTCAATCATCCCGGCGTGCCGCTCGGGCCAGACGGCCTGCCGACCGGCGAGATGAAGGGGCCGGAAGCGCAGGGATCTGTCGCCGCGCATGTTGGGCTCGACCGCGCGATGATGTCGGGCGACGAGCGCGGCTTTCGCGATTTCGCGCGGCTCTGCGTGCGCAAGGGCGTGACGACGGCAACCGATCTCGCCAATCCCCTGCCATCGGACGCTGTCGACATGATGCTGCGCGTAACGGGCCACGCCGCCTATCCCGCGCGCATCGTGCCGCTGCGCCGCTATCTCGGCGACGATGCGCGCGCGACCATCGAGGCCGCCGCTGCGCTGGCGGAGAAATCGAGCGACCGCTTGCGGCTCGGCCTCGTGAAGATCGTCGTCGACGGATCGATCCAGGGCTTTTCGGCGCGGCTGCGCTGGCCCGGCTATTACAATGGCGCGGAAAACGGCCTCTGGTATGTGCCGCCGCAACGTCTCGCCGAAGCGCTGGAGGCCGCGTTGCAGATGGGCGTGCTCGTTCACTGCCACACCAATGGCGACGAGGCGACCGAACTCGTGCTCGACACGATGGAGGCGGCGCTACGCAAGCATCCCTCGGCCGATCATCGATTCACGCTGCAGCATTGCCAGCTGGCCGACCGCGCGCAATTCGCGCGCATGGCGCAACTCGGCATGAGCGTGAACCTCTTCCCCAATCACCACTATTACTGGGGCGACGAGCATTACCGCCTGACCGTCGGACCGGAGCGCGCCGAGCGCATGAACGCTTGTCGCGCGGCCCTCGACAATGGCGTGCCGCTGGCCATCCATTCCGATGCGCCGGTGACGCCGCTCGGGCCGCTGTTCACCGCGTGGTGCGCCGTCAATCGTCTGACCGCGAGCGGCCGCACGCTTGGCGAAGCGGAGAAGATCACGGTGGCGGAAGCCCTGCGCGCGATCACGCTGGGCGCCGCCTGGCAGCTCAAACTCGATGGCGAAGTCGGCTCGATCGAGACCGGCAAGCGCGCCGATTTCGCCGTGCTGGAGGACGACCCCACCGAGATCGCGCCCGAGAAGCTGAAGGACGTGCGCATCTGGGGCACGGTGCACGGCGGGCGCGTGTTCGAGGCGGCGAAGATTTGACGCTGTCGCTGCGCGCGCCGAAGCCCGTCACGCTGATCTCGGGCTATCTCGGCGCCGGCAAGACGACGCTGGTCAATCATCTCCTGCGCCACGCGGGCGGCCGGCGCATTGCCGTCGCGGTCAACGAATTCGGCGCGCTGCCGATCGATCCCGACCTGATCGAACAGGCTTCCGGCGACGTGCTGACGCTGGCCGGCGGCTGCATCTGCTGCTCCTTCGGCGACGACCTGACGTCCGGCCTCGTCGGCCTCGCGTCGCGCGACAACATCGACTGCATCCTGATCGAGACCAGCGGCGTCGCCCTGCCCGGCAGCGTCGCGCAATCGCTGTCGCTGATCGCAGGCCTCAAACACGATGCGACCCTGGTGCTGCTCGACGCAGAGACTGCGCGAAAACTCGCGCGCGACAAATATCTCGCCGACACGATTTTGCGGCAGCTGGCGGACGCCGATCTCATCGTCCTCAACAAGCTCGATCTGGTCGCAGCAGACGTGCGCGACGATCTGCGCGCGTGGCTAGCGGAAACAGCGCCGCGCGCGAAAATCGTGGAGACGCTATTTGGCGCGCTCGCGCCGGACATCGCCTTCGGGGCCCACGGCCACAGCGCTTTCGTCGCCGATGCGCCGGTCACGCCACACGGCGGCGCGCCGCCACAATCGCAATCTTTCGAGATCGGTCACCCTCTCGATGTCGCGCGCCTCGGCGCACTGCTGTCGGCGGAAGAAACGGGCCTCGTGCGCGCCAAGGGTTTTTTGCGCGATGGCGATGGCGCGTGGAAACTGCTGCAGATCGTCGGCCGCCGCGTCGAAATAACGGACACGCGCGCGCCGCAGGACGGCAAGGGGCGTCTCGTGTGCATCGCGCATGGCGCACCGCTGGAGCGAGCGACGATATCGCGACTGCTCGACAACTGCGCCGCTCAGGACTCTTCATCCTGAGAGTATGGCCCATAACAAGAATCTTCATCCTGAGGAGCGCCGCCGGCGCGTCTCGAAGGATGGCCGCATCAGCCTCAACCCGGCCATGCTTCGAGACGGCGCTCAGCGCCTCCTCAGCATGAGGATTGGGTGTGAGGTTACCCCTTCTTCAAATCCCCAAACGCCCGCGTCACCTGGCTGTCGTCCTGCCCGCCGAGGCCGGCGGCAGACGCCTGCTTGAAACGTTCGTGCGCGGCGGCGGCCAGCGGCGTTTCGGCGCCGCATTCGGCGCCGGTCTCCAGCACGATGCCGAGATCCTTCACGAAAATGTCGACCGCGCTCGAGACGCGCGGCGTCTCTTCCAGCATGCGGGGGCCGCGGTCGCGCAGCATCCAGCTCGAGGCTGCGGAGCCCGACACGATGTCGAGAATCTGGCTCACATCCACGCCCAGCCGCCGCGCCAGCGCCAGCGCCTCGCCGGCTGCGGCCAGATGCACGCCGCACAGCAGCTGGTTGATCGCCTTGGCGGTCGAGCCGGCGCCGGGCGTATCGCCGACGCGCGCGACTTTCGAGCCCATGGCCTCCAGAGCGCCTTTCGCGCGGGAAAAATCAGCGTCGCTGGCGCCGACCATGATGGTGAGCGCGCCGCCCGTCGCGCCGACCACGCCGCCCGAGACCGGCGCATCGACGAAGCCGTAGCCTGCCGCCCGCACGCGTTCGGCCAGCGCCGCCGCCTTGGCGGGCGGGCAGGTGGCCATCAGCGAGACGACCGCGCCGGGCGCGAGCCGTGCGATGGCGTTGGTATCGAACAGGACGGATTCGGCTTGCGCCGCATTCACCACCATGAGGATGGCGACCTCCGCGCCGGCCAGCGCGTCGCCGACGCTGTCGGCTGCCTTGCCGCCGGCTGCGGCCAGTTCCTGCATGGCGGCGGCGCGCAGGTCGAAGCCTGTGACCGCAAAGCCCTTGGCAGCAAGAACCTTGGCCATGGGCAGGCCCATGGAGCCCAGACCGACGAAACCGATGCGCGTCATGCGACCTCCCATTTCGGGCGAGAATGGGCGCCGCGCGCGCCGCGGGCAAGCGGAAAAGCGCCCGTACGCCGAACACGCGCCGGCATGGCCGGTCTGCACGCGTAGACTGGCGCAACCCGCATGCGGCGCCCTAGTCTGCGCCGACAGAAAAAGGAGCGGGCGGAAATGAAGGATTTTGCAGGGCGCATTGCCGTGGTGACCGGCGGCGGCACGGGCATGGGGCGCGAACTGGTGCGCCAGCTCGTGGCCGAGGGGTGCCATGTCGCCATGTGCGACGTGTCGGCCGAGACGATGGCCGAGACCATCGCGCTGTGCAAAGCCGACGGCCTGCCGCAGGGCCTGCGCGTGACCGCCCATATCGCCGACGTATCCGACGAATCGCAGATGCAGCGTTTTCGCGACGAGATGGCTGAGCAGCACCAGACGGAGGTCGTGCATCTGCTGTTCAACAATGCGGGCGTGGGCGGCGGCGGCAGCCTGTTCACCAATCCGCGCGCGCAATGGGAGCGCACGTTCAACATCTGCTGGGGCGGCGTCTATTTCGGCGTGCTGACCTTCCTGCCGATGATGCAGAAGGCGGACGAAGGCCATATCGTCAACACATCCTCCGTCAACGGCTTCTGGGCCTCGATCGGGCCGGAGACGTCGCACACCGCCTACAGCGCGGCGAAATTCGCGGTGAAGGGATTCACCGAGGCGCTGATGAACGATCTGCGCCTTAATGCGCCGCACATCAAATGTTCGGTCGTCATGCCCGGCCATATCGGCACGTCGATCATCATCAATTCGCGGCGCGTGCACAATGGCGGCGCCGAGGGCGCGATCAGCCCGGCTGAACTGAAGAACCTGCGCGCCCGCCTTGCGCGCGCGGGCATGAACGCCGACGCCATGAGCGACGAGCAGGTGGCCGCCGCCGGCGCCGCGATCGCGCAAATGTTTCGCGACAATGCGCCGACGAGCGCGGCCGAGGCGGCGAAGATCATCCTCGACGGCGTGCGCGACGAGCGCTGGCGCATTCTGGTGGGTCACGACGCCGAGGAACTCGACCGCCGGGTTCGCGCCGATCCCGAAAATGCCTACACGCGAGAATTCCATCAGAAGTTCAACGAGGATATCGGCTGGCGGCTCGGCTGACGAATTTCCGAAGACACAAGGGAGGCGTCGATGACGTTCAAGGTTACAAGCGACAGTTTCAAGGATGGCGACTATCTGGGGATGGACCACATTCTCAGCGAGACATTCGGTTTCGGCTGCGCGGGCGGGAACAAGAGCCCGCATCTGAAATGGAGCGGCGCGCCGGAAGGCACGAAGTCCTTCGCCATCACCTGCTACGATCCTGACGCGCCCACGGGCTCGGGCTTCTGGCACTGGCTGGTCGTCAATATTCCCGCCGACACGACCGAGATCGCGCTCGACGCCGGCAGTCCCAAGGCGCCGAAACTGCCGGCTGGCGCGCTGCAGACGCGCACCGATTTCGGCGCGCCGGGCTATGGCGGCCCGTGCCCGCCGCAGGGCGATCATCCGCATCGCTATCTCTTCACGGTATTCGCCGTAGGCGCTGCGACATTGCCGGTTGCAGCCGATACGTCAGCGGCGGTCGTCGGCTTCAATCTGCATTTCGCGACTCTCGCGAAAGCGTCGATCATGGGCCTGTTCAAGCGCTGAGACGACTGGCGCGCGCAACAGCGTGAACGTTTCGTTGCGCGCGCCGCCACATTTTTATTCGCATTTGGCGCGCTTTGTCTGACCGTACGGAAAGCCCCTTTGAATTGAGCGGCATAGCCTTCTCGCGGCGGCTGCCGAAATCTGGCAACCATTTGAAGAAAAATGCGTTTTTCATCCGATTTCGTCGCTGGACTTAATCGGTGCGTAACCGCGTCCTGCCACCGTTGCGGTCACGGTCAAACGGTCAGCGGGCAAGCGAAATGGGGCGTGGCGCAGACAGGCGGGAACGCAAAATCCCGAAAGTGTCACTCGACGAAGCATCGGAATCGATGCTGGCGCGCATACGCGCCGAACAGCTTCACTCAATAGCGCGATTCACGCCGGCGATCTTCGTCGTCAACATCTGGAACGTCGTCGTCCTCGTGGCGGCCCTCTACGGGTCGGCGCAGGAAAGCGCGGCAACGGCCTGGGCCTTCGTCGTGTGTTCGGCGTCCGCTTATCTCTATCTCTGCGGCGTGGGCATCAGGGAGCGCGCGCGGCAGGCGCAGGCTTCGCGCGCCGCCGGCCGCCTCATCATCATCGCGGCGGGCGCGATCGGGTTCCTGTGGTGCCTGGCGCCGCTGATGTTCATCGATCATCTCGCCGCGGGCCCCATGCTCATCATCGTCTGCATGTGCTGCGGCATCATGTGTGCGGGAGCGGTGGTTCTCGCTTCTATGCCGGAAGCGGTCTTCGCCTTCGTGGCGCCCGTGCTTGCCGGCACGTTGATCGCCATAGACCGCAGCGATCTCGTCGGCCAGTATCACGTCTCGCTTCTCTTCGTGGTCTATGCCTGCGTTCTGGTTCTCGCCTCGCTCAGCTATTACCGCCAGATGGGCGTGCGGCTGCTCAACCAGATCGACGCCGAGAATGCGGCGCGGCGCGATGCGCTGACGGGCTTGCCCAATGCGCTCGCCTTTCACGAGTTCTGCGACCGCGCGCTGGCGCGCTGCGCCGACTACAAGGAGCAAGCGGCGGTCCTCTATCTCGATCTCGACGGGTTCAAGCCGATCAACGATCGCTACGGCCATGCGGCGGGCGATGAAATCCTCGTGCAGGTCGCGCAGCGCCTGGAAGAAACAGTGCGCAAGACAGATTTCGTCGCGCGGCTCGGCGGCGATGAATTCGCCGTCGCGCTGGCCGATGTCGGCGGGCCGGTGCAGGTCATGGCCTTCGTGGAGCGCCTCTCGCGCGCCTTTGCCGCGCCATTCAGCGCGGCGGGGCTGCCGCAGGACATCGGCCTGTCCGTCGGCATCTCGCTTGCGCCGTCCGACGGGCTCGATACCAACACGCTGGTCGTCAAGGCCGACAATGCGCTCTACCAGGCCAAGAGCGCGGGCGGCGGCACGAGCCGCTTCTTCGATCCCAAACATGCGCAGGCCGTACAGGAACGCCGCGATCTCGAAGCCGACCTGCGGGCGGCGATCGATCGCAACGAA
>Ga0209023_10007184_pt1 | contig 11498 bp, 9 predicted proteins | sample LakOneMetagenome_FD_187468 | JGI IMG/M metagenome (GOLD analysis project Ga0209023, IMG submission 187468) | Freshwater and sediment microbial communities from Lake Erie, Canada (SPAdes) (version 2) | ecosystem: Environmental > Aquatic > Freshwater > Lentic | place: Lake Erie, Canada | collected...
AGCGGCGAGTCGGGGTCGGCGATGGCGGCGGCGATGGCCTCGCCCACCACCTCCGGCGCCGGTCGGCCCTCAGCTCCCACCAAGGTGTCGTCGGCCCCGCTCCACTGGGCGCGGAGCTCCTCGTAGGGCGTGCCGCCCTCGTTGTGCCGAACCCCGTTGCGCATGCCGGGAGCGATGTAGCCGGGCTCGACGATGACCACGCGGAGCCCGAAGTGGCCGATCTCCAGGGCCAACGACTCGGACAGGGCCTCCAGGGCGTGCTTGGTGGCGCAGTACGCACCCGACAGCGGCGCCGCCACCCGGCCCTCCACGCTGGTGACGTTGACCACCACGCCGTGGCCGCGCTGGCGCATGGCCGGCACCAGGGCCTGGATCATCCGCATGGGTCCGAACACGTTGGTCTCGAACATCCTCTGCAGGACGTCGATCGGGTAGCTCTCCACCGGGCCGGTCTCGCTGATGCCGGCGTTGTTGACCAGCACGTCGATCGGGCCTGCCGCCGCCACGCACGCCGCCACGGACGCATCCGAGGTCACGTCGAGGGCCAACCGTTGGGCGACGTCGAGCGCAGCCAGCGTCTCGGGCCGTCGGGCGGTGGCCACCACCTCGTGGCCGTGGCTCGCCAGCACCTGCGCGGTGGCCGCCCCGATGCCCGACCCCGCTCCGGTGACCAGCACCCGCACGGCTCAGGCCTCGGAGGTGAGGTGGGCGGTGAGGAAGGCGAGGGTGCGTTCCCACGCGAGCGCCGAGGCCTCGGCGTGGTAGCTGGACCGCAGGTCGCAGTTGAAGCCGTGATCGGCGCCGACGTAGCGATGCACCTCGGCATGGGGCCAGCGAGCGGCGAGCGTGTCCACGTCGGCCGACGGGATGCCCTGGTCCTGGTCGCCGACGTGGATCATCAGCGGGCGCTGCACCCGGTCGTCGGCCAGCACCTTGGCCGACTGGCTCGGGTAGTAGGCCACCACCGCACCGAGGTGATCGGGAGCGCGGCTGGCGGCGGCGCAGGCCACCATGCCGCCGTAGCAGAACCCCACCGCGCCGACGCGCGAGGCGCCCCCCACATCGGCGGCCAGGGCATCGGCCGCCGCCGTCACGTCGGCCACCGCATCGTCGATGGACAGCTCGCCCCAGGCGATGCCGCGGCCCTTGGTCATGCCGTCGAGGTCGTAGGGGAGCTCCACCCCAACCTCGGACCGGTCGAACAGGGCCGGCGCGATGGCGCTGAACCCGGCGGCGGCGAAGCGATCGACCACGGACCGGATGTGGGCGTTGACCCCGAAGATCTCCTGCACCACGACCACACCACCGATGGCATGGGTGGGGTCGGGGGCGTCGGCTCGGTAGGCCGACAGGGCGTGTCCGTCGGCGGCGGTGAGGGTGATGTCGACCATCCGCCGAAGCTACCCGTGGTCGGCGGGCGGTTCGGTCTGGGCGTCGGGCTCGGGACTGGGACTGCGCTCGGCGGCCACGCTGGCGACGATGCCGGTGATGTGAGCAGGGGTGAGGTCCAGACCGCGGCCGGCCACGTCGATCACCCGGCGCTGGTCCGGGGTGAGGGTGTGGCCGGCGAGCGCCACCCGCACCAGATCGCCCACGAAGCGCTCCTTGCCCGCCACCTGCAGACCCACGGCCAGCGGGGCGACGTATGGCTCGGCCATGGAGGGCTCGACGGCCTCGATGTCGCTGCCGAGGATGGCGTCGTCGTAGGTGCCATCGACGGTCTGCACGCTGGTGACGGCGGCCGCCCGCAGGGCCGGGTCGGTGCGGTCACCGGTGCGCACGATCATGGCGGTGAGCACCCGCACCGCGTTGGCCAGGATCACCGAGAGCGAGGCGGTGGTGGGCTGATCGGCGACATCGGGCTCGAAGCGGGTGGAGCAGACGGTGCACTCGACCACCTCGCCCAGGGTGTTGAGCGGGATCAGCGGGACCCAGAACAGCGTGAACCACCGTCGGGCGGTGCGTCGGAGGCCGTTGCGATCCCCGCCGCACTTGGGACAGAAGAACGCGAGGTGATCGGTCGTCCGGAAGCGGATGGAAAAACCGAAGATGAGCAGCACTCTGGCTCCCGGACTCGCGTGGTGAGCGAACTCTACGAGCCGCCGACCCGGGTTCGGTACGCGGCCCGTACGGGACCCCGCAGCCGTGCGAACCGGTCGTTTCCGGTGCATCACCGATAGCGTGGGACGTGCCATGGACGACACCGCCACCACCACATCGCTCCCGGACGAGACCGACTCGGTCGACCTGCCTGCGGTCGAGGCCGCCGATGCACCCGCGCCAAAGGCGGTGCCGCTCAAGGTGTCCGACGCCGCCCTGACCCAGGTGCTGTCGATCCTCTCGGCCGAGGACGATCCCGAATCGCTCGGACTGCGCATCGAGGTGACCGGGGTCAACGGCGTCGAATACGCCTACGACCTGTCCTTCGAGGAGCGGGTCCTGGCCGAGCCCAGCGACCTGATCTACAACCAGGGCGAGCTGGTGGTGATGATCCCGGCGGAGAGCGTCGACTCGCTGTGGGGCGCCACGCTCGACCTCCCGTCGGCCGAGGGCCAGGGCGGCCTGGTCATTCGCAACCCCAACCGCCCCGATCCCCTGAGCAGCTACGACGTCGAGCTGTCCGGCACCGTCGTCGAGCGCATCAACCAACTGCTGGACGGGTCGATCAACCCGTCGCTCGCGTCGCACGGCGGGTTCGCCCGCCTGGTCGAGGTGGTCGACACCAAGGCCGTGGTCATCATGGGTGGTGGCTGCCAGGGCTGCGCCGTCTCGGCACTCACCCTGCGCGAGGGCATCCAGAAGTCGATCCTCGAGCGCATTCCCGAGATCACCGAGGTGGTCGACGCCACCGACCACGACGCTGGCGAAAACCCCTTCTACAGCGAGTAGCCCGCCTGGGGGCTCGCTGGGTGAGTTTGCGCTCCGCCGTCGTCCGACGAAGCCTTGTCGGATTTCCCCCACCCCAGAGCGCAATGCCGACCCACCTCGAGGAAATCGCGACGAATCCACGTGGATTCGCCGCCGACATCACCGGAGGTATGGGGCCAGGGCGGCACTGACCGTGCGGACCAGATCCCGATCGGACATGGTCCAGGTGAACCGCAGTACCCGCCAACCGAGCACCGTGAGGTCATTTGCCCGGGCCCGGTCCTGGTCGAAGGCAGCTCGGGTCCCGTGGTGCTCCCAACCGTCGAGCTCGATGGCAAGGCCAACCTCGGGATAGGCGATGTCGATGTACGCCATGCGACCGTTCGGCCGCCGGACGGGGTGCTGCAGGACCGGCGCGGGGAGCCCGGCCCGACGTAGGGCGTGCAGGGCCCGATCCTCCAAGGCCGATTGGCCCGGCGTGAACGACGGATCGAGCTGGGCGAGGGCGGTGACCAGCGCTGTCGGCCGCCGTCGTCCGGGCGCGGCCAGGCGGGCGATGCAGCTGCGCAGGTCGACGAGGTTGAGCCCCAGTCGTCGCGTCGCGTCATCGACCCACGTCACGACCACGGCAGGCTCCTGTCCGATGGACGCGTCGACCAGCGTCCGGGCAAGTGACGTGACGGGTATGCCCCGGACGACGGTCCGGTCAACGGCGGGTAGCGAACGCGTGCGCCGGGTCGTGACTCCACGGACCGTCGTGGGGCTGGTCCCCTCGGTCAGGAGCTGGATCCGACCGCTGCGCGAGACCACGGTCCACAGCCGAGCCGCCGTACGGTCCGCGGCCAGGTGGCCGGCGCCTCCGGCGAGGCAGGCCGCCATCACCTGCTGATCCCAGGTCGAAGGGGCCGCGCCGACCACCAGGACCCCCCGGCGGATCCGATGCCACTGGCCACGTCGGACGCGGTGGGCGATGACGGCATCGGTCCCTCCGGCGTCGAACACCTGCCGGTTGGTGACGAGGCCGTGCTGGTCCAGCGCGGTGCGACGAAGTCCGTCGTCGTCCACTGCTCGTTCTCCGGTGGGCAGGCGCCGAGGCGCATGGGCATCCCGGGAAGGCGATGTCGTTCTAGAGGTCGTCCGCACCCACCGCAAGCGCTTCGTCCGAGCCTTGTCGGATTTCGTGCACCCAAGCGCGGAAATGCGACCGACCTCTGGAAAATCGCGGCGAATCCACGTGGATTCGCCGCCGACGTGGACCCGTCGCAAGGCGTGGGTGGTTCAGCGGTGGAGGGCGGCGCGGGTGGTGGCGGCGATGCCGGGGGCATCGAGGCCGAGGCGGGCCAGGACGGCGTCGGGCTTGCCGTGGTCGATGTAGGCCACCGGGGTGCCGCACACCGTCACGCTCGGCGCCGTCGACCCGGCGGTGCCGTCGCCCACAGCCGAAGAACGGGTGCTGAGCCGATCGGCGATGGCGGCACCGATGCCGCCCTCACGCAGGCCGTCCTCGACGGTGACGACGTGGGAGAAGCGGGCGGCGTCGTCGAGCATCACCGGGTCGAGCGGCTTGACCACCCGGGGGTCCCACACCGTGGCCTCGATGCCCTCGGCGGCCAGCAGGTCGGCGGCGGCCAGGCAGGTGCCCAGCATCTTGCCCACGCCGATCAGGCACACGTCGCCACCCGAACGGGCCTTGCGGGCCGAGAGCCCATGGCCGACGTCGGCCTCGTCGACCGTGGGGGCGGCGGTGTTGGCCCAGCGCAGAGCGGACGGACCATCGGTGATCTCGAGGGCGTCGTGGAGCATGACCTGCAGCTCCTGGTACGACGACGGGGCGAAGATGGTCATGCCCGGCACCTTGGACAGCAGGACCAGATCGAGCACGCCGTGGTGCGATGCCCCGTTGTCGCCGGTGATGCCGGCCCGATCCAAGGCGAACACCACGGGCAGCCCGTGGAGGCCGACGTCGAGGTTGACCTGGTCGAAGGCCCGGGTGAGGAACGTGGAGTAGATGGCCACCACCGGCTTGAGGCCGCCCATGGCCATGCCGGCAGCGGCGGTGACGGCGTGCTGCTCGGCGATGCCGACGTCGACGAAGCGCTCCGGGAACCGGTCCTGGAACGGGAGCAGGCCGGTGGAGCCGGGCATGGCGGCGGTGATGGCCACCAGCTCGGGGCGGGTCTCGGCCTCCTTGACGATGGCCTCGGTGAACGCACCGGTGTAGGTGGGCTTGGCCGGAACGCCCGACGGTTGCGGCCCGATCTCGGGGTTGAACACCTTGGCGTCGTGGAGGTGCTGCTCCTCGTCGGCCTCGGCGGGCCCGTAGCCCTTCCCCTTGGTGGTGAGGACGTGGACCACGACGGGACCGTCGAACTCGGCCGCGTTGCGCAGCGCCTCCTCCATGCGGGGGATGTCGTGGCCATCGAAGGGACCGCTGTAGCGCACGCCGAGCGTCTCGAAGAAGATCGGCGGCTCGAGCATCTCGCGCAGCCCGGCCCGGGCCCCGGCGAGTCCCCACGCCACGTGCTGGCCGACCATGGGCACCTGGCGCACGATCTCCTCGGCCCGTCGGCGCTGGCGGACGTAGCGGGGATCGAGCCGGAGCCTGGACACCGTGGAGGTGAGCCGTCCGACGGTGGGGGCGTAGGACCGCCCGTTGTCGTTGAGGATGATGATGGCCTTGCGCCCGCTGTGGCCCAGGTTGTTGAGCGCCTCGTAGGCCATGCCGCCGGTGAGTGCGCCGTCGCCGATCACCGCCACCACCTCGCGCCGGCGGTACGGCGCGCCGGACCGGACGGCGGCATCTCGGCGGAGGTCTTCGGCCATGGCCAGCCCGTGGGCGTAGGACAGGGCGGTGGAGGCGTGGCTGTTCTCGATGAGGTCGTGCTCGGACTCCCGCTGGTTGGGGTAGCCCGAGAGGCCGCCCTCCTGGCGCAGCTGGTCGAACCCCTCTTGGCGACCGGTGATCAGCTTGTGGACGTAGGCCTGGTGGCCGGTGTCCCACAGGATGCGGTCGTTGGGGGAGTCGAACACCCGGTGCAGGGCCAAGGTGAGCTCGACCACGCCCAGGTTGGAGCCGAGGTGACCGCCGTTGCGGGCCACCGCCCCCACGATGAAGTCCCGGATCTCGTCGGCCAGCGCGGGCAGCTGCTGCTCGTCGAGCGAGCGCAGGTCGGCGGGCGACGTGATGGTTTCCAGGAGCATCGAGGCGGAGCCTCCGGGACAGAAGTGGGAGCGTGACCTGGTGCGGGCACGGGGGTGCGGGGAACCCGGAGCGCAACGCTACCCCCACCGTCGCCCGCCGCTCATGGCGCGACCTCCAGCGAGACCGAGTCAGACCACCTGCAGGCTCAACCACAGGGCGACGGTGGCGGTCGCCAGGGCGATCGGCGTGGTGACCAAGGTGACCCGGAAGAAGGCGCCGGTGGTGGGTTCGACGTGGTCTCGGCGGACGATCTTGCGCCACAGCAGGGTGGCCAGCGAACCCGTGACGGTGAGGTTCGGGCCCACGTTCACCCCGATCAGAGCGGCGAGCAGGAACGCCGGTCGGTGCGCGCCGATGGCCGGCAGCAGGACCAACGTGGCCGGGAGGTTGGTGACCAGGTTGGCCAGCAGGGCGGCACCGAACGCCACCGCCAGCAGGGCGAGCAGGCCGGTTCCGGCGGGGAGCCGATCGGCGACGGCCGACGTGAGTCCGTGTCGGGCAGGAGCTGCCACCACCACCCCGAGGGCGGCGACGAAGGCCAGGAATGCGGGGTCGACGGCCCGGGCCACGGCTCGGGGCCCGGTCAGGCCCCGGGTCACGGCGACGATGGCCAGCGCCGCAGCCCCCACCACGGCGACGGGTGCGGGCCCGATGTGGTCCAGCGACGCCACCACGAACGCCACGAGCAGTCCGCCCAGCCCGACGGCCACCCACCGTGCGTCGGTCGACCAGCCCCCGCCCCGTTCCGGGCCTGGCTCGAGGTCGGGCTCGGCCAGGGGCTGACCGGAGCCGGAGACGAGCCCGGAGACGTCGGCGGCAGGCGCCAGCACCCGACAGCCGACCGTGATGACCACGGCTGCGGTCACCGTCGGCAGGGCCATGCGGGCGGCGAACGCGGGGAAGGACAGGCCCAGTTGGTCGATGGCCAGCAGGTTGGTGAGGTTGGCGACGGGGAGCAGCAGCGAGGCGCCGTTGGCCAGGAACGCCGTGGCCAGCAGGGCCTGGTTGCGGTCGGTGCGGTGGCGGGTGGCGGCGACCACGATCGGGGTGAAGAGCACGGCGGTGGCGTCGAGGCTCAAGACCGTGGTGACCAGCACGGCGGTGACGGCCACTGCGGCCAGCAGCGCCCCCATACCTCGGCCGCCGGCGCGACGAAGGAATGCGGCCGCCACGTCGAACAAGCCGGCCCGGTCGGCCACGTGGGCAATCACGAACATGGCGGCGAGGAAGGCAAGGGTGGGAGCCAGGTGGCGCATCGTGGTGAGTGCAACGTGGAGCGGCACGAGGCCCACGGCCACCACCAGCAGCGCGCCGGGCACGGCCCACACCGCCTCGGACCGTTGGCCCGGGGAACGGATCACGCCGATCAGGACGGCCGCCAGCACGGCCATCGAGCAGAGGAGCGCCACCGAGGGCACTACCCGAACCCTGGGGGCATCAGTCGAGGCCCATCTACGATGCTCGACGTGGCACCGGTCGAACGAGCGAGGGCGGCGGGGGAGCAGGCCCTGTCGGCGGTTCGGCGGTCCGCTTCCGAGCGGCTGGCCGACCTGATCCGGTCCGATCCCAAGTGGGCGGCCCAGGCGGCCGACGTGGGGCTCATCGACCGAGCATGGCTGGAATCGCCGTCGGACAGCCCATTTCGGACCGCACCTCCGAGTGAGATGGTGCAGCGGTTCCTGGAACGGACGTCGGAGCAGCGGCCGTCGATCATGACGTCGCTCGGTCTCAACGCCCTCCAGGGCCTGTCGCTGTGGCGCTCCGATGCCGTGGAGCAGCCGGTGCCCACCACCCTCACCGTCATGTTCACCGACCTCGAGGGCTTCAGCCGCTTCACCGCGGCCCAGGGCGACGACGCCGCCGCGGCGCTGATCGCCGACCACCAGCGGGTGCTCGGGCCCATCGTGCGCAGCCGGGGTGGGCGCATCGTGAAGCGCATCGGCGACGGGCTGATGCTCACCTTCCCCGCCCCTGAGGCCGCGGTGCTGGCCGCGCTGGAGATGGTGGAGGCCATCGTCGAGCCGCTGCGCCTGCGGGCTGGGATCCACCTGGGCGATGCCGTGCTCACCCACGACGACCTGTTCGGCAACGTGGTCAACGTGGCGGCGCGTATCACCGAGGCGGCCAAGGGTGGGCAGGTCCTGACCTCGGTCGACGTCCGTTCAGCGGTGGATCCGCTGGCCGGCGTGTCGTTCGGGCGGGCCCGGCGAACCAAGCTCAAGGGCGTGGAGCCGGTGTCGCTGTGCAGGATCGAACGCGACGCTTCGTGACGTCGGCGGGTGCGGGGTCGACCGTGGCATCGCTGCTCGACACCATCGACAACCAGCGGTTGGGCTGCGAACTGGCCGGCTCGGACCTCTACGCCGAGGCGCTGGCCGCCACCGCCGCCGATGTGCGTGCCGGTGGGGTGTGCGCCCGGCTGCTGACCCCGCTGGCGTCGGCCCCGTTCGGCGATGCCGTGCTCCTGCGGTTCCTCGCCGCGGTGCACGTGCTGGTGCTCGACGGTTCCGCCCCGCGGCTGGCCACGCAGTACCCGTCGGTCGGGGGCACGCCGGGACCGCAGCTCGGCCGCCTGTTCGTGGAGGCGGTGACCGAGCACGAGGGCGCGGTGGCGGCCCGGCTCGGCCTCGGCGTGCAGACCAACGAGGTGGGCCGCAGCGCGGCACTGATCGGGGGCTACCTCACGCTGGCCCGCAGGGGCCTGCCCCTGCGGGTGCTGGAGATCGGCGCCAGCGCGGGGCTCAACCTGTGCTTCGACCGCTTCCGGTTCGAGGCCGGCCCGCAGGGCTTCGGGCCGGTGGACAGCCCGTTGCGCTTCGTCGACCCGTGGGTGGCGCGAGCACCGGATCTGTCCGGTGTGGTCGACGTGGCCAGCCGCCGGGGATGCGACCTCGATCCCATCGACCCGGCCACCGACGAGGGCCGCCTCCGTCTCCGGTCCTACGTGTGGCCCGACCAGCCCATCCGGCGGGCTCGGCTCGATGCCGCCATCGCCGTGGCCCGGGACCTGCCGGTCACCGTGGACCGGGCCGATGCGGTGACCTGGCTGCGCCGGTTGCTCGCCGACCCGATGCCCGGCGTGGTCACCGTCGTGGTGCACTCGATCATGTTCCAGTACCTGTCGCCCGACGATCGAGCGGCGCTGTTTGCCCTGCTCGACGACGCCGGGAGCCGAGCTACCGGCCAGGCTCCGCTGGCCTGGCTGCGCATGGAGCCCGGCGGCGACCAAGCCGAGACCCGTCTCACGCTCTGGCCCGAGGGCACCACCGAACTGCTGTGCCGCAGCGCGTTCCACGGCCCTCCGGTGGTGTGGTCCGGTGCCTGAGGAGGAGACCTCGATCTGGAGCCGGGTGGCCGGATGGCCGCTGGTGGTCGTGTTGGGCTTGCTCGTGCTGATCACACGGCTCCCCGGGCTGGTGAGCGGCCACACGTTCAACACCGACGAGGCCACGCTCGGGGTCGGGGGTCGGGCCCTGCGCTCCGGCGGCTCGCTCTACGTCGACGTGATCGATCGCAAGCCGCCCCTTCCCTTCGCCGCCTACGCCGTGTTCGGCACCGAGCACCTGCAGCTCATCCGGTTCGTGGTCGCCCTGCTGGTGCTGGGCGCGGCCTGGTTGTGCACCGACGAGGCCAGGCGACGGTGGGGGAGCAACGCCGCCTGGGTGGCTGGCCTGATCGTGGTGCTCGGTGCCGCGGCGCTGGGCCCGGCCGACGCCCAGGCGGCCAACTTCGAGCTCTTCGCCCTGTTCCCGATCGTGGTGGCGGTGGTGGCCGCCGCTCGGGGTCGCTCTGCCGTGGCCGGGGTGGCGCTGGCCGTGGCCGTGCTGTGCAAGCAGCCTGCAGCGGTGACGATCCTGCCGGTGGGCTGGTCGTGGTGGTCGACCCGACGATGGCGTGGCGTGGGCACCGGGCTGGCCGCCGGCGCCGTCACCGGCGTGGTGCTGGCCGCGCCGTTCGGCCTGGCCAACGTGATCGAGTGGGCCCTGCTGGGGACCGGTGGCTACCTGGCGTTCGACCCGGCCGACCTCGGCTTCCTGGCCGTCCGCCTGCTCGCCGTGGTGGCCATCGCCGCCGGGTTCTGGGCCGGCGCCTGGCTGTTGCTGATCGGCGGTCGAGCGGCGGACGCCCCGGCGGACGCCACACCACCCCGCCACGTCGACCTCGATCTCTGGTTGCTCTTCTGGGGTTCGCTGCTCGGGGTCGTGGCCGGCTTCCGGTTCTTCCCGCACTACCTGTTGCAGGTGCTCCCCGCGGTCGCCCTGCTGGCCGCCCGGGGCTACGCCCGTCGGCCCTCGCTCCAGCGTCCGGCCGTGCTCTTGGGGGTGGCGGCCACGGTCATCGCCGCCGTGCTGGCGTGGTCGGTGGTGGTGACCCCGCCGCCCAAGGAGCAGACCGACATGGCCGCCTACGCCAGGGCCCACACGTCGCCCGATGACACCATCCTGGTGTGGGGCAACGAGCCCGAGGTCTACTGGCGGGCCCACCGTCAGCCGGCTGGCGGGTTCACCCACAGCGAGTTCCTCACCGGCTACTCCGGCGGACGTCGACCCCGACCGTCCACCGAGGCCAACGTGCCCGATGCCGACGTGTACCAGGACTGGATCCACCGCCTCCGCGCCGACCCGCCCGAGCTGATCTTCGACACCTCGGCCGCCGACCTCCGAGGCGGGAAGTGGTTCCCGCTGGCTCGGTTCGACCAGCTCCACGCCCTCATCCGCGATCGCTACGAGCGGGTGGCCACCATCGACAAGGTGCCGGTGTACCGACTCCGACCAGGGACGACCTCGTGACCTTCACCCGTGACCAGCTCGAGGCCAAGGCCCGAGACGACCTGGCTCAGCTCCGCTCCCCTGAGGGTTGGTTGCAGGCCGGACTGCCCCGCTTCGCCCGCCTGTTCGGACGCGACGCCGCCATCTCCGCGCTCCAGATGCTGGCCGAAGACCCGTCGATCGCCGCCGCCACCATCCGGGCACTGGCCGTCCGCCAGGGAAGGGTCTTCAACCGTCGACGGGAGGAGGAGCCGGGCAAGATCGCCCACGAGATCCCCGTCCGCACCGAGGACCTCATCCGGCTGGAGCTGCGCAAGTGGTTCCGCTGGGGCTTCCCGTACTTCGGGAGCATCGACGCCACCGCCTGGTGGGTCCGGCTGGTGGACGCCTACGTCGATCGCACCGGCGATGACGCGCTGCTCGAAGAGGTGCGACCCAACCTGGAGCGGGCCGGCGCCTGGATGGCCGGTTGCGCCCGGATCGGGGTGGAGGACTTCGTGGCCTATCGCCGCCAGAATCCGGCCGGCCTCGAGCACCAGGGGTGGCGCGACTCCGACCTGGGGACGGTGCCCATCGTGGCTCCGGTGGCCTTGGTGGAGGTGCAGGGCTACTACGCGGCGGCGGCTGACGCCCTGGTGCGGTTGGGGGTCGACGTCGCC
>Ga0209023_10007185_pt1 | contig 11497 bp, 12 predicted proteins | sample LakOneMetagenome_FD_187468 | JGI IMG/M metagenome (GOLD analysis project Ga0209023, IMG submission 187468) | Freshwater and sediment microbial communities from Lake Erie, Canada (SPAdes) (version 2) | ecosystem: Environmental > Aquatic > Freshwater > Lentic | place: Lake Erie, Canada...
CCCGCGATCGCGGCGAGCAGCAGGGCTGCCGCGATCCACGCGAAGTCGCCGGGGTGGTTGGCCAGCGACGCCAGCGTCCACGCATAGTCGGGACCGAGGCGCAGGCTCGAATCCCACGGCATCAGCCCGAGGCTGCGACCGATCTGCCCGGCGGCGATCCACCAGTTGGCGAGCGCGACGGAAAGCGCCGTCGCCGCCCACGCCGTGCCGGCGCGCACCATGCCGGGGCGGACGCGCAGCAGCCGCAGCACGACGATCGCATCGGCCGCCGCCACCAGCGCCATCCAGCTGCACTGGCGGCCGGTGACGAGCGACAGCAGCGCCCAGGCCGCGGCAATGCCCGTGCTGGCGAGCAGTAGCAGCCCGATCGCGACGGGGGAAAGGCGTTGTCCCGCGGAAATTTGCATCGTGCGCACAGGATAGCGTCGGCACGCGGGTAAAATGCGCACCTTGGCGCCGTGCGCTGCCGTCCCCATTTCCCACGCATGTATTCCCGCAGCAGCGAACCGGTGCGTTTCGAGCGCGATTGCGCCGCGGTCATGGTGCCGCAGGGCGAGAACGTCACCCTGCCGGCCGGAAGCATCGGCTACATCACCCAGGCCCTGGGTGGCAGCTGGACCGTCTTCGTCGAAGGCAACCTGTTCCGCATCGCGGGCAAGGACGCCGACGCCATCGACAAGGACCCGCCGCCTGAAATCGAATTGCCCGACGACGCCGGCGACGAGGACGTCGAGAAACTGGTGTGGAAGCAGCTTCGCACCTGTTTCGACCCGGAAATCCCGATCAACGTCGTCGACCTCGGCCTGGTGTACGAGGCCGACGTGAAGCCGCATCCCGGGCAGGCGGGCCAGCGCCTGGTCGAAGTACGGATGACGCTGACCGCGCCCGGCTGCGGCATGGGCGAGATCCTGATCGACGACGTGCGCAGCAAGCTGGAACTCATCCCCACCGTCGCCGAAGCCGATGTCGAACTCGTGTTCGACCCGCCATGGACGCGCGACATGATGTCCGAGGCCGCACGGCTCGAAACCGGGATGTACTGAGCCGGGGAGCGATCGGGGCTTTCGGCACCACCCCGGCTCGCGCAGTTCCGGAATCGGTCGTGGGTGGAATTCGGTCGCAGATGCCAGCCAAGCCATTGATTTGGCGGGCTTTGGCTTTTTTTGTTGCGCCGCAGCTTGTGACTATCGGCCTAGCCCCATAGGGTCAGGAACGGACGCTGTGCGTCATGCGTTCACCTCATGCTTTTTCCCCGGACACCAGGCCGTTCCGGCCGGGATGGGGAAGGGCGTTGCGTACAACCGATCCATTCCATCCAAACTTCGGGGGAAGTCCAGATGTCGCATCACATGCTTTCGGGCGCGCGTCCGCGTGCGCTGGCCGTTGCCGTAACCCTTGCCTGCCTCACGCCTGCCGCGATGGCGGCCGGGCGCCAGGACATGCACGCCGCGAACCTTGCCCAATTGCAGGCGCATTACTCGAACCTGGTGGCGACCAAGGGCGTGTCGTCGATGGCGCACACCCGCCATGAACAGCTGATCGGCGCCGACGCCGAGACCCGGCTGGTGCTGACCTACCGCGACACCAGCCATGGCGTGCGCAACACCCGCTACCAGCAGACCTTCCGCGGGATCCCGGTGTACGGCGAGAGCATCGTGGTGAGCGAGGATGCGGCCAGCGGCAAGTTGCGGACGCTGTTCGGCCGGCAGGTGACCGGTCTTGCGGCCGAGATCGCGGATGCGCCGTCGAAGGTGTTCAAGGGACAGGCGCTGGCGATCGCCAAGCAAGCGGCGCTGGGCAGCCGCCTGGGCGCGATGCAGACCCGCAACGAGAAGTCGGAATTGATGATCTACGTGGACGATGCCGGCCATGCGCACAAGGCCTACGTCGTCAACTTCTTCGCCGACAGCCGCCTGGCGGGGAACAAGCCGACGCGTCCGTACGTGATCGTGGACGCGGACAGCGGCAAGGTGCTGAAGCAGTGGGAAGGCCTGACCACGGCGCTGGTCGGCACCGGCCCCGGCGGCAACGCCAAGACCGGCCAGTACGAATGGGGTTCGGGCGGGATCTACGGCTACATGGACGTGACCCAGTCCGGCAGCACCTGCACGATGAACAACAGCGTGGTGAAGGCGGTCAACCTCAACCATGGCACGTCCGGTTCGACCGCGTTCTCGTACACCTGCCCGCGCAACACCTACCAGACCATCAACAGCGGTTACTCGCCGATCAACGATGCCTTCTACTTCGGCAAGGTGATCCAGAACATGTACAACGCCTACATCGGCGTGAACGCGCTGTCGTTCCAGCTGGTGATGCGCGTGCATTACAAGACCAATTACGAGAACGCGTTCTGGGACGGTTCGACGATGAACTTCGGCGACGGCGCCAGCACGTTCTATCCGCTGGTCAGCGCGGACGTGGGTGGCCACGAGGTCTCGCACGGCTTCACCGAACAGCATTCGAACCTGTGCTACGACGCCGGCAGCCAGTGCGGCGGCATGAACGAAGCCTTCTCCGACATGGGCGGCGAGGCGACCGAGTACTACTGGAAGGGCACGAACGACTTCCTGGTGGGCCAGGAGATCTTCAAGGGCTCCGCCAGCCAGGCCCTGCGCTACATGTGCAACCCGCCGCAGGACGGTGGCTCGATCGACAATGCCTCCGACATGACGTCCTCGATCGACCCGCACTACTCGTCGGGCGTGTACAACAAGGCGTTCTGCACCCTGGCCAAGACCAGCGGCTGGAACACGCAGAAGGCATTCCAGGTCATGGCCCGCGCGAACGCGAACTACTGGACCGCAAGCAGCAGCTTCAACCAGGGCGCCTGCGGCGTCGAGACCGCGGCGACCGACCTCGGCTACGCCAAGGCCGACGTCACCGCTGCATTCAACGTGGTGGGCGTGAGCTGCTCCGGCGGCGGTGGCGGTGGCGGCACCACCGTCCTGACCAATGGCGTCGCGGTCACGAGCCAAGGCGCGAGCACCGGCAATTCGCTGAACTACACGCTGGCCGTGCCGAGCGGCGCGACCAACCTGACTTTCACCATGTCGGGCGGTAGCGGCGATGGCGACCTGTACGTGAAGTTCGGCAGCGCGCCGACCGATTCCTCCTACGACTGCCGTCCGTACAAGAGCGGCAACAGCGAAAGCTGCTCGTTCGCCTCGCCGTCGGCCGGCACCTACTACGTGCGGATCAAGGCCTACTCGACCTTCTCCGGCGTCAGCCTGGTCGGCAGCTACACCTCCGGGTCCGGCAACACCGCGCCGGTGGCGAACTTCACCTTCACCACCAGCGGCCTGACCGCGAACTTCACCGATACCTCCACGGACGCGCAGAACAACATCAGCAGCCGTTCTTGGAACTTCGGCGACGGTTCGACGTCGACCAGCACCAACCCGAGCCACACCTATTCCGCCGCCGGTACCTACACGGTGACGGAGACGGTGACCGACTCCGGCGGCCTGACCGGCACCAAGTCCGCCTCGGTGACCGTGAGCGGCGGCGGCGGCAGCTGCGGCGGCACGGTGCTGTGCAGCGGCACGGCAGTGGCGCTTCCGTCGGTGGCGAAGAGCTCGTGGTCCTCGACCTACACCATGCCGGTGACGGCGGGCCACACAGTGACGTTCACGATCTCGGGCGGCACGGGCGACGCGGATCTCTACGTCCGCGCCGGCAGCGCACCGACCACCAGCAGCTACAACTGCCGTCCGTACCTGACTGGCAACAACGAGACCTGCACGTTCACCCCGTCGTCGAACACCACGTACTACGTCCGCGTGCGTGCCTACGCGGCTTTCTCCGGCGTCAGCCTGAAGGGCACCAGCAACTGATCGATCCTCTCTCCATCCTTGCCTCACTTCGGACCCCGGCTCGCCGGGGTCTTTTTTTGCCATCGAAAGGGGCAGGCGACGCGTGCGCGGTGTTCCCGGCCTGCTCTGCCGCGAAACTTGGTTGGCAGGAGCAACCGATCCGGTTTTTCTCCGCGAGCGTCGTGGTTCGAACCACGGCTTCGGGTCCGTTTTTTTATGCGGCGATGACCTGTCGCGCCTCCGGAATGCGTTAAGTTAGCCCGTAACCGCCGTGTCATAACCCACCGCCGCCATCGAGGTCGCCATGCAAGATCCGAATGCTTCCCGTCCTTCCATCCCCGCATCGTGGATCGTGGCGGGCCTCGCCTGCGCGGTGGCGTTGGTGGCAGTCACCTGGCTCATCGCGGGTCGCAACAATGGTTCGCGCGACCCGGACATGCAGCAGTTGCTCTCGCGCCTGGATGCCCTCGAATCGCACAACCAGGGCTCGCGCCCGCAACCGGGTGGCACGGGTGCCGCGAGCATGCCCGGAATGGGAGGTGCGAATGGCCCGCTCGGTTCCGCGCTGGGCGGGCAGGCGATGACGCCCGAGGAAGCGGAGGCGAAGAACCAGGAGCGCCTGCGCACGTTCGAATCGCGGTTCTCGCAGGAGCCAGCCGATCCCGCCGCCGCGAAGACGGAAGACGACATGCTCAAGGGCATGACCGACAAGCAACTCGCCGCGGCCGAGATCGTCCCCAAGGATCCGGACGTGCAGTGCCGTCGCGATACCTGCCGCATCGTCGCCAATTTCCGCAGTTCCAGCGACGCATCCGACTGGGCGGTGCTGTACGTGACCCTGATGGGGGCGAATTACGTCACCAGTTCGCAACCGGTGTTCGTGAAGGCCCCGGACGGCAGTACCCAGATGCGCCTGTTCGCCAGCCGCAAGCCGCCTGCAGGCGCGGGCAAGTAATATTCCTTCGTGCCCGCACGGGCGACTGACGAGGCATGGACATGGATCCGATTCGCACTACGGCACTGGGGATTGCGATCGCGGTAGCCGGCTTCGTTGCCTGCGCCCCCGCGGACGCGGCGCCGGACATACGCTATGTGCAGTTGAATGGCTCGGGCATGTGCACGCTCAGCATCCCGACCACCGACACCAAGGTGCGGCCCAAGGCCACCGGCTTCCGCAACGAGGGAACTACCAATGCCTTCGTCATCTGCAACTTCACGTCGCTGCCCGGCTACGACGGCAGCGTGAATTTCGGCGATCCGCAGGCGGTGGCCCTGATCCTCTATTCGCTCGATGGCAACAACCACGACGTGACATGCACGGCCGTGAGCGGGGTGCAAGGCTTCTCGAGCATCGGCGCCAATCCGCAGCAGTACGTCACCAAGACATTGATCGTGAACAATACGACTGCTCCCTATCAAGCCGCCGGGGTAGTATTTAAATGGGTGCCCGCCGATTTCGGTGGAACCGACCAGATCCTCGACGACGCTGCGTTCTCCGTCACCTGCCAGCTGCCTCCGAACGTGGCAATCAATATCGGGATCATGCAGGGCCAGGAAGAAATCGGTAACTGAAATCTTCCCTCGGGCGTCAAGTCCGAGCGGACCTTGTAGCGCAGCGGATGCAACGAACTGAAGCCACGGCCAGGCCGTGCCTTTTGTTCTTTAGCGAGCTTCGTGGGTTTTTTCAGGCGAGTTTCGCCGTGTTGCGCGCGCTTTCACCGGATATTGACTGCGGTCGCTCGTGCCCGCCTTGCATTGAAAGGGCTTGCCAAACGGATGGCCGCCCGCCCATGTATCCGCCGTTACTTATCCCAGGCGATCAATTCCGGTCGCCTGATGATTCAGGACGCCAATTCATGAATACCAAGATGCTTGCGGCTGCGACCGCATTGATCGGAGCGACTCTGGGCATGGCGCAACCCGCCTTGGCGGTGACCGATTCCAAGACCCTGTTCCTGGATCCATCAACCGCGTGTCAATTGTCCATTCCAACCACCGATACCGCCGTGCGTCCCAAGGCCACCGGCTATCGCAACGAAGGCGCGAATGCCTTCGTGATCTGTGGCACCGGTCAGTTGGCAGGCGGAGGAGCCCCAACCTCGATGAGCATACAGATGCTCGCCTTCGATGGCGCAAGCCATGATGTTTCATGTACCGCCGTCAATCGCCAGAGTTCGGGTTCGGGTCCTGTCTACAGCACCAAGGTCGGAACGGTGGATGGTTCGGGCGGCATCATCGAATGGCTGCCTGCCGACGTGAACAGCTTCGGTGGGTTTGCGAGCTCGATGACCTGCATCCTGCCGTCGGGAGTCTCGATCACCGGAACCCGATTGGTGTTCCCGGTCGAGATTGGAAGTTGATGTAGCGTAAACACGGGACAACTCCCTGTGGTGCAGGCTCCGGATTGGCCCGGAGCCTGCATCCGGCGCACATCAGCCGGTCGCCTCGAAGCGGTTGGCATCGACGTTCTTGCGCACCTTGGCCGGATCCCAGATGCGGCCATTCATCGCGATGTAGACGCCCGGCGGCAACGACTGCGCCGCGCCGACCGCGGTGCCGATGTTGAATTCGGCATCCGAACCGCGGAAGCGCGCCGGGTTGAGCGCGCCGGTGAGCACGATGGTCTTGCCGGGGATGCTCGCGAGCACCTTCGCGGTGTCGACCATGGTGTCGGTGCCATGGGTGACGAGCACCTTGTCCTCATCCTGCGCGGCGATGGTCGCGCGCAGCAGCTCGCGGTCGGCGGCGCCGATGTGCAGCGAGTCCTTGCGCATCAGCGGGATCACCCGGAAGCGGAACGCGACGCCGAGTTCCTCGAGGATGCGGCCGATCTGCGGTTCCCCGACCTGGTAATCCGACTTGTCGTCGAAATACACCTTGTCGATGGTGCCGCCGGTGGTGACGATGAGCATGCTGTCCATGCCCCATTCTCCGACAAAACGCGTCGCCGCGCGATTTCAGGCGGGCGGCAGCCCCAGCGTCGTTCGCAGCGGATCGAGCAGGCGGCCGTATCGCCCGGCGCGCGCGGTGTCGCCGCGCAACGGTTGCCGCACCTGCGCGGCACTGGCGGTGCGGACTGGGCGCGCGGCGCGATGGAAATCGAGGCAGGCCGGTTCGAACGCCAGCCCGCAAGCGTCGAGCAGGCCGCGCACGCGGGCTTCGGGATCGGCGACCAGGTCCTCGTAACGGAACAGGCGGACGCGCTGCGGGTCGCGCGAGCGGATCGCGTCCATCGCGCGTTCGCTGCCGCGCAGGCAAGCGGCGATGTCGTCGAAGTCGCAGGAAAAATGCGGCAGTTGGTAGAACGGCTGGCGATAGCAGGACCACGCGGTTTCGAGCGGATCGCGCCGGGTTTCGATCACGGTTGCGCCGGGCAGCATCGCACGCAGCATGCCGGCGAGCTTCCAGTTTTCAGGCATCTTGTCGGTGAAGCGCGGCCTACTCGAACGCCAGCGCGCGGTGCGTCGCAGGTAGTCGCGGCCGAGGCGATCCCAATCCCCCGCCGTCGCATCGGCGATCCATTGCGGGAACGGTTTTCCGCGGCGCTTCGATTCGGCCTGGACGACATCGCCGAGGTCGGGCAGTTCGCTCGCGCCTTCCACCTCCGGGTGCGCGGCGAGGATCTGTTCGAACAGGGTCGAACCCGAACGCGGCATGCCGACGATGAAGATGGCCTCGCGCCCGAGGTCGGGATCGCGCGGCTTGGGCAGCGAGGCGGTCGCGGCCAGCATGGCATCGACGAAGCCTTCGAACGCGGCGCGGCTCCAGGGCGCGCGCCTGCGCAGCCGCGCATTCGCATCGTTCAACGCGTTGAACGCGGCTTCGAAATTCCCCAATGCCTCTTCGCCGGCGCCGAGCGCGTAGGTCATGGCGACGCGGTCTTCCTCGGCGATGTCGCCACGAGCGAGTTGCGTGCGCAGCGCATTGCAATCCGCGGTCGACAGCGGCTGGTTCCTGATGTTCGCCAATCCCCGCCAGGCGTCGCCGCAGGCGGGGTGGAAGCGCAACGCGGAGCGATATGCCGCCGCGGCTTCGTCGAAGCGGCCGAGGTGCAGCAGGGCGTCGCCGGCCAGGATGGGCGCGGGCAGGAAGTCCGGGGCCAGCGCGCGGCAACGCTGCAGGGCATCGAGCGCAGCTTCGCTCTCGCCCGCCAGTTGCAGGTTGCGGCCGAGGTTGAACCACGGCAGCGGTTGCGTCGGCGCGAGTTCGCAGGCGCGGCGCCAGCCGGCGAATGCACCATCGCGATCGCCGTTCGCCATCAGCGCCGTGCCGAGGTCGGCATGCAGCAGCGCATCATCCGGATGCGAGGAAATCGCTTCGCGCAGCAACGCCGTCGCATCGGCCGCGCGTTGCTGGCGCAGCCGCAGGATCGCGCCCACGCGCAGTACTTCCGCATGGCGCGGGAAGCGCGTTCGCAATCCGGCGAGCAGGCGTTCGGCTTCGTCGGGTCGGCCATCGCGGATCGCGCGCGCGACAGCCTGCAGTTCCGCCACCGATTCCGGCGCGAGGCCGGCCATGCGCGCGTCGGGCACGGCCATTCAGCGCCTCTTCGCGAACCGTGCGCGCAATCCTGGAATGCTGGCGGCGAACACGACGATGATCGAAAGCACGATCGCCAAGAACGCGAATCCACGCTCCGGCGGACGCGTCCATGCCACCATCACCGCGTGCGAAAACCACAGCAGGGCCAGGACGCCGGACCAGAATCCGGCCGTGCGCAGGCCGAGCATGGCCGCGACGGCGCACAGCGCCGGCGGCAATGCGAAGACCAGCAGCGCCGCGACCGGATGCGCGTCGCGCGCGAACCAGAACGCGTAGACCGCGGCCAGCGCGACCAACGCCCCGATCAATGTCTTGTGCGCGTTCATGCCGAAAGCTTCGCGGCGATCATCGCCACGCGCCGACCCAGGGCGCGCGCGAGCTGTGCTTCCTCGTCGGTCGGCTGCGGTTCGTCGCCGAGGCCGGCGACATGGCTGGCGCCGTAGGGCGTGCCGCCTTGGCGGGTGCTGTTGAGCGCGGCTTCGGTGAAGGGGATTCCCACGATCACGCAGCCATGGTGCAGCAGCGGCACCTGCATCGTGAGCAGGGTCGATTCCTGGCCGCCGTGCATGGTCGCGGTGGAAGTGAACACGCCGGCGGGTTTCCCGACCAGGGTGCCGCTGGCCCATTCCGCGCCGAGCGTATCGATGAAGTGCTTCATCGGCGCGGCCATGTTGCCGAAGCGGGTGGGGCTGCCGAGCAGCAGGCCGGCGCATTCGGCGAGGTCGCGCTTACCGACATAGGGCGCACCGTCCTCGGGTTCGGGCGGGGTGGCGACTTCGGTAACGGGCGCGACCGGCGGTACCGTGCGCAAGCGCGCGGCCATGCCCTCGACCTCGCCGATGCCGCGCGCGACCTGGCGGGCCAATTTCGCCACCGAACCGCCACGGCTGTAGTAGAGCACCAGGATCTCGGGCATCGCGTCCTCCGTCGCGCGCAAGCATAGGCGATGCCGCGCCGCCGTTGCGGGGCATGCGGTACCCTTCGGCCGATGGAACCGCTGGATTCCCTCTACCGCTGGGGCGAACGGCTGCGCGATCCGGCGCGGTCGAAGTCGTTTTTCCGCTTCCTCGGCCGGCGGTTCCTCGACGACCGGCTGTTCGAGGCCGCTGGCGCACTTTCGTACACCACGGTGTTCGCGCTGGTGCCGCTGTCGCTGGTGGTGTTCGGCGTGCTTTCCGCGTTCCCGGCATTCGACAAGTGGTCGGGCGCGCTCACCGATTACATCTTCGCCAATTTCGTCCCGAGCGCCGCGGACAGCCTCAAGGACAATCTCGCGGGCGTCATGGCGAAGACGAAGACGCTCACGACCGCCGGCGTGATCGCCTTGATCGTCTCGCTGATGATCACCCTGCACAGCGTCGAAGCGACCTTCAACCGCATCTGGCGGGTGAAGACCGCGCGCCCCAAGGTCGGGCGCTTCCTGGTGTACTGGACGGTGCTGACCCTGGGCGCGCTGGTCGCGACGGCGAGCCTCGCGCTGTCGACGCGCTTCTTCGCGCTGGCGATCTTCGAAACCGTGCCGGGCCGCTGGCTGGAAAACCTGATGCTGCGGCTCGCGCCGATGGCGATCGAACTGCTGGCCTTCGCCACCATCTTCAAGGTGGTGCCGCACCGCACCGTGAAATGGCGCCACGCGTTCGCCGGGGCGGCGCTGTCGGTGGCGCTGTTCGAACTGATGAAGTGGGGGATCGGCCTGTACCTGGGCAGCTTCAATTCCTACCAGAAGATCTACGGCGCGTTCGCCGCGGCGCCGATCCTGCTGCTGTGGATCTTCCTCGGCTGGGCGACGATCCTGTTCGGTGCATCGTTCGCCGCATCGATGTCCGCGTTCCGGTACCAGCCCGCGGCGATGCGCCTGCCGGTCGGCTGCGAACTGTACGGCTTGCTGCGCATGCTCGGTCGCTTCGCCGAATACCGGCACCGGGGCCGCGGCCTGCACAGCGACGAATTGCAGCAACTGGAGCCGATGCTGACCGATGCGCTGGTGCAGGAATTCCTCGGCGAACTGTGCGAAATCGGACTGTTGAGCCGTGCCGAATCCGGCGAATGGCTGTTGTCCCGCGACCTCGACGACGTCGCCCTGGCCGAACTCTACGAAGCCTGCGGCCTGCGCATTCCAGTGGCCGAGGCGCACCTGCCGTGTCGCGACGACGCGCTCGGCGTCGCCGCCAGCGATGCGCTGGACCAGTTGCGCATGCCGCTGCGCGAACTGCTGAAGCGCAAGGTTTCCACGATTTACGACGAGGTTTCCCCATGATCCGTTCGAATGCCTTGCGCCTGTCTTTGCCGTTGTTGTCCGCCGTGCTCGCGTTCGCCGGATGCAAGCGGGAACAGCCCACGCCCGTGCCTGGGCCGGCAGCGCCCGTCGCGACCACGCCGAAGCCGGCGGCGACCGCCAACATGGATTTCCCCACGCTGAAAGTCGCCACCATCGACGGCAAGACGTTCGATCTCGCCGCCCGGCGCGGGCAGTGGGTGGTGGTGAACTTCTGGGCGACGTGGTGCGGGCCGTGCCTGAAGGAAATGCCGGAACTCTCCGCACTCGACGCGATGCGCGAACACGTGGAAGTGATCGGCCTCGACTACGAGGACATCGAGCCCGGTGCGCTCAAGGCCTTCATGCAGAAGCATCCGGTGGTGTATCCGATCGCGATCGTGGACGTGTACGACCCGCCCAGGGATTTCGAAGCGCCGCGCGGCCTGCCCAACACCTATTTGATCGCGCCTGACGGCAAGGTCGCGAAGCATTTCCTCGGCCCGGTGACGGCGAAGGACATCGACGAGGCCATCGCCAAGGCCGGCGGTCCGGCCATGCCGAAAGCCGCGGGCTGACGATGCCCGCCGCGCGATTTTTCGTCAGCGGCAAGGTACAGGGCGTGTTCTTCCGCGCCTCGACCCGCGAACAGGCCCTGAAGCTGGGGTTGCGCGGTTACGCGATGAACCTGCCGGATGGGCGTGTCGAAGTACTGGCCGAAGGCAAGGCATCCGCGGTCGATGCGCTGGAACGCTGGTTGCACGTCGGGCCGCCGATGGCGAAAGTCGAGACCGTCGAACGCAGCGATGCGGGACTGGGGGAGGCGGGCGGGGGGTTCGGAACGGTCGGACCCTCCCCGTTCGAATAATTTCCGGATCCATGTCCG
>Ga0209023_10007186_pt1 | contig 11496 bp, 10 predicted proteins | sample LakOneMetagenome_FD_187468 | JGI IMG/M metagenome (GOLD analysis project Ga0209023, IMG submission 187468) | Freshwater and sediment microbial communities from Lake Erie, Canada (SPAdes) (version 2) | ecosystem: Environmental > Aquatic > Freshwater > Lentic | place: Lake Erie, Canada...
CTCGGATTCGCGGGCATGGTCATCGGCCAGTTCATGGCCATCCTCGACATCCAGATCGTCGCGGCCTCCCTGCCGCAGATCCAGGCCGGAGTGGGCGCGTCGGCCGACGAGATCAGCTGGATCCAGACCGCCTATCTGATCCCCGAGGTCGTGATGATCCCGCTGTCGGGCTATCTGTCACGCCTGTGGGGCACCCAGAGGCTGTTCCTGCTGTCGTGCGCCGGTTTCCTCATCATGAGCGTGGCCACCGGCCTGTCGAGCTCCATCGACAGCATGATCCTGTTCCGGGCGCTGCAGGGCTTCCTCGGCGGGGCCATGATCCCGACCGTCTTCGCCGTCGCCTTCACCGCCTTCCCGCCCGCCCAACGGGTGACCGCCAGCGTCGTCATGGGCCTGATCGTCACGCTCGCGCCGACCGTCGGTCCGACGCTCGGCGGCCACCTGACCGAGTGGCTCAGCTGGCGCTGGCTGTTCTTCATCAACGTCGTGCCCGGCATGCTGGTGCTGTTTCTCGTCAGCCGCTACGCCAATTTCGACAAGGGCGATCCGTCTCTGGCCAAGGGGTTCGACTGGTTAGGCCTCGGCCTGATGGCGACCTTCCTGATGAGCCTCCAGTATGTGCTGGAAGAGGGGTCGAAGAACGACTGGCTGGCCGACAACCTGATCCTGCTGCTGTCCCTGACGGCGCTGATCGCCGGGCCGGCCTTCGTCTGGCGTTCGTTGACCTACCGCAACCCGATCGTCGAGCTTCGAGCCTTCACCAATCGCAACTTCATGGTCGGGGTCATCATGACCTTCACCGTCGGCTTCGCCCTGTTCGGCGGGACCTTCCTGTTGCCGCTGTTCCTGGGCCGGGTGCGTCACTATTCGCCGTCAGAAGTCGGCACGACCATGGTCGTGTCGGGCCTGGCCATGTTCGCCACCGCGCCGTTCGCAGGTCGACTGGTGCGCAAGGTCGATGCGCGCATCCTGATGTTCGGGGGCTTCATGATGGCCGCCTGGGGAATGTGGGACGCCCGACTGGTCACCGACGACTGGGGCTTCTGGCAGTTCGCCAGCATTCAGGCCCTGCGCGGCTCCGGCGTCATGATCGCCATGATCGCCTCGCAGCAGGTGACCATGTCGACCCTGCCGCCCCATATGGTCAAGAACGCCTCGGGTCTGGTGAACCTGTTCCGCAACGTCGGCGGCGCCTTCGGCCTGGCCTTCCTGAACACCTCCCTGACCACCAATACCGCCGCGCACATGAGCGAGCTGACCACCCGCATCAGCCAGACCAATCTACAGATGCAGGACATGATGACGGGGATCGCCGAACGGTTCTCGACCTCCATCAACCCCGACGGGGCGGCGATGAAGGCCATCTACGGCATGATGCAGCAGCAGGCGACGACCCTGGCGTTCGGCGACGCCTTCGCGGTCCTCGGCATCGGCTGCGCCATCGCCGCCTTCGTCACCCTGTTCGCCCGACCGGTCCGTCCCAACCCGGCCGCGCCGCCCTCGGACGCGCACTGATGCCCAGAGCCGCCGGCCAGATCGATCCGCGCAAGAGCGAGGCCATTCTTGAGGCCGCCTCGACCCTGTTCCACGAACTGGGCGGGGCCGTGTCGATGGGCGCGATCGCGAAGAAGGCGGGCGTCTCCAAACAGACGCTCTACAACCGGTTCGCCTCCAAGACCGAACTGGCCCGCGCCCTGGCCCAGCTACGGTCGGCGGCCATCACCGCGCCGCTGCGCACCGACGGCGACCCGGAGGCGATCCTGACCGCACTGGCCGCGTCTTTGATTACCAAGATCTGCAACGCCCACAAGGGCGAAAGCCTGCGCGGCGTCGCCCTGATGTCCCCCGCCATCCCCGGCATCGCCGAAGCCATCTATGAAGGCGGTCCCGGCGAGAGTTTGCGTCGCCTGACGGTGTGGCTTGCCGAACAGGACCGCAAGGGCCTGCTGTCGATCCCAGATCCGGCCCATGCCGCAGAGATGTTCACCGGCATGGCCATCGGCCACGGCCACCTGCGCGCCTTGCTGGGTCTGGATCACCCCGAAGCCGATGTTCCGGCCCGAGCCCGCGAAACCGCCAGACGCTTCGTCCGCGCCTTCGCGATCTGACATCGGTCAAGGTGGTGCGGGCGGTCGGGCTCGAACCGACACTCCTCTCGGAACCGGATTTTGAGTCCGGCGCGTCTACCAATTCCACCACGCCCGCACAGGAGTAGCCGGGGTGGTCCTAGCCTGCGTCCGCGATCATTTCAACGATGGAGCGGCGGGCCGTCACCGTGAACGTCGGGCCGCCTTGACCACAGCCTGCGCGCGCTCAAGCACCGGGTCGCTCACGGCCTCGACGATCGGGGTCTCGATGGCGATGTCAGGCGCGACGCCGCGCGCGATCCGGTCGCCGTCGGGCCGAACGATGAAGGCCTTGGGATAGCCGACCACGAGACCCGTCCGGGGCAGGGTGAAGGTCTCCATGGCGCCATAGGTCGTCGCCAGATCCGAGGTCTCCTCGCCCAGCAGGGTCGCGAAGCCATAGTCCTGAAGCGTGGCCGCCATGGCGACGGTGTTGGACCAGGAGCGGCGGTTGATCAGGGCATAGACCCGACCGGTGAAGCGCCGGCCGGCGCGCGGTTCGACCATGGCGATCGGGAAGTCGATCACCGCGCCGGGCTCCGCGCCGGCGTAGGCCGCAGCCAGCGCCGCCGAGACCCCTGTCGGATCGTTGCCGGGAACGGCCAGCCGGCCAGCGTTCGACGCGATGCTGGCGGCGCTGACCCGGATCGTGAACGACGAGGTGAAGTGGAACGAACGGGTCGCGAACCAGGCCAACAACAGATCGCTGAAACTGTTGTCGCCGCCCGGATTGTCCCTGAGGTCGAGGATCAGGTCGGTCGCGCCGGCGGCGATGAAGTCCTCGAAGGCCTTGTCGACGAAGGCCTTGAAGGCGGTGTTGTCATAGGCGGCGGCCTCGACCTGGGCGTCGACATTATAGGTGGGCCCCGGACGCAGGTACGCGACGCCGTCGTCCAGCATGCGCGCCTCCCGCCTGTCCCAGCTCAGATCGAGCTTTGGCGGCTGCAGCGCCTGGGCGGCCGTGAGATCCGCGGTGCTGAGGGCCGGCACGGCCGCCTCGAACGGCGCCTCGCCGCTCCGGCGAACGACGAGGTCGAACGTGGCGACATCCCCCAGTTCGCTCCACAACAGCCGACGGAAGCCGCTCTCCATCATCGTGCCCAGCATATAGGGCGTGTCCGCCGACAGGAGGCCGGAAGCCCGGGCGAACCAGTCCTGCGCCGCCACGCCGTTGATCGAGGCGATCTCGTCGCCGGGCGCGACAAGCGCCGTTCCGCCGCCGGTCCGCGCCACGAAGATCCGTTCGTCGCGGATGCGGACGTCAAGCGGGAAGGCCCGCCCTCCGGCCTGTCGCCAGGCGCCATAGGCCTCCCCGGCGGCGTCCACCCGGGCGTGGGCGATCCTGCCGAAGGCCATGAAGCGCTGAAAGAAGGACGCGGCCTCCGCGCGGGTCATGGGCGCGTCGATCTCGGCGTTCATCCGGGCGAACAGCCGGTCATAGTCGGCCTTCGAGACCCGGGCGTAGAGGTCGTAATGGGCCTGCCGGAGCGTCGCATAGAGGTCTGCGAACTCTGCGCGCATAACGACGGGAGACAGGGGGGCCTCCGCCTGCGCGGCCGTTCCTGTTCCCGCCACCGCCGCCCTCGCCGGCGTCCCCGGGCCGGCGAGGGCGGCCGCCAGTGCGAAGGCCGCGGCGACAGTCTTGATCCTCATGTCCATACCCCTAAAGCTGTGCCGAAAGGCTAGGGTCTGCGACGATGGGACGGAATGACCGCGACCTCCCTTTTCCCTGACGTTTTTCTGACCATAAGGAATACGACCGTGGCCGGCCCCGACACCCTCCAGATCGGCGACTGGCGCGCTCACCGCGACGAGGGCCGCATCCGGCGTGGCGCGGAGAGCCGGATGTTGGAGCCCAAGGTCATGGACCTGCTGTTCGTTCTGGCCTCTCGGCCAAACCATGTCTTTTCGCGCGATGCGCTCATGGGCGCGCTCTGGCCCGACACTACGGTCGGCGAGGACGCCCTGTCGCGCTGCGTGTTCAAACTGCGCAAGGCGCTGGAGGGCCCGTCGCGCGCCGGAGCCCGGATCGAGACTATTCCCAAGCGCGGCTACAGGCTGGTGGCGGATGTGGCCCCGGTTCCGGCCGGAGATGCGGCGCCGCACAGGCCGCGTGGCGCCGTCGTCATGCAGACCGTGGCGCTCCTCTCGGGCGTGGGCGTCCTGGCGGGTGCGGCCCTGATCCTGTTCGGTCCGGTTCCTGCCCCGCCTGTTGCAGCGCCGGCGGAGGGCCCCGCCGTGCAGCGGGCCGTGGCCCGGGCCGCGGACAGCTATTACCAGTTCACCCGCGCCGACAACGAGGCGGCCATCGTCCTGTACGAGCGGGCGCTGGACAGGGAACCGGCCTCGCCCGAGGCCCTCGCCGGCCTGGCCGGCGCGCTCGTTCAGAGGCATATGCGTTGGCCCGATGGCCGGGATGCGCCGCGTCCGGCGGGCAGCGCCCTGAGGGCGGCCCTGGCGTCCGGGTCTCTGGCCGGGCCTGCGGCCCAGCCGGACCTCCGCCGCGCGCTGGCGCTGGCGCAGCGTGCGGCGGCGCTGAGGCCCCATGATCCCGAGGTCCAGCGCGCCCTGGGTCTGGCCCTGTCCGTGCGCGGCCGTCTCGACGCAGCCGCAACGACCTATGACCATGCGCTCGCTGAACACCCCGACGACTGGGGCCTGCTTATCAATCGCGCCGATCTCCATGACATCGCGGGGCAATCCGCAGAGGCCCTGCCGCTGCTGGAGCGCGCCTACGACAGCATGGACCGCGCCTATGCCGCCGAGACGGTCAGGGTGCGCCCCTGGCAGGCCGAACTGGGCGTCGAGATCGGGCGACGCTATGAGGCCCGGTCGGACATCCCCCGGGCGCGGGCCTGGTATCGCCGCACCCTGGCGGACGCGCCTTCCGCCTCAGCCGCGGCCGAACGCCTTGCCGCCCTCTCCGGCCCCGGTCTTTCCGGCCTGGATACGGGAAAGCGCGGCTAGATCGCGTCGGCGTCGGAAATCGACGGCCGGCCTTGCGTTTCAGCGCAGTGTAACGCATCTGCCTCGCATGACCGATACTCTGCCCGATCTCGCCATCGTCTATGAGCATCCCGAATGGTTCGAGCCGCTGTTCGCGGCGCTCGATCGGCATGGCGTTTCCTATGTGAAGGTCCCGCTGGCGGGCCACAGTTTCGACCCGGCGGGCTCGTCCGCGCCGGCGAAGGTCGTGTTCAGCCGGGTGGCCATGTCGTCGTTCCTGCGCGAACCCGAACATCCGATCTTCTACGCCCAGAGCCTGTTCGAACACTGGCAGGGACAGGGGACGCGGGTGGTCAACGCCTCGGCCCTGAACATCGACACCTCCAAGGCGCGGCAGATGTCGCTGATCGCCCGGCTGGGGCTGAAGGGCCCCGCGACCCGCGTCGCCCACCGTCAGGCCGACATTCCGGCCGCCGCCGACGGCCTGCGCTTCCCGGTTCTGGTCAAGGCCGACATCGGCGGCGCGGGCGCCGGCATCACCCGCTATGAGACGCCCGGGACACTGGCCGAGGCCGCGGGCGAAAAATGGTGTCCCGTCGGGGTCAACGGCCTGTCGCTGATCCAGGAATACGCTCCGCGCCGCGGCGGCAAGATCACCCGGGTCGAGACCCTGAACGGCAAATACCTCTACGCCATCGACATCGAGAGCCCGGGCGACGCCTTCGACCTGTGCCCCGCCGACGCCTGTCTGGTGCGCCCCGGCGCCCCGACCCTGACCATGACGAAGACGACCCCGCCCGCCGAACTGATCGACGCCGTGGAACGGCTCGCCGTGGCGGCCGAACTCGAGGTCGGCGGCATCGAATATCTGATCGACGACCGCGACGGTTCGGTCCTGTTCTACGACATCAACGGCCTGTCGAACTTCGTGGCGAAGCCCGTGGAGGTGCTGGGCTTCGACCCGCACGATGATCTGGTCGAATGGCTGGTCGGCATCGTCGCCGAACAGACGCAAGCCCGGGACACGCGCAGTGCGGAGAAGGCGGCATGAGGTACGGCTACTGGGCCCCGGTCTTCGGCGGCTGGCTGAGAAATGTCGCAGACGAGCCCCGCGCCTCGTGGGCGCATCTGTCGGCCATCGTGAGGCGGTCGGAGGAGATCGGCTATGACCTGACCCTGGTCGCCGAACTGAACCTCAACGACATTCAGGGCATCGACGCCCCGGCTCTGGACGCCTGGTCGAGCACGGCGGCCCTGGCGGCCGTGACCTCGAAGATCGAGCTGATGACGGCGGTGCGCCCGAACTTCCACCAGCCGGCCCTGTTCGCCAAACAGGCGGCCAATATCGATCGGATCTCCGGCGGCCGGCTGGCCCTGAACGTCGTCTCGTCCTGGTGGGCCAAAGAGGCCGAGAGCTACGGCCTGCAGTTCGACCAGCACGACGACCGCTACGCCCGCACCACCGAATGGCTGCAGGTGCTGGACAGGCTGTGGTCGGATCCGCGCACGGACTTTTCGGGCAGCTATTACGAACTGAAGGACGCCATCGTCGAACCCAAGCCCCTGTCGACGCCCGACCGCCGTCGTCCCGTCATCTACGCCGGGGGCGAGTCCGAGGCCGCCAAGACCCTGATCGCCCGCCACTGCGACGCCTATGTGATGCACGGCGACACGCCCGAGGTGATTGCTGAGAAGATCGCCGACATGAAGGCCCGACGCGAGAGCTTCGGCCTGCCGCCGATGTCGTTCGGCATGGCCGGCTACGCGATCGTCCGCGACACCGAAGGCGAGGCCGAGGCCGAACTGGCGCGCATCACCACCATCCCGGGCCTCGCCGAGGGGACGCCCCCCGCCGGCTTCGCGAATTTCGACCAGTGGCTGTCGGGCACCCAGCTGGAGCGGGAACTGAAGATCCGCGAATACTCGGTCTCGAACCGCGGTCTGCGGCCCGGCTTCGTCGGTACGCCCGAGACCGTCCGTGAACGGATCGAGGAATTCGAGGCCGCCGGCCTCGATCTCGTTCTTCTGCAGATGTCGCCCCAGGCCGAAGAGATGGAGCGGTTCTCCGCCCAGGTCATCCGCCCCGGCTGAAGAGCGAGCTGACGCCTTCCGTCAGGGGCGCGGCGTACCGCGCGGCTGGTAGCCCTCGAGGTAGAAATTGACGCGGAAGCCGATCAGCCGCGGCGTGATCTGTCCGGTCGGCTCGGTGGTGCTGGAGACCCGCGCGTTCGGCATGGCCCTCAGCGCCGCCTCTCCGAAGCGGCTCTTTGCGGGCTGTTCGGATTCGACCTGACACTGGTTCAGGGCGCCGTCGGCGCCCGCGACGCAGGTCACCACGGCATAGCCGACCGCATAGTTGGTGTTGGGATAGCGCGGCCGTGGCGCCCTGGCCCAGTTCATCCCCGCGGGAAGGCCACGGTCATCGATGTCGGGCAGCAGGGCGTCGCGCGGATCCTCCAGCGGCTGGCCGCAACTGGTGAGCGTCTCCGCGATCGCCGCGCTGGACGGCGAGAGCTCGAGCTGGTGGCGCAGGTTGCGGCCATCGCCTGCGCCGCCCGGGATCATCACCTGCATCCGTCCGCCCTTGCGGAGGTTTCGCGCGAACTCGGCCGGGTAGTCGGCGATGGCGACGGTCCGGTCGGTGGTGACGTTCCAGTTGGTCTCGTGCAGGGGCTTGTCCCCGAAGGCGATATGCAGCGGCCGGGTGGCCTGGCCGGTCGGCACAGGAGGCAGGCCGGCGATCAGGGTGTCCAGCGAGCCGTCGACACAGCGGACCGCCAGGGTCAGGCCCGAGGTGACCGGTATAAAGGCGACGACGCTCTTGTGGCGCGGGTCCCGCAGGACCTCCCAGTCGGCCTGCGCCGTATCCTGGGCGAAGGCGGGCAGGGCAATGGCCAGCAACAGGCCGCCGACGACGAAACGCTTCATGGGAACACCCGTATGTTTACTGCGGGCAGGCTCGCACACGTCAGGGTAGCCCGGCAATCGCCGGCGCATGACAGGGCTGCGTCATCACGCCGCGCCCTATTGCAGGAAGAAGGTCATGCGGTAGGTGACCGCGCCGCCGTCTGCGCGAAGGCCGGCGCTGTGAAGAGCGCTACGGCGATCCCGACGACTATCGCCCTCACGCCGTGGCCTCGACGTGGCCGTCCGTGCCGCCGTGCTGGACGCGGCGGGCGCGGATATACATCTCGACGCGCTGGAGGATGATGGTCCCGACCACGAACACCAGGAAGGCGTCGGCCACGGCGGTGGCGTTCAGGCCCCAAGCGGCGGCGTGCGGCTCGAGGAAGGCCCCCAGGGCGCGGCGGCCGAACAGCAGGACGACGATCAGGATCATGCCGATGGGCGAGGCCTTGGCCTTCAGCGAGCCGTCCTCATGCTTCTCGATGGTGGTCATCTTGCCGCGCCACCAGCCCGCGACGCCGCCCAGAACCAAGCCTAAGGCCAGCACTCCCCAGTCCCCTGCGGCGAAGGGCGCATCGCTGGCGCCGGGGGTCTTGCTGGTCCCCCAGATGGCCAGACCCATGAGAGGAACGATGATCGCGGGCGCGACCCAGAGATATTCAGGACGCAGCGTTCTCGGCGCGCGGTTCCTGAGCACGATGATCAGCAGGGCTAAGCCCACGGCGACGAACGGAATATACTGCTGCGGCGTCATGCCTATGGCCCCCCTGCGGCAAGACGCCGCAGGCCACAGACTAGGCCGGGAGACCGCACGCTGGGAAGGGGCTCACGCCTTCGCAACCGTCTGTTCGATGGCGCCGAAGATCGAGCGATGTCTGTCGTCCAGCATCTCGATCCGGACCGTATCGCCGTAGGTCAGGAAGGGCGTCTCGGGCGCGCCGCGCAGGAGGGTCTCGACGGTCCGCACCTCGGCGATGCAGCTGTAGCCGAGGCCGCCGTCGGACACGGGCTTGCCCGGACCGCCGTCGGCGTCCTTGTTGGACACGGTGCCGGATCCGATGATCGTTCCGGCCGTCAGCGACCGGGTCTTCGCCAGATGGGCGATCAGGGTCCCGAAGTCGAAGGTCATGTCGGTCCCGGCGTCGGCCTTGCCGAAATCCACACCGTTCAGCTGGACATCGAGCTGGCCCGACAGCTTGCCGCCCTGCCAGCGGTCACCCAGCGCCTCCGGGGTCACGAAGACCGGCGACAGGGCGCTGGCCGGCTTGGACTGGACGAAGCCGAAGCCCTTGGCGAGTTCGCCCGGGATCAGGTTGCGCAGCGAGACGTCGTTGACGAGCCCGACCAGACGGATGTGATCCAGCGCCTCCGTCGGGCTGACGCCCTGGGGCACGTCGCCGGTCACCACGACGATCTCGGCCTCGAGGTCGCAGCCCCAGGCGTCGTCGGCCAGGGGGATGGGATCGCGCGGGGCCAGGAAGCCGTCCGACCCGCCCTGATACATCAGGGGATCGGTCCAGAAGGTCGCGGGCATCTCGGCGCCGCGGGCCTTCCGCACCAGTTCGACATGGTTCACATAGGCAGAACCGTCCGCCCACTGATAGGCGCGGGGCAGGGGGGCGGCGGCCTCGTGCTCGCGGAACCGTCCCTGCGGCACGGCCTCATGTTCGAGGCTTTCGGCCAGGGCCCTGAGCAGGGGTTCGCATCGGTCCCAGTCATCGAGCGCCGCCTGCATTGTCGGGGCGATCAGAAAGGCGTCCGTGAACCAGTGCAGGTCATTGGAGACGACGACGAGGCGACCATCACGGCCGTGCTTGAGCGAGGCGAGCTTCATGTCTCCGGCTTAAGCCGATTTATTCCGGGGGGGAACCGGGGAGAAAACCTGATCACCGATCAGGAACCCGCAGCCGGACCGCAGGGTCATGACGACCGCGTCAGCTGTTTGCGCGCCGCGCGCAGTTCGGCGATCCGGGCGGGCTTGTCGCTCCAGTGGTCCGACAGGTTGTGGATCGCCGCACGCACCGCATCGATCTGGGCCGCTGCGCTGAGCGGGCCGGGCGCGTGGTCCCCCCCATGCGCGCCGCCGTGCCCGCCGCCGTGGCCGCCGCCATGGTCCCCGGCGTGCCCCTTGTCGCCATGGGCCTTGCCGTCGTCCTTGCCGGGGCCGTCCTTGTGGCCGGCGTCATGATCGTCGTGGCTGTCGGGCGCGGGGGCGTGGCTGATGAAGACGTCCCGCGCCTTGATGATGACCTTGTCGACGCCGGACTTCTCGGCGTGGGCCTCGGGCTTGTGATCCGGCTTGTGCCCGGCCTTGGGCGGGCTCTTGTCGATCCCGTCCAGAGCGGGGCCGAGCGCGCCGTAGGGACCGGCCAGACCCTTGGCCAGACCCAGGACGTCGCCGAGCTGGGCCTTGATCGTGGCCTGGGCCTTGCGGGCGGCGGCGATGACCGTATCGCGCGGCGCGCCGGTGGCCTCGGCCAGGGCCTTCCTGATGGCGTTGTAGATGGCTTCCGACGGGTCGTCGGTCGGACGTGTGCGACGGCCCCACAGCCAGCCCAGCAGCAGGGCCAGGCCCAGCAGGAGGATCAGGGTCGCGGTCATCATCGGCGACAGGCTGAAGAACAGCCCGCCGGGCTCGGGCGCGTAATAGGCGTCGGGCGCGGGGAAGTCGGTCGGGGTCGGGGCTGACATGCGGCGATCCTTCTCCGACCGGTTGCGAGACCGCCATCATGGCGGAACGGCCGCGCTTCGCAATGAAAAGGTTAACGTCGTTGTGCGAAGTTTTTCCTGAGCGGGTTCAATCGCCCCGCAGGCGAATTTCAGGCGGGAGGGGCGAGGAGGGCGCGGGTCTCGACCCCGGTGCGGGCCGCGGCGTCGCGGACCTCGACCTCGACCACGATGGCGCCCTCGGGCTCCAGCGCCCAGAGGTAGCGGCGCTCGACCTCGACGGTGCGACCCGACGGCGCGAAGCCCTCGTAGCTGTCGCCCCAGGGGGTGATCCGCTTCAGTTCGGGCCAGGTCAGGTCGCAGGCCGAGGCCAGCTCTTCCTCGGCCATGGCGGTCAGTTCGTGTTCGGCGAAGCTCATTGCGGTGTCTCGTCGGCATAGATGGCGACACGGGCGGCCTCGCCCGGATGGATTTCGCCGCGATACATGCCCGAGGTCGACATGGCGAAGTTGGGAACGCCGTCCGTGTCCATGACGATCACGCCCCCCTTGCCGCCAAGGGCCTCGGCGTCGGCGATTTCGGCCCTGGCCGCCAGATAAGCCGGTCGCGCGGTATCCACGTAGCAGATTTCGGTGGCCGGTCGGCCGCCGCAGAAGGCACGGTGGGCCTCCAGTTGGTCCGCTACTTCCTGTTCTTCGGTCCGGACGTTCAACTGGGCGATCCGCGCGCAGATGTCGCGCGCCACGGTGGCCCGGATGAAATACTCCCCGTCGCCCGTCGCCGAGACCGCGCAGCCGTCGCGGTTGGAGGCATAGGTGCCGGCGCCGATCACCGGTACGTCCCCGACCCG
>Ga0209023_10007187_pt1 | contig 11495 bp, 9 predicted proteins | sample LakOneMetagenome_FD_187468 | JGI IMG/M metagenome (GOLD analysis project Ga0209023, IMG submission 187468) | Freshwater and sediment microbial communities from Lake Erie, Canada (SPAdes) (version 2) | ecosystem: Environmental > Aquatic > Freshwater > Lentic | place: Lake Erie, Canada | collected...
GGCGACACCCCGCCGATCACTTGGCCGGTCGACTCCTTCACGAGTTCCTTGGATGCCCGGCCCACCACACCGCCCAGCCTCGCCCCGAGCCAGGCCTGGTCCACGCGGTGGGCGCCGGACGTGAGCACCAGCAGCGGTTCCGGGTCGCGGCCCGGAACCGTGAACGTGAACACGAGTGAATTGGCGATGGCTCCCACGGGTATGCCGAGTTCCGCGGCCGCCGCCACCGCGGTGGTCGCCGCGTCGTCGAACCAGCGGATCTCCGGCTTAAGCCCGTGCTCCTGCAACGCGGCACGCACTCGGTCAACGGCGGGATGTGTCGGATTCACCATTTTCCGAGCCTAGCCCGACGCCGACGTCGGCCAACGGCGGGCCCATGCCGCGCCCGGCCTGCCAGCCGCCGCCCACACCTCCACCGCTAGGCTGACGGCTATGACAGCCGATCCAGCCGCCCGAATCATCACCCTGCCCCATGTTCCCGCCCCACGGGTTGCTGAGACCGCCTTTGTGGCTCCCGGCGCTGTGCTGGTGGGGAACGTCACCCTCGCCGAGCATGCCAGCGTGTGGTACAGCTCCGTGCTGCGTGCCGAGCAGGAACCGATCACGATCGGCGCCGGGTCGAATCTGCAGGACAATGTGTCGTGCCACGTCGACAGCGGATTCCCACTCACCGTGGGTCGCAACGTGTCCGTCGGTCACGGGGCGGTGCTGCACGGGTGCACGATCGAAGACGGCAGTCTGGTGGGCATGTCGGCCACCGTGATGAACGGCGCCGTCATCGGCGCCGGCTCGCTGATCGCCGGCGGTGCCGTGGTGCTGGAGGGCGCGATCATCCCGCCCGGGTCCCTGGTGGCGGGGGTTCCGGCCAAAGTGCGCCGTGCCCTCAGCGACGACGAAATCGCCGGCCTGCTGCACAACGCCGAGAACTACCTCGAGCACACCGAGCTGCACCGCGCCGCCCTGGCCTAGTCTGCCAGCCCTCCCGTGGCGGATTCAGGTAATCCACGACCGCGCCCAGCCCTCGCACCCGGTTTCACGCGATGCCGCCGGGCGCGCCGCCAGGATTTCCTGAACCCGCCACAGGCAGCCACCGAAACAACACCCGGCAGGGCCGGTTAGAGGTTCAGGGACAGTTCGGCGGCCTTCACCACGTTGCTCAGCAGCATGGCGCGCGTCATCGGCCCGACACCGCGCGGATTCGGTGACAGGTGTCCGGCCACGGACGCCACGTCCGGGTGCACGTCCCCGGTGAGGCGTCCCTTGCCGGTGACCTCATCGTGCACGCGGGTGATGCCCACGTCCAGTACCGCCGCACCGGGCTTGATCCAGTCAGCCTGGATCAGGTGCGGCACGCCCACGGCGGCCACCACGATGTCGGCTCGGCGAACTTCGCCGGCCAGGTCCACCGTGCGCGAGTGGGTGAGGGTCACGGTGGCGTCGAGGCCCTTGCGGGTGAACAGCAGACCCAGCGGACGACCCACGGTGAGGCCGCGGCCCACCACGACCACGCGCTGGCCTACGATCGGCACGTCGTAGCGACGCAGGAGCTCTACGATTCCGGCCGGGGTGCACGGCAACGGTGACCGGAGCTCGCCCTCGATGCCCAGCACGAGGCGACCGAGGTTGGTCGGGTGCAGCCCGTCGGCGTCCTTCGAGGGATCGATGAGCTCCAGCATGGCGTTCTCGTTATGGCCCACCGGCAAGGGCAGCTGGATGATGTACCCGGTGACGTCGCGACTCGAGTTGAGGTCCTTGATCGCGGCACGCACGTCGGCCGACGTCGCCGATCCGGGCAGGTCGATGCGCATCGACTCGATTCCCACCTCGGCGCAGTCCCGATGCTTGCCGGCGACGTAGATCTGCGATCCGGGGTCGCTGCCCACAAGCAGGGTGGCGAGCCCGGGCACCACGCCGTTGGAGCGAAGAATCGCAACGCGGTCGACCAGTTCGGCCTTGATTTCCGACGCGGTTTTGACCCCGTCGAGGGTGATGGCGGTCATCGTGTTTCCGATCTATGGTTCACATGCAGAAATATCCGGGAGCAGGCGACGAAAGATCATGCCCCGAACGCACGCCGGGCGGATGCCGCCGGGCCGGGTTGAGACACGATCTGTCGCCGCGTTCGCGCGAGCGAGTGTTACTGCTGCAGGCCGGAGTACAGCGGGAATGCCTGGGTGAGCACCTTCACGCGGGCGCGCAGGGCCTGAATGTCGGCACCGGGCTTGAGCGCCTCGGCGATGACATCGGCAACCTCGGTGAACTCCACGTCGCCGAAGCCACGGGTGGCCAGAGCCGGTGTGCCGATCCGCAGGCCGCTGGTGACCATCGGCGGGCGCGGATCGAACGGAACCGAGTTGCGGTTCACGGTGATGCCCACCTCGTGCAGCGCGTTTTCGGCCTCCTGGCCGTTGATCGGCGAGTTGCGCAGGTCGGCGAGCACGAGGTGCACGTCGGTGCCGCCGGTGAGCACGTCCACGCCGCCGGCGCGCGAGTCATCCGCGGTGAGGCGGGCGGCCAGGATACTGGCGCCGCGGAGGGTGCGCTCCTGGCGCTCCTTGAATTCTTCGGTGGCGGCGAGTTTGAACGCGGTGGCCTTTGCGGCGATCACGTGCATGAGCGGTCCGCCCTGCTGCCCGGGGAACACGTTGGAGTTGAGCTTCTTGGCCAAGGCCATGTCACGGGAGAGGATCAAGCCGGAGCGCGGGCCGGCGAGGGTCTTGTGCACGGTTGTGGACACGACATCGGCGAAGGGAATGGGCGAGGGGTGCACTCCGGCTGCGACGAGTCCGGCGAAGTGGGCCATGTCGACCCAGAGCAGGGCGCCGACCTCGTCGGCGATGGCCCGGAAGGCGGCGAAGTCGAGGTGGCGCGGGTATGCCGACCAACCGGCGATGATCACCTTGGGGCGGTGCTCGAGGGCGGCGTCACGCACGGAATCCATGTCGACGCGGAAGGTTTCCTTGTCAACGCCGTAGGCGACCGGGTTGTACAGCTTGCCGGAGAAGTTGAGCTTCATGCCGTGGGTGAGGTGGCCGCCGTGCGCAAGCTCGAGGCCGAGGATGGTGTCGCCGGGTGTCGCGATGGCGGAGAGCACGGCGGCGTTCGCGGTCGCGCCGGAGTGCGGCTGCACGTTCGCGTACGCGGCACCGAACAGGCTCTTCGCCCGGTCGATCGCCAGCTGCTCGGCCACGTCCACGAACTCGCAGCCACCGTAGTAGCGGCGTCCCGGGTACCCCTCGGCGTACTTGTTGGTCAGCACCGAACCCTGCGACTGCAGGATGGAGCGGGGAACGAAGTTCTCGCTCGCGATCATCTCCAGGTAATCACGCTGGCGTCCGAGCTCCTGCTCGAGCACGGCAGCAATCTCGGGGTCAACGACCTCGAGGGGCTCATTGAACGTGGATTTCAGGGCGGTTGCGGACTCAGGCACGGAGTTCTCCTTCATAATGGATGTTGCGGCCCAGGCGTGCGGCCACTAACCGTGTCAGTCGCTCCCCGATGGTGACCCATCTTCGTGCTACGCCAGTTGCGACACACAGAGCATAGCAGTCCTGACCTGTCTTATGGCAGGAATCAGTCGGCGGATGCGCTCGGATTACCGTCGTCTCCGCGACGCGACGGGGCGCCCCGATCGGCAAGTTCATCCACAATCAGCAGATCGGGTCGCAGATGCTGGGTGCCGTAGGCGGCGCGCGCCACCAGATGGGCCGCCATCGGCGCCGTCAACGCCTGAAAGACCACAATCGCCACGATTAGGGTCACGGTACCCACCGTGAAGTTGTTCACGGCGACATCAGCGACGATGGCCATCAGGCCGAAGATCTGCGGTTTCGTCGCGGCGTGGATGCGACTGAACACGTCGGGAAAACGCAGCAACCCCACGCCGGCGGCGAAGCACATCAGCGCCCCGGCGAGCACGAGCACAGCGGTGAGAATGTCGTGCAGCAGATCGCTCATGCGCTGTCCCTCGCCGGTAGGAAGCGCGCGACGCTGAGCGAACCGAGGACCGCGAACAGGGCCAGCACGAGCAGGACCGGCAGGGTGTCGGTGTGCCGATTCAGGGCCATTTCGGCTCCGAGCGCGCAGATGACCGTGGCCACCAGAACATCCGAGGCGATCACCCGGTCGAGGACCGATGGCCCGCGCACAATGCGATACACGGCGAACAGGCCGCTCAGGGCGAACAGCATCCCCGCGACGACGGCGACAGCTTCCATCATGAGGGATCCTTCCGAGTGTTTCGAGGTTTCGTTACGGTGGTGGCCGACTCCGCGGGCGGCACAATACCGCGCAACCGTTCCACGTCCTGGCGTGAGCCCACGGCGCGGATGATGCGCCGTTCGGTGTCGATCACGTCGCGGCGGAACCGTTCGAGTCCGCCCGCAGAACGCATGTTGAGCACGTGCAGGTACAGGGTGGAGTGCTCCCGGTCGATGTCGACCACGATCGAACCCGGCACGATGGACGTAGCGACCGCCGTCCAGGTGAGGATGAGGTCACTGCGGGTGCGCAGGTGCACGGCCAGGATCGCGTTGCTCGTCACGAGCCGCGGGGACAGCGCCAGGCCGGCCACATCGACCGATGCGCGCACGATGTCGATGATCAGCCGCACGAAGAACAGGAGCAGGAACCACACGTTCAGCCGATTGCTCAGCTGCACCGGGGGCAGGTAGAACACGATCGACACCAGGACGGCCATCGCGATGCCCGTCACGAAGTTGAGCCAGGAGAATTCGCCCCAGAGCAGCATCCAGAGCAGCACGAGCGCGCCGATGGCCGGCAGCTGGTTGGCCACGCTCACCAGTCGTTCTTTACCCGTTGTCATGGGGTTCCGTTCGGGAAGACCGCGTCGATATAGGTCGATGGTTCCACGACATCCGCCGCGGCACGAGTGGTGAACTCGAAAATAGGGCCGGCGAACACGCTGAGGCTCAGGGTGAGCGCAAGCATGGCCGTGGTGGTTCCGATCATCAGCGGTGAGATGGTTTTCTTCAGCACCGTGCCCTCATCTTCGGGGTCTTCCTGCAACGCGGCGAGGGTCGCCGAGTCGTAGTTCTTCACGTCTTTACGGGGCCGCCAGAACGCCATGTTCCACGTGCGGGCAAGGGCGTAGAGCGTGAGCAGCGAGGTGGCCGCGCCGGCTGCGATCAGCACCCAGATCAACGGATCCGGATCGCTGACGCCGGCCTGGAAGAGGGCGATTTTGCCGAGGAATCCGGAGAACGGCGGAATGCCGCCGAGGTTCATGGCCCCGAGGAAGAACAATACGGCCACGAACGGCGCGGACTTCAGCAGGCCGCCCAGCCTTGACAGCGACGTGGTGCCGCCCACCCGGTCGATCAGCCCGGCGCAGAGAAACAGCATGGTCTGCACCATGATGTGGTGCACCACGTAGAAGATGGTGGCGGCGATGGCCAACGGGGTGCCGATCGCGATACCGAAGATCATGTAGCCGATATGGCTCACCAGCGTGAAAGACAGCAGCCGTTTGATGTCGGCCTGCGCGAGCGCGCCGAGGATACCCACCAGCATCGTGAGTCCGGCCACCACCATGAGCACCGTGGAAAACTGGTGGTCGGAGAAGAACAGTGTCTGGGTGCGCAGGATGGCATAGACACCCACCTTGGTGAGCAGGCCGGCAAAGACCGCGGTCACCGGCGCCGGCGCGGTGGGGTAGGAATCCGGCAGCCAGAACGACAGCGGGAACACGGCGGCCTTCACGCTGAAAGCCAGCAGGAGCAACAGTCCGAGGATGATCTGCACGTCGCCGGGCAGGTTGGGCAGTCGCTCGGCCACGAGCGCGAGGGTGACGGTACCGGTCGCCCCGTAGATCAGGGCGATAGCGCTCAGGAACAGCAGTGACGACACGAGGCTCACCACAATGTAGGTGACGCCCACGCGAATGCGCGCTCCCGTGCCGCCGAGGGTGAGCAGCACGTAACTCGCCGAGAGCAGCATCTCAAAGCCCACGTACATATTGAACAGGTCGCCGGCGATGAAGGCGTTGAACAGGCCGGCCGACAGCACGAGATAGGTGGGGTGGAAGATCGACACCGGCGTTTCGGCGTGGCCGTCGAGCAGGCCCTGGCCCACGGCGAACAGCAGCACCCCGAGCAGCATCAGCGCGGACACCAGCAACATGATCGCCGACAGCCGGTCGACCACGAGCACGATGCCCCATGGCGGTTCCCAACCGCCCACGTCGACGACGGCCGGTCCGTCCCGGTCCACCAGCACGAGCAGCACGGCGCTGATCACGGTGACGGCCACCAGCACGACCACGCTCACCAGAATCTGCGGACGGCGGCGTTTGCCGAGCACGAGCGCGGTCGCCGCACCGAGCAGCGGCAGCGCGACGATCAGGGGGACGAGGGTGTTCATCGGGCGTCCCCCTCGGTGGAGCCGGTTGGTTCGGCGGGCACCGCGCCGGAGTCGTCGGTGCCGCGCTCGAGTTCGTCGAGCGAATCCTGCACGGCATCGTCGTCGTCGGTCGAGGACCGCAGCGCCGCTTCGGCCTCGTTGGCCGTCTCGTCGGCGTGCTCATCGCCCAGGTTGTCGCCCTCGTCACCGAGGCGCGCCAGCCACCACGAGCGATAGATCAGGGCCAGCAGCAACGCGGTGATTCCGAAGTTGATCACGATCGCCGTCAGCATCAGCACCTGCGGAACCGGGTCCACCATGGTGTCGTCGAGGCTGGTTCCCGTGACAATGGGCGAACTGCCCGGACGGCCGCTCATGATGAAGATCAGCAGGTTGGTGGCGTTGCCCACGAGCAGGAATCCGATGAGCACGCGGGTGAGACTGCGCTCCAGCATCACGTAGACGCCCGCGGCGTACATCACGGCCATCAGCACCACGAGGGTCAGTGAGGCGCTCATGGGGCGTCTCCCGTGGTCGGGCGAACGATCGGCGAAGCATCCGTTGCCGGGGTGATGGCCGATACCGAAACGGATGCCTCGGTCGAGTCCCGGGGCTGCGGCCCGATTTGCTCGGCCTCGCTCTGACGGTCGATCTCGCTGCCGAGGCTGCGCAGGATGTCGTAGACGAGCCCGATCACCACGAGGTACACGCCGATGTCGAAGATGGTGGAGGTGCCGAAGGACAACGATCCGAGCACCGGCACGTCAGCGGTGACATACGCGGATTCCAGCGGGAGCCCGCCGAAGAAGAGCGAAACGACGCTCATGCCCACGGCCAGAATGATGCCGAGGCCGAGAATCTTCCCCGGATCGATCGGGGCGGCTTCACCGAGTTCGTATCGACCGCCGGCCAGGTAGCGGGCCACCAGGGCGAGGCCGGCGATCAGGCCGCCGGCGAACCCGCCGCCGGGTTCGTTGTGCCCGGCGAACAAGAGATAGATCGACACGATGATAGCGGGGTGGAAGAGCAGTCGTACCAGCACCTCGATCAGGATGGACCGGTGCTGCGCGGGCAGTTTGCTACCGGCCAGCAGGAACGCCTGCCGGGTGACGGCGTGGCCCTCGCTCGAAACCTCGGGGTCGGCGATCACACGGCGGCGGTTGCGTCCGAGGCGGAGCTTGCGGGAATCCTTGATGCGGGGCACGGCGGCGTTGCGGCCGGAGACGAAGAGCAGGCTCGCGACACCGGTGGCCACCACGATGAGCACCGCGATCTCGCCCATGGTGTCCCAGGCCCGAATGTCAACGAGCATCACGTTGACGATGTTGTTACCGTTGCCCTCGTCGACCGCGAGGCGCGGCAGCTCGGTGGCGATGCTCGGATCCTGCCGGGCGCCCAGGGCGATCACGCCGATCGTGCCCATCACCACGCCGACGAGCGTGCCGATCAAGGCCCGACGCTTGCGGTTTCGGGGCCGATTGTGCTGGGCGATCTGCGTGGGCAGCCGGCGGAACACCAGAACGAAGACCACGAGGGTGATGCTCTCCACCAGAGCCTGGGTGAGGGCCAGATCGGGGGCGCCGTGGAAGGCAAACAGCGCCACGAGGCCAAAGCCGGTGACCCCGGCCAGCAGCACCGCGGTCATCCGCTGCGTGACGCGCGCGGCCATCACCGCGGCGATACCCATGATGAGCGCGATGAACACCTGTCCGGGGTAATCCCAGAGCACGATCGCGTCGGGCCAGCTGCGATTCACGGCGGCGGCGAAGCCGAGGGCGAGCACGAAGACGGTGAGGATGGTTCCCAAATACTGCGGAAGCCCGCCGCGCTGGCCGAAGTGGGTGAGCCGGGCCGCGAAGCGGTCGATGCCGCGCAGGGTGTGTCCGTAAACGGCAGCGGCGTCGACCCAGGCCGGCACGGCGGACTGGAGCTGCGCCATCCGCTTGCGCCAGCGGAACAGCAATATTCCCAGCATGATCACCACGGCACTCAGGAAGAGCGCGGGCTCGAGCCCGTGCCATAGCGCCAGTTCGTAGGGGTCGCTCGCACTGCCCGCGCCCGGCACGGTGTCCGCGTAGGGTGCGAGCAGCGGGTCGAGTGCAGCCGCGAAGAGGCCGAGGCTCACGGTGCCCACCGTGAGCACGGCGGGCGCCAGCAGAGTGTCCCAGGCGCTCGGGTGCAGCGCGGTTGGGGCGAGTGCGGGCCTGGTGGCGAAGGCACCCCAGAAAAAGCGGATGCTGTACGCCACCGTCAAAACCGAGCCGATCGCCGTTCCGACGAGCGCGATCCATCCCCACGCGTTACCACTGATGCCGGCGTCGATCAGCGACGTGAACACCGCTTCCTTGGCGACGAAGCCGAACAGCGGCGGAATGCCGGCCATCGACGCCACCGCGATCAGGGCGATCACGGCGAGCCCGGGGCTGCTGCGCCCCACGCCGGAGAGCCCTCGCCAGTCCCTGGTTCCGGCACGATGGTCGATGACGCCCACCACAAGGAACAGCGTCGCCTTGTACAGCGCGTGGGCGAGCAGCAGGGCAGCGCCGGCGAGGGCCGTATCCCGGGTGTTGAAACCGACGGCGATCATCAGGAAGCCGAGCTGGCTCACGGTGCCGTAGGCGAGCAGCAGCTTCAGGTCGTACTGGCGCAACGAACACCAGGCGCCCACGAGCATCGTCCAGACGCCCAGGGTGACGAGCACCGGAAGCCAACCCGGACTTTCGGCGTATCCCGGGGCAAGCCGGGCAACGATGTAGATGCCCGCCTTCACCATCGCGGCGGCGTGCAGGTACGCACTCACCGGAGTCGGTGCCGCCATGGCCGCGGGCAGCCAGAAGTGGAACGGCACGAGGGCCGATTTGGAGAGCGCGCCCACCAAAATGAGCAGCACCGCCCAGGTGCCGAGCGTGCCGGTCACCGGTTGGGCCACGATCACGGCGAGGGAGGTGGTTCCGGCGCCGACCGAGATCATCACCACCCCCACCAGCATGACGAGGCCGCCGAAGGTGGTCACCAGCAATGCTTGCAGCGCGGCACCGCGGCTCTCCCGTTTGCTGGTGTAGTGCCCGATCAGCAGGTAGGAGAGCACGCTGGTGATCTCCCAGAACATGAACATCACGATCACGTCGTCGGCGGTGACGAGCCCGTACATGGTGCCGGCGAAGGCGAGGAGCAGGGCGGCGAATCGGCCCAGGCCGGGTTCGTCGGGCGAGAAATACCGTGCGCAGTACACCAGCACGAGCGCGCCGATGCCGGTCACCACGAGCGCCAGCAACCAGGCGAGGGTGTCCACGCGGAACGACAGGCTGATGCCCAGGGCGGGGATCCACGGCAGGTTCTGAGTGACCGCCCCGCCGGCGGTCACCGTGGCGGTTTGCGTGAGCGTGTAGGCAAAGGCGCCGGCCGGCAACAGGGCGATCACATAGAAAACTCGGGTGTTCAGCCACCGGGTGAGCCACGGAGTCAAAACGGACAGGGCCACGAACGCGAGGAGGAAAGTCGCCATGTGGCCTCCAGGCTCGGCAGTCGGGGTCAGAACGTCAAGCTTATCAGCCCGTTTGGGGGTATCCCCCCGACAGCTGCGGGATTGCGCGCAGGCCGATACACCGCGGGAGGTAGTGTGGCGGAGGCACTGAGACGATCGGATGTGGCCTATGACACGCGCAGCAGAGGGACCGCCCCCGGATCATCGGCAGGAAACACCGCTTGAGCACATTGAGGATGCCGTGACCGTCCACGAGGACGAGGGCCTGCACCAGGGGCTCAAGGCGCGTCACGTGCAGATGATCGCCATCGGCGGGGCGATCGGTACCGGCCTGTTCCTCGGCGCGGGCGGCCGGCTCGCCAGCGCGGGCCCCGCCCTGGTGCTCGTGTATGCGGTGTGCGGCCTGTTCGCGTTCCTCATCCTGCGCGCGCTCGGTGAGCTTGTGCTGCACCGGCCGTCCTCGGGATCGTTCGTGTCGTACGCTCGAGAGTTCTTCGGCGAGAAGGCCGCCTTTGCGACCGGCTGGCTGTACTGGCTCAACTGGGCCATGACGGCGATTGTCGACGTGACCGCGGTCGCGCTCTACATGAATTTCTTCTCCACCTACTGGGCGCCGTTCGGGACCACCCCGCAGTGGGTCTTCGCCTTCCTGGCCCTCGTGGTGGTGCTCGCCCTCAACCTCTTGTCGGTGAAGGTCTTCGGCGAGCTCGAGTTCTGGTTCGCCCTGATCAAGGTTCTCGCCATCGTGGCGTTCCTCATCGTGGGCACCGGCATGGTCATCTTCGGCACGCCGGTTGAGGGGACTTCGGTCGGTTTCGCGCTGATCGCCGAAAACGGGGGCTGGCTGCCCAACGGGCTGATCGCATCCGTCTTGGTGGTTCAGGGCGTCGTTTTTGCCTACGCCTCCATCGAACTTGTCGGCACCACCGCCGGCGAGACGAAGAACCCCGAGAAGATCATGCCCAAGGCGATCAACACGGTCATCATCCGCATCGCGGTGTTCTACGTCGGGTCCGTGCTGCTGCTTTCACTGTTGTTGCCGTACACGGCATACAAAGCCGGTGAAAGCCCGTTCGTGACCTTCTTCGGCACGATCGGGATCGACGGCGTTGACGTGATCATGAACCTCGTCGTTCTGACCGCGGCGCTCTCCTCCCTCAACGCCGGCCTGTATTCCACCGGACGCATACTCCGGTCGATGTCGCTCGCCGGCTCGGCCCCGCGCTTTGCCGCCAGGATCAGCACACGCGGTGTGCCCTTCGGCGGCATCCTGCTCACCGGTGTCGTCACCCTGCTCGGCGTCGCGCTGAACGCGTTCGTCCCCGAGCAGGCGTTCGAGATCGTGCTCAACGTTGCTGCGCTGGGAATTGTGAGCTCCTGGGGCATGATCGTGCTCTGCCAGATGCGCCTGCAGGCGTGGGCGAAAAGGGGTCTGCTCGAGCGTCCGGCGTTTCGCATGCCCGGCGCCCCGGTGACGGGCTACCTCACCCTCGTCTTCCTGGTGGGGGTCCTCGTGCTGATGGCATTCGACTGGCCAGTGGGTACACTCACCATCGGATCCCTCGTGCTGATCATCCCGGCGCTCATTCTCGGCTGGTTCGCCTGCCGTGGGCGCATTCTCGAGATCGCCATCGCCCGGCACGGCTACACC
>Ga0209023_10007188_pt1 | contig 11494 bp, 8 predicted proteins | sample LakOneMetagenome_FD_187468 | JGI IMG/M metagenome (GOLD analysis project Ga0209023, IMG submission 187468) | Freshwater and sediment microbial communities from Lake Erie, Canada (SPAdes) (version 2) | ecosystem: Environmental > Aquatic > Freshwater > Lentic | place: Lake Erie, Canada | collected...
CGCGCTCACCACGAGGGCCGTCAAGCAAGACGACGGCAGCTACGCCATCACCGGTCAGAAGATCTACATCACCTACGGTGACCACGACATGGCCGAGCAGATTGTGCACCTCGTGCTCGCCCGCCTTCCCGGCGCACCCGCTGGCACCAAGGGCATTTCCTGCTTCATCGTGCCCAAGTTTCTGGTGAACGACGACGGGTCCCTCGGCGAGCGCAACGGTGTTTCAGCCCTGTCGCTCGAGCACAAGCTCGGCATCCACGGATCCCCCACCTGTGTGCTCGATTATGACGGTGCGACCGGGTATCTCGTGGGCGAGGAGAACCGGGGCATGCAGATCATGTTCGTCATGATGAACAGTGCGCGCGTTTCGGTCGGGATGCAGGCCGTCGGCATCAGCGAGCGGGCCTATCAGCAGTCCCTTGAGTATGCCCAGCTCCGGCGCCAGGGTCGGGCCATCGGTGCCACCGAACGCGACTCGGCCATCATCGACTTTCCCGACGTGCGTCGCATGCTCTTGACGCAGAAAACCTACATCGCCGCCGCCCGCCGGCTCATGCTGTTGAATGCCGTGTACGTCGACCAGAGCACCCATAATCCGGATGCCGCGGTGCGCGCCCGGGCCGACGAGATCGCCGGTCTGCTGACGCCGATCTGCAAGGCTTTCGGCAGTGACCTCGGCAATGAGCTCACCTCGCTCGCCCTGCAGATTCATGGTGGAATGGGCTTCATTGAGGACACCGGTGCGGCCCAGCACTATCGAGACGTGCGCATCATGGCGATCTACGAGGGAACCAACGGTATCCAGGCCGCGGACCTCGTCGGTCGCAAGTTGGGCGTGCGTGGAGGCGATTCCGCACTCGAGTTTCTCGCCACCATGCGTGAGATCCTGCCGGAATTGGCCGCTGCCGGTGACGCGTTCAAGTCCATCCATCAGGCACTCGATGCGCAACTGGGCGCGCTCAACACCGCAACCGAGTGGATGCTCCGCACCGGTCGCACGGACCCGAACGCGGTACTCGCCGGTTCGGTGCCGTACCTGCGCATGTGGGGACTCTGCGTCGGCGGCTGGCTGCTGGCTCGTTCCGCTCTCGCCGGTCCCGCGGCGGACGACCCGCAGCAGGCAGAAACCCAGCTCGTGATGGCCCGGTTTTACGCCCAGCAGCTACTGCCGGCGTGCGCCGGTCTGCTCGGTGCCGCGACCGCCGGTGCCGACGATCTGTTCGCACTCGACGTGACGCAGCTCTCGGGCACCGAGCGCAGCACGGTGTCCTCGCCGCGCTGAGCGGTCATCCGCTCAGCACGGGCGGATGACCGGGCAACACCAGCTGAACTGAGTTGGCTCACGCGCTCCGGCGCACTGCCCGCACAGGCGCCCGCACCGGCGTTACCCACAAACCGGCCAGTCGCACCGCTCGCAGTGCGGTGAAAAGTTCAGCCGCCTGAACGGGTTTAGCCACGGAACGCCTGGTCAGCTCTGTTATCCGACCCAGCCGGTGGAGCACCGTGTTCCGGTGGCAATGAAGCCGTTTGCCGCATTCCGCGGTTGAACCGTCGGTGGTGAACCAACTTTCAAGCGTATCCAGCAGCACTCGGGCATCATCTGGATCGAGGTCAGCCAGCCCACCGAGAACGCCGTCACGGAGTTCGGCCGCGTATGCGGGTTGAGCCACCAGCATCGTGTCGATCGGGGCCGCGCCGTACAGGTGCACTCCCACCGCAGCGGGGGCGATACAGCGCATGGCCAAAAGCGCTTGCCGCACCGAGACAGGCGCGCTCTCGAGGGCGTGCATCGGCAGGCTCACCCCGATTCGTGAACGGACGGTTCCGGCCAGGGCGTTCGCGACGGCGGAAGCGTCCGCCCCCGCCCCACTTCCGAGCAGGCCCAGATACTCACCTTTCCACGGAGCCCAGGCGGAGCTGATCCCCATCTTCTGCAGATGGGCGGTGATGGCGGAAATCGGGTCAGCTTCTGAGCGCCGCATCTCAACAGCAAGAACGATGAAGGCTGCCTCGTGGGGAAAGCCGAGAGCACGAACCTCGCGACCGGCATCCCCCGAGAAATCGCCTTCCAGAATCGAGAGCAGCATGACGTTTTTACTCTGCTGGTCTTTCCGTTCCCGTTCGTCCACGACCTCTCGGTACGTTTCCGCGGCAGCGCTCGAGTATCGGTCAATAATGCCCCAGACTGCGGACGACGCGGTGAGCAGCGCTGTTGCGTGTTCGGGTGTCGTCGCCTTCAGCATTAAGGCGTCCCACAGATGCAGACCGGCAAGCCGGTAGGCATGCAGAAGGCTTGCCATGGGTATGCCGTTCTCCGCTTTCACCCGGCCCGCCCGACGGGGTGCGTCAAGGGAATCGTTGCGGCCAAGCAGGCACTGCAGGATGGCCGTGAGGTTGTCACACACGATACCGTCGAGCACGCCGGGGCCGAGCACGCTCCCGGCGTAGTCGTTCTCGCCGTTGATGATCTGGTCAACAATGTTGCTGGATAATTCGCCGACCGAATCGATCATGTCCGAGAAGAGCTCGCGAGCGCCGTCCACTATGCCACCCGAGTTCGACAGGCTCTGCGTCGCTTCATTGCGTTCCATTGCTGCAGTGTATTCGGTGACTGCTGCGTGTGGTTGTGCGACCGCACACGGCTCGGGGTAAAAATAGCGGCGGCGGCCTATGGCTATCGCCGACGGTGACGTCGAGACTATGGTGAGACTGCTACGCGGAACGCGAGTCGCCGTCAGGTAACAATCAAAGGAGATTGATGACCACCACCGATCCGACGCCGAGAACACAGGTCATTCCGGCCCTCGATGAGCAGCACCGCGATCACCTCGACGCCGCCATCATCGAGCTGGCCTCGGGCGCCACGCGCTGGGCCCGCACTCCTCTCTCCGAACGAGCCGCCCTAATGGGAGCTGTCCACGCAGCCATGACGGGGGCCGCTCAGGAATGGGCGGAGACCGCCGCGGCGATCAAGGGGCTTCACCGGTCATCCCAGCTCGTCGGGGAAGAGTGGATCTCCGGACCGTATGCCGGTCTTTCCGGCGTAGGTACCCTTGCTCAGTCCATCGCCGCCCTCGCTGCGGGGAAGAGCCCCCTTGCCAACAGCCGCTTGGGAACGGCGCCCGGCGGTCGCGTCATCGTGCCGGTACTTCCCACCAACGGGCACGAGTGGCTATTGCTGCACGGATTCAGCGCCGAGATCTGGATGGCTCCTGGCCGCTCTCCCGAGGAGGTGCGGGCCAGCGCCGGCCTCGGTGAGCTGACGCCGACAACATCCGGTGGAGTAGGTCTCGTGCTCGGTGCCGGTAACATTACCTCAATACCGCCGCTCGACGTGCTGTACGAGATCGTCGCGAACAACCGGTCGGTGCTGCTCAAGCTCAACCCGGTCATGGCTGGGATGAAACCTGTTTTCGATAAGGCTCTCGCGCCGCTGATCAACGTTGGAGTGCTTCGGATCGTGCAGGGCGGCGGCGACGTCGGTGCGTACCTCACACAGCACGAGGGGATCGCTCACGTGCACATCACCGGGAGTGCGGCAACTCACGATGCCATCGTCTGGGGAACGGGCGAGGACGCCGCGAACCGCAAAGCACAAGGCACCCCGCTACTGGCCAAACCGATCACCAGCGAACTCGGCGGCGTCTCGCCCATCATTATTGTTCCGAGCACATGGACTCAGCATGACCTGCGGTATCAAGCCGAGCACGTCGTTACTCAGCGCCTGCACAACGGCGGATACAACTGCATTGCCGGCCAGGTCGTTGTCATCAGCAGCACCTGGCCCCAGAAGAACGCTTTCCTCGCCGAACTCCGGCGAGCGCTGGCGGCCGCCCCGCCGCGCCCTGCTTGGTATCCCGGTAGCGATGAGCGAATGGATGCCGCCTCGGCCGCCTACCCGAACGCCGAACGCCTGGGCCAGAACGGATGCCGCCTGCTGATCGATGTCACGGTGAACGATGACGCATCGAATGTGATCACCACGGAGTATTTCTCCCCGGTGCTCGGCGTTGTCGAAGTGCCCGGCACCGGACAGGCCTTCCTCGACGCCGCCGTCACGCTCGCCAATGACGAGTTCGTCGGCACGCTCGGTGCCAATCTCATTGTCGAGCCAAAGGTCATCCGGCAGCTCGGAACGGGGTTCCTCGAATCCATTGCCCGCCTGCGCTACGGCACGATCGCCATCAATGCCTGGACCGGCCTCGGATTCCTCACCGCAACCGCGTCATGGGGCGCTTTCCCCGGCGCCACCATCGACAACGTGCAGAGTGGCATCGGAACAGTGCACAACGCCCTGCTCATCGATCGGCCCGAACGCACGATCGTTCGCGGCCCGTTCCGGCCGTTTCCGCGATCGTTTGCACACGGAGAATTCACGCTCTTCCCGAAGCCGCCGTGGTTTGTGCAGGCTCGTTCCGCCGCGACCACCGGGCGTCGTCTCGCCGGGTTCGCGGCCAAGCCGTCCTGGCTGAAGATGCCCGCAATCTTCCTGGCGGCATTCCGGGCCTGACCCACCGAGCATCCCCCCGCTCCCCCACCGCTCACCCCAGCCGGAAGGTGAGTGGAGATCACAAATGTGGGTGGCCCAGTGGGTAACCCGGCAGAAGAAGATTCACCAGGTGGAAACGATCGACTTCATCCCGAAGTCGGCGTCAGCAAGATCCTGTAGAAGGATCTCTGGTCACAAGGAGCGCTCGCATGAGTAACACCACGGAAGAATTCGACTACATCGTCGTCGGCGCCGGATCGGCCGGAGCAGCCGTCGCCGCTCGACTCACCGAAGACGCGGGCATAACCGTTCTGCTCCTCGAAGCCGGAGGGGTCGACGATAAGCAGGAAATCGCCATCCCAGCGGCCTTCCCAAAGCTGTTCAAGTCCGACGCCGACTGGAATTACCAGACTGAACTGCAGTCCGAGCTAAATGACAGGTCGATCTACTGGCCGCGTGGCAAGGTACTGGGCGGCTCCTCGTCCCTGAACGCCATGATGTGGGTGCGCGGATTCGCTGCCGACTATGACAACTGGGCCAGACTCGCCGGGGCCGACTGGTCGTACGAGGCGCTCCTGCCGTATTTCCGCCGGGCGGAGGCCGTGGAGGGCAACACCGATCCCGACCAGGGCACGCACGGCGCGACGTCGATCTCGCACCAGCGCAGTCCGCGATCCCACACCGCAACCTTTCTTGAGGCAGCCGCCGAAGTCGGGATGCCCCTCGTCGCGCCGAACTCGGCAAACCCGGAAGGGGTCAGCCAAACGATGGTGAGCCAGCGTGGCGGCATGCGGCACAACACGTCGGCCGCTTATCTGGTGCCGGCAGCCGAGCGCTCCAACCTGGTCGTTCGCACCGGAGCACACGCCACTCGCGTGCTGTTTGACGGCACCCGCGCTGTCGGTGTCGAGTACCTCAGCGCGGGCACCCTCGCCTCGGTCTTCGCGCGCCGCGAGATCGTGTTGAGTGGCGGGGCGGTGAACACGCCGCAATTGCTCATGCTGTCGGGCATCGGCGATGCGGAGCATCTCCGCTCCCTCGGAATCACCGTGCTCGTCGATGCTCCTGAGGTCGGAGCGAACATGCGCGACCACCTGTTCGCGGCGCTCGCCGTGGAGACCGAGGATGACACCCTCTTCGGCGCCGAGACCGAGGAACAGCTCAACGACTTCGTCGGGCAGCAACGCGGCATGCTCACCTCCAACATCGCGGAAGCGTACGGATTCGTCAAGACCGACCCATCGCTTGCCTTCCCCGACATCGAGGTGCTCTTCGCCGCCGTGCCGTATGTCGGTGAGGGGCTCGTGGCCGCGCCGCGGCATGGCGTCAGCGTGGGCGCTATTCTGCTGCAGCCCAAGAGCCTCGGAACCGTGCGGCTTGCCTCGGCCGATCCGCTCGACAAACCGCTGATCGATCCGAATTACCTGGGAGATCCGAACGGAGAAGATCGTGACACCCTGCTCGCGGGCCTCGGTGTGTGCGAGCGTATTCTGGCCGCCACCGCGTTCGCTCCCACGCGGGGTGACGGCAAGTTCATTCAGCCCGCCGGGTCGGATGCACAGACCGTGGCCGAGCGGGATGCCATCGTGATCGACGAGTTCTCGCAGACGCTGTACCACCCCACAAGCACCGCTCGCATGGGATCGGATGCGAAATCGGTGGTCGACCCCGAGCTGCGTGTGCGCGGCGTTCAAGGACTGCGCATCGCCGACGCGTCGATCATGCCGGAGATCATCCGGGGGCACACGAATGCTCCATCCATCATCATCGGCGAGAAGGCCGCTGATCTTCTGCGCGCATCGATGCCGGCCAGAGTGGAAGCGGCTTCGGTTCAGTGAGGTGAGTGCGGCGATACAGCCCCACGCACACACCGTTTGAACCAGAAATCGCTCCGGAGAATCCTCAGGAGCGATTTCTGCTTGTTACAACCAAATCGTTTCATGAGTAGTTTCGCTCATGGTCCCCACCTGTGGACTGTGCGCGAAACGGTGCCGGGAGCGCGAATCCTGTCGCCAACCCGAAATCGATCTTTCCGTCACACGGTGGACCTTTCTCCGGTGCTCGCAATCAGTTCTCAGCGTGGCACGTACGCCTTGGGTAATCTCATCCCGCGGTCGGCCATGATCTGCCGAACCTGATTCGGGTAGTCCGTGATGATGCCGTCGACCCCCAGGTCCATCAGCGCCTTCACCGTGGCCGGATCGTCGCACGTCCACGGGATGATTTTGAGACCGCGGGCGTGTGCCTCTGACACCATCAGCTCATCTGGGTAGAACTGGAAGCCGGCGTCGCCGACTTTGCCGTTCTGGGGGAACCCATAGTTGGGTGATACGGCCGTCAGCCCGACGGGAACAGCCGCGGCAGCCGTCGTGACGAGATCGCCGCCGTAGTTGTCTGCGTCGACTCCGCCGAGCCAGGGTGAGGCACCGGGTTCACCGACCTGTAAGAAGTCGCGGTTGGTCAGCGCCACCAAGGGCCAGGTCGGCGCGAGGCTGTGCATCTCGTTTAGTGCTCCCCAGGCGAAGGACTGGATGGTGACTTGGTCCTCGATCCCCGAAGCGCGGATTTCCTCAAACACCCGATGCACGAAGAGGCCCACTGGTGCCGTCTGCTCCGGGGCACCGGCTTCGACCTTCGTCTCGATGTTCAACGTGATCTGCTTGGCGTTGTAGCTCTTAACCAGGTTCAACACGTCTTTCAATTCGACCATCCGAAAGCCGTTGATCTGCTCCTGGTCAAGGAAACCGGGTAACTGCTGGAATCCACAATTCATCGTCTTGATCTGAGCCAGGGTCAGATCCTTAATGTACCTACCCACGTATGGGTACATCGGATCGCCCTGCGTAGCCGGTTCCGTGTCGCGACACTTGGACGGGCTAATCTGCAGGTCGTGATTGACGACTACCTTCTCGTCCTGGGTGATCTGAGTGTCCAGCTCCAGCGTGGTGACTCCCAGACGCATGGCCTTGCCGAACCCCTCCAGCGATTCTTCAGTGGTCATGCCGAGGCCGCCCCGGTGGGCCTGCAGATCGAAGTGGCTTTTTTGTGGCGGCACACCCCAATCATCGGCTGCGGCTGCCTGTAGCCCGGAAGGCGCCAATAGCGCAGGCACAAGGGCCAAGGTGGCCAGGACATGATGGAGAGACATCGGAAGCTCCGCTCAATTCGAATTCGCTGTAACGTCACAAACCATAGGTTTGCGACCGATCCGACTGGTGACCGCAGGGAGCCCATGCGGTGAATTATGGTGAAACAAACGCGCGGGCAGAACAGATCTAGTTGGCACCACTTTGAGTCCCAGGACGAGATACACGTCTGCCGCTAAGCTCACGCACAAGAACACAGGGTCGGTGACTCACAACACTTGTGGAACCACAGGAACGTCGACCAATCCAGAAAGGCTCGTCCTCAAACCGTGAAATGCCGTCGGATAACCAGCTTGATCATCTTTGGTGCGGTCTGCTTCCTCATGAACGCTTGCAGCGCCAAACCTGTTCAGGGAGGGCCACTCTGGATTAGCCCCGACGAGACGAGCACGTGCGCACCGATCTCAGAATTTTCCCAATCGGTCTGGGGAACACCCATGGCGAATAAGTCCTTGCGCGAGCTAACCGTTCTGAGCGTTGAATCGAACTCCGCTTCAAACGTCACAGTTACTGGCGCGTTTCTGGTTTCAACTCAGGAGCAGGACCGCTTACTTCTCGTCGCATTCCCACTTCCTGATCGCTATCAGGAACAATGGTCCAGGAAGATCGAAGCTCGACAAGCGTCACTGGCAGCCCGAGAGGAGTCCACGACTTTGGTCTTGGACCTCGAAGTCGATGCGGACGCGAGCAGTGCGAAAATCGATTCGGTCACCGTTAGATACCAGGATGCTGACGGCCACGAATTCGTCCAAGTCACCAACCAGGCCGTGGAATTTCAAGCCGTCTGCTAAGAGTTTGCGTCCGCCGTATCGAGACCCCGGAGGATGTCTCGAAGATCGTCTCGTTCTTCGCCGGCCCCGACTCGGATTACGTCACAGGGCAGGTCCTGCTTGTCGACGGCGGGATGCTCTACAACTAGAAGCTTGAGCGGGTCGTGACGGTTGGGCAATGCGTGATTGCAGGCTAAGCCTCGGCAGCACGCACTCTGGGCCTGCACCTGAGCGCCCCGCCGGACATCACCGGCGGGGCGCTGAGTAGTTGGCCTACGCGGGCTTGAGGATTACTTTGGTCCACCCATCGTTGCGGGCACCGAATTGCGTGTAGGCGTCGGCAGCCTGGCTGAGAGGAATCTCGTGAGAGACAATCCAGGATGGCTTGGCCTTGCCCACGGAGATCAGGTCACGCAATTGCCGATTGTATTTCTTCACCGGGCATTGGCCGCTGCCGATACTCTGACCTTTGAGCCATTGCAGGCCGTAATCGATGGCAATTTTGCCTTCCTTGGCGTTCTTGTCGAAGCCGCCGGGATCTGCGGGCAGAAAGACGCCGACAACACCGATACCGCCGGTGATTCGCACGGATTGGATGAGCCGGTTCAGCGTCATAGCGGGATCTTCGGTTCCCTGAGGGTCGTGGGCTTGGTACCCCACGCACTCACAACCTCGGTCTGCCCCCAGTCCCCGAGTCTGGTCCAACACGAACTGAACCGGATCTGTTTTCGAATCATCGACGGCGATCGCACCGATCTCCTCAGCAAGGGCCAGCCGGTCCGGACGTCGGTCCACGACCCAGACCTTGCTTGCGCCCTTAATAGTCGCGGACAAAGCAGCCATCAGCCCGACCGGGCCAGCGCCGTAGATCACGACGGTGTCTCCGGGAATCACCCCGGCCATCTCGGTAGCGTGGTATCCGGTGGGAAAGATGTCCGAAAGCATCACGTAGTCGTTTTGCTTTTCGGCGGCATCTTCTCCCAAGCGCAGGCAATTATTATCGCCGTAGGGCACACGCAACAGTTGGGCCTGTCCGCCGGCAAACGGACCCATGCCGGCAAAACCATAGGCAGCGCCCGCACCAACGGGGTCTGGCTGATTTGTCATGCAGTAGTTGGTGAAACCACGCTCACAGTTCTTACAAAATCCGCAAGAAATATTGAACGGCAGCACGACGTGATCACCGACCTTCACCTTGTCGACGCCATTACCAGCCTCAATGACCTCGCCCATGTTTTCGTGGCCAAGCGTGCGGCCGGTCGCAAAATCTGTGCGCCCCTCGTACATATGTAGATCTGAGCCGCAAATGTTTGTGGACGTGACACGTACAAGAACGTCAGTGGGGCGTTCGATCTTGGCATCGGGAACTTCTTCAACGCTGACCTCGTCTGGGCCTTTGTAAACGACTGCTTTCATTTCTTTTCACTCCCTACATTTTGACCGTGAGGACGGGGAGTCCGTCCCCACGGTCGAAGGTGTTCACAAGATAAATACTTGGCCAATGGCCGCCGCGTCGCGAATATGCACACTGATGGGTCGGCCGAATCAAGGCGATTTGGCCGTCCTTACGATAGGTGGGCACATCACAACGAGGCTGCTCGTCATGGCAAGAGAACGTCGCGAGTTGTCTTCGAACTTCGCGATCATACTTTTCAGGAGCCTGAGATGGGCTGGCGGCGGGGTTAGGCCTGCACGTCTCCGCGCCATCCGGTGTCGCTGGTAGCTTTCGTCTCAATGAACGTCTTGAAGTTCGCGAGGTCTCTATTGATGACGTGGTCGTCCACACTGAGGATGCTGCCGATTTTCTCGATCAGCCCGGTGGCCTCCCAATCGAGTTGCACCGTCACGCGAGTTTTATCCTCGGCTAATTTGTGGAACGTGACGACACCCGCATGGTTGACGTCGCCTCCAGTGCTATTCCATGCCACACGCTCGTCGGGGTGCTGTTCAGTTATCTGAGCTTCGAATTCGCGCTCCATCCCACCGATTTTGACCTTTCATACGGTGAGTACGTCCGTCACTTGCGTGATGGATTCGACGAAGCTCAGGAACTGTGGAAAGTCCTCAAACTTGGTCCATTGGTTGTAGGCGACGGTAACCGGAACATTGACGTCAACGGTCTCGATGGCATTCGGCATAATGAGCTCCTGGTTCAAATAGAACGGATGGGCTGGATTCTGCGATCTCTTCCAACGTAACAAAAGGTGTGGGACTGTCAACTTTGCTGAGAATCAGCCGAGATGGCGCCGTCCGAATCCTGTTCCCAGGAAACGGGCAGGACCCCAGCACCGTTCAGAGTCGCTCGCTGTGACCGGGTCGTCGACCTTTCGGGTCGAGACGCGGCGGACATAGTCCGTCATCACAGCCGCGGCGTAAACACCGCCCACACGTTCGTTGTCAGCCGCGCCGTTTCATGACAGAACCCCGAATCGCAGCCGCTGGGAGAACCCTGAGCTCGGGTGAATCGCCGTCTAAACTTGGTCTGTTACCCACGGAAGGAACCACAATGAGCATGGAAGGCGCGGCCTGGAGCTCGCTGTACAAGATCTCGAGCGCCAGGGACGGCAAGCACGGCTTCTCGCGTGAGTCCGTCCGGCGGATCTTGACGTTCGCGGTGCCCTACCGGTCCAAGCTGCTGATCTTCATCACCCTCTCCACCGTGGGAGCTTTCCTCGCGGTCGCCACGCCGGTCCTCGCCGGCCAGGTGGTCGACGTCATCGTCGCCCAGGGCGAAGTCACCACCATCGTGTGGATAGCCGTTCTCATCGCGCTCGTGGCCGTGGCCGATGCCGCCGTCTCACTCGTGACACGCTGGTACTCGGCTCGGATCGGCGAAGGCGTGATCCTGGATCTCCGCACCGCCGTCTTCAACCACGTGCAGAAAATGCCGATCGCGTTCTTCACGCGCACACGCACGGGCGCCCTCGTGAGCCGCCTCAACAACGATGTGATCGGCGCTCAGCAAGCCTTCAGTGGCACGCTGTCCGGCGTGGTCACGAACCTCGTGGCACTGATCCTCACCCTGATCGTCATGCTCAACACGTCCTGGCTCGTGACCGTTCTCGCCGTGATCATGCTCCCTATCTTCT
>Ga0209023_10007189_pt1 | contig 11491 bp, 10 predicted proteins | sample LakOneMetagenome_FD_187468 | JGI IMG/M metagenome (GOLD analysis project Ga0209023, IMG submission 187468) | Freshwater and sediment microbial communities from Lake Erie, Canada (SPAdes) (version 2) | ecosystem: Environmental > Aquatic > Freshwater > Lentic | place: Lake Erie, Canada...
TCATGTTGCAATACACATCAAGATACAAACACACTTTTGCCAACTCTTTGCTACACTAGCATTTCTTATATTAAATATTGATCTAATGCAGACGTCATTTATGGTCATACACGGACGCCGATATTTTGTCATTGTCGCATTGATACTCTCTATCGTGCTGCACTTCATGACACTTGCGCCGCTGGTATGGGATATCTCATTACAAGACATCATTGCATCGATTCGAGAAAAAATTAGTCAGCTCATACATCCTGAGACACCAGATCAAGTTCTTGCAAGAAAAAAAGCGAAGTCTGTCCCTAAAGTAAGTATTCATTTGGATGAACAAGCTGCATCTTATAAAAAAATCCCTGATCTCATTACGATTCGTCTCATCAAAGACACGCCAACATCAAAACCAAAAATGGTCACACCTAATGCGACCCAACTCACAGCACACAAGAAACTGAGCAAGGCGAAGTCTGATCCTAACACTGCTCAACTAAGTAACGATGATTTATACACTCAACTGATGAATCAACCCGATGTTGTGGCAAAATCTCCACAAGAAGAGGTCAATTTTGACGTTGAGGATCCGCCGCCGCCATATGATTTGCAGCAAAATACGTTAATTGATAATACGACAGTCCATGTCACCCCTAGCCAGCCCCCTGTAACAATCACAGGAACACCACCAGCAGCGTTAGTGGCGACGGGTGCACGCAAACCCCAGCAATCGTCCGTCGACGCTGCTCCGCCCTTTCCTGTTGAGATTCGCGCGAAATATAGAACTTCCGTCATGGGCTTCGATTTCAATATGAATCGTGAATGGCATATGGAAGGTCGGCAATACAGCATTGTGGATACCACAACTTTGCTCGGCTTTAAATTTTCCGCAATCAGTGACGGTGCGATTAGTGAGCAAGGTTTACAGCCAAATAACTTTCAAATCCTAGTCAATAATGGCGTCAATCGTTTTGCAAAATTCGACCGCAATACTATGATGATGACTTACGGTAAGCCAAGCAAACCGAGAACGATGCCTTTTAACAAGACTGTTCAAGACATCTCTACCATCGGTTTCCACATGGCATTGGCATATGACGACAAACCTCAGGATATTCAAGTGACTGCAGGTACAGGTATTTACACGATACGCATGCAGCTCGTTGCTGAAGAAAAAATCAGACTTCCTGTAGGCATCGTGAGAACCTTACATATCCATGGACAAAGCTTAGGTGGAGAAGCTGCGAGTGCTGACGTTTGGCTCGCACCAGATTATAGAAATATGCCTGTAAAAGTCAAAGTATCCAGCGAAGGTCGAACACTTGACCAAAGCTTAAGCTCATTGTCCATCGAAGGTACGGTTATATTCGGCAAAAAATACCCACCACGTGAGCCTGTAAATAACGATCCAACAGATTCAAAAACAAACAACTTACCTGACCCCATTAAACAAGAAGTCGAGTTTTGATTGAATTCTTGTAGATTCTACAAAGCAAAAAAATATAAAAAGACCAATATGATTGGTCTTTTTTCGATAAAGCCAAATCCAAAGTGAATGGTCTTCTAAAAATTGTCTAGAAGAACTCACCATCATAATGAGTACTTCTAGAGAAATTTTAATGAGTCTTTTTATAGGTCTTGTTGTTGTTTTAAAAAATTATTTTTATGCTCATTTCTGCTCTTTTAGTCAATTTCAGCATCCTAATCGATGGGTTGTTTGTTCATTAGATTTCTTTTATGAAGCAACTTCAATCCAACAAGCAAACAATGGATAACCATCAATAATCATCGGCGGACCCGCACGATGGGCATTAAATCCTGCTTTACGCAGTAATCGCTCTACGCCGACAGGTGAAACAGTGATGATGCGTTTAGCACCCTGAGCCGCTGCACAATCAATAGCAGCTTGCAATAAACCCACTGCAATCGATGATGAAAACTGACCAACCGTAGCTGAATTTTCATTTGCAAGATCGACAGCTGCAAAACGGGATAACTCCCATATCTCACTTGAGTTGGGTAGTGGTAAGCCTGCGGGGATTAACTGAGGGAAAACTTCGCCTAATAGATAAGGCTTATCAGTGGGCAGTAAGCGTGCACACCCTTGTATTTTCTCATTTTGATCTTGGGCGATGATGTAGATGGTATCGGGTCGATCGAACTGATCTAACTCCTCATTATTCTTAGTTTTAAGCTCCCATCCTAGACGCTCAATAAATATTTTATGCCGATAGTTAGCAACTCTAGTGTATAAATTCCCTGATAGATTTGCTGAATTGCCTGTAATTATATCCATATGCACAGACCCCGAAATAAAATTGAATTCGAGGTTGCATTTCACAATAATTATCGCGCACAGATAACTGCTAATCTTCACAGGTTGTTAGGAGTAGCTAAGTACCATACTATCGCGACTATCTGGTTTAAATATCTGCTCCTTCACGATCATTTCCCAAGCAATCATATCAATTTTCTGATTAATCAACATCTCGGTATTATCCATCCCAATATCACATTGCATGTAATCCAAGAACATTAAATTACTACGCGGCTGTCCAATTCGCACAATTTTAATAAATCGATCATCATGACTTAGCTTCCAATCCCAGCCCACACTAATAACTGGCGTCGTCAAGCTAACCCATTCGGTATATCCAAAAATTTGCGTGTATGGCGCTGAAAAACTTGTTTCTTCATTAATGGATACTAAGTGCGACAAAGTTGTCTTCATCAGGTCGCTGAAGGCCATTCTGACGAACCCATCATCAGACAGTCTCATAATAAGGTCTTGTGTCTCTTGCGGAACTATTGAATGTGTGACAAGGTTGTCTTTGTTCATCGTCATCTCGATAATGGGCTGTTTTTTGATTTAACTTTATACGTTAATCACTTAATGCAGTATTGTTAGATCTGACAGGTTTTGTCACATAATTGGAAACACGCACCATATGGTATCGGATACCATATGCTCTAATATTAATTTTAAGAACAACAAAGAGAATCAAGAGTAAGATCATGAAAATTTGGCAAGAGGATCAACTCTCATCATTATCCAACTTATCTTCAGAACAAGAAATATTTGAAGAGGTTAAACGTCTCGCAGCAAATCTAGGATTTGATTATTGCGCGTACGGTATTCGTATTCCTTTAGCAATCGCGGAGCCAAAAATCGTGATGCTAAACAACTACTCCGAAGATTGGCAACGTACTTACGCTGAAAAAAATTATTTTATGGTTGATCCAACGGTTCAGCATTGTATGCATTCTTTGCAACCGATCATTTGGTCAGATCCATTGTTTTCTTCTGCACGCGATTTATGGGAGGATGCTACGTCATACGGTCTTCATCATGGATGGGTGCAATCCTGTCGTGATGCAAATGGCGCACAAGGCATGCTAACACTTGCCCGTTCGAATGAGTCAATCTCAGATAGCGAAATGAAAAGTAATTATCTCGAGATGTTTTGGTTAGCGCAAACAGCTCATATTGCCATTTCAAAGATGGTGCACGACAAACATATCCCAGAATCCCATGCTCAGCTCACAAGACGTGAAGTTGAGGTGCTTCGCTGGACGGCTGAAGGAAAAACATCCTATGAGATTTCATTTATTTTAAATGCATCAGAACGGACGATCAATTTCCACATCGCCAATTCAATGCAAAAGTTGAATGCAACCAATAAAATCTCTGCAACAGTCAAAGCTGCCCTACTAGGCTTCTTATAGAGATCTTTGATGGTAGTTTCACAAAATTGATCAGTAACCAATTCAACTCAATCAAGAAATCTAAATGCCATCTTTATTCTTAATGTCCACATAGTGTATTATGCGCCCTGAAAATGCCTCATGCTAAATAGTTCTTGAAGTCCTATTTGGTCAGTTGCATTATTTCTAAAGCTACCGACTCCAACTCTATGTTATTATATTTATAGAGTTTTAAAAAATATGGGCCTGTAGCTCAGTTGGTTAGAGCAGCGGACTCATAATCCGTTGGTCGACAGTTCAAGTCTGTCCAGGCCCACCATATTTATCAGTGACTTATAAAAATTACATCACAGACAATATCTAAAAGTAATTTTCATGTAGCCACCATGTAGCCAGATTTCGTCAATCTTAATCAACTTTTATAAGGTTTCGGTTTATTTACTATTTCAGCCGTACTCGCTACATTGATTCAATTAAAATAACTCAACCTAGGCATATGCCATGAAAAAGCTAATACCAATCCTTTTATTCCCACTAGCACTATCAGGGTGTAAAATTCCCTTTAGTGGTCTTTCAGATGACGTTTGCTATTCTGATGACGCACAACAGACAGTCACTAAGATGTGGAAAGAATCGGCACAATCAGCGGTAGACCTACTTAAAACAAAGGGGATTACAACAACTGCCTCTCTCTCTAAAATGTTCGCCGCATCACAGTCCGATGAAAGTGCGGATTGTGGTGCATGGGTTCATATTCAAGCACAATCATCAAATACAAATTCTGTGGCTGAAACTACAAGTAAATTTATATTTAGTGCGAATAAAACTAAAGACGGCGTTCTGTATCAAATAAAGGGGGAAGAAAGTGAGCCTATCCTACAAAACCTTTTACTTAGCGTTGCTGGAAATATGATTGAAAAAACGAATGATGATACGACACCTCCGCCACAACCTACCCCTCAACTCGCTGCGCCAGAAACTACAACTAATACTTCAATCGATACTGCTGCTAATACTGCCGCCGACACACCAGCACCAGACCCTGATGCAATTGGTATGGGGGATCATGGTTCTGATCTTCCTCCTGAAAATCATAAGACTCCAAAAATTTAGTCTCTTATTAGTCGATGTACTAGGTCACCAACAATGCTATGCCCTTACGGGTAGTGAGTAAAGTACTGTACCGCACAATGGCGGGTCTGGTTCACTTGTGGCAGGCATGGCGCATAAATCATTTAACTCTGTGAATCATATCCATGTATATACGCGCCGCATCTTCGGCACTGACTGACTTTCTGTCTTCCTGTATATCATCGTAAAAATCAGATAGTGATTTGGGTTTATATACGGTTAATTCTGTCTGCGCCTTATCGTTCCATCCGAATCGGTTTTTCATATTAAAAATCCATGTGGTCGCATTGCCTTGAGCTTCACCGCATGACATTTTACGCCCGCATCGTTCCCACCAAACCTGACATAAATCGTGACATGCTTTTACGGTGGACGAAAATTCAGGATAATCTACTTTTAGCGTGTTCCATGCATCTTTTGAAACTCCCAATAAACAACGCAATTCAACATCGGACGCGCCGTTTTGAGCTGCATCACAAATTAGTTCTTCCCAATTTTCAGGAATATCATTTAGTGTGGTTCTTGGTCGCCCTACAGGTCTTTTTTCAGTCATCATCATAATCCTATGCAAAATACCAATCGCAAAATGTCTTGCCTAATTCGATGTAAACCATACAAAACTCATTCTGTTTGATAGTTAATTTCATGATTTGATCTCATTTAAATAAAATTAAATTTTCACCAAATAATTAGAAAGTGGGGTGACAAAACTGACAAAACTTAAAAACAACCAATTTCTGGGGGTTTTGTCAGTTATGTCACTTGGGTTTTAGGTGTTTATTGAAATATTCGGATTTATCCAATATCTGCGAGTGGGTCGCCCGCCCGATGCTGTTGAGGGGATTTCTTCCAACATAATCCACTGATCTTCGACCAATACCTCAAGTGCATTTTGTAACACGTCGGGGTCTGTTAAGCCCTTCCAGTTGCGCCGCGTTACTTGTCTCGCAGTAAAGCCGCTCACAAACCAATCATCATCAGTTCTGGTTTTAGCTATTTCAGATAGTTTTTCCGCCAGTAGTGCCGCTGTGCGGGTGCTGCTTTGAATCACGAGGCTGTATACACGTCGAGCGTGGCTTTCAAGGTACTCACACCATTCAGCCGCCATTTCTGCTGCATTCAGGCTCACATCACCGACCTCACCCAACTCCAAACCATCAATCACATGAAAAACTAAGGCAAGCGCGGGCATCAGCTTGTTGTACTTGCTCAAGTGTTCTTGAATGATTGAATGCTCCTCATTCTTGATCTTGACTGTCTCAAGTTGCGTTACCCAATCTTCATAGAATTGGTAGGCATTCGAGGTAAACCTAAAGAACGGACGCTTATTAAAAGCATCAGCGTCCTTTGCCCCCATACGACATAAATCCCAGCTCTGTAAATCATCCGTTTGCTTAAATAACGCATAAACAAGATCACGTGCAATTGTGTCGGGTGCGCGGTCTATAAAACTCCATGTTATCGGATCAGGATATACCATCAACTGAAATCGCTGTATCAATCCATCATTACCCAATCCCTGAATGCTTTGCTCAAAGTATCCGATTAACTTATCAGGCTGAATGCCGCCCAATATGGATAGGCAATGATTTTCGATACGGTTATAGCCTCGCATAATTCGATCAGTATCATAAGAGCTGTCACCATTCCAGCCTTCCAAGTAAAAGGAACGTGCGCCGCTATTCGCTTCTCCCTCAAGGCTTGCAAGTAATCCAGATAGCTCATCTCGAATTACTAGAATACCTGTCGGATTATCTTGTTCCAACACTGCTAGGGCTTCGGGGCTGCTGTCGTTGGTCTTGTATCGTCGCAGTTTAGGGTGGGAGGGGGCTTCTTCGCTGTCATCCGTCGCAGTTCTAGCAAATGCGGCTAACATATCGGCTGCTGCTTCGCGTCCTTCGGTACTCATCGCCTTAGTAACTTTGGCTTTATTCACCTTATCTTCGGCTGCGTCCAATGTTTTCGCCATTGCTTGCGCTAAATCATAAGCGTCTTTTTGCTCCTTGTACGCCTCTTGTGCTGCAAATGCGAGCGCGTCAACTGGTTTAGCCCCAGCACTTAATGCGCCTGATTTCTTGCTCGAGGGTGGGGCAATGAATGCACCCCATAGATTTGGCACGATCGCAAAATCATCATATTTTTTTGGCTTCATGGCAACTCTAGCCCCCAGCACACCGCATAACGATGTGAGAACGGCAACCGCAACCATATCAGGCGGCATGGGTACGCGCTCGGCTTGGTCGAAAATGTATGCTGATAATACCGTCGGCAACATTTCGCGGCGCAACGGTAGGACATCAGGAAGAACCGTGCTAATCAGTTTAGGCTCGCCCCATTTCTGTTGATCGGCTGCGGCTTTTTCATCAGCAAGATGATCAATCAATACTTTGTCATCAATGTGTTGATCAATATCTACAGGTAAAGAAAGCACGGTTGTATTAAAGGTCGATAAAAGAGTCTTTAATGTACTTACGCCATGTGCTGCAACTGGTGCATAGGTTTTAACTCCTTCACTCTCTAACGCATCAATGACGGCTTTAAATGCTTCTCTTTGCGCTATGTTCATTTCTGAGCCGCCTACATTGGCAACAGGTACGAATACGCAAGGTAGACCGCATGCTGATAATTTAAAAAATGCAGGAAGTTCATTCACCACATGCACATAATCAGTTTTTTTGTTTGTCGGTAGATTAGAACCAACAAAACCAAAGAGACTAAAATCATGATGATTCTCAAAAAAAGATAACGGCTTTTTGTCCTTTTTGACTGCCCAATAGTTCACGGGTTTGTCACTGCCCAATAAGCAAGAAGGTAATACAATAAAATCTGAAACATCAGTACCTTGTAATCGAGCATGCTGTGGAGCAATCAAATACTCGTTGAACTTTGGATCGCCGTTTGACACAATAACAGAATGAGTTTTTATATAAGAATCACGTGATTTATATCGCTGCAACTCTTGTGTGAACTCGTTGAATAGAACCATAGAGCCGCTATCGTCCAATAGCGGCTTTTCTATATACGTCATTAGACTTTACCCCCTATTAAGGCGGCAATGTCTGACAGTCTCCAACGTAAAGCTCCACCAATGCGGACAGGCTTGAGCGCACCGTTTTCATAACATGCCCACTTATGCAGAGTTTGAGTTTTAATCTTGAGAATGTTGGCGGTTTGGCTAGTCGTCGCAACGGATTGTCCAGATTGGATTAGTCTTTCAAGCTCAGTGCGTAGCGGAATATTTTGAGCGTCTGGCCAAGCGTGGTTTGATTCATGTATTTGCATTTGAAATATATACCGTATCAATGAAGGTATAACCATTTCAATGCAGCTTGGGTGGGTGGGTGCAACGGTGGTTAGGGTGGTTTTATCTACCCCACCCTAAAATTTATTAAGAGTAGATTTAATGCTTATCTCGTAATTCACCTGATCTTTTCATAATTTTCCAGTAGTACAGAAATGAACCATGTTTTTTATTTTCTTTGTTAAATTCTTTTTCTACTTTATCCCATACTAAACCCTTAGTACCTTTAGTTGCTCCATCGTCACTAACAATCAAATTTAATCGGTCATGCCCTAGTTCTTTTATCGTTTTGATTATTAACTTGGGATAGTTTGTTTTTGTATCATTGTCATTTGGTAAATCTTCATAAGTTATATGCTCAGTAATTACTTTACCGTTAGGTAATTTTAACTCAACGATTCTTTCCGAAGCATATTCGATATTGTTTTCGCGTAATAATTGGAAAATCTGCAAACGGTCAAAGCCAAGTTTCGAGCTATTTACTAAAAAGTCTGGTTGATTTTCAGGTCTTAGCTCTAAATCGCTTATTAGCTCCGACTTATAACCAGAGGTAGCGTTACGAACAGCATCCCCGCATAGTTTAGAAAAATTACTTCCTACAGATTTTTGTATTTTTAGTATGTCAATAATCTTAGATTTGTTCTCTGGATCATTTTCATTGTCAAAATTCAACCAATGACTGATTAAATCTGTCTTGGTATTATAAATTGCTCTAAGCAATATTTGAGCCGCAAATGATAACTTGTGTTGCCAATCAAGATGAGCACGATTTTTATTCAAAAAACTAACAAATGCGGTTTGAAAAATCTCATCCTCAAAACTACTTGAATAAATAAAATCAGGTTCTAAGTTAATTTTCTCAGCAATAATAGCCAAAACTTCACAGACTGGCATAAATTCCACATTGCACTCCTTCAAGCGCACCTTCAAAATAATTACCCTGCCAACTGGTGAAGGTGTCCAGTGTTTCAGCCGCTAAGCCTAGACAGGGTAAAACCAAGCGAACGAAACGAATAGGTATAGGCGTTCGGACGTTCCGTTCCAGATTAAGCCGCTCTGTGAACTGTTTATCACATTAGCTCATCCAATCGAAAACAGGACGATATGGTGTAGAGAAATTTTTACAATGTACACAGTCATAACAATTTATTAAGGGAAGTATAGGAGCATCTTTTATTAAAACTTGAACTCCATCATATTTAGTAATAACTTTCTGCATGTTTAAACATACTGGATATTTCGTGTTATTCATGAAGGAAAGTTTGACGTGGGTGCATAGTTTTTTAGAACTGAGGTTTTCTAATTCAACAGCGTTATGTGCTCTTTTCCATGCAATATTTACCATATTATAAAAATTAGAATTCTTCTGATTAAAATTTTCAGATAAGGAGTCGAGTAAAATTTCCTTTGAAACACCTTTTGAACTAAATCCATGCATTGGTTTGAAAGACTCCGCAAGCGAGCGAACAACAGCATCAATTTTATCTATTTTGAATCGCTTAGATTCAATCATGATGATTTTTAGTTCTATTAGTGATTTTTCTTTTACCAAATAATCGTCATCTATCATCTTTTGATCAAGTGGAATCGAAATTGCATCAATTTGAAGCTGACGCTCATGTGACAATTTGCTAATAGACTCATTTTCATTTTTTTGAATGTCAGCAAGTGAAGATTTAATTTTGAAGAAGTTAAACATTTTTGTATTCCTTACTTTTAGCATTATTTGCATATGAAACGAACGAAATGCTATATATATTCGTTCGTTTCGTTCGTTTCGTTCACGTTATCCATTCACAACAAACAACCGACCTTTAAGTGATTCGGCATCAAATGGAATACCAGCCTCATTTAAAATCCAGCTTTCAATCTTTTCATGCCATTGGCGCAACAAATCGAGCGGACGGCGGCGGTAATGCTTCTCAGCCAATGCCGACGGCTTATGCCCCATGATTTGAGCAACAATGCCTACAGGACACTCCACCCACTCTGCCAGCGTACCGAACGAACGACGCAAGTCATGCAAGGTTAAATGCGGTAGGCCGCCTACTTGTTGGGCTTTAATATGTGCGATGCTTGGATCAGCAATACGCCCACTTTCAGAACGTGGACTAGAGAACACCCACTCATTAACGCGTGGTAAACCATCGAGCAAATAGGCCACAAAAGGCGTTAATGGAATGATGCGCTCACCTTCTACCTTGTCTTTAAGGGTTATGCTCTTCCAGCGAAAATCAACATCTTCCCAGCGCAACCATGCCAGCTCCTCACGACGTGGGCCAGTGAGCAACAATACTTGCAAATATGCAGCAATCACCGTGTTAGGGCTTTTACGAACTGAATCAAACCATAACGGCAATTGTTCTTTTTGTAGACATCCATCATGCGTTTTAACTTTTGGTAAAACTGCCCGAACTATTTTTGCTTGGTGCGCCCTTATCGGGATCAAACCAATTAAGTCAGACTGCTCATCACACCAATTCATACATGCACGAAGTAATCTAAACGCTAATGACGCACTGGTGGCTCTTGTTTGCGTTTCTATCTTGAGCCATGACTCCAAACGCTCAGAACTTAGGTCAGACAAACGAACTGGCAACAATGCCGCCAATGGTGCAGGAATGGTTGATTTTGCTTTTGAGCGTGTTCGTAACTCTCCACCAGTTTTAGCGATATTCACATGGTCGCGGTAATGTCGCTCACTCCATTTGTTTTTATGTGCGGCAATGTATCGCGGCCATACATCACCCAACGTCACAACATGCCTTTGAGCGTCTTGGTGTCTTTTTTCGTTGGCTTCTAATTTGTCGGCTTTGGCCAAGCGTGGATCTGTGCCAGCATCACACAATGACTTTAATCGTCGAGCTTCTTTATATACAGCATCAATTGACCATGTATTAACGCTACCAATAGTCATACGGATTGTTTTTCTATTGAGCTTGCTTTCAAAGATGAATGCTTTATTACCTGATTGAGTGACACGCACGGCCAGCCCTTGAATCTCAGAATCAAAAAGAAAGGCTTGAGACTTCTCTGGTGGACAAACAAACTTGTCAATTCGACCTGCGGTTAAACGAACTTTTTCCACGACTGACCTACGGATTAAATCCCATGTAGCCACCATGTAGCCAGATTTAAGCTATTCTTGTCAATTCTCATCTATACCAATCTTGATAAAAACAACATAAGTATTTGTTATTATAAATATTATATATTGTAGTCAATTGCCATCAATGCCCCTAATTTCGGACTCATAATCCGTTGGTCCACAGTTCAAGTCTGTGCAGGCCCACCATATTTACTGATAAAACAGAATACATAAGCATATAAGAACAACCGTAACTCATCGCAATATTGTCAATTTATAAA
>Ga0209023_10007190_pt1 | contig 11489 bp, 7 predicted proteins | sample LakOneMetagenome_FD_187468 | JGI IMG/M metagenome (GOLD analysis project Ga0209023, IMG submission 187468) | Freshwater and sediment microbial communities from Lake Erie, Canada (SPAdes) (version 2) | ecosystem: Environmental > Aquatic > Freshwater > Lentic | place: Lake Erie, Canada | collected...
GATGCACCGCCCCCTTTCGAACGCCGAGTATGCGCGTCCAATTTTCGGCTCGTCATACAGAGGCGCGGAAATTCAAACGCCACACCCACCGATCGATATTTGCGGCCCGCAAGCGCACGATATCTTCCCCGCGTCGCATGTCGCTGCATCAACGGATGCGTGCCTATTGGCTAACCGAACTACGTTTGTGGCGCGGTACACAGGTGACCTTGGTCACTTCATATTTCGAGAGAATGAGCCGGCCAGCACCACTGTAAACTTGGTCGAGATTTGCGCCGTGCTGCGGCGCAAGTCATTCAGCGGCCACACCCATGTCGGTGGAACGAGCATGGCCGGGTTCTCTAGCGTTGCAATCAAAGTATAGGCATGATGTTTCACCGTCACTCCACCGAGGAAAACGGCAAGCACACCTCTGGAATTGGCTACCGACCAGACATTGACGGGTTACGGGCGCTGTCGATACTTTTGGTGCTTGCTTATCATTTTGGTGTCCCGCTTCTTCCTGGCGGCTTCGTCGGAGTTGACGTTTTCTTCGTCATTTCGGGTTACCTGATAACCGCGCTTATCCTTGACGAATTCCGCGTTACCGGTCATGTCAGTCTTTGGAATTTCTGGGCTCGACGTGTCCGGCGATTAGCTCCAGCGCTGTTTTTGACGCTGGGCACTGTAATGGTCGCATCGACGGTATTCATGAGCCGTATTGGCGGCGAAACGGGGCCCGTGGCCAAAGCGGCCATCGCGACGCTTCTGCTTAATGCCAATCACTTCTTCCTCCTAGAGTCGGGCGCTTACTTTGCCGCTGCCGCTGCAATAAATCCGCTGCTGCATATGTGGTCATTGTCGGTTGAGGAACAGTTCTACGTGTTTTGGCCCCTGCTGCTGCTTGCTGTGCTACGTCGGCGCGAGTCCAAAAAGCTGCTTCCAGTCATCATCGTGCTGCTGTGCGGCGCACTGGTTGCAGCGGCCGTCATGGCGACCTTTACGCGGCCCGAAGCTTCGTTTTACGTGATGCCAGCACGCGCGTGGGAGTTGCTCATGGGTGGCGTGCTGGCCACGCTGGTGCATGAGCGGCGATACGTTTTCAGTCAATCAGTGGCATCGTTGCTAGCTGTCGCTGGCCTCGTACTGATTGCGGCGTCAACGCTGATGATGACAGGGGCCGCGTATTTTCCCTTTCCGCTCGCGCTGGCGCCGGTGGTCGGCGCTGTGTTTCTGCTTTTTGCTGGCGCAAGCAATTCCCTCAATTGGGTCAGCCGTATGCTAAGTTTGCCGGGACTCGTTTACATCGGCAAGATTTCTTATCCGCTCTACCTGTGGCACTGGCCCGCGCTGGTGATGTCTCGCAGCCAGCGACTGTATGAGCCTTCGCCATGGCTTGATTTGTTGGCTGTGTCCGCATCGTTCGCATTTGCCGTGTTCACGTACGAGGTGATCGAACGGCGCGCCATGCGATCGATGCGGCGCTTCGGCTCACCACGTAAAGTCATCACCCTTGGCGGCTTGGCCTCGATCGCGCTCCTGTGCGGGGCATGCGCTCTGGGCGCTTGGGCACGGTTTGGCTGGGGCTACTCTGACCACGACAAGGCTTTGGCGGCTGCGCGCATGGACTTCCCGCAGACGGGGTGCATCTTTGAGAAGTCGTTTCCCGACCCAGATGCACTCAAATTGTGTTTCCCGCAATCCACAGAACCTTCGGTGCTCTTATGGGGGGATTCGCACGCGGCGCAATGGGGGCCAGCTTTCAAGGCCGCGGCGCATGGACAAGGCATCAATGTAGGTATTCTCGCGCTCGCAGGCTGCCTGCCTCTCCCCGGCGCTGAACTTCGGCCAAATTGCCAGACCTTCAATGACCGCGTGGTGCATTCACTGGCTGGTTGGCGAAGCGACCGACGACTCACGGGAATCATACTGACGGGCCGTTGGGGACATCAGATGGGCGTTGAGTCACCAACGCTTTCTGAGCGCTCGCTTGGGGAACCTGCGGTTTTCTTTGATCACCGCGCTTCGTCGACCTCGCAGGCAATGCACTATCTGTCCGTGTCGCTTACCGAAGTTCTTGACGAAGCACGTCGTCATGGCCTTCGCGTGCTGATCATCCTACCCAGCCCGATACTGACGGCCAAAGCGCCCCACTGCCTCTCCGCACGCGAAGCACAGGATTGTTTTGTAACGCTGGATGAAATGTCGCGTTACGCCGGCGCGGTTGAAGCGGTGATCCGCAATGTCGCCGCTGGCGACCCACAAATCCGGCTCATCGATCCGAAGAGCTTCCTCTGCATGGAGGGACGCTGTCCAGCACGGCTGTTTGGTGCAGTCGCTTATAGCGACTCGAATCACCTGAGCAACACAGTGTCATTAGCAACTGCGCCCCAGTTTGCCGCCGATCTGGCGTGGCTTGCCCGGCGCAATTGAAGGGCTAGAAGTGCCGTTGTGACGACCGCGAAATAGCTCACGGAGGGTGTCCTATCGCCGCCCCTTACGCTTATCGCTGCACAAAATTCATGTCACGCACGGCAAGATCGGCCGATTTTGTTAGGAGTGCAAAGTACTTAAATCCAAGCCAGCCTTCTTCGCATACCGTGAAAGACCCGTCGTAACCGTAAATGCGCGCCCAAGCATTTTGGCCAAAATACATTGGAATAGTGTCCTCTGTCATGACGTTAACGTGGGTTGGGTCTTGAAAAACCTCCTTCGCCGGATAGCACGGTTGTATGCAAAAAAAATGTCCATTGCGCTTTAGTATTCGAAAGATTTCATTAAACAAAAGGATCAACGGAAACTGAATTTGTGCTTCGCTCCTAACAAATCTCGGAACGTGCTCCAATACGTCGTAAGCGGTAACGAAATCAAATGTTTCGTCTGGAAAAGGCAATTTTCCGGATGAGATATCCGCATACACAACGTTATTTTCACCAATAGATCGGATATCGGCGCCCCAACACTCTGATGCACAGAAGGGATTTCGCGGACTAGGGCCAGAGCCTAAATCTAGCGCCTTTGTGAGTCCGGACTGGACATACTTGCCAATCAGTCGGTCGACTTCGATATCTGCGGACAACCGCACCTTTACTGGCGTGGCCAAAGCGGCCAGATGATTCATCCTGTTCCACCGGCGCTTCGCATTCACTATCTGGTCAACAAAATTGGTGAATTTCATTCCAACTTTCCTTGAGACATCTCGCACAACTGATCAAATGCATCTGCATGCAAATAGAGATGTTACGCAATTCGGGCCTTTGTCCGCAAAAGGTCCTATGAAGCCTTATTAAACAAATTGTGTCTCGCGGGGGACCAACACAACAACTCACGAAACGGAATAACGCGTTCCTTCAAAATAAGCCACTGAATTCATTATGGGCGAGAAATGCATGCGCGTTCGACGAACATTCCTCAAGCGAGGGCAAGTCTGAAGGCGCGTGAGCGCAACCTCTGCTCGATAGGCATCATTCAGGCATGCAAGAACGGGCATGCAACGAAAACAACCCTTCGAGCGAGCAAACGTGGCTGGGTTGTTCAAACATTTCGGTGACAACAATCGCCTCCCAAAATTCCGCGTCATACTTCTTCCATGCGTGACACCCGAACGGCAACTGATTTGACATAAGTCCGAATCCGTACGAAGGAGCGACCTCAAGCGAAAAATACATGGCCTGCTCGGGTTCCGGCACCACAAACCATTTGAATACACGGGGAATTGTCGCGCCAAAATACTCGTCTTCCACGACTCGTAGATCTCCTGCGCCTTGTTTGAGGTCACCGATGACTGTTCTTATCAAATCGACAATTGGTAGTGCTTTTTCTGTCAGACCTCGCCAGAGGCGGGGCCACCACAATGGATAGCCAAGCACTCGCCTAAAATGAGCTACGCGTCGTAGGGAAAATCCGCCGTTACCTACACCGATGAATCGATACGGAACGACAGGTGTTCCATAACCTTCCAGAAATGGCGCCCCAATAAAGGAGAACCCCTTTTGGCACCACTCAACCAACGAGTCGGAAAATACTAGCGCGTCCGTTTGAACAATGAGCAGATACTCATATCTCTGAAAGCGTGCATAAAACTCCGTCGTAAGCAGCAGGCGGTTGTAACTTGCAACTGATTCAAAATACACATCGTCAAATGCGACATAAGTTGCTTCGATGGCCCCGTCGGTAGAACCGATCTTCCTAAGCCAGTCAAGCAGCCGTACCGGGATGACAAACACAATGTCGTAGGCTCTCAGTTTGGCGAATGTGTTTCTGACTGAAAATACGTCATCTGCGGACAGGTTGTTGCTATGTAGCGGAATGGCTACTGCAATAGCCGGTGAAGTGACCATGATGGTCGTACTTTCATACAAATAGTCTTTCGCGGCATTGATTGTGCACCAACACCCTGTTTGGTCATCAGCCAAGAATTTGAGCTGCTTGTCACCCTTTGACCTGCTCGCATCACGTGGACGCTCATGGAGGGCCGTTTACCCACATACTCATTAAGAGGCGTCGGCTAAGATATGTAGTAGTAATAGATTTGATGCCTGACAGGAGCTCGCGGTAGGCGTGATGGACTACAGAAGAGAGATCGACGGACTCAGGGCGCTGGCTGTTGTGCCTGTCATTTTTTTTCACGCGGGCTTTCAGGCGTTTAGTGGTGGCTTCGTCGGTGTTGATGTGTTCTTCGTAGTCAGCGGCTATCTAATTACGACGATCATACTAACCGAACTTCAGATCGAGACATTTTCGATAGCTAACTTTTACGAGCGACGTGCGCGACGTATTCTGCCTGCGCTGTTTCTCGTTTTGTTTGTTTGCCTGCCGTTCGCGTGGCTATGGTTGCTACCGCAGGATATGAAGAGCTTTTCTGAAAGCTTAGTTGCGGTATCAATTTTTTCTTCTAACGTTCTCTTTTGGCGCACAAGCGGCTACTTTGACGCGGCCGCGGAGTTGAAGCCGCTGCTGCACACATGGAGCTTGGCTGTAGAAGAACAATACTATTTATTCTTTCCCGTCTTTCTCGTGCTGACCTGGCGTTTTGGAAAGCGTTGGATTTTGTTTCTGCTCGCCATTGCGGTCGTCGCGAGTTTGGCCGCCGCACAATGGGGCTCAATATCCAAACCAGCGGCCACTTTTTATCTTTTGCCAACTCGCGCTTGGGAGTTGCTGGCGGGCGCATTTGCGGCATTTTTTCTGTTAAGGCAGAATGCAGTGCCGCAGCGAACGATGGTGCGCGAGTGCGGGGCAGCAATTGGTTTCGCTCTAGTTCTGTACTCGATTTTTGCCTTTGACCGGCAGACCCCATTCCCCAGCTTGTACACGCTCGCCCCTGTTTTGGGAGCAACGCTAGTCATTCTTTGCGCCGACGCCAATACAGTGATTGGCAAGATTCTTGGCCGCAAATTGCTTGTTGGCGTTGGTCTGATAAGTTACAGCGCATATTTGTGGCATCAGCCATTGTTGGCACTGACCAAGCACAGGATTCTCGATGACTTAAGTAATAGCGTTGCGCTAATGCTTGTCTTGGTGACGTTTGTGTTGTCGTACTTTTCTTGGAAGTATGTGGAACGCCCCTTCCGCAATCGAAATCTCACTAGTCGGGCACAAGTTGTTCAATTTGGAATTGCTGGTAGTTTGTTCTTCATTGCATTCGGCCTTACCGGACTCTTTACACGTGCCTTCGAGCCTACGGTTACCAACATCAGCGTGTATGAAGGTGACGTAGGGCACCTTGACTTTCACAAATATGTCTCCGACAAGTATTTCAAGTGCACTCCCGAATCTATCGCTGCGGAGGCACTCGTCTGGGCGGGATTTCTTAGGTGTATGCAATCCAAGAATACCGCCGACATCGATATTGCCCTATTGGGAGACTCCCACGCTGAGCACTTGTTTCTAGGTTTAGCTGACAGCCTTCAACACAAGAATGTGGCCTTTTACATCAAAGGATCATATTCGTTGCTTAGTAATTCTGACTTCGACGCAATCTATAAGCACGTACTGAATACCAAATCAATCCGTAGTGTTTTGCTTACGATGCACTGGGTACACAGGGTCAATCAGATTCCTAAAAGTACCACGCTTGAACGGGAACTAGGAAACACGGTTCGTGCTTTGATTGATGCAGGCAAGACTGTTTATTTACTCGATGATGTGCCAAGATTCCCGTTTCCACCCGAGCGTTGCAAGTACCTGGCCGCACGATTCAGCAGGGCAATTTGCGAGGTTCCTACAGCGCAAATTAGAAAATATGAGAAGACATATTTGGCAGAGCTGGAACATGTCGCTGCTCAATTTCCAAGCCTCCATTTCCTAAAAATAAGCGATCTGCTGTGTCGTGAGGTATCTTGCAGCATGGTGAAAAATGGAGTCTTGATGTATCGGGACACCAATCACTTGAACATTCTCGGATCCCGGTACATCGGGGCAGAAATAGCAAAGCACTTTCCTGAACTGGACATGTAGGTGATGACTCTCTACCCCAACAAATCGGCCTAAGGTAAAGTAGAGCTTTCGGCACGATTGACCGTGTTGGAAATGAGACATGTGATGAGAAAGTGCCGATTCACAGAGGAGCAGATCGCGCGCGCTGAAGCAGTCGGGGCTGGGTACAAAGGTTGAAGGGATCTGCCGCACGATGGGGATCAGTCGGTCCAGTATTTCCGGCGCAATGTCAGTATCTACTTCCAAGTTTAAGAAAACGTACCTCGACAAAATGATACGAAACCATTGCAATCATGAAGGATATGCACGAGGATAATAGAAGATATGTGTAGATGGGAAGATCGCTTCCGCTTACGAACGACCTGAGAACCTCTGGTCCAAACGCCGCCTCGAATGTGGGCATCAGCAAGTAGTGAATAATGTAGATGCCATAACTGTATCGCGCGATCGGTCCGAACGCGGGGTGCGCAAGAAATGATGCTAGCCAATTGCGTTGCAGGCTAAACCATAAGATCGCCCCGTAAAATGTCGATACCGCAAGCGGAAGCAGCACTCGCATCCACATATCGAACGTCACATCGTTAGTTTTTATGACGGATGTCGCGCGCCCTACCCAAGCGAGGCCAAAGATGCCTGTCCCTAGCGCTAGGATAAGCGCAAGAACTATTGGTCGCGCCTGTACCCACGTGATACCGGAATGCAGCGCAACCGCAATCATTGAGCCGATGATCAATCCGTCCATGTGCAGCGGCATCCAGCAGTACGTCACGCGCCAATCAGCCCCTGAGACAACGGCAATCGCCCGTGCTGCCAAGGCGAAAACGAGGCAAAGCCAGCCAGCTTGAGCTATCGACCTTGCTTTGCAGTGGTACACAACTAATGGCCACAACAAATAGAACTGCATCTCTACAGCAAGAGACCAGAAGTGACTTACTGCAAAGCGCCCCCCAACCGTTCCTTGACTTTCTGGGAACATGTTGGAGACGTACAGCCAGTTGGGCAATTGCTGGCTCCATGCCGGCATTGGGTAGGCTTGCCCAAAAAAAGGGAATATGAAGAAAACAATAGTCAGCGCAACATAGTAGGCTGGAACAATGCGCAACAATCGCCGAACTACGAAAAACCATATCGGTCGACTCTCGTTCTTCGCCCTAAGCAAGATACGAGTGATTAGAAAACCCGAGAGTACAAAGAATAGATCCACGCCGCTCCAACCTACGTCCGATAGTTTGAACACTAGTGAACGCAAGCCACGATCAGAGTTGTGCCCTGGCGTCAGATGCCAAAGCAAAACCATAACAATCGCAATCGCTCGCAGCCCGTCTAAGGCACCGACGTGTGCCCTATGTTCAAAATTCGAAGGTTGACTATCACTCATATCTACGGACATTGGCCTTTCATGGCCTCACATGACGTGCCAAGCATATCCCGACATTTCTGCCCCGGCAGGACCCGTTCAACCGCGCTAAAGATACAAAGTCAACTTGACTCCGCAGAGTAGGTGGCCAGCACGGCGCGCCTGCCTTGCGCGCACAGGAACTGCGACTCGACCACTCACTGCGAAATTTAGTTTGTGTCCTCTGAAAATGGCGCAAAGTCCAGAAAGTCAGCGTCATAAAAATGGGCACCATCGTCTTTGAATTCAGTGAAAAGTGCGCATTGGAAGCGAAGCGGATCGCTTCTCTGCGGAGCGTGAAGCCAAAGTTGCCCGTTGCGGTCATCTCAGATTGCTACAGAGAGACAGATCGCCCCTCAAATTTGCTTGTGAAGCTACCCTCGGTCTGCGGTTTACTACCGTACCCAACTTGCTGTTGCGGTCGACGTAGTACGCGTATCTGCAGGACATTGGTCAACGATTCATCGTCATAAACCGCTGTTCAACCGTATGAAACGAAACGGCCGCGGCGGCGTAGGTGACGATGGAGGCTATGACGAAGAACAGATAAATCGTCGCATCCCCCGAAATTCCAAATTTGTCTCCCAATGTTGCCGGCCCAAACCACAGAATAAACAGTGGCAACAACAAGTAGTGGATGATGTAGGCACCATAGCTGTATTTGGCAAGCACGCCCATACCCCTCGCACGCAGGGGGGCCGCGAACGGAGACCATGTGAGCGCAAGAACCAGTGCGCTGCCATACGTCATAGCAAATAGCGTCGGGTAAAGAGTGCGCAGTGTCACATCAATCTTGGTGTCACGTCCCCTGAAGATTGAAATCGCGAGATCTTGCCATACGCAGATTGCCAAAATTAGTAAACCTGCCAAAAATGTCCCAACAGCAAACTTTCGCAATCCGGCACGGTCAATGAAACCAGTATGCACCCAAGTCGCGACAAGCGCTCCGGCAAGAAGCCCATCCATTCTGCACGGCAGGTAGGCGAACGTCGTCGTCCAGTTCGCATCAACAATCGTCAGCACAAAGCGAGCTACCAGAGCGATAATCAATCCGACGAAGATTGCGCGCTGAAGCGCGGCAAGCGAAAAATATCGCACCAGAAAAGGCCACGCCAGGTAGAACTGCATCTCTACGGCAAGCGACCAGAAGTGAGACATGCCGAACAAATCGTTAAGCGGCTCCCAGGATGCGCGGAAGTAATTTGAGGCGTAAAGCCAGTAGGGTAGCTGACGTGCAGCCGGGGGTACATCGTACCACTGGAAATAAAAGGGCACCACGAAAAAGACGACGACCAGCGCAAGCACGTATGCGGGCACTATTCGTCGGATCCGTCGGACAAAGAATGTTGCAAGCGGCTTACCGAAATCTTTGGCGCGCAGGAGGATACCCGTGATCAGAAAGCCTGACAGCACAAAGAATAGGTCAACGCCGCTCCAGCCGATGTCCGCAACTTTGAACAGCAATGAAGACAAGCCCTTGTTGCTGTCGTGATTGGGTGTCATGTGATGCAGCATCACCAGCAGAATCGCGATCGCCCGAAGTCCATCGAGCGAGCGAATGCGCTGCGAGTCGGCTAGGTGTTCAGAGCGCATGAGCCTGTGCCGGCGCGTGCTTGGTGAACGCGGATCACCGACACATCTCTCTTATCGGTAGCGCCACTTGTGCCGCAAATTTGGCTGCCCCGGAGGCCGAGAAGTGTCCGTTGTCGACAAAGTCCGCGTCACCGAACGCACGAACGTCTGCATCAACGTAGGTCGCCCCTCCCCGTATTGCCTCAGCTTGAAGCACCTTGTTGAACCGTTCCTGCAACGGCCAAACGTCCTTGTCGCGAACTCGGGGTAGCCATCCATAGCTGGTCTCCGCATTCAAACGCGTTGGATTCAGAAGTTGCCCGACAAAAACGGTTTTCACGCCTCTGCTGCTATTTATTGCGGCAATCGTGGCGATATTTCGTGCGTAGATTTTTTCGAGCGCGGGATCGGAGCCCGTCCCCGGACCAAGCTTGTCGTAGATGGGTGGATACGGAATTGTTTCGTATGCCGCGCTCATTCGTCTCACCAAAATTCGGAAAATCGGCGAAAAAGTCGAATCGTCCACGCGTCTGACCGCCAGGTTGTTTGTTTGCGACAACAGGTGAAAGTTGGCATAGCCGGCGTCAAGGTCTGGTAGGTGCGCGTTTCTGATGTCGTTCCACCCCATGTAGTAGAGAGCGCACTTTGCTTCGTAGCCATGGGAATCACTGTAGAAGGCGGTCTGGATGACATGCTCAGCTGAGGAGTAACCGGGCACTCCGAAGTTTGCGACCCGGTAGTTGGTCCCCAGTTTCCCTTCCAGTTGTTCTGGCCACGTTGCGCCGTTCGCCACGCCGGTGTCATAGGTGGTTGATCCACCGTAGGCGTTGACCAGAATTTGTCCGGCGGTGACGGCCACTTCATCGCCCCGCCAACCATGTGAATTGTGACGCTTCACATTGGTGTCATTGGTCGACACGAACCCTTTTTTGGGGACGCCCGCTAGCAAAGGGTGATACTCGAATGGCCTTTCGACAAGCACTTCGTTTGGCGGTAGGAGGCTGTAAGAGATGAAGCCAAGCTTGCTAGCAACGGACGTAGCCGTGGCGACCCCGACTTCCAGCGTGGCAAGCCCGAGACACAACCAGGAAGCGACCGGAAATCTCGCAAAAAGGGCCGCGCCGAAAGACAGCACCAAAAGGTAACTAAAGAACCAGAATCGCGCCGACCCAAATTTGACGTGGCCAGTGATACCCATCACTGCGAACGCGCTCAACGCGACAGCGGCAAACAACAATCCCGCCAAGAACGGCAAAGCCACGGCGAACGCGTACGGTTTCGCCAAACCATAGCTTCGAGCGAGCTTAGTCCAGCGCATACTGCGTCTCATAACTTGCCGCTAGCGCGTTCGGCTGGTCTTCTTTTCGAAGCACCGCGTTACCCACCACCAGCATGTCAAGCTGCGTACCCATAAAGCAGCGGTAGGCATCCTCAGGACTGCAAACGATCGGTTCACCGCGGACGTTGAACGACGTATTAACCAGCACCGGGCATCCAGTGATTTGAGCAAACCGCTTCAAGAGTTTGTAGTATCGCGGATTGGTCTCGGCATGAACGGTCTGCACCCTGGCGGAGTAGTCGACATGTGTCACGGCGGGTATCTGCGAACGCTGAACGCTTAGCTTGTCAATGCCGAGCAAAGCGCCGTTCTCTGGGCCGGCGGGAAGTCGTTTGTCCCGGGCGACGTCCGCTACAAGTAGCATGTAAGGACTGTCGACATCAAGCTCAAACCAGCGCGACACCTCTTCCCGCAGAACGCTTGGCGCAAAGGGGCGGAACGACTCGCGAAACTTCACCTTCAGATTCAGCTGTTTTTGCATGAACGGAGATCTCGGATCAGCCAGGATGCTTCTACCGCCGAGCGCACGCGGGCCGACTTCCAGCTGGGTCTGCGCCTGTCTACCGAGCGGTTCGGACTGAAGCTGCTGGAGATCCAGCAACTGGCCGGCGAACTGATGGCCGAAGGCGATATCGACTACCTGGATATGAGCCTCTGGGACGTCTCCAAGGAGCCGGTCGAGGAAGAGCTGAAGGGCCGCAAGCTCATCGACTTCTTCACCAGCCTGCCCCGCGGCAAGGTCCGCCTGGGCGTGGCCGGCAAGAT